>Ga0137403_10008061_pt1 | contig 11801 bp, 9 predicted proteins | sample CZOMad2_1_16fung_FD_122057 | JGI IMG/M metagenome (GOLD analysis project Ga0137403, IMG submission 122057) | Vadose zone soil fungal communities from Angelo Coast Range Reserve, California, USA - CZOMad2_1_16fungal (Hybrid Assembly) | ecosystem: Environmental > Terrestrial > Soil > Vadose zone...
ACGGCACGTCTTTCGTCGGCACGCGGAGATCAAGCGGGCGATGGGCTTTCGTCGCTTCATCTTCCGCGGCGTGACGAAGGTGCGCGACGAGTGGGACCTCCCCTGCGCCGCCTTGAACCTGCGCCGGCTGCGGGCGCTCGGCGTCGCCGCGGCCTAGCACGGCGGCCGCGCGCGGTGAACCCGCGGTCCGTAACGGCGCAGCACGGGAGCGGGGGCGCCGTCGGAGCGCCTATGAGGCGCCGAACGGGTCGGTCGCTCCCGGACTCGTGTCCAGCGGCGCCGAATCGAAGCGGAGACGGTGCCCCCGCTCCCGTGCACGGCAGTCTCGGGACACTAGGAGGTAGAAGCGGGCGGCGGTGTCGCCGAGGATCCCCTCGATCAGCGCGCCGACGCCCTCGCCCGCGCCCGGCAGCCGGACCTTCTCCGGATGCGCGGCAGCCAGCTCGACGATGAACTCGCCGCCCTCGACGAGGTGCGCGTCCGCGTCGACGCGATCCGCACGGCCGCGGCCGGGCTACGGCCGTGCGGCCGCGATGCGGTCCAGGTGGCGGTGGGCGTCGTCCGCGGCGAGCGTCGGCACCGACACGATGACGCGATCCGCGCCGGCCTCGGCGTAGCGCGCGAGCACCTCGTGCGACGGCATCATGTCGAGCGCGGGGCTCTCCAGGCCGGGCGGCGCGCCGATCATGACCGAGACCGAGATGCGGTCGGGGTCGCGACCCCGGGCGCGCGCCAGCTGCTCGATCGTGCGCCGCGCGCCCGCCAGCTTGTCGGCGGGGAGCGCGATCGGCATCCACCCGTCGCCCCAGCTCGCCACGCGTTGCATGGCGTTGGGGCCCATACCCCCCAGGATGACGGGCGGATGCGGCCGCTGCACGGGCTTCGGCCGGCAGACCGCGGGCGGGAAGCGCACCCACTTGCCCTCGAACGACGGCGCGTCCTCGGTCCAGAGCTTGCGCATCGCCGCCACCGCCTCGCGCATGAAGGCGAAGCGGTACGGGAAGTGCGGCGTGAAGAGGTCCATCTCTTCGCGCAACCAGCCCGCCCCCACGCCGAAGAGGAAGCGGCCGCCCGAGAGCCAGTCGAGCGTCGCGACCTGGTGCGCGGTGAGGAGCGGATCGCGCTCGGGCACGAGGCAGATACCCGTTCCCAGGCGGAGCCGGCGGGTCACCCCCGCCGCCGCGGCGAGCGTGGCGAAGCAGTCCGGCAGCTCGGTGTACGGCCGGGGCAGCTTGCCGTCGTCGGAGAGCGGGTAGCGCGTCTCGTGGCGCGCGGGAACCACCGGGTGCTCGGGCACCCAGAGCGATTCGAGGCCGCGCTCCTCGCACGCGCGCGCGAGGTCCGTGACCGGAAGCGCGCTCCCGGTCACGAACATGAGGACGCCGGTGTCCACGCGGCGCTACCTACTTCGCGTCGGACGGCCAGGCGGCCTTGGCCTTTTTGAAGTGCTCGACCGCCTCGTCCTGGAGCCCGTCCGCGAGCGCTTTGTTGCCCGCGTCGAACTCCTTGCCGGCCTCGCCGAGATCTTTCCCCTCGGCCTGCGCCTTCTTGTACTTGGGGAAGAGCTCCTTCTTGATCTCGGTCGCGGTCTGGGCCCACGCGGGCGCGGCCAGCGCGAGCGCGAGGGTGACGGCGGCGGCGCGGAAGACGTGTCGCATCGCTTTCTCCTCCTGGTGTGGTCTCCGGCTCCTTAGCCGGGGGGGATCAACCGCGCAAGGGGGAGCGAGGTGACGTCAGGGCTGCGAGCGGCCGCGACAGAGGAGGTCGGGTGTGTGCGGCGTGCAGGGGATCGTGTCGCTCCAGCAGTCGTTGCCGACCCGCAGGCCGGCCGTCGCGATGGTCGCGTCGGCGGCGGCGCCGAGGTCCCGGCCCTGCACCTTGACCACGGCGCGGAAGCCGGTGGCGAACGTCGGCGTCGCCCGCAGAAAGATCGACACGATGCCGCCGAGGGCGCCGGCGGGATCGCTGTAGCTGTAGGAGGTCGCGGTCGCGGTCCAACCGGGGCTGCCGCCCGGGATGGCGGCGGTCAGGATGGCGCCGCCCTCGTCACGCAGGACGAAGCTCACGTCCTCGGTCAGCGGATCGAAGGCGGCGCCGGGGAAGTTCCGCGCGCTGAAGCGCAGCGTGTCGTCGGTGCCGGGCGCGGCGAGGTTCTCGAGCCGGGTGAGGCTGGCGCCGTACTCGGCGCAGGCGGGCGCCGCGCAGGCGCTCGTGTCCCACGTACAGGCGCGCGGCGTGGTCGTGCACGCGAGGGTCCCGGGCCCGTGTCCGAGCGAGTCGCAGGTCTCGCCCGGGACGAAGCTGCCGCCGCCGTACTGGTCCTGGTCGCAGTCCTCGCCCGCGTCGATCTGGCCGTTGCCGCACTGGTGCTCGTCGCCGTTCAGGTAGTCGTGGTTGTCGTTCATCGTGCCCCAGGCGCATGGGCCGGCGGTCTGGCCCGTGCTCGAGTCGACGACGACGCAGCTCGCCAGGAGCGCGACGTTCTCGGGGTCGTCCACGCCGACGTTCGGCAGGGAGCAGTCGGGAAGCCCGCGCGGAGGACCGGGATCCGTCGTGACCACGCCGTTGTCCTGCCAGCAGTTGTTGGTCCCCGACCCTTCCCAGAAGAAGTCGGCCCCGGGCGCGCCGCACATCGTCCCGTTCGCGCCCCCGGCCGGCGCGCCCATGACGTTCCCGATGTGCATGTTGCCGTCGGTGGTGGCGGCCCCGTTCGGGCCGGTCTCGAGCGGGTTCGGGAACAGCATGGCGCCGTAGCACTGGTTGCTCCAGATGCGGTTACCCATCAGCAGGCAGCTCTGGCCGCCGATCATCCAGAGGCCGGTGCCGACGAAGTAATGGAGCGTGTCGTACGCGGGGCCGCCCGGCGGCACGTTCTGCGCGGGGTCGGCGGGCGGCGCGTAGATGTCGAGGTTGTTGTCGTGGATGTCGTTGTCGACGATCATGCAGTGGTTCATCGGAAAGTTCGGGTGGTCCTGCTCGGAGTCGAACGAGATGCCGATCGAATTGTCGTAGATGTCGTTCTCGGTGAGCTCCACGCAGTTGCCCTGCGTGCCCGAGAAGCCGAGCGCGTTGTGGTGCATCTTGCAGCGGCGGACGACGGTATTGATGCGCCCCTCGGTGTTGGGACCGCAGGTGTTCGGTGCGCCGCCCACGTAGACGCCCGAGTCGCTGCCGCCGAGCGCCTCGCAGTCCGTGTAGAGCCCGTGGTCGGAGGCGAACGAGAAGAGCTCGTACTCCTTGTTGTAGCGGCCGATGGTGCGGTCGAAGATGTAGCCGTCGGACTCGATCACGTAGATGCCGTGCTCGTTGGCATCCTGCTCGCTCAGGTTGCGGACGATGAAGCCCTCGCAGCGGTCGCAGCGGACCCCGACGTCCTTGACGAAGCCGGCGTCGATCAGGACGTCCTCCGGGCTCACCCCCGTGCCCTCGAGCGTGATGTTCTTCTTGCCGATGATGCCGACCAGGTTCTGGTCGTTGGGATGGGCGGCCTGGAACTCGTACGAGAAAGTGTGGTCGGAGTTGTCCCCGCAGCTGTTGCAGCTGGTCGGCGCCGCCCGGCTCGGCTCCTCGCGGTAGACGCCGGGCAGGACCAGGATGTCGGTGTCGTCGGCGGCCGCGGTCGCCGCCTCCTGGATGTGCTCGAAGCGGCACTTGCGGAAGAGGCGGTTGTTGCGGTGCCAGGCCGTCTCCTCGGCCTGCGCCTGCGCGAACGCCGCGCCCGTCGCGCTGGCGAGGCGGGCGTGAATGTCCGCGTGCTCCGCCTTGGTCGGCTTCGACGACGCCTTGCAGACGACCAGCCGGTGCGCGTTGTTCCGGTTCGGGTCGGGCAGCGATCCCGGCCGAGGGGGCGAGGTGCACGGCCGCTCGTTGTGCGCGGCCGCGCGCGCGACGAGGAGCAGCAGCGCGAGTCCGGCGACGGGGACGACGGAAGAAGCGCGGCGGAGCGTCATGAGTGTCCTCCCTGGCTGTACGGCGCGCGAAGGCTACTCTCTTTCCGAAAGTCGGAGAACCCGGAGAGCGGGAATTGTAAATAAAAAAAGTGGGGTTTGTTGCGCCGGAAGCGCGGGATCAGGGCTCGGTCAGGTGGCGGTACTTGCCCCCGAAGAAGAGCAGCGGGCGCCCCTCGCACGCCTCGGCGTGCTCGACCTCGCCGATGTGGATGACGTGGTCGCCGCCCTCGAGCGTGTCGATGATGCGGCACTCGACGTGCCCGAGCGTCCCCGCGAGGATGGGCGTGCCGAGCCGGCCGAGCCGGAACTCCAGGCCGGCGAACTTGTCCCCGCCGGTGGTGGCAAAGCGCCGCGAGATCGCCTCCTGGTCCTCGGCGAGGATGTTGAGCACGAAGGTCTTCGAGTCGAAGAAGTGCGGGTAGGTCTCGGCCTTGCGGTCGACGCAGATCAGGAGGAGCGGGGGGGTGAGCGAGAGCGAGGTGACCGCGTTGGCCGTGAGGCCGTAGGGCTTCCCGCTCTGGTCGCGCGTGGTGATGATGGTGACGCCGGTCGCGAAGCACCCCATCACCTTGCGCAGCTCGCTCGGCTCGGTCGCCATCCGGACCGACTAATGCCCGCCGGGCGGACGTGTCAACGGCGCGCCCGGCTTGCCGCCGGCCGACGCCGGGGTGTAACGACCATCGCCGTGGAGATCGTGATCGACGCGGACGGCCACGTGCTCGAGCCGCCCGACCTCTGGGAGCGCTACCTGGAGCCCGCGTATCGCGCCCGGGCGATCCGCGTCAGGCGGGGCGGCGACGGGCGCGACTTCCTCGAGGTCGACGGCCGCCCCGCGCGCCTCACCACACCCGAGATGCTGGGCGGCCTGGGTGGCATGGGGAAGAGCCTCGAGGAGCTGGCGACCGCATGTCTCGCGGGGCGCTACGCGGAGAGCGCGCCGCCGGCGGCGACCGACCCCGCCGCGCGCCTGGCACTCCTCGATCACGATGGCATCGCGCGTGCGCTCCTCTACCCGAGCCTCGGCCTCCAGTGGGAAGCCGAGGCGCCCGACCCGGGCTACGCGCTCGCCCACACGCGCGCCTACAACCGCTGGATCGAGGAGTTCTCGGCCGGGAGCGGCGGGCGCCTGGTCCCGATCGCGCACCTCTCGCTCGGCGATCCCGAGGCCGCGGCGCGCGAGCTCCGGCGCGCCGTGCGCGCCGGCGCGCGGGGCGGCTTCCTCCTGCCCTTCACGCTGAGCGGCCTGCCGCACGGCCATCCCGCGCACGATCCGCTCTGGGCGGCGGCCGAGGAGCTCGACGTGCCGATCGCCATCCACACCGGCGTCGACCCGACGGCGCGCGACCTGCACCGCCGCTTCGACGGCCTCACCTGGCCCGAGGGCGTGGTGCAGGGCATCTGGTACCTGTCGCTCATGTTCGCGCAGGCCGTGCAGCAGGCCTTTTCGACCTTCTTCCTCTACGCGACCTTCGATCGCTTCCCGCGGCTCAAGCTGGTCGTGCTCGAGTCGGGCGCAGGCTGGCTCGCCTACTGGCTCGATCGCATGGACGCCTTCGCGACCGGTCCGCTGCGCGTCACGCTGCCGCTGCGCGAGCGGCCGAGCGCCTACGTCCGCCGGCAGTGCTGGATCTCGGCCGATCCCGACGAGCGCACGCTCCCGCCCGTCATCGAGCAGGTCGGCGACGACCGCTTTCTCTGGGCCACCGACTACCCGCACAGCGATCACGGCGCAGGCTACATGGCGGAGCTGCACGAGCTGGGGGAGCGGCTGCCCGCGGCAAGCCGGCGGCGGCTCTTCGGCGAGAACGCGGCGCGGCTCTACAATATCGACCCGAGACCTTGTCTCGGGTCGGACTCGGAAGCGAGCGTGTGACGTTGGGTGGATGGTGCGAAGGTCGTGCCGCGGCCGGCGAAGCCGGCGCGGCAAAACCGAAGGTCCTGCGCCGTCTGGTCGCCGCGCTGCGGACCCATCGTTTCCGGTGACGCGCTCACGCTACAGAAAGTCTGCGGCGCCGGCTTCTGCCGGCCGCAGCAACCCCTCGGCCGTGTCCACGGGGCGGCATGCTCGCTGTCCGTCCCCGACCCGAGATGCCGTCTTGGGTCGGCGTGCTAGCGCCTAGGGGGCGGGCCGAGCAGCCAGCCCTCCCCCTCGGGATCGCGATACCACCCCCCCGCGGCGTGCGTGCCGCCGTCCACGGGGAGCGTGACGCCGGTCACGTAGCCGGCCAGGTCCGAGGCGAGGAAGAGGGTGGCGCCGGCGATGTCGTCGGGGACGCCCGCCCGCCCGAGCGGCACGAGGAAGCGGTGGCGCTCGCGCTCGGGCTCGCCGAGCATCTTCGCGAGCCCTTCCGTCATGCAGATGTCGGGCGCGATCGCGTTGACGCGGATCGCGTGCGGCGCCAGCTCGAGCGCCATCGACCGGGTGAAGCCGATGACCGCCGCCTTGCACGCGCCGTAGACGGCGTAGAAGGGCGCCGCCCGCTCGCCCTCGATCGACACGATGTTGATGATGCTCCCGCCGCGACCCCGGGCGATCATGCGCGACGCGACCGCGCGCGTGCCGTGCAGGACCGTCTTCAAGTTGGCGCGCACGAGGGCGTCCCAGCCCTTCTCGCCGGTCTCGAGGAAGGCGGCGCGAAACGTCCCGCCCACGTTGTTGACCAGCACGTCGATGCCGCCGAAGCGCTCGATGGTGGCGGCGACGGCGCGCTCGACCGCCTCCCCGTCGCGCACGTCGGCCGGGAGTGCGAGGGCCTGCCCGCCCGCGCCCTCGATCTCCGCAGCGGTCGCGTGCGCCGTCGCCGCGTCGAGCTCGAGGACCGCGACCCGGGCGCCGAACGCCGCGAGCCCGAGGGCGATCCCCTTCCCGATGCCCGCTCCGGCGCCGGTGACGACGGCGGTGCGCCCGGTGAGGGACGCCTTCTCGGGGTCCATCACTTCGGGGTGTAGCGGACGAGGACGCGCTCGCCGCTCTTGAAGCCGTCGCGGAACTTGCCCGCGAAGTGCGACCAGCCCTCGGGGTACTTGCGGGCGTACTCGTCCATCAGGCGCTGCTCGGCGGCGGCGTCGTGGACGACCTCGCCCCGGGCCTCGAACGCCGGCCCGTCGGCCTTGCCGACCGCGATGCGCGCCCTCGGGCGCCCGTGCTTGATGCGCCGCACGCGCCAGGAGGTGGGCGGCGTGCCGACGTAGACGGCCTTGCCGTCGTAGTAGAACCAGATCTCCGCCGCCTTCCCGAGCTCGCCCGACTTCCGCTCGCTGCGGACGTAGACGTACTTGGCCTCGTGCAGCGCCCGGTCGAGCTCGGGCGAGAGCCCGGCGCGCGCGCTGGCGACCAGCGCGAGCACCAGGGCGAGGGCGGCGATGCGGCGCACGGGGACCTCCTCGAGGGACAGGCCGCGGACCTTACTGCCGGCCGCGCGGCGGATGCAAGCGGGCGTGCCCGAAGCGAACCACTGGCCTGGCGCCGGGCCGGGGCTATAATCGCGCGCTTCTCATGGACGCCTTCGCGCGGTGGCTCGCCCGTCATCCGCTCGCCGTCGTGCTCGCGAACCTGCTCGTGACCGCGATGCTGGGCTTCTACGCGCTCCAGCTCCGCATCGAGAGCTCGCTCGAGAGCATGCTGCCGGCGGGCGACCCCAAGGTCGAGTACTACTCCCAGATCCGCGCCATCTTCGGGAGCGACGACGTGGCGGTGGTCGGCGTGCGGGCGCGGGACATCTTCGCGCCCTCGACGATCGAGAAGATCGCGCGCGTCACCGACGAGATCGCGAAGGTCGACGGCGTCGAGCACGTGCTCAGCATCGCCAACGCCGTCGACCCCGCCGCGGACGTGCTCCATCCGCCGCGCCTCCTGCCGCGCATCCCGCCCGCGCCCGAGGAGATCGAGGCGCTCAAGGCGAAGCTCGTCGCCACGCCGCTCTACGGCAAGAACCTGGTCGCCGACGACTTCACGGGCGCGGCGATCAACGTCTTCTTCAAGAACCTGAACGACGAGCAGTACCTCGATCTCGGCGTCGACCGGAAGATCATGGGTATCCTGGCCGCGCGGCAGGGCCCCGAGGAGTTCTTCTACACCGGGGCGGCGCACGTGAAGCAGGCCGCCGTCGAGCTCATGCGCCGCGACCTGGTGCGCTTCACGCCCATCGCCCTCGTGCTCGTGCTGATCGTCCTCTGGTTCGCGTTCCGGACGGTTCGGGGGGTGGTGCTGCCCGTGCTCACCGTGGGCGGGGCGCTGGTGTGGACGCTCGGCATCATCGTGCTGGCCGGCAAGACCATCACGCTCGGCACCTTCGTGCTCCCCCCGCTGCTGCTCGTGGTGGGCAGCTCGTACGCGATCCACGTGATGGCGCGCTACTACGAGCAGGTGGCGGCCGGCGCGCCGCCCGACGAGATCGTCGTGCGCGCCTTCGCGCGCGTCTGGCTGCCGCTCACGATCTCGGCCGTCACCACCGTGATCGGCTTCGGCTCGCTCATGGTGAACCGCATCACCGCCATCTGGGACCTGGGGCTGTTCGCGGTGGTGGGGGTCGTCTGCTTGACCGTCACCTGCTTGACGTACCTGCCCGCCTCGCTCCAGCTCATGCCCACCCGCCTGCGCTCGGCGCGCTCGGGCAAGATCTCGCCGGCGCTCTCCGAGAACCTGCGCCGCCTGGGCGAGCGGGCGTTCGGCAAGCGCCGCGAGATCCTGTGGGGGGCGGCGGCGCTCGCGCTGGTGGCGCTCGCGGGGGCCTGGCGCATCCGGGTGGACTCCGACTTCCTCTACTATTTCGAGCCCAGCTCGGAGGTGCGGCGGGCGAACGAGGCCATCAACCAGAAGATCGTCGGCAGCAACCCCTTCTACATCGTGATCGACGGCGGCGCGCCCGGCGCGCTCCGGCGCTGGGAGGTCTTGAAGCTCATCAAGGACCTGCAGGGCTTCCTCGCCCGGCAGCCGGGCATCACCTCGTCGATCTCGGTGGTCGACTACCTCGAGGTGCTCGAGGCCGGCTTCAACAAGCAGGCGGAGGGCGGCGACCTGCTGATCGACGAGCAGGGCAACCTGGTGCCCGCCGAGGCGCCGAAGCCCTTCTGGCAGGACCCGAAGAGCCTCGGGCCGCTGCTCGACACCATGATGAAGAGCCCGGAGACCTTCAAGAGCGTGGTGACGAAGGACTTCAGCCGGGCGAGCATCCTGGTGCGCACCAACCTCTCCGGCTCGCGCCGCATCGAGGAGACGCTCGACCGCATCCGCCGCTACGTCGCCGACCGCTTCCCCGCCCAGATCCCCGTCACGCTGACCGGCACGCTCGTGCTGCTCACGGGCACGACCTCGGACATCGTCGCCGGGCAGATCAAGAGCCTGACGCTCGCCCTCGGCATCATCTTCCTGGTGATGACCGCGATGTTCCTCTCGGCCAAGATCGGCTTCTTCGCCATCCTGCCGAACGTGCTGCCCATCATGATCTTCTTCGGTGTGATGGGCTGGCTCGGCATCCTCTTGAACCTCGGCACGAGCCTGATCGCCGCCATCGCGCTCGGCATCGCGGTCGACTCGACCATCCACTACATGGCGCGCTTGAACCTCGAGCTGCGCGGCGAGACCGACCAGACGGCCGCGCTGGTGCGCACCCTCCGCACCGTGGGCGTCCCCATCGTCTACACCACCATCGCCCTCTTCTTCGGGTTCCTCACCTTCGCGCTCTCGGGCTTCGTGCCCATCAAGAACTTCGGCATCCTGGCGGGCGTCACCATGGCGACCGCGCTGGGCGCGAACCTGGTCCTCCTGCCCGCGCTGCTCGCCACCACCAAGATCATCACGCTCTGGGATCTCCTGGGCGTGAAGCTGGGCGACGATCCCGCGCGGACCATCCCGCTGTTCGCCGGCCTCCGCCCCTCGCAGGCGCGCATCGTCGTGCTGATGGGCGAGCTCAAGCACTACCTCCCGGGCGAGGCGATCGTGCGCACCGGCGAGCGCGGCGACGAGATGTACGTCATCATCGAGGGCATGACCGAGGTGCTCGCCGGCGACGGCAGCGGGCGCCAGCGCATCAACCAGCTCCGGCGCGGCGACGTGTTCGGCGAGATGGGGCTCGTGCGCCACGCCGAGCGGACCGCGGACGTGGTGGCGGCCGGCGCCGTCGACGTGCTGGCGCTCGACGAGCGCTTCCTCCGCCGCATCCAGAACCGCTACCCGCGCATCGCCTCGAAGGTGTTCCTGAACCTGACGCGCATCCTGAGCGACCACCTGCAGCGCACGACCGAGCGGTTCGTTGCGGCGCGCTCGGCGTGAGCGGGCGCTGGTCGCCCTGGCGCTGCTCGCGGCGTGCGGGCGCGGGCTGCCCGAGCCGGGCCCCGAGGAGCGCGCCGCGCTCGCCGCGGCGGCGGCGGAGGCGCCCGAGCCGAGCGCCGGCTGCCGCGCCGGGGCGTCGGCGCGGGCCCGCGGCGAGCGGGGCATCCTCACCGTCGGCGGCGAGGAACGCGCCTATCTGATCGACGCGCCCGCGGCCCCCGCCGACCGCCCGCTGCCGCTCGTCCTCTCCTTCCACGGCTTTCGCGGCAGCGCGCGGGGCCAGCGCTGGTGGACGGGCCTGGGGCGGCTCGCGCTCCGCGAGGGGTTCGTCGCCGTCCATCCCGAGGGTCACGACGGAGTCCACCTGCTCGGGACGACGGGGCGCGGCTGGGACTTCCGGCCCGGAGAGACGCGCGACACCGACTTCGTGCGCGCGCTCCTCGACGGCCTCGAGCGGGAGCGCTGCGTGGATCGCCGCCGCGTGTTCGCGACCGGCATGTCAAACGGCGCCTTCTTCGCGAGCCTGCTCGGCTGCGTCGCCGCCGACCGCCTGGCCGCGGTCGCGCCGGTGTCGGGGGGGCTCGACCTGCGGACCTGTGCGCCCGTCAGGGCCGTGCCCGTCCTCGTCGTCTACGGCCGCGCCGACCGCATCGTGCCCGCCGAGATGGTGCACGGCGCGCGCGACTGGTGGGCCCGGGCCAACGGCTGCGGCCCGGCGGTCGAGCGCGAGGGCTGCACGCGCTACACCCGGTGCGCCGCGGACGTCGTCTACTGCGAGGGCCCGCAGGCCCACCGCTGGCCGCGCTCGGCCACCGCGCGCGTCTGGCGCTTCTTCCAGGCCCACCCGCGGCACTGAGCGCAAGGCTTGACCGCGACACCGCCGCGGCGCAAGACCGCCCGTATGGTGAAGCTGGTGTTCCTCTGCCGCCGGCGGCGCGACATCACGCACGAGCGCTACGCCGAGCTGCTGCTGCGCGGCCACGTGCCGCTCGCGCTCCGCCACCACCCGACCCTCCGGCGCTACGTGGTCAACATCGTCGAGGACACGCGCGGGCCGGCCCCGCCGCTCGACTCGATCGGCGAGCTCTGGTTCGACACGCTCGCCGACTATCGCGAGCGCCTGTACGACTCGCCGGCGGGCGCCGGCATCATCGCGCGCGACGTGGCGGGCTTCATGGGAAGCACGGCGGCGTACGTCACGACCGAGCACGTGCACCGCACGCCCGCCGCGCCGCCCGACCCGGGCCGGCGCACGCCCGGCGGGAAGCTCTTCGCGTGCCTCGAGCGCATCCCGGGGATGACCCGCGCGGCGTTCCGCGCGCACTGGCTCGAGTGCCACGTCCCGCTGGCGCTCCGCCACCACGCCACCACGCGCTACGTGACGGACGTCGTCGACGAGCGCCTGGGCGGCGACGGGCCCGATTACGACGGCTTCGGCGAGCTCGCCTTCGCCTCCGCCGAGGACGTCCGCGGCCGCATCTACCTCTCGCCCGCGGGCCAGGCGGAGATCGAGGCCGACATCCCGCGCTTCATCGCCCGCGTCCACGCCTACCTGGTGGCGGAGTACGTCGAGCGCTGGT
>Ga0137403_10008062_pt1 | contig 11800 bp, 11 predicted proteins | sample CZOMad2_1_16fung_FD_122057 | JGI IMG/M metagenome (GOLD analysis project Ga0137403, IMG submission 122057) | Vadose zone soil fungal communities from Angelo Coast Range Reserve, California, USA - CZOMad2_1_16fungal (Hybrid Assembly) | ecosystem: Environmental > Terrestrial > Soil > Vadose zone...
TTACGCGTACGACGTTAGTGACCCGCGAAAGCAACAGATCGCGCAGCGCCTGGTCCGAAGAGCAGTGACGGGAGAGATTGTCGCCTCCAGCCAGGTGCTCGGCGAATTCGCAGCCACGCTTCTCCACAAGCTAACGCCCCCGGCAAAACCCGAAGACTTGATGGCGCTTCTGGATACGCTTGGGCCAATCAAGCTTGTACCCCTCGATGCAGATGTCGTGCTCCGGGCGGTGCAGGCCCACGCTCAGTATGGAGTGCACTTTTACGACGGAATGATCGTCGCCGCCGCCGCACGCGGCGGATGTCAAAAAATCTGGTCGGAAGATTTGAATGCCGGCCAGCAATACTTCGGTTGTGTGGTCGAAGACCCGTTTGTCTGAGCGAAGATTTCAAGAAAGAGTTTCAGCGAAGGCGCAGAATTAATATAGCACCGATAATGAAAAGCAACGCTGAGGCGGAGAAGGCAGTCTGCACGTTGAAGGCGCTCCAGAGGAAACCTACGAGGAGGCTCGAGAGGAAATCGCCGACGGCGTTGACGGCGGCGAGGGTGCCGAAGGCCATGCCGTGGTGCTCCTTGGGAACAATTTCGGCTGTGAGGGAATCTTCGAGGGCTTCTTCGGTGCCGAGATAGAGACCCGCAAGAATGAAAATCACCGCAAGCAGTGAAAGGGAATTTGTTCCGGTGCAAAGAAGAATCGCAGTGACTCCCGCGAGGGCGTAGCCGGCAGCGAGCACCGCTTTGCGATGCGAGACCTGATCGCTAAGCCAGCCGCTCGCGTAGGCCGACCCGGCGTAGAAGACGTTGTGAAGAGTGTAAAGACCGACGGCGAGGCTGGCAGCGCGCGCCACTCCGTGGACCGGCGTGAGCATTCGCGTGGCGTAGAGAATCAACAAGGAATGTGAGAAATCGCCTGCGCCAAAGACGCCTACACCGAGAAGCAGACGCCGGAACGATGGCGGCAACGCTTTTAGGCCGAGCAGGAAAGAGCGCGAGGGCTTCGGCGCGACGGGGCGTTCGCGGACGAGAAGCCAGAAAGCCGCTACGGCGATCAGCCCCGGCATGAGCGTCCAGAGAAAAACTTTGCGGAAAGAATGCCCCGTGGCTTCGAGAAGCCACAGCGCGGTGAGCGGGCCGGCGATGGCGCCGACCGTGTCCATCAATCGTTCGAAGCCGAACGCGCGGCCGTAGGCATGCGGCGGCACGTCGGCGGCGAGGAGAGCCTTTTTCGCCGGCGAACGCACGCCGCGGCCGAGCCACGCGGCAGCACGGCCGAAGAGCACATGATAGGCGTGAGTCGCGAAGGCAAAGGACGCGGTCGCGAACGCAGTGAAGGCGTATCCGAAGACGGCTAGAGGCTTGCGGCGTTTCAGGCGGTCGGTGTAGTGACCGGCCGCGAGCTTTGTGAAGCTGGAGAGGCCGTCGGCGATGCCTTCGATGGCGCCGAGCCACACCGGCCCCGCTCCGATAGCGGCGAGGAACGCGGGCAGGATTGCGGTGGCAGTTTCATGGCTCCAGTCGCTGAAGAGGCTGGTGAGTCCCACTCCGAGGACGGTGCGGTTGAGCCAGGATTGTTCTTGGGGAACGTCGGCCATGTGCTGGTCGGTAATTGAGGCTCCTACTTTAGACGAGCCCGCGAGGGAAGACCACTGCGCTTACCTATTTCTTGGCGGCGCGGTACAGGATGACTCGCACCTTTTCGAGGGTAATGAGGCCACCTTCCACCATCTCGTCGAGGCGGGGAAGAATTTTGTCGATGCGCTCGGGGGATTCGATGACCTCGAGGACGATGGGCAGATCCTGGGACAAGCGGAGAATCTTGTCCGTGTGATAGACGCTCGATCCCCCGTAACCCGCCACGCCGCGCAGCACGGTGACGCCGGAAAAGCCGTCTTTGCGCAGCATCTCCACGATGGCGTCGTAGAGCGGCTTTCCGTGCCATTTATCCGATTCGCCGATGTGTATGCGCATCAGGGTGCGCTCGCCTTCGAATTTTTCGTGTGTCATCGCGGCACCTAGAACTTATTCGCTAGACGAATTCCTGCAACCGAAAGAAGCAGTCCTGCCACCACACTTGCGCCCACATAAGCCGACGCGCGGAGCCACGCGCCTTCTTCCAGCAATTTTGCCGTCTCCCAGCCAAAGCTGGAAAACGTCGTGTAACCACCGAAGAAACCTACTGCAATGGCCACGCGCCAGTCCGGCGAAATCACCATGCGATTCATCGTGAATTGCCCGATCAAGCCCAGGAGGAAACACCCTGTCAAATTAACCAGCAGCGTGCCGTAAGGAAAGGTGCTCCCGGTACCAATTTGCACGAGGCCTTGAAGGCCGTAACGCGCGAGAGTGCCAATGGCGCCAAAGATCGCAATCAATGCAATACGCAATGCTGCTCCAATCCGCGGCCCGTCTGGGCGCACCAGAGAATCCCTCGCGACTCGCTAAACAAAAAACTCCTGGAGCCGCTAGGCTGCCAGGAGTCATCAGCCCCGACAAAAATCCCGGGGGCGGTTGTGGCGAACTCCATCGCCGTCAATTGAATTCTCTGAGAAGTGTAGCCGTGGTGAGCCGCCACTGCAACAAGTCCACCTCACTGGTGTGGCGAACCCTCCGCAGGGACAACGGCAGCCGGTTTGGACTTTGCGATAAGGGTGATCTTCTCCAGGCGGGCCTTTCCTTGAGAAACGACGAGGTCTGCGCTGATCTTGTCGCCTTCGCCAAGAGCTTCGGCTTCTTTTGGGACGGCGATCGAATAACTCATGGTCATGGCAGGCATGAAGCCCGGGATGTCGCCATGCTGCACGATCAGAAGTCTCCTTGGCAGATCCATGGCAATGACCTCCGCCTGAATGGGGTAATGACTCTCCGGGGGCTTGGCTTTGCAGCCTGCAAAAAACAAAATCGCCAATCCTGATATGAGCAAAAACAAGGGTGCGAAGCGGCGCATTGCGTGTCACTCCATTCTGAATTTCAAAGAAGTCTGGCCGTAGCGGCGAAACTTGCCGGAGGGGGAACTCCGCAAGCGGCCGCCACGGCCCTCGCGCCATCGCTAGAAATGAAAACGATAGCGAAGCTCTCCCGTGAACTGCCGGGGATAATTCCAGTGCGTTCCGCCAAATGTATTCGCGCTGTCGAGCAGGTAGCGCGAATCGCTGATGTTTTGCGCGGTGAATGAGACGCGGAAGCGCTCGCCGAAGGATTTTCCGAGCGAGAGCGAAAACTCTGTGTGGCTGGGGCGATGGTTGGGGCCATCGCCGTCGAGGAATCCGGAGCCGTAGCTCAGATTCCCAGACGCAAACGTGCGCCATGGCAACGAGGAATGGAAGCCGACTCCGAAGGTGTCGCGCTGGTCGTGATCGAGGAGGAAGAATCCCTCGTCCGGCGGAGTGAAATCGGTGAGGCCACCCGTGACCGCTCCGGCACCCTCCACGAACTGATGGGAATAGGTCAGATAAACCTGGAGGCGATTCGCGATGCGCGGTGACCGAGCGGTCAGTTCCCAACCGTGAATGCGTGCACGGTCAATCGTGAGCGGGAAGAAGATGTTGGCATTGCCGAGCACGTCATGATCGAAGAAATTCCGAACGTGCGTCTGGAAATTGGAAATATCAAACTCCCAGCGGTGGATAGGAATCGTCAGTCCGAACTCGCGCTGTTCGTCCCTTTCGCCGCGAAGCGGCAGGAAATCGAAGCCTTCGTCGATGGCTTGCTGCAGGAGCGGTCCAGAAACCGTGAGAAGAGGCGGAGCCTGATAGTAGCGGCCGTAGAAGGCGCGGAAAACCCAGTTGAGCTTTGGCACGCGAAGAGCAGCGCCCACGCGCGGATTGACGTGGTCTTCGGTGAGCCCACCAGAAAAATGTGTGTAGCGGAACCCGCCGTTGAGAGTGAGCCAATCGGTGATGCGGTACTGGTCTTCGGCGAAGAGAGAAAAGAGCCCGCCTCCTGGGTGTTCCGTTTGGCTGAGCGGCGCACTGGAGCCGTCGGCGGCCACGAGGCCAAAGAATGCGTCGTCTTGCTGCGCGAATCCGTAGAGACCGGCGCGTGCATTGTGCCTGCCACGCGTGACAGCCAGAGTCGCGAGGCCACCTTCATAGTGAGAGTCATGGTGATCGGTTGGAATGATCCGTGTGTCCTGGCTGCCGGGAGGCAGATTCGGATCTGGTCGATCGTAACCGTCATAGGCGGAGCGATTCCAATGATAGAACGGCGCGAGCGTAGTGAGAATGCCGGGCTTGACGGTGTGCACCCAGGAGAAATTTCCGAAGACGTCCCGTTCGCGCTGAATATCGCGTACGCCAATGAGTTGCTGATCGGCCGTGTTTGGAATTTGAAAATAGTCCGCTCGAGCCGACCCGACGAAGCGAAGTTGATCTGCCTTCGTCGCGTTGAAAATCAGCGAAGTGAACCCGCCAACGCCGTTATTATTGTCGTGCAGCTCTTGCGGTTCCGGCGTCATCAGGCCCACATCCGTGCGATTCACGCTAAGGCTCCTGTAATACGCGAAACGATCCGTGTGATCGCCGATGCTGATCTGGCTGTCGGTGGAATGGAAACTGCCGTAGGTGGCAGCGAGTTCGATTTCACGGCTGCGTTCGAATCCGGAGCGCGGAATGACATTGAAGACACCGTAAGTCCGGTCACCGTACTCCGCGGAGTAACCGCCGCGCTGAATCTCCACGACATCGATGTCCTTGGGGTCGAATTGCGGGCCGACGTTGGAAGCAATGTTTGTGTTCGGAACGGGCACGCCGTCGATCAGCCAGGAAACCTGGTGGCCGCCGCGAATGTGCAACTGGTCGTGAACCATGTAGGCCCCGGGTGTGTAGGCTGTAATGAATTCGAGGCTGTTCGTTCGGGAAGCGCCTGGGGTGGATTGAATGTCCTCACGCGTGAGTGTTGCCGACGCGGTGGAGAATCCTGCGTCAACCGGTTGCGCGGAATCACTGACCTCCACACTTTGATGTACCGGAGCCAGTTCCATCGGAAAGTGAAGAAGCGGCGCGGAATCCGGGAGGACGGTCAAGTCCGTCTTCACATCGCGGAAGCCGTCTCGGACGATGTGGATTGTGTACAGGCCGGCGGGCACGGCGTCCATCTGAAAACGTCCCTCCCCGTCCGTAGTGGCTTCCTTTTTCCAGTCGGACTGCTTTGCCTGCAATAAAACTTTCGCGTTCTCAATGGGCCGGTGCTGCGCATCGTGAACGATGCCGCGGACGGTACCGAAGATTCCTGCAAACGCGATTCCCTGAAAAACCAGAACCAAAACTACGCAAGGCAAAAATAGTTTGCGAAAAGCGAAACGACAGATCCAAAAATGGCCTGACATGAACTTTTTCTCCTCTGAAAAGTGGTTGATGCGCAGCGATGACGCCGCGATGCGAGTGGATCAGCGAACGTGAGTAGAGTGAGCGGTGCCTTAGGCAGCCGCAGGGGCAAGTCGAGGAGGAGGAGAAAGCGGTTCGAGCGAACGCAGAAAATCCTGGAGTTTCGCCAGCTCGATGAGCGACTTGATCCCGGCCGGCGCAACCACTGTGACCGGGGCCGGCAGCACGAACGCGATGGCACTGACCATCGAGCGTTCCGCATCATGGCAGCAGGACATCGAGCACGCCATCATTCCGGGCATGTCATGTCCGCAATCCATCTGATTCGAAGGCGCTGCAGGAGCTTTTTGGTGATGATGCCCCGTGATCGGGCATTGATCAGAAGTACAGCAAGAAGCTTGGTACGAGGACCACGCTGTTCCCGCCAGCGGCGCATAAAGCAAAACGACAACGAGCAAGCAAATGCTCGCAGAGATCAAACGCCAGCGCTTGTGGCTCCCTGATTCCATTCGATACCCAATCCGGGGTCCGTCGACAAATACTATGGCGTGAAACGCCATAGTTTGCAAGCGCAATTTACAAGGTTGGCCGGTGATTCGATTCGCGATGTCTTTCGGCGGGTCAACTTGACTTAGGTTGCAGTGAGTCGCAGACTGAAAGTATGTCTCACATTTACATCCGATTGGACTTCGGCACGGACGAAGAAAAAGCTCAGTTGGCCCGGCATAAGCTCGACGGTTGGAAGCAAGCTTTCCGCTTGGACAAAAAGCTCCTTTACAAACTCGATCGCCCGGAGAGCACCGCTGCAGAAGCGGCTGCGAAGCCTGAGGCCGTTGAAAAGCCAGCGCCTGCCGCCAAATCCAAGGCAAAGACGAAAGACAAATCGAGCGAGGCGGGTGCAGAAAAGTCCGGACCCGCCGCCAACGGCAACGTAGGCTTACTCGTGCGTTTGTACTTTTCCACGCACGAAAAACTCTCCGAACAGCGCTGGGTCGCGCGTATCCCTTCTGAGGAGCCTTTCAAGAGCGGATCCCCGAAGGTCATTCTGCAAGCCGATCCCGAATTCGAGAAAGCCGATCAGCAGTTCGAATCGCTCGATTAACCCCGCCCCCACAAACGCTTGGTGTTGGAGCAAGTCATGATAAGGCCAATTTGGTCTGTTTGTACCACGGCTCGGATGCACTTGGCGGGTCAATTTAGGCAGTCGAACAACGAAATCCGCTATAATTGAATCCCGCGGACGCAAGATCCCCGATCCCAAGGCGAGGGCAGAACGAATGGCGTCACAAACGCGCGTCAAGATGGCAAAACTTGACGCCCCCAAAGTTCACGGCCTCGACCACGAAACGCTAATTCGCCTTTACCGCACGATGTACCTATCGCGGCGGCTGGATGATCGCGAGATCCAGCTCAAGCGTCAGAACAAAATCTATTTTCAGATTTCCAGCGCCGGGCATGAGGCGATTACCGCCGTCATGGGCCTCTTCCTCCGCCCCGGCGTTGACTGGTTTTATCCCTATTACCGCGATCGCGCTCTTTGCCTGATGCTTGGGGTAACTCCCCTGGAGAACCTTCTTGCCGCGGTTGGGGCAAAGGATGACCTCAGTTCCGGCGGCCGGCAGATGCCCTCGCACTGGGGGCATGCAAAGTGGAACATCGTCAGCAAGTCCTCCTGCACGGGCACGCAATTCGTACAAGCGGTGGGCGCCGCGGAGGCCACGCTCTATTACGAAGGGCGGCCCAAAGCACTGGCGCAGGCAAAGAAGGCGCCGCTCGGGGAACACGTGAGCCACGAGCCCGATGAAATCGTGTACGTCTCGGGTGGTGAAGGCTCCACCAGCGAGGGCGAATTCTGGGAGTCCCTGAACGTCGCTTGCGCCAAAAAGCTTCCGCTCCTCTACCTCATCGAAGATAACGGCTATGCCATTTCTGTTCCTGTCGAAGTACAGACCGCCGGCGGAAGCATTTCCAAACTCGTCCGTGGTTTTCCGGGATTGCACGTTTCGGAATTTGACGGCACGGATCCGTTCGAAAGCTATTCCGCCTGCAAAGAGGCGGTGGAGTATTGCCGCGAGCGCCGCGGCCCGGCGCTCATCCACGCGCATGTGACGCGTCCTTATTCCCACTCGCTCTCCGATGATGAGAAGCTCTACAAATCCGCAGAAGAGCGCGAAGAAGAAGCACGGCGCGATCCGCTTTCAAAACTAGCGCTGGTCCTGGTCCGCGAAGGCGTCCTCGACCAGAAGCAGATTGAATCTCTCGAAGCCGAAATCGACAACGAAGTCCGCGAAGCCGCCGATCAGGCTCTTGCCGCAGAAGAGCCTTCGGTCGACTCCGTTCGGACGAACGTCTATTCGCCTGAGGTGGATCCCACCTCTCCCGCATTCGAATCGCAACCGCATCTTCACGGCGCACCCAAGACCATGGTCGAAATGGTTGCCGCAACGCTCTCCGATGAAATGGCGCGGGACGAGCGCATCACGATTTTTGGCGAAGACGTGGCCGACGCCAGCCGTGAAGACAGCCTCAAGCACGTGAAGGGGAAGGGCGGGGTCTTCAAAGCGACCGCGGGGCTGCAACGCAAGTATGGGAGCGATCGCGTTTTCAATTCGCCGCTGGCGGAAGCCAGCATCGTCGGCCGCGCCATCGGCATGGCGACCCGCGGGCTAAAGCCCGTTGCCGAAATTCAATTCTTCGACTACATCTGGCCTGCCATGATGCAGATTCGCGACGAGCTTTGCGTGATGCGCTGGCGTTCGAACGGCGCCTTCAAAGCGCCGGTGGTTCTTCGCGTGCCGATCGGCGGCTACCTTACCGGCGGCGGCGTCTATCATAGCCAGAGCGGCGAATCGATCTTCACGCACTGTCCCGGCCTCCGCGTGGTGATGCCTTCCACCGCCCTCGATGTAGCCGGCCTTTTGCGCACGGCCATCCGCTGCGATGACCCGGTCCTGTTTCTCGAGCACAAGCACCTGTACCGCCAGCCCTACAACCGCTCGGAAAATCCCGGGCCGGATTTTACGATTCCCTTCGGGAAGGCGCGCACGGTAAGAGAAGGCACGGATGTAAGCATCATCACCTACGGCGCCTTGGTCCATCGCACGGAAGTGGCCGCCGCGCAGCTCGAACGCGAAGGCATCTCCGTCGAAATCGTCGATCTGCGCTCGCTCTCTCCCTATGATTGGGAAGCCGTTGCCGCCACGGTTCGAAAGACGCACCGGCTCATCGTGGCCTATGAAGACATGCTGAGCTGGGGCTACGGCGCGGAAATCGCTGCGCGCATCGCGGACGAACTCTTCGAAGAGTTGGACGCCCCCGTAAAGCGCGTCGCCGCCATGGATACGTTTTGCGCGTATCAGCCGAAGCTCGAGGACGTGATCCTCCCGCAGACGGGCCATATCACGGCGGCGGTGAAGCAGCTCTTGGAGTATTGAGCCAATTGGGTTTAGACCGTCGATTCGGGAAACTTTCCTTGATTCCTTTACGTATTAGGTATAGGAATGCAAGTCGGAGCTACTCTGTGGGGGTGACTCGATGAATTGCCCAAATTGCCAAAAGGACATCGCGGCTGGATCGAAATTCTGCTACAACTGTGGCGCAAAGCAGCCGGAAGTGGCGGCGCCAGCTGCCCCTCCTGCGTACAACTCGCGCAAGAGGCTTGTGCGCTCGATCAACGATCGAAAAATCGCGGGTGTGTGCGCCGGAGTGGCGGATTATTTCGATCTCGACCCACTCCTGGTTCGGGTGCTGTGGGCGCTGGCGGTCCTCTGCGCGGGGACGGGGGTCTTGCTCTATATCATCCTCTGGATCGCCGTGCCGGAGGGCTACACCGGAATGTCCGCGACATCGACCGCAGCCCCGTCCTAGTTCTCATTCTTTCCTGGGGCGAAACCTTCAACCTTTCGACTTTTGAGAAAACCTTGTCCTGCTCTTTCCGTTTTCAAACAGCGGGTAATCGAGCGAGATCGTTCCTGCTCCTACGGTAGCCAGCGCGAAGCAGGCCGTCAGCAGTGTCAAAGGAAATTCGTACTCGTGCACGGCCAAGTAGCCGCCGTTGCTGTGCACTTTCCAGATCGCCACTCCCATTTCAATCGCCAACAGCAGCGCGGCTCCCCGCGTGAACAACCCCAGCACCAGCAGCAGCCCACCGAAGACTTCCAAGACTCCTGCGATGTACACGAAATTCCCCGGCAGCCCATGCTGCACAAAGAATCCCTGCATCCCTGCGCCCTGATGTGCCAGTTTCGGATAGCCATGAGAGAAGAAAATGATCCCCAGGGCCAGCCGCAGGGCTAGCAAACCCACTGGCTGAAGGGAATTGAACGACTTCATCGAGTGTCCTCCGCGATCCAATCCAAATTTTCACGCTCTGCGCCTTCGCATCTTAGCAGAAACGCAATGCCCTCAGTGGCCGTGGCGCTGGCAAACTTTCAGGTACAATCTTTATGGAATCAACCGAGACGGACGCGGAATGACGGCGAAGGCCATGAACGTGGATGTCGTTGACGGCGAATGAAGAGAAAACTCCTCATTGCCGTGCCTTTGCTTTGCCTCGTGGGCTTCTTTGCCTGGTGGTTCCGGCCGAAGCACGAAACGCTGGGCGAAGCCTTCGTCAGCGAGCGGAGCGTGACTCTCTGGGGCAGAGTCGCGCAGGTGCGCGAGCCGCTCGGGATGCTGCACTATGGCGATCGCGTCTCCATAATCGCTCGCCGCAATGACAACGTCGAAGTCCGCACCGCTGCCGGCGCTGTCGGCTGGGTGGACGCCCGAAATCTGATGGATCCGGTGTTGTGGCAGCGCAGCGTCAAACTTCTGAACCAGGTTCGCACGATGCCTGTCCAGGCGCGCGGCCGTACCAAAACGGCCACAAATCTTCACGTCGAACCCGGACGAGCGACGCCGCGCCTCTACCATTTTAGCCGCGGCGTTCCCGTTGAGATCGTCGGCCGCGCCACTGCCGATTGGGTGCAAAGCACGGAGGAAAAAGATTCCTCCGGTGAGCCGGCGGAAACGAAAAAGGAAGATTGGTTTCTCGTTCGCGGATTGGCCACTCGTCCGCCCGGTGAAAACGCTTCTCGTGCGGCTGAGGCCAATACGACTACGCAGCCCGGAGATCAAACCGTTCCGATCTCCGGCTGGGTAATTGGGCGTTTCATCGAACTCGACCTTCCGGATGCTGTTCGTGAAGGCGCCGCCTCTGCCAACTTGCGTCCTCTCGCCTGGTTCGAACTCAATCGCGTCAGCGATCCCTCCGGTGATAAGCCGCAATATCTCGTCACCGCGGTCCGCGGACCCGAAGGCCAGGCCTGCGACTTCAGCGCGCTTCGCGTCTACACCTGGTATGCGAAGAAAAGCCGCTACGAGACCGCATTCATCGAAAATAACCTCTGCGGCCAATTGCCCGTGCGCGTTGGCAAGGGGCCAAAGGGCGAACCGGAGTTCCGTTTTCGCGTGATGGATAACATCAAGGAAGAGCGCGTGTACCGATTGAACCAGACGGTTGTACGACGCGTTCGCGAAGCCAATGATTCAACTGCCAAACGGAGTTCTGTGAGAACTGCAAAGCCTACAACAAAGCAATAGAATCCGTAAGTGAACAAGTTGGAGAGCGAAACGATGGCGCTGCATATCAGCGAAGCCGAGGTACGTGAAGTTCTAAACATGCCGCTGGCCATTGAGGCGGTCGAGGAGATCTCGCGCAAACAGGCCTTGGACGAAGTCGTAGCGCATCCGCGCCGGCGATTCGAACTGCCGGGCGGAGGCTTTTTCCATTACATGGCCGCGGCCGATTACTCGCGCGGCTTCATCGCCATGAAGCAATACACTTACGTCCGTGGCAAGCTTTGCTTCCTTGTTCCGCTCTACGAAATGGCCACGGGTGACCTGCTCGCTTTGATTGAAGCCGATTACATGGGCCAATTGCGCACGGGCGCGGCCTCCGGCGTGGCTACCGAATATCTGGCCCGCAAAGAAGCTCGCATCGCCGCCATCATCGGCACAGGTGGACAGGCGAGAACTCAGCTCGAAGCGGTGGCCGCCGTTCGAAAGCTCGAATCGGCGCGAGCCTACGGCCGCGACGCAACCAAGCGCGAGAAGTTTTGCAAAGAGATGTCCGAAAGGCTCGGGATTCCCGTGCTTCCGTCTGCCTCCGCCGGGGAGGCGGCCCGTGGTGCGGACATTGTGTGCACAGCAACGACTGCTTCGCAGCCCGTCCTCAACGGTGCGGATCTTACGCCGGGTGTCCACATCAACGCTATTGGCGCCAACCATGCGCATAAGCGCGAGCTCGATGACGAAGCGGTGGCCAGTGCCGACGTCATCGTAGTCGATTCCGTCGAGCAGTCGCGCCAGGAAGCGGGCGACCTCATCATTGCGTTTCACGGCGATGAAATCTGCTGGACCGGCGTCAAAAAGCTTTCCGATGTAGTCGCCGGGAAAACCAGCGGCAGGACCAGCGATGCCGAAGTGACGCTCTTCAA
>Ga0137403_10008063_pt1 | contig 11800 bp, 10 predicted proteins | sample CZOMad2_1_16fung_FD_122057 | JGI IMG/M metagenome (GOLD analysis project Ga0137403, IMG submission 122057) | Vadose zone soil fungal communities from Angelo Coast Range Reserve, California, USA - CZOMad2_1_16fungal (Hybrid Assembly) | ecosystem: Environmental > Terrestrial > Soil > Vadose zone...
GCCGAGGTAGCTCAGTGGTAGAGCAGTCGATTCGTAATCGACAGGTCGTGGGTTCAACTCCCACTCTCGGCTCCAGAAATTTCGCAAAAACCGAAAGCCTGACCCGATCGAGTCAGGCCTTTTCATTTGATGGGCGCGCGATTCCCTCCAGGTGTGCCCCGCCCTAAGTTCTCATCCCTTGGTCACACGGACGCGACTTACTTGTGTTCTTGAGATAGACTCCGAAACAGTAAGACTGAAGATACCGAACCAAACTGGCAGCAAATCGAGGAAAGGTTTTCGACCATATCGAAGTCTGGGTTTGTCAGTGCTTGCAGCGGACCCGTCTTCGGCATATATATTGCCTGAGGGAGGCCCCCATGTTTGAAGTACCGGTGGACAAGCAAGAATCCAAATTGAAATACGAACGCATTGGCATCTCAATCCTGGTGCTCCTGGTAATTGCAGGAGCCGCTTTTTATTTCATCCCAAAGCAGGGCGCGAAGCAGCCCGCGGCTGCCGCGGCTGTCCCGACGGCGCCGGCTGATCCAATTCACGATTTGAAAATCATCCGCGTCACAATGAATAAAGATCCCATGGGAACCACCGCGGTATGGCTGGTTACTCTGCAAAACAAATCTTCGGCCTACACGTACTCCAACGTCCGTTATGAAACCAATTACATCGGCCCGGACGACAAATCGATCCTCGTGAATCAAGGCTCAATCCCGGAATCGTTCAGTCCCGGCGACGAACACAATTCTCAAATCCGCGACGCTCTCTACCCCAACGGCACCGCCTGGTACAAGTTCAAGATCGTGGACGCCAAGTCTTCGGTGCGCTAGCAGGACAAAGCAAAAGGTTCTGAATTCACGAGAATTGGGGCAAGAGGTCTGCCAATCTATCAATGGGGAGTTTGCTCCGCGATGTGGAGCCGCCCCCCGATTTGAGGGGCCCTCCCTGGAATTGCAATCCGACCGCAAAGTGGCCGTCGGGAAGCCGCTGACAATACACAACGCGGGCCAGTCTGCGCATGTTGTCCCTCAACGAGGTGATCATCAACCGCTCGTTCAGTTCTCGAGCATGGCCAGTCAAGATTCTCATTCCCAGCGAACACACGTTTTCCGATGTGGTTTGTTCCGCCGCTTCCGGGTCCAATATCGTGGAAACCTGCAGCGGAATTGATACTTCAATTCGCTTTTCAAGCCTTCCAGTGCCCAAAGGCATTGTTGAAATAACCTTCCCAACCGGACTCCGCCGGCTGTCACCGGGCGGTGGAGCGGAGCCAAACGTTTGCCGGAATCTATCGGAACAGCCGTGCGGATCACTCTCTCGCTCCCATACCAGTTCTCAAGCATGGGTGTTTGCCTGCGTCTCCTGCGCGAGCCCCTGTCTCCGCCGCTGCTACTTCTGCACGGCGTGACTGGGTGGCGCCAACTGTTCTCTCGTTAAGATAAACAGCGGGGAGATTAACTCAATCGGGTGATTGCCTTATTGAGCTTAAGGATATTCTTGGAAAGGTACCGGGGCAAAACCTGATTCTCTCAAGGCTGAATCAAGCCGTTTCGAATTGCGTAACGAACCAGACTGGCTGTTTCGTGGATGTCCAGCTTCTTCATCAGGCGCGCACGGTGAGATTCCGCGGTTTTCACGCTGATTCCGAGGTGTGTTGCGATGTCTTTGGTGGACTTGCCTTCTCCCACCAGCTGTAGCACCTGCCGCTCGCGTCCCGAAAGTGGATCGGCTGCGACATAGCTCTTGGACAAATACGCATCCACCACCGCGCGCGAAATTCTAGGACTCAGATACACTGACCCGCGACACACTTCCTGAATTGCGTGAATCAGGTCGGAACCCGCCTGGCTTTTCAGCACATAACCTCTCACCCCGGCGCGCAGAGATTCCGTCACATACTGCTCTTCATCGTGTTGCGTCAGCAGGATCACCTTGGTCTTCGGAGAGGACTTCTTCAGTTCGCGCGCCGTGTCTACCCCGTTCAGCACCGGCATGCTTATGTCCACGATGGCGATATCGGGGTGCATTTCCATTACCAAACGCAACGCTTCCTGCCCGTCCGAGGCCTCCGAGACGATTTGAAATCCCTGTTTTTCCAGCAACGCCCGCAGCCCCTGGCGAATGAGGGCGTGATCATCAGCAAGTAAGATTCGTATAGGCATAGCCTCGCTCTTAGTCTAGGAACTGTGCGCAGGCGTATCAATCCGGTGGTCTCTGGGATTCTTACAGGGGTAAAGACCTGAACTGGGCTTGGTGGGGGTACTTGGATGTTACGTATCAGAGTAAGTTCGGTCTCGAAGCGTGGTGGTACGGAAAACTCGGCCGCGGCCTAACACTTATCGGTGGACTAGCAGGCGAACAAAATCAGGTCCGTGCAGAGATGCACTTCATCTCTTGCTTCGAGAAACGACTCGGCAGTATTCGCTTAAGGCTGGATCAATCCTCGGCGGACCGCGTACCGCACCAGACTCGCTGTCTCATGGATATTCAGTTTTTGCATCAGCCGCATCCGATGCGATTCGGCCGTCTTCACGCTGATGCCCAGCACCGACGCCGTGTCTTTGGTGGACTTTCCTTCCGCAATTAGCTGCAGCACCTGGCGTTCCCGCACCGTTAAAGGATCCGCCGGTCTTTCCGATTTGTTTCGGTATGCTTCCATCACCGCTCGCGATATCCCAGGGCTCAGGTAAAATTCCCCCCGGCACACTTGCCGGATCGCCAGTATCAAATCGTTTGCTACCTGGTTTTTCAAGACATATCCCTTGACGCCTGCCTCGAGCGCTTCATGGATGTATTGCTCCTCTTCGTGCTGGGTCAGCAGAATTATCTTCGTTTTGGGAGAGGAGCGAGACAGGCTCCGGGCGGCATCAATGCCGTTCAGCGTCGGCATGCTGATGTCTAGAATCGCGATGTCCGGATGGTTAGTCTCAATCAGGCGGACGGCGTCCTGTCCGTCGGACGCCTCCGCCATCACTTGAAATTTCTCTCGCTCCAGCAAGGACCTCAGTCCCTGGCGAACAAGCACATGGTCATCCGCGAGAATGATTCGTGTTGGCATCGTTACCCTCCAGTGGAAGTCGGATGGAAATTTCAGTTCCGTGGCCTTGGCGCGATTCGATCTGCAGCGTTCCGCCGATCGCGCTGACGCGTTCGCGCATGGCGACAAGTCCCAGCCCTTTCCGGGGCAATCCCTGGCCGCTGCGCACTTTAAATCCAGCACCATCGTCCCGGATGGTGCAGCACTGCGTGAAATCCTCTCTCCAGGCACGGATCCACAGGTTGCTGGCCTTCGCGTGCTTCACCGCGTTCGTCAACGCTTCCTGCACGATGCGATACAGCGTCGTCTCAACGGCGGTCGGCAGGCGCCCGGAAACCGTTGCGTCAATGTGGATCGGCAAATTCGCTCGTTTTGAAACTCCGTCCGCCAAAAATCGAATCGCCGGAACCCAGCCCAGATCATCCAGAATCGTTGGCCGGAGCTCGTGAGAGTATCGGCGCAAATGCTTTTCAACCTCATTCAACAGGTCTTTAATCCGCGTGAACTGCTCCTGCTGCGCTTCGGGCATTCCCATAGCAACTTCCGCTAGCGCGAGGTGGACTGCAACCAGCAGTTGCCCCGCTTCGTCGTGTACTGCGTATGCGATACGCTTGATCTCTTCCTCCAGGGTTTCGTTCAATTGCCGCAACGCCTTCACGGCATCTTGAAATCCCCGATGGGCCATCTCATAGGGCGAAACGCACTCCGAAAGAAATTCAGCACTGCTTCGGAGCAGCTCCTCTTTGCGCTGCTCGTTCTCCGAAGTCCGAATCAGATCAATCAATACCTGGTGATGCAAGGAAGCCAGCTCCACGACGCTTACTTGCTCCTCAAGCGCTCGTCGTCCGAGTTCGTAGGCTCGGCCCAAAGCCAGCTCGCCTCCCCCTGCCGCATATCCGCACAGGGCAGAGCGGTACTCCTCTTCGAAATTCTCCAGCTTCCCCTTTTTTCGCACCGCGGTTTTCATGGGTTAATTCCCGTCAGACGCGCGACCAGCACCAGCGCGTCGTCACTCCGGTTGCGAAACTTGTTCAGAATTCTGTCCGCGGCCCTTTGCGGATTCTCCCGCGCGCTGAGGCTCGTCGAAAAATCGTTTTGGATTCCGTCCGTGGTAAACACAACAGTGTCGCCTTGCGAAACCGGGAGCACACTTGCCTGCAGGGATGGCAACCTGGATCCCACCACGCCTGCACGCAACAGAAGCGGCTCCTGCATATGTCCATTGTTTGCGTTCGCGCGCACCAACATTCCCTGCACGTTGCCTACGCCAATCCACGTCATCATTTTTTGCTCGAAGGAAACGAATGCCACGCTCAACACCACTCCACGCGTCCCCTTCAATTTTTCGTGGCACCGCTCCACCAGTGAAATCACCGGCTCGTCAGCAGAATTTCGCAGAAGCGCGGCGGCAGTCCTGGCGACCTCGGCTGCCCCTTCGCCGTGCCCGATACCGTCAATCACGGCAATCAATACTCCGTTTTGATTGCAGCAAACCATGTGCGTGTCGCCGGACTCGCCCTCGCCAACATGCGCGTGTTTTGCTACGCCATATTCGACCATTGGCTCGTTTATTGTCTCCACTTCTTCACCGCCACCATTGTTCCCTTGCCGGGTTGGGAAGTTATCTCAAATTCGTCCATCAGCCGGCGCACTCCCGGCAGTCCAAGACCCAGGCTTCCCGAAGTGGAAAAGCCGTCGCGCAAAGCCTGGCGAATATCAATGATTCCCGGGCCAGCGTCCGATGCGACGACCAGGATCCCGACTCCATTTGATCCGTTGATCCCTTTCAGTTTGATTTCGCCTGACCGGGCATAGGACACGATGTTGCGCGCCAGCTCTGAGATTGCCGTGGCAATCAGCGTGGCGTCACCTGAGGAAAACCCAAGCTCGTTCGCCATAACCCGCCCCTTTTGGCGAGCGATGACGATGTCCTGGTCGGAATTGATTTCCACCCGAATTTCGCTGGCCGACACAATCGATCACCCTCGGTTCGTGATTCTGAACTTCTCGTTCAAGTACGCCAGCCCTTCTTCAAGGTCCAAAGCCGTCGCAACGCCTTCCAGCGTCAATCCGAGCTGCACCATCGCAAACGCCACTTCCGGCTGAATCCCTACGATCACCGTTTCCGCGCCGCGCAGCCGGATCATGTGAGCGATCTCACGCAGCGTCCGCGAAGCGAACGAGTCCATCACATCCATCGCCGTAACGTCCACGATTACCGCGCGCGAGCGAAACTTCACCACCTGCTGCACCAGTCCCATTCGCAATTGATTCAGATCCGCGTCCGAGAGCGCGGCTTGAAACGTCGCAATCAGAAACGCTCCCTGTTTGAGAATGGGGACTTCCACTGGCTTTTTCCTCCGTCCGGATTAATTGGGCTCTGTGATGGACGCTACTTTGTATCCCAGCAGTCTTTCTGCTTGTTCGATTCCACCCTGCAGATCGCCGACCGTGTTCATCTTGCCCAGGTCTACTCCGATGGTTACCAGCGTTTGCGCAATCTCTGGCGAGAGTCCCGTGACGATAACGGTCGCGCCAAGCAGTCTCGAAGCTTCCACCGTTTGCACCAGGTGGTTTGCCACCGTAACGTCCATCGCCGCCACACCGGTGATATCAATCACGACGACTTTGGCGCGGTTGGTTCGAATTCCGCGGAGGAGTTGCTCTGTTAACTGGCGCGCGCGTTGCGGGTCGATCACGCCGATGATCGGCAGAATCAGCAGCCGCTCGCGAACCTGTAACACAGGAGTGGAGAGTTCACGGATCGCTTCCTGCTGCTGGCGGATAACGCGTTCGCGCTCTTGGACGAACCCGACCGCCACCGTGTTCGCAATACGGTTTGCCGCCGGCTCGTAGGCATCCAGAATGCGGTTCAACTTCCTGAAATCGGTCTGGTATTTTGCGAAGAGCGAACGGGCCAGCACGTCGCGCAGCAGCAGCACGATTCCAACAACTTCGTGCGTTTCAACGCCTCGCGGAATAATGCGTTCGGAAAGGTTTCGCGCGTAGGCTTGCAGGGCTTCGAACGCTTCCGTTTCGAGGGCCTCCACGTAGCTGTCATACACCGACGTTGCTTCCGCGAAGATTTCTTCCTTGGTCATCGCGGTCAACAGTCGCGTTTCCGAAATGCGCACCACCCATTCCTCGCGCAATTGCGTTCGATTCTGCCGAAGGTGGGCGACAAGCTCGCGAAGCAGCTCGGATGGTTCTTCAGTCCGCTTCAGCTCAGGGTCCGTGGTAGTGCCATCTCGCTTCGCCATGAAAATCATCTCCTGGGCGCAAATTGTCCCTCGCCGGGTCAACCTGCCGTGGGAATCCGTTAGGGACTTGGTAGTGAATACCATCGGAAACCTAGTTCCTCAATCAAGTAAATTACCCCAAGATGCCTCAGGTAAACACCTTAGTATTTTGTAGGGCGAAAGTACACATTGGGCTCTGGGCTTCAGTCAACTTCTTTTATTTCAATAAGTTAATTGCGTTTTCGAGCTGCGTAACATGGGCTGAACCATCGGTTATGGTACTTTTATTTTCTCTCGTATTCGGAAATTTACCGGATTTTCATGGGGAAAGCTGTCCCGATATTCACACCCGTCGCCTCCCGATTCGCAGAAGAATCAGGTAGGGTACCGCAGCAGTCCCAACCCTAAAAGTGCGACCGAACGCCTGTCTTACGAGACCGCAGCTTTCCCGGCAGCGTGGGACGATTCCTTTGCGCGGCCCGGCGTTGTTTCCGGTCCTGCCCAGGCGCGGCGAAGTTCTTCCGCCCTGCGGATCACCCGCTCCGTCAGATCGTTTGACGGTTGCGCAATCCTCGCTGATTCTTTTTTCGTATTTACCGGGTAAATCTCAAGCAACTCCAGCTTTTCAAACACCTGCTTCATCGCCCGGTCGGGATTTCTCAGGAAGTCCGTGCCTCGGATTCGCGTGAAGATCCAGCCCATGCGTTCCAGCACCGCCTGCCTGTCCATGTCTTCGGGAATTTTCTCCAAGGGATGATAGCGATCCCCGTCGCATTCGATCGCAACCCGCCTCCGTTCACCTTCGACGACCATGTCAATTCGGAAAGCGCCGACGCGCCATTGCGGTTGCACGCGATACCCCGCGGCCAGCAATCGCTTCATCACCTCGCGTTCGAACGGGGATTGCGCGCGATTTTCTTTTTCCTCCAGTGCGCGCATCAAATGGCTCGGATCCTGAGCGTGCTCGATCAGTTGCCGCCGCAGATCGTCGGGCTTCAGATCATTTTGCGGGCTCAACGAATGGACAACCCACATCTGATCCCGTGCGCGGCTGGCCGCCACATTGAACCGCTGCTTGAACAACTCCTGGTCGCGCAGGGAAAGCGGCCCGCGCTGCGCCGTATCCACCAGCGAGATAAACACCACGTCGCGTTCATCGCCCTGGAATTGTGCAGCATTCCCGCAAAGCAACCGGTGGTGCTCGCAGAGATCGGGCGAGAGATGCTTCCGGAGCAGGTTGTCGATCTCCAGCGCCTGTTCGTCGCCTACCAGCGAAACCACCCCGAAGCTGGTCGGCTGGCCCGCTTCGTTTTTCTGATATTCGGGTTGCTCCATCGCCGCGGTCAGCAGCGACGCCACTCCAATCGCTTCCTGCCGGTTAATTTTGCCGTCGCGGCTGGATCCGCCAACTCGGTAACCGATCGTGTGCGGGCGGATCTGCACCCGGCTCGCATCACGCAGCGGCTTGATCCGCTGATCGTAGGAAATCATGTTGCTGAACTGAATGATTTCCGGCACGCAGCGGAAATGTTCCACCAGGCACGTCGTCCCGCCGAAGGATTGCCGCGCCAGGTCGTAAATGGAGATTTGTCCGTCGTAGAGGTCCGAATTCGGCACGCCTTGCAGGTACTGGAAAATAAGATTTTGGATGATGCCCAGGTCCTGGCCAACCGCGGACGGGCTCACCTGCTCATGGTCACCAACCACCAGCGCCGTCTTTCCGAGATAAAGAGCCACCAGCGCCATAACATCGCTTTGACTCGCTTCATCAATGATGACCACGTCAAACCGTGTGCTGCATGGATCGAAATTTTCCACCACGCGCGACAGCGGCATCACCCAGACGGGCACGGCGCTTCGGCATTCCGACATTTTTCTAGCCGCTTCCGTGCGCAGAAGAGAAACACGAATGCCATGACCCTTGCCGATGCGGCGAATCGTGTCTAGCCAGCCAACCAGCGCCTGGCGCTGCCGCGAAGAAGTCCGCCGCGCCTGCGCAGACCATGCGCGCGTGTCAATCAGCCCCACGGTCACGCGTCGCAGTTGCTCGCGCAGCTTTTCGCTTTTTGCCTGCAGCGTCTCGATGGAAGTGCTTGCTCGCCGGTCGAGTTCATCGTTGAGCTGGCGCCAGGTCCACGCCGACGCGGGATCGCGCGGCGGTTCGCCGCGGCCATGCGCCCCGGTCCGATTTCGAATCGCCCCGGCCCACGCGGGCGCGGCACTCTCCAGCTTTGCAAGCAGTGCGCGGCGCAAATCCAAATCCGCCTGCTGGCTCTTAAGTTCCAGCAACCGTTCATAGGCAGCTCGATACTCGCTTGAATCCTCGTCGATCACGGACGAAAGCATTTTCGCTGTCGCCTTCGACGATTTCGCCGCCCGCCCCGCAAGCTTCAGCCGGGCTTTCAAATCGCGAAGCTCGTCCTCGATTTGCAACAGCTTCTGTTTCTTGATGCGCGATTCCAGAATGGGCAGCAGGGAATCGGTCACCGCTTTGCCGATCCGCACAAGTTCGCCGTGGGCCCCAACGATCGCCGGCTGCTCGGCCAAAAATTTGTCCCACTTGAAATCGAGATCGGTGAGCTGTTCCTGCAGTGGCAGCCATGTGTGCTCGTGCCAGCCGAGGCAGTCCTCAAGCGCGTCGCAATACTGCATCAGCGTTTTCTCGACTTCCGTCCCCATCTGCCCTGAAGACGGTGTCCCCAGAGTCGCCATCTGGCGATCCCATCGCCCGCAGAGTTCCAGCCGCAATTTCTTCAGGCGCGCCAATTTCAGCAGAGCGACGAAATGCTCGGAATTTCGCGGCTGCGCGTTGTTTATCTTTGCCGATTCAATGAACTGGCCCCACGTCTTATGCGTGAATAGCGTGAACGAGCCCAGCTTTCCGCCGGTCTCAAGGTGCGCAAGAATTTCACCCGCAATCCGCTCCTGGTCCTCATAACCCGGATCATTACCAATCTCAGGGCCGTACTTAACGAAAGACTCCTGCGCATTGGCCGCATCGCGGTGGACCAGCCGGACAAACTCAACCAACTGATCCCACGGTTTCCGGTGAGCGCCTCCATACTTCCCCGCGTAAACCGCCTCCAGCTTCCACTTTTCTTGCCCGGTCAAAGGCTCAACTGCTTGCGACAAACTCGCCGCCAAAGCCTCCAGCTCCTCCGGGCTGCCTTCCGGAACGCCGCTTTTCCACAAATCCGAACGCAGCTCCAATTCTTCCATGCTCAACCGGTTTCGTTCGTTGAGCGAAGCTTCGAACTCCTCCGGCCGCGGCAGATCGTGAAGTTCTGGCAGGTGTCCCGCAAGCTCGATCTCATCCTCGCGCGAAAGGGAAGTGTTCGTTCGATACAAATCGGCCAGCTCACCTGGAGTAAGAGGGAGCGGAGCAACTGCCGCGACCGGGCCTGGAATCCACCCGAGCGTCTCTTTTTCCTTCGCCACATTCCGCGCAGCATCGGCCGGCGGCAACGTCTTGCCCGCAATGACGATGTCGCGGTATTCGTCCGCCCGCGCCTCGGCAAGTTGCTTGCGGATCTCCTCCAATTTCTTCAAAATGTCGCCGCGTTCCGATTCCAGTCTCTTCGCTTCCAGCTCCAAAGAAATCGCGTCGGCGCGCGACAGCCTTTCGGCGATGGAGCCGACCGCGCTTTCCAACTGCTTCCGGCTTTCCAGATCGTTCTCCAGTAGGCTCACGCACAGCGGGCGGAGCTCCGGCACGATGTGGTGCCGCACCATGCGCAATGCCTTGGTCGCCTGGCTGGTTACCAGCACGCTCTTGCCCTGTGCCAGCAGATGCCCGATCAGATTGCCGATTGTGTGCGTCTTGCCGGTGCCTGGCGGGCCTTGTACCAATACTCCTCCGTGCAGTTCCAGCTGCTGCGCAATTCGAATCTGCTCCGGGTTCGCGGGCTTACTCAGCAGAACTTCTCCCGCGGTTTCGGCCGTCTCAACTACGGGTGGCTCCACCTCATCCGCCACTCGATTTGGGGATTCTTCGCCGACGATGTTCAAGAGCGACCACGGCAGATCTTCCCGCGTGCGCAGGTCCGCCAAGATGCCTTGAATGGAAGCCGCGAATCCCAGCGTACGCGCACGCAGAAATATAAGCGGGTCGCGGCCGATGCATGGGTCACTCTGCTCTTCAGCGGGCGCCTTATCCTCAAGGAACTCTCCCCGCGGCGATAGCTGAATCACTAGCCGCTTCAAAAATCCCGAAGTCGAGCCATTCACCAGCGGATGAAACCCTTCTTGCTCCAACTCTTCACGGCACCGGCCGATGGCGCGCCCGTCCACGTCTGTCATTGATTGAAAGAGTGCCGAATACAACTCAACAGGATGATCAGCTTCGGAAATCGTGAACTCTGGCACAGCGGCATTGAATTGCAATTGCAGGCGCTGCAGCAGAATCGGGTGGTAAATGTTTCCCTCAGCCCGCCGCCAGCTCAGTATGCCGTCTCCCAAAACCAATTCCACGCGCTCGGCCTCGCGCTCGATTCGCCCATAGAGGGCGTACAGCGTCTCAAATATCTTCATCGCCGCGCGAGCTGGCCGCTCGCTCTTCGCCCACTCATCGCGGGAGAGCTTCCAACGTTGCAGCGCCACGGTTCTTGCCTTGTCGTCTTCAAACCTCGCAACGCGCGGGCTTCCCGACGGATCCGATTCAGCCTGGCTTTCCCGAAAAACAATCTCCTCCGAAGGATTGTCCCACCCGGCCTCCAGCCAATTGGCAATGTCATCGGGTGGCTCGGGCGGGCGCGTCAATACCGGGCGCTGGACCTTCAGCAGGAAATCCCCAACCCCATCACTCTCGGCGGGCTGAGTTTCCTTGGGCTTGGATTTTGAGGTACTGGATTTTGCCGCTCCCCGTTTAATCGTCGAATGGCTCGGCAGGCCGTGAAGCCACAGGCTCCATGGCTGCTCGTGAATCTGACGTTTCGCGGGGTTGCGGTGTTGGTTCAGCGCTTCCAGGTACCGGAAGACGCGGGTGAGTTTGTCGCGAGCAATACGCAGTTTATCGGAATCCATGTTCGCACGCCTCTTAAGGACACGTATACGTGTAGAGGTTAAACTGGGCTGTGGAACCCACAGAGTAGCAACGTCCCGGCAAGCTTCTCAATAGAACTCCACTAGTACTCCGCCACCGCTTACCTTAAGCCACGCAAATCAAGAACTTGTGCGAGCGCCCACTCCGTCTCAAGTCTATATTTTCCACAGTCCAACTCTCCCTTTATCCATAACCGGGCAGCGCGCCATTGGGAGAGTTGGCTTTCATAAGCCAGGCCGCTGTCCCGGCAAGATGCACTTTCCCCGTTACTCGGGAACAACCCTAAGCTCTTTACAGGAGGATCAGGATGCGAGCAGCAACGGTTGCAGTTCTGTTTTTCTCGACGGCTATGATGGTTCAGGCCAAAGAGCCGCCCGCCTATGAAAAGGCCGTGCTGGTTCAGATGGATTCCTCGGCGTGCGGTTACACCGAGAGGGATGGCAAGACCATCGCTGGTGAGATTTTTGGAACTGATGGCCAACACAAAAA
>Ga0137403_10008064_pt1 | contig 11800 bp, 9 predicted proteins | sample CZOMad2_1_16fung_FD_122057 | JGI IMG/M metagenome (GOLD analysis project Ga0137403, IMG submission 122057) | Vadose zone soil fungal communities from Angelo Coast Range Reserve, California, USA - CZOMad2_1_16fungal (Hybrid Assembly) | ecosystem: Environmental > Terrestrial > Soil > Vadose zone...
TCGCCGTTTTTCGTCGCCGTGGTGCGCAACGCCGCGACATCCGATCCCGCCTCGGGCTCGGTAATCGCGAAGCAACCGATCTTTTCGCCGGACATTAGAGGTGGAATAAATTTCCTTTTTTGATCCTCCGTGCCGAAGTGCAGGACTGTCATCGCTGGACCGATCTGCATATTGATCGCCACGCGCATGGCGCTGTGCACGCGCGCAATCTCTTCCGTAATCAGCACCATGGCGAGAAATCCAAGTCCATTGCCGCCATAGGTTTCCGGAATTACGCTGCCATAGAAGCCCAATTCGCCCATCTTCTTGACGAGATCGGGGCGAAAGTTCTTTTCTTTGTCATCTCTGGCCGCGGTCGGCGCGATTTCTTTCTCGGCAAACTCCCGGGCCAGGTCGCGCACAGCAGCCAGTTCTTCCGACAATTCGAAATCCATTCACCCTCCTCGTTGGGCCGAAGATGGAAGCGGGAGGATAGAAGATCGATCCTCAATCCTCAATTCTCGATCCTCATGCCTTGTTCAGTAGACGGCGCGCAATGATCAGCTTCTGAATCTCGGTCGTGCCCTCATAAATTCGCAACGCTCGCACATCGCGATAAAGCCGCTCCATGATGCTTCCCGCAACCAAGCCACTGCCACCGTGGATCTGCAGCGCTTGATCGACAATGCGCTGCGCCGCTTCCGTGGCATAATACTTTGCCATCGACGTTTGCTGTTTGACTTCAACCCCTCCGCAATCGGTAACCCAGGCTGCCTGGTAGACGAGTAATTTAGCTGCTTCTAACTCCGTCGCCATCTCGGCAAGCTTGAATTTAGTGGCTTGGAACTCAGCGATCGGCCGGCCGAATTGCCGACGCGTTTGGCTGTACCGAATCGCTTCTTCCAAAGCGCGCTGAGCAAGGCCAACCGCGGCAGCTCCCACCGTGCAGCGTAAAAGGTCGAGAGTTGCAAAGGCGATTGCCAATCCTTGCCCTTCCGCACCGAGCCGTGAGTCCTCGGAAACAACGCAGTTCTCAAACTCAACGACTCCCATGGGATGCGTTGAAAGCAATTCGGTCCTTTCCTTTACGAGTAGTCCCGGAGTGTCGCCTTCGAGCACAAAAGCTGTGATCCCTGTTCCCTTCTTTTCCGGTTCGGTGGACGCGAAGACCACGTAGCTATTGGCGATGCCCGCATTGGAGATGAAGCGCTTGGTGCCGCCCAAGCAGAATTCCTTTCCACGTCGCAGGGCACTGGTCTGTAACGACGTCACATCGGAACCTGCGTCGGGTTCGGTAATGGCGAACGCAGCGATACAGTCACCTCGGGCGATCGCCGGAAGAAATTGCTGCTTTTGTGTCTCATTTCCCGCCAGCACAATCGGGTAGCCGCCCAGCGCTTGCATTGCGAACATCGTATCTGCCAAGGCATCGCCGCGCGCCAGCTCCTCGCGCAATATGCAAAGGTCCCGCGCTTGGATCTTTGATCGAAGGCCGCCGAAATCTTGCGGCACGGTATACTTGAGAAACCCTTCGCTACCGAGCTCTTTTGCCAAGCGAATCGCGCGCCGATCACCCGCGCTGCTTCGCTCGAGGGAGGGAAAAAGCTTCTTTTCAACCCACTCACGCGCCCGCGCGCGCAACAACAAATGATCTTGCTCGAAGAAAGGCAGCATGGACTCGATAACTTTAGGATTGATTGAATTTGGCCGGGCGCTTTTCGACGAACGCCCGATAGCCTTCTGCGAAATCCGCCGATTGCATGCAGCGCGCTTGTTCCATAGCTTCGACTTCCAGCGCGTGAACCAAATCCATATCGGCTTCGCGTTCGAGCGCGTCTTTGGTGATTCCTAACGCGGTTAGCGGCCCACTCTTTAACTCTCGGGCCAAGCCGTATGCTTCATTCAACAGCTTGTCATGTTCGACAACCCGATTCGCCAAACCGATGCGGAAGCATTCCTGTGCGTCCATAGTTTCGCCGGTGAATAAGAGCTCGGTCGCCCGACCTTGTCCAATGATTCGGGGTAGCAAGTAACACGCGCCCATGTCCGCACCCGATAATCCCACTTTGGTAAACAAGAAAGCGAATTTGGCGCGCTCCGACAATAGGCGAATATCACTCGCCAATGCCAACACCGCGCCGGCGCCAGCGGCGATGCCGTTCACAGCCGCGATGATCGGTTTTTTGAGAGTGCGCATGTGCTTAACCACGTCACAGGTCTGCCGCGTGAAGCGATGCTGTTCTTCGCTGGTCATTTCGATAAGCTTGGCGATGATCTCATGCACGCTGCCGCCGGAACAAAAACCCTTGCCATTGCCGGTGAGAACAACAACTTTAACCGCGGAATCGTTCGCCATCACTGCAAACACCCGTTCCAACTCGGCGTAGGTTTCGAAAGTCAACGCGTTGAGCCGATCGGGATCGTTCAGGCGAATCGTCGCGATGCCGTCGGACACCTCGAAGACGAAACTCAGATAAGTCATGATGCAGCCTTTTACCGACCTGGAGTACGGAAGTCATGGCAAGTTTGCGTGACGGCCATCACTCCAATACTCCAACATTCCATTAGCCCAGTATTCTTTTAGACCATCACCGCCCCGCCGTCGACGTTGATCGCTTGTCCGGTCATGCCGGCAAGTTTTTCTGAAGCCATCAGCAGCGCAAGCGACGCCACTTCCGCGGGAGTGATCAAACGATTCTGCGGCGCGCTGGTGGCGAAGAGTCTGAGAACTTCATCGATACTTTTTCCAGTCTTTGCCGCGAAAATTTTAGCGTTCTCGTGCGTGCGCTCATCGTCGATGTAACCGGGGCAGATTGCATTCACCGTAATTCCCTGTCGCGACGTCTCCAACGCCAATGAGCGCGTCAAACCGAGCAGTCCATGCTTCGAGGCTGCATAAGCACTCACGTGGCGGTAGCCGACTTTCGCCGTCGTCGAAGCGATGTTGATGACGCGCCCCCATTTGCCTTCAATCATGCCCGGCAAAAAAAATTTGCAGCAGTTGTACGCACCCGTTAGATTCGTCTCCAGCGTTTCGTCCCACAGATCGTCTGGCATGTCAGCAAAGTTTACAGCGCTGGCGATGCCGGCATTATTGATAAGGATCTGCGCCACGCCCCACCGTGAAGCGATCTGTTCCGCGAGGCGTTTTACTTGCTGTCGATCCGTAATGTCGCACGGGAATGCGAGGACTTGGCGGCCATTTGTGGCAATTTCCGCCGCCGCCGCATTGAGCTTTACCGCATCGCGAGCCGTGACGACGACACGGCAACCCTGCGCCGCAAAACCGTGCGCTAACGCTCGGCCTAAACCGCCGCTTCCGCCTGTAACCAGAGCTATCTTTTGCTCCAAGCCACTCATCACAATGCAGGATAACACATCCCGCCGATTGAATTGCAATCACAGTGGGTGCACCGGCTTGAGGTCGGGACGTCTTTCGGATAAAGGAAATGCAGCCAGAATTTTTGGGAGGCTTGGCCGTGAAGTCTGCATTGATTTTATTCATACTCATCGTCGGTATTTTGCCTGCCGATCTCCCGGCGCAAGATTCACCACACCAAACGTCCGTGATCAATTGGCGGGATGCACCGCCCGCGACCGGTGACTCGGAGTTGGACAGGCTCAATCGGGCGTTTGTCCAATTGGCCAGCAATTCTCGGCCAGCGATCGTGCAGATCCGGGTGATCGGTCACGAAACCAAAACGGCTCAGAATCAATCCCAAGGGAGTCGCGGCTCCGGGTTCATTATCGACCCACAGGGTTACATTCTCACGGCCCAACATGTCATCGACAAGGCCAAAGAAATTGAAATCAGGCTCGCCGATTTGCAACGCTTGCCGGCGCGAGTCATCGCCGCCGATAGCCAGATCGACGTGGCGATTCTCAAAATCCCAACCGAACGCGAACTCCCTATTTTGCCGTTGGGCGATTCCGACATGATTCACGTTGGCGATTTAACGGTTCTCTTCGGTTATCCTTTCGGTCGCGAGAGTTCGATGAATTTGGGCATCATCAGCCGGTCCGGACGCAGCTACGCCGACTCGGCGAGCTATGAATTCATCCAGACCGACGCCGGCGCCTATCCGGGGGGCAGCGGCGGTCCGCTCCTGAATAGCAATGGCCACGTGATCGGTATGATTACCATGGCATCAGAGCGCGGTAATATGGGCTTTGCGACGCCGATCAATGTTATTAAACGCATTCTTCCTCGTCTGGCGAACGGCGAGAAGTTTGCGTGGGTTGGTTGGGTGTGCAGATGTCCGATATCTCGTTGGAGAAGGCAAAAAGTCTTGGAATATTCCCGGCCAAGGGAGTCGTGGTCAATTCGGTTTTACCCGGGCAGTCGGCGGCACGCGGTGGCATTCAAAAGCAGGACGTAATTCTCTCGGTCAACGACACCCAGGTCGACAGCCCACGCGATGTGGCACGCATGATCGGTGGATTAGAGGCGGGAAGAGTCGTCCGCGTTACAATCCTGCGCAAGGGTAAAACCCTGCAGCTGTCATTTCCGCTCGGCATGCGACCCGATTCGACCAATGCCCGCGAAGGTTAACGCTGACTGACTCCGTTATCAGGCGAACTTCTTTGATTTTCCGCTGAGAGCCGCTTTTGCTGCTCGGTGAACTGCTGCAACTTTTTCTGTACACGATGATTGACGGATCCCTCTGGATACTCGCCGTCGCCGTCGCGCTCGCCCGCCGAAGTCCCGGTCAAGACTTCAATTCCTTCATCGATCGTGCTAACCGCGTAAATGTGAAATTTGCCGGATTTGACAGCTTCGACGACATCTGAGCGGAGCATCAAACTACGCAAGTTGGCGTGGGGGACCATGACGCCCTGTTTTCCAGTGAGTCCTTTGAGACGACAGACATCGTAATGGCCCTCGATTTTCTGATTGACTCCGCCGATCGCTTGGACTTCACCGTTTTGGTTGACGGACCCCGTGACGGCGATACCTTGCGCGACCGGGATCTCGGACAGGCTCGACAAGATCGCGTAGAGCTCTGTCGACGAGGCGCTATCGCCGTCGACGCCGTCGTAGGACTGCTCGAAACAGATGCTGCTCGATAGCGACAACGGACTTTGCTGCGCATACTTACCACCCAAGTAGCCGGCGAGAATCAACACGCCCTTGTCGTGAGTTTTACCGCTGAGCTTGGATTCCCGCTCAATGTTGATAATCCCGCCTCGTCCCATGAATGTCCTCGCGGTAATCCGCGACGGCTTGCCGAAACTGAAGTCGCCCATTTGATATACGGCTAGACCGTTCACCTGGCCGACCACGGCGCCGTCGACGTCCACCAGAACGGTTCCTTCGGCGATTAACTCTTGTAGGCGTTTCTCAATGAGATTGAGCCGAAAAGTTTTTTCGACGATGGCCCGCTCGACATGTTTTCCCGACACTAGCTCGGCTTTGTCTTTTGCAGCCCAGAAGTCTGATTCAATCAAGAGATCCACCGTATCGCTAAAGCGTGTCGAAAGCTTATTCTGGTCTTCGACCTGTCGGGCGCATTGTTCGATGATCCTCGCGACTCCTCCCGTATCGAAATGGCGCAAGCCTTCGCGAGTACAATAATCGCTGATAAAACACGCGAACGCTGTGATATTTTCCTGGGTTCGGTCGATCTCAAAATTGAAATCGGCTTTAACCTTGAACGTCTCGCGAAAATCCGGATCAAAGGAAGCTAAAGTCCGATACAAGGATGGGTCGCCGATCATGATGATCTTCGTGTCGGTTGGAATCGGTTCGGGTCGAAGGCCTTGAGGCGGCATAAAGCCGAAGAACGTACCCGGTTCCTCGATTCTCAACTCGCGGTTCTTGATCACTCGCTGCAGCGCTTCCCACACTCCGGCGTTGGACAACACGTCGCGATCATAAAGCACCAGATAGCCGCCGTTTGCCCGGCTGATCGAGCCGGCCTTGATCAGCGTGAAGTCAGTAACGTAACCGCCGACAATCGGTTTTTTTTCGACCACTCCAAAAAGATTATGATAAGTCGGATTAGTCTCGACGATAATCGGCGGACCTTGCGCGTCGCTATTATCGACGAAAACATTGACCCGATAGGGTAGGAACGGATCGCTTGGCGCTTCCCCGAGCTGCATCGCCATCAACGGTCCCGCAGCCGGAGCGGCATCAGCGGTTTTGAAGCGCTGCAAATTTTTTAGAATATGATCACGCACGCCGTCGAGATAGACGAGCACTTTAGGATAATCTTTGTATTTCTGCTTAAGCTCAGCGAACGGCAACCGAACCAAATAATCGGCTGCCTGAGTTTCAGCGGCTTCCAATTTCTCGGCAATCTCTCTTTCAAGTTTTTTCCCTTCTCGAAGTGTGTCTTCCACCTTTTTCTCGATCTCGCCGCGACTTTCCTCCAGTCGTTTCTTCTCGGCCGACGATAGCGCCAGATAATCCGAGTCCTGCATCGGTTTGCCGTCTTTAACCGGTAAAAGCGCGATACCGGAAGGAGTCATACGCAAGGCGAGACCATTGCGGCTGGCTTCTTCCATCAACCCTTCCATCATCACTTGTTGTTTTTTTTGTAACTGTTCGATCATCTCCTGGCGTTGGTGCGCGTACTCGTCGCTCTCAAACATCTTTTTCGCTTCACGCTGCAGATTTTGCACGAGCTGGTCCATGTCCGATTTCAGTGCTTTACCCCAACCGCGGCGAATTCTTAGCGCGTGAGGCCGGTCGGTGTCTGTGAAGTTGTAGACATAACACCAATCCTCCGGTTTCGGAGCATCGAGGATCGGCGCCGCTTGTTTGACAGTCGCCTTCTTGAGAAATGCCTTGATGATACTCGTCTTGCCGGTACCTGTGAGCCCGGTGACGAATATGTTAAATCCTGGTTTGTTCACGCCCAGACCGAATTCAATGGCGCGAATCGCCCTGTCCTGACCGATAAAATCCTCTAGCGGTGTCATCTCGGCCGTGCAGGTGAACGGCAGATAGGAGAGATCGCAGCGCCAGGTCAATTTCTCGGCCGGAATTTCAAATCGTGTCGGCATCACTCGCTCCTCAGGGATTTCATAAAGCCAGACAATATGGGCTTAACCTCAGGTCGTCAACTCCGGCCGCTTAACTTATAACCGCTATTGAACGGCCGGTAGTCACTCACTATACTTTGCCCATGACAAGATGGCCCGCTCACGCTGAGCGATGGCGTGCTCTATGCGCGCTCGGGCTCGTTGTGGCCCTGCTTATCACGAGCTGCGGTTTATTTGATCGTTCCAATCTCCCATCTCTTCCCTCGATCAGTCCACCCAGCGAAGATGAAGAAACCAGGATCAGTCGAGAATTTCGCCGGGAAGCTAAAAAGCATTTGAAGTATATTAATAATCCCGAAGTCGAGCGCTATGTGGACCGCCTCGGCCGGCGCATTCTGGCTGCCACCGGACCGCTGTCGTTCGATTATCGATTCTTTGTCATCGAAGACGACCAGCTCAACGCATTTTCCGTTCCCGGCGGATCGATCTATGTGTACACCGGACTCATCGAACGGGCGAAGAGCACGGATGAACTAGCCGGAGTATTGGGGCATGAAATAACCCACGCCAAGAACCATCATATGGCGCGCTCATCGGGGCCCGACGCAATTTCAATTCTGAGCCTCCTGGCGATGGTAGCGCTGGCGAAAAGCGGAAGCGGCGCGCAAGCGGCAGGCATGGTCGGGCAAGCCGTGGCTGCGACTCGCCAATTGGCCTTCAGTCGCCAGCTCGAAATGGAAGCCGATACCTTGGGGACACGATACATGGCGGCGGCTGGCTACGATCCGAAGGGCACGATCAGTTTTTTAAAAACTTTGGATCAAGAGCGAGCGCTAAATCCGATTGATGTGCCGGCGTATATTTTGAGCCATCCTATTACCCAGGAGCTTGTCGCCAATGCCGATCTCGTCGTAAAATCGCTGGGCGTAACACAGATACGGCCCGATGACCCGGACGCTTTGAAAAAAGTACAAATCATTATCAAAATGGATCGGCCCACCCGCGACCAGGTAGTCACCGAGTACGAAAAGTTAGTTCAACGAAACCCGCAGGATCCTGACCTGCTTTATCTGTTGGGGTACACCGAACAACTCCAGGGACAGTTGCCCCAAGCGCGTAAGAATTACGAGAAGTCCCTACAACTGAAATCGGAAAATCCCGGTCTGCAACGAGACCTAGGCCGTCTGTACGCAGAAATCGGTGATTTTACGGCTGCTCGAAATGCCTTTGACCGCGCTCTAGCGCTCGAACCAAACGAACCGCTGACCTACTTATATCTCGGTGAGATGCTGGAGAAATCGGGTGACTTGCGCAGTGCGGCTGGTGCCTATCTTAACGCACAAAATCTCGCGCCCCTGTGGGACAGGCCGCCAAATCGGCTTGGTATGGTATACGGCAAACTCGATCGGCCAGGTGACGGTTACTACTACCTCGGTCGATCGTTCGCATTGCAGGACGAAGACGACAAGGCAATTAACAACTTTGACCGCGCGATCAAGATCATCGGCGCGAATTCGCCGCGTGGCCAGCTTATTCAGGAGGAGCTAAATACCTTAAAAAACAGAAAGAAGTAGACTACGGTTGCCCGCCCATGGCGGCGAGCGATAACATTCTTGGATGCACCGGCTTAGCAGATTTGTTTTCCCGCTTAAGCAGCACATCACGCAGATAATTCGGATCGAATCCTAAAAAATCGCAAATATTGGTAAAGGAAAAAAGCCAATCCGTGCTGGCATCGGTAACCCATTCGATAGCGCTTTCATAATGAACTCGCCCTGAAGTGCTCCTGGTATCCCGATATTTCTCGAGACATTCGACCGCGTCCTTTAGAACTGCGATCATGAGCCGCTTTTCGCCTTCCAGTTTACGCGATAAACCTCCAGAACCATAAAACTGTGAAGGCAGAAAAATGTCGGGTTCAAGGATACGGGCTAGAAAATCGTCGTACATTTGTGAACAGTCTCCTCATTACTTTGAATCGGATTCTATACCACAGCGGATAGTACCGTGCAAGGAAAAATACTCCACCGGTGGGTTTGAGCAACGCCGGAACGCACAAGTAAGGCGCAATAATGCCTCAGTGTAAGAATATACCTTCACCCGGACCGAATGAATAACGCTTGTAGCGGCCTAACTCGCGTGGATTCTCTGATCGCGCGGAACCTATCTACCCGGACGCCATGGCGATGGGCTAGATTCCGGCCATTAATCCGGCCAGTTTCGTCTTGGCAACGTTATGATCCCAAATCTTTTGCACGACAGAGTCCTTACGTCGACCTTTCATCACACGCTGGGTCTCATCCTCGTTGTAAACCAGAACCACTCCTAACAAGGATGCTTTGTAGAATCGTGCTGCAGCTTCTTCCAAATCGACACAGGCGGCAAATACCCATTCGATTGCCTGACCGACGACCATCGAACCGTGGCCTCGGAGCATCACTGCATCCGCCTTGCCAAGAGCCGTAGCGACCGCGTCGCCCTGTTCGTTGGTATGGATGAGGGCCGGATCCATATATTTGGGCAACGCGCCGGGACCAAAAAAAGCGCCCGGATTCGAAGATGCGGGGAAAAACGGCTTATCGACCATCGACAGGGTCACGACCATATGGTTATGCAGATGCGCGACGCTTTGAATGTCACTGCGCGCCTTATATGCCCGCGCATGCATATAGACTTCAGACGGCGCTTTGTACTTGCCTTCGATTGGTTTGCCTTCGAAGTCGGTGACCACCATATCGTCCGGCACGACCGTCGCGCGGCTGACGGGATGCGGCAGGATCAGCAGATGATCTGAGCCAGGGACGCGCACGCTGATATGCCCGCTGTAATCGACCAATCCTGAGTTAAAAAGCATGCGCGAAGACATGGCGAGTTTGATTTTGAGCTCTGAGATTTCCGACACGATGGTACTCCTCTCTTAAGACCGGGGTTTTTTGTGCTATATCTTTCATTCAACTAGACTTCAACCGAAGACCTAGCCGGTCTCTCGTCCGATGGCCGAAATCACTTGGATATCACTACAAAAACCGATGCCGGAAAAAGAATACATCGCTATACTTTCGTACCTGCCGTTGAGAAGCTTTTGGGGATTGCCGCAGTTTTTCTACTTCACGAGGCGCATCCAAACCCAGTTGAAAACGGCACGGGGAGCGGTCGGTTATTCGTTACTGGCCCACGTCTTGGCTAAGAGATTTTGGACCCTATCGGTCTGGGAAAATGAATTCGTGTTGACCGACTTCATCCACAACCAACCTCATCGCGAAGCTATGATAACCTTGCGCCGTTACATGGCAGGCACTGAGTTCGCGCGCTGGAAGATCAAGGGAGCGGCCGTCCCGCCGAGCTGGTCCGAGGCCATGGAGCGGTTCAATGCACATGAATCGAAGCACGTATCCATGTCCAACGCCGAGAAATCGAGCCGGTAATTCGAGAAAGGAACGCGAATTCAATGGCTACCAATAGCGCGGAAGGAATCAGATGGGATTTGAACGATCTTTTTGCAGCACATAACGATCCGCGCATCGAAGCCACGCTCACGGAATGTTACGCACGCGCCGAAGCATTCGAAAAGCGGTTCCGAACTCCAATGGAACAGTCGGAGACTCTTACGGCCACTGTTGTGCTCCACGCGCTTCAAGAACTGGAATCACTCTATGAAGCCCTGGGTCGCGTTGGAAGTTATGCCGGCCTCCTCTATGCCGCCGATACCGCGAGTCCTGCGTATCGAGACTTGGAGCAACGCGTCGAACAAAGGTCGACGGAGATAAGAAACCAATTGCTCTTCTTCGAACTTCATTGGCTAAAGTGCGATGAGGGAATCGCCGACCGGCTCATCGCCGATCCTCTGCTCTCGAACTACAAACATTATCTCGCAAACTTGCGTCGCTATCGCCCGCACACTCTCACGGAGCCCGAAGAAAAAGTTATAAATGAAAAAGACAACACGGGGCGCAACGCCTTCGGTCGGCTGTTTTCCGAGATCACGTCCGGGCTCACGTTTTCTTTAGAAAAAGAAAACCAGAAAGAAGAGCTCAATCTCAGCCAGATACTGTCACTACTGCATGAACCTGACCGCGCCCTGCGTCGGCGCGCAATGGAAACACTCTATGAAGGCTTGTCGCAACACGGCCAAGTGCTGACTTTCACCTACGACACGCTGATTCAGGATCATTTGACCATGGACCGGCTGCGCGCCTATCCGCACCCAATGTCTCAACGCCATCTGTTCAATGAAATTGACGACGAAGCGGTGAAAGCGATGATGGGCGTGACGGAGTCGAATTACGGCTTGGGGCAAGATTACTTTCGTCTCAAAGCCAAATTGCTGCAGCTCCCAAGACTCGCTCTCTATGATCAATATGCGCCGGTTAGTAAAGAAGTTAGACCGTTCCCTTACTCCCAAGCGCAGCAGGTCATTCTCGAAGCCTTCGAAAGTTTCGATCCGAGCTTTCGACAACTGGCCACGGAATTTTTCGCCAAGAATTGGATCGACGCAGAGATTCGCAAAGGCAAGCGCGGCGGCGCCTTCTGCGCTTCGCCTTCTCCACAATTGCATCCGTACATTCTTTGCAACTACGACGACAACCTGCGCGACGTCATGACCGTCGCCCACGAACTAGGCCACGGGATGCACGGTTGTCTCAGCCGCGACCAAAACTATTTCAACTACGACACCCCGCTCACAACAGCGGAAACCGCGTCGGTCTTCGCTGAAATGCTGGTTTTCGATTACTTGCTCGGGCAGCAAACCGACCCACAAGCGCAGATCGCTCTGGTCACCGGCAAAATCGAAGATATCTTCGCCACGGTTTTCCGCCAAAACGTACTCACA
>Ga0137403_10008065_pt1 | contig 11800 bp, 9 predicted proteins | sample CZOMad2_1_16fung_FD_122057 | JGI IMG/M metagenome (GOLD analysis project Ga0137403, IMG submission 122057) | Vadose zone soil fungal communities from Angelo Coast Range Reserve, California, USA - CZOMad2_1_16fungal (Hybrid Assembly) | ecosystem: Environmental > Terrestrial > Soil > Vadose zone...
CAGCGGCCCTTCGGGCGCGGGACACTTCGTGAAAATGGTTCACAACGGAATTGAATATGGACTGATGCAGGCCTACGCCGAGGGCTTTGACATCTTCCGTAACGCCACCAGCCAGGAAGTGCCGGAAGAGCATCGCTACGACCTGAATTTGCCCGACATCGCCGAGGTGTGGCGTCGTGGCAGCGTCGTAAGTTCGTGGCTGCTCGATCTGACCGCCATGGCTTTGGCCGAGAATCCCACGCTCTCCGGGTACACCGGTTTCGTTCAGGATTCCGGCGAAGGCCGTTGGACCATTCAGGCAGCCATTGACGAAGCGGTCCCGGCCGAAGTTCTTTCGGCGGCACTGTATACCCGCTTCCGCTCGCGGCAGGAACATACCTTTGCGGAAAAGATGCTTTCAGCAATGCGTCAAAAGTTCGGCGGTCACGTCGAGCCCGCCGCTGCCGCGAAGCAGAGGGCATAAAAGGTCAGAGCGTAGAGACGTAGCTTGCTACGTCTCCCGGCACGAATCCAGAAAGAGTTCGAGCGAAAAGAAAGAGCCCAGACCGACCCATGGACCAGACTGACGTGATGCCCGCGATAGAACCGCGGATCGGAAGGCCGGGCGACCCCTGCGCCATGGTGATCTTCGGGGCAAGCGGCGACCTCACCCGGCGCAAGCTCATCCCAGCCCTCTACAATCTGGCGCAAAACCAATTGCTCTCGCGCGAGTTCGCGGTGATCGGAGTGGCGCGCTCGCCCATGTCCACGGAGGATTACCGAAAGAGAGTTTCGGAAGACATCAAGCAGTTTGCCACCGGCAAGGTGGAGGCCGACATCTGGGAATGGTTTATCCGCCGCATGCACTATCTGAGCGGCGATCTCAGCGACAAGAATCTTTATCTGCAGCTGAAGGATTTGCTCGACAAGGTAGACAAGGACCACTCCACCCACGGCAATCACATGTATTACATGGCCACCGCGGCGGATTTCTTCGGCCCGGCGGTCGAACAATTGGCTGCCGTCGGCCTCATGCAACAAGACAACCAGCATTGGCGGCGGGTTGTCATCGAAAAGCCTTTCGGACACGATCTCGAATCTGCCAGGCTGCTGAACCAGCAATTGCTGCGGGTGGCCGAAGAAAAACAAATCTACCGCATCGATCACTACCTGGGTAAAGAGACCGTACAGAACATTCTGGCTCTGCGCTTCGCCAACGGAATCTTCGAGCCTATCTGGAACCGGCGCTACATCGATCACATCCAGATCTCGGTGGCGGAGACGGTAGGAGTGGAAATGCGCGGCGGCTATTACGACAAGGCCGGCGCCCTGCGCGACATGGTGCCCAACCACATCATGCAGCTCATCAGCCTGACAGCGATGGAGCCGCCAGTGTCTTTTCGCGCCGATGCCGTCCGCGACGAGCAAGGCAAAATTCTGCACGCCATCCAGCCTATGAGTTCGGAAGACGTGTTAACCCGGACGGTTCGCGGTCAGTATGGCGAGGGCATCATCGGCGGAGAGCGCGTGCCCGCCTATCGCAGTGAGCCGGGCGTTCCCGCAGATTCCAGGACCGAAACCTTTGTAGCCATGAAGCTGCAGATCGATAACTGGCGCTGGGCAGACGTTCCTTTCTATCTCCGCACTGGCAAACGCCTGCCCGGACGCAGCACCCACATAGTCATCCAGTTCCGCCGTGCTCCTTTTGTTCTGTTCCGCGATACCCCGGTAGAGAATCTGATGCCCAACCAGCTGGTGCTGCACATTCAACCGGAAGTAGGTATTTCTCTCCGCTTTGCCGCCAAGGTGCCGGGGCCGGCCATGCGTCTGGGCGCTGTCGACATGAACTTTGAATATTCCGACTATTTCGGGTCTCAGCCCAGCACCGGCTACGAGCGCTTGCTGCACGACTGCATGATCGGAGACGCCACCCTGTTTCAGCGAGCCGACATGGTGGAAGCCGGCTGGTGCGTCGTCAGCCCAGTGCTGGACGTGTGGAAAGCGCTGCCCCCACGCAATTTTCCCAACTACGCGGCCGGCACCTGGGGCCCCAAAGAAGCGGAAGATTTGCTGGAGCGTGACGGCCGCCACTGGAGGAACTTCGAGAAATGATTCTGGCAGGCGACATCGGTGGCACCCACGCACGGCTGGCATTCTTCGAGGTTGTGAATGGCCGCTTCAGTTTGGTTTCCGCTTCCATCTTTCCCAGCCGTGAGTATTCGGGCCTGGACGAGATCGTAGCCAAATTTGTTGATACGGCAAATCTGAGTCCCGACACTGCCTGCTTCGGCATCGCCGGACCGGTCCGTAACGGCCGAGTGGAAGCTTCCAACCTTCCTTGGATCATCGAATCCCAACGTCTGGCGGACGAACTCAAAATTAAGAAAGCTTTCCTGATCAATGATCTCGAGGCCAACGCCTGGGGTATTCCCGCGCTCGATGCCAAAGATGTGGTTGCGCTCAACCACGTCAAGCCACAACCCGTCGGCAATCAGGCGGTGATCGCGGCTGGCACCGGATTGGGCGAGGCCGGGATGTATTGGGATGGCTCGCGGCACCATGTTTTCGCCAGTGAGGGCGGCCATGGAGATTTTGCCCCGCGAAATCCGCTGGAGGTTGAGCTATTCACCTATCTTCGCATCCGCTTCGGCCATGTCAGCTATGAACGAATTATTTCTGGCCCGGGTCTGGTCAATGTTTTTAATTTTCTCCGCGACACCGGCCGCGGCGCACCCGCGCAGTGGCTGACCGACGAGATGGCTCACGCCGACCCCGCGGCGGCAATTTCCCGCGCCGCCATGGACAACAAGTGCTCGCTGTGCGAGCAGGCACTCGACTTGTTTGTTTCCATCTATGGAGCCGAGGCCGGCAATCTTGCGCTCAAGATCATGGCCACGGGTGGAGTTTACTTGGGCGGAGGCATCGCCCCGAAGATGCTCACCAAACTCTCCGGACCATTGTTCATGCAGGCGTTCACCGGCAAAGGCAGGATGCAGGCGCTGCTCGAATCCATGCCGGTGATGGTAATCACCAATGACCAGATTGCGCTGCTGGGCGCTGCGCGTTGCGCTCAGGTCAAAGCCACTTCTTAAGCGAAACAAAATGCCGTCTCCACCGGAAATTCGCATTCTGAAAAGTTCGCAGGAATTGTTTGAGGCTGCAGCCGCGGAGTTCGTGGTTCAAGCCTCCGAGGCTGTGCGCGCCCAGGGAAGATTCACAGTCGCCCTCTCTGGCGGCTCAACCCCGAAGAGTCTCTATAGGCTCCTGGCAACCACGCCGTCCCTCCCGTGGGACAAGATTTGCCTCTTCTGGGGCGACGAGCGTCACGTACCGCCGGACCACGCCGACAGCAATTACCGCATGGCCCACGAAGTGCTGCTGTCAAAGGTCCCAGTGCGACCGGAGATTATTTTCCGTATTCACGCCGAGGAAAAAGACGCGGAGGCTGCGGCCTGGCAATACGAACAAACCCTTAAACAATTCTTTCACCTCTCATCGGGCAAGTTCCCCCGCTTTGATCTGATCCTCTTGGGCCTCGGAGCCGACGGGCACACCGCTTCCCTTTTTCCCGAGAGCTCCGCGTTGAACGAACGCCATCGCCTGGTTGTCGCCAACTGGGTGGAAAAGTTCAAGACCCACCGCATCACCTTCACTTTCCCGGTTCTCAACGCGGCAGCACGCGTGATCTTCCTGGCCAGCGGGCCCGATAAAGCCCCCATTCTTCACCAGGTGCTGGAGGACAGCAGCGCCCATCTGCCTTCGCAGCAAGTACGTCCGAACAACGGAAGATTGGTTTGGCTGGTGGATAGTGAAGCAGCTGGTGCCTTGTCCCGCCGCGACTAGCTGAATGGAAGCTATTCCATTTATCGCAATCGCGGCCAGCCGTCGCGTGAGTGAATAATTATCAAGCAGGACTGCTCCGTACTTCCCCCCTTTCCGTTCGCTGAAGTCATATTCAATTTTGTGCCAAATCAAAGATCAGCTCAAAGAGCAGGAAGAAGTTCGTCAGTCGAAGGGGTCGCTATTCCGACTACACCCGAATACGCGTCGGACTTCAGCCACAAGAGCCAGCAATCCGGCGTCGCGAAAGTTTGACTGACCCAGTTCGCGTTGTTGTCCACAGAAATCTGACGCCCCCATCGACAGCGATTTCCCATTGCTATTTTTGCCGTCCCCCTGTCGCTTCGTAGTTCAACAGCTAGAGGCTTTTAGGAACCGGCAGCAACTAGCCTGTTTGCGGATACGCGCTCGGTCTTGGTAGCCCGATCAATTTCCTCAACAGCAACACCTGGACGACTACTCTCGAGGCTGCCTCGTCCAAGCTGCCGCTTGGGCGGGGTTTCTTGCCGCGCACACACAGCTTCACCAGCAGAGAAATCCCGCCCCCCGGCCCGCTCACATTTTGGGGTGATATGCTGATATAGGAAAGTTTCTCCACCAACCTGCTTTACTGCACTTCGATCGAGACCACGCTCCCGGCTGCGTCGCCGGTCTCGCGATAGTTGAGCGCCACTGCTTGTTTGTTCCAGGAGCAGGAAAACTCGTCCGCGCCAATCACCAGCGTGTGCTTGCTATCCGGCACCTGCATCTTCCAGGTTTTCGCTCCGGAGCGAACCCTCAGCGTAGCTATGGGCGGAGAGGAACAATCCACGCTCAGGATTGTGCCTTTCAGAAATTTGAGAGGTACTTGAGCCGGGATCGCCTGCGCAGCCTCACCGGTGGTCGAAACTCTCCCGATTTGTATCGACCCGCCGCGCGCACCACTGTCGATTTCTTGCGCGGCGATGGACCCTCTCGCATGATTCGCCTGCATGGATGCCTTGTATTGCTGAGCCTGGGCGAGCGACTGGCCAGCCCGTTGCGTAACTTCCTGGTTGCTGCTCTTCTGCAGAGCCTGCAATAACGCGATTGCCTCATCTGGTTTTTGGTTGTTCAAATACATCTGCGCCAGATTGAACTGGTAATTCTCGTTGCGGGGACTGAGAGAAACCGCCTTCTTCATGCTGACGAGGCCCTTGGCTGGCTCCCCAGCGTACGTCTGGGCGAATGCCAGCAGCATGTAGGAATCGGCAAAGCCGGGATCGAGGTCGATGGCAGTCTCAAGCTCCTTGGTCATTTGCGGCAAATCAGAATGGTTGGCGAACGACCCGTCGCGGCTCATCAACAGCGCCGAATAATAGTGCACGCGCGGGTCTTTGGAGTCCGCCTGGGCCGCGCGTTTGAAGTATTCGCCCGCTTGTGCAAAATCTTGTTTCTGCAAGTAGGCGTAACCCAGACCACGACAGGCGGCCGCATGGTTCGGCTCGGTCTTCAGGATTTCCCGGAATTCGGCGATCGCTTTCTCATGATAATCACGCGAGTGCAGATGGATGTCCGCCAATACCGCGCTGCTATCGGCGGGGCTCAGCGGCTTGGCCAGGTAGTCTTTGCTGTCAATGTTGGATGGAGTCGGAATGGGATAGTACTTGAATCGGCCTTGGCTAACATAATTGCGCAGGACCTTATCGAATTGAGCGGCACTGAAGCCGAAGGCTTGCTGGATGGCATCTTCGACTGGCACGCTCTTGTCGATCTTGAAGCCGAAGTAGTTGGAAAGCCTGATCACCAGATCGTTGTCGTAGAGATAGTGCACGAGCATACCGGATTCCGCGTAGAAGACCGTCCGGTGGCTGCCGTTCTCATTGTAGGTTGAAGAATCCTGCGGGACCTTGAAAAGATCGGCAACCTTCATCATGCCGTCCTGCTGCAATATCCGGTAGTCATACTCGGGAATCTTGCCGACTCGAGCCTCCTTACTGTCAACTTCTATACTCGAGAAGTACTCAGCAAATCCCTCTTCAAACCAGGGGTCAACTCTCGCGGTCAGAACACCGTTCATGAGCTGGTGGGCATATTCGTGGAAAACCACGGTCCAGGGATTCTCGACCGACATGTCGAGCATGATAAAGCTGCGGTCCTCGCCGCCCTGAAATAGTCCCGCCAGCTGAACCGCCTTGCCATTCCACAAGGGCGCAAACTGTCGAAATTCCTTGGCATTGCGGAAGGCCACGATCTGCAGAGGTATGGGAATGTTTACATTTACTTTCGTCAGAAGAGTGCCAAACACGGCCCGCATCTGCTCGAAGCGCATGGCGGTGTCTCGTCCGCGCTTTTCCCCGGCATCGGTCACCACGGAAAAATGAGGAGATCGGATTTCGATCCATTGTGATTCACTGGCTGAGGCAAGGCGAACAGCGCCCACAGTAGCCGAAACAAAGAACAGCACCGAGGCCAGCCATCGAAGCTGAGAACTCACGGTCACAACTCCCGGAGGATCATAGCTCAGCTTGTCCTGCAATCAACATTTCTCGCGAGCAGAGGACCTTCTGATGCAACAGGCGCAGAACTCCTTAGAACACCGGCGTGAGCTTGTGCTTTTTGGAATACATCTTGCGGTCTACGGCGCGCAGGACATCCTCGGCGTCGGAGCCGGTGACGTAAGGGGCCAGGGCCCAGTTGAACGAGAGTTCGTAGTCTTTCTTGCTGGCCAGGTTCCACTGATCGACTTCCCGGAGGAGCCGATGAACCGGGTAATCCGCCTGCTCTTCGGTGGTGTCGGGCAGCATAATCAGGAACTGGTCTCCGCCCTGACGAAATGCGAGATCGGCACCGCGGAAGACAGTCCCTAGTATTTTGGCAAACTCGATCAGAACCCGATCGCCTTCGAGCGCTCCGAACTTGGAACTGATGCCGCTGAACCCATTCAAGTCAATGGCCATGAAAGTCAGGCTGCTGCCCAAGCGATTGGAGCGTGCTACCTCCCGGGGAACCAACTCATTCAGAGCTCGCCGGTTCAAGAGCTGAGTAAGCGGGTCAATCAGGGAGAGGCTCTCCAGGCGCTCGTTCAAAACCAGTTCACGAATCAGGGCGAGGCGGGTGGTGTTCAGGTTGCGCTTTTGCGCCAGCAAGTAAATATTGAATAACAAGATGAGCGAGATCAGTCCGAAAAAGAGTTGCGGCAGGTAGGAGTGTTCTATGTGCATGACCCGCTGGGTCCAAACCAGATTGGGCAAAACCAGCGCCAGCAGCCCCGACGTCAACACCAGGATCACCAGAATTCCGATGGACCAGAGCTGAAGATCGCGCCCAGAGAGCTGCTGAATCTGCTTCTGGATTTCTTCCGTGCGGGCCAGCATGGAGGGTTGGGTGACGCGGTCTTCGCTGGACTCCGCCAATACCCCTCCCGTAGCGCGCATAGACGTCCCTCTGGTAGAACACTGGTCCTTAGAATTTGTACCGCAATGGAGGCTGGGAGCGAGCCGGAAAAGATTTCTTTAAGGTTACGTTCGTAATCGGAAGCGCCGCTGCGAAAAGCCCGCGCTGCATCAAGAAACAACGAAGCACAGCGGCAAAAGGCCAGGATTGTTTCAATGACTCACGGCGCAACTCCCACAGGCGCGGAAAAACCCCAGTTCGCCAGAGAGACGTAGCCGGCGTTGCAATCCTCCCAACGGCAGGAGCCGGGACTTCGTCAGGCGTTAGGGATAGTCCACGTTCATAAGGACGTTATGTCCGCTTTCCTTGCGGAAGGTGACTTCCACTTTCTGCCCTACTGGCAGAGCGTTTCGCATGTCCCCCTCCAGCACCAGCAGGCGCGAGAAACTCTCACCGTCGGTAAGGCTAACGATGGACTTGTTGGGTTCGCCGACGCCCGATTCGTAGAACTGAACGCTTTCCACTTTCCCCCGTTGCGTGAGCCGGCCAGAAGCCGTTGCGACCGCACCGGAAAACTTTGGTTTGGCCGCGCCGGTGCCGCGCTTGCGCAGTTCGAGCAGGACGTTCAAGCCCACGATGCCCGACATCGCCAGCAGGATCAGCGACATGAACAGTCCGTCCACGGTGGTGACCAAACCGTTCATCACGATCCACGCAACGCCCAGCAATGGAACCAGCGCCAACAGCACAGAGAGGACCAGCATCATGGTTTTTTCCGGAAGAGTAAGTTGTTGAGGAGCGAAGTCACGGCCAACAGATTAGCAAAAAAGCCGCTTTGGGTTCACCTCATCAGGCGGGGCAAGGCTCTACAAGAGAAGAGATGGCGCCGCTGCAGCTGTTTCGAGCGACTTGGCACCGCGACTGCAGGAGTCCGTGCCGGCGACTATCGTTTCGCCTCTTTGTCTCAAGTTTCAGGGTTTCGAGTCTCAGGCGCAGGTATCTCGCCAATCCGCGATTTCCTTCAACCCTTCCGCACGGGTTTGCTCGAAAAGGCGCACCCGGTGGCGCGAGTGTTCAAACTCGTGGATGTCAGCCCAGACTTCAGCCTGCCAGGCTTCATCGTGAATCGCAGATTCGCCGCAGGTGGCACAACGGGTATGCAGCTTTCGGCTCGCGCGAGCGGGAACGGGGACCGGGCCCAGAGGCAACTCGATGAAGATGCAGCGCACTTCCCGAATGTCTTCGTTGTCGCCGATGATGTGTTCGTAGCGCAGCAGGTAGCAGAAACCAAGTTTCCTGGCTTGCTGTTCGGCCTCGGCGCGGGTGTGAAAGGGGCCGTATTCGGCCCGCAACTGTTCGGTTGAATCACACGCCATCCAAAACGTTTCCTTGTACGCCATCTCCACCTCGTCGGGTCGCACTCGGGCTGGCTTGGGGGATAGCGCCGGGTGGTGCGTGAATCACGCCCCACCCGGGAAGAGCAATTAGAAGGCCGGGAATCGTTCGTTAAGTGGTTAATCTGCAATACTTTGGAGGAAAGCCCCGAGCCCGGACTGGAGTTCTACCGCAAGACTTTGCAGCCTTTAGCCTTTTCCCATTCCATCCTGCATCCAGCCGGAGGGGCGAGCGACCCAAACGCAGAATCACCCGCCACCGCGCCGACTCCCTGCCCTCCGAGCCGCCATGAGGGGAGACCTAGATTGCTCAGTTCCAGACGGGTCCAGACGCCCAGCGTGTCGAAGCTGTCGCGAAGTAGTTCTTCACCACCTGCTTCGGTGGATCCAACGGTTCGGGCAATCTCACGGTTGGTCAGGCCTTGCCAGACCAAGGCCGCGACTGGCGCTGTCCGAGCACGCTTGCGGAAAGCCTAGAGAGCAAGTGCTCGCCCAAGATTTCCCTCCGGGCACGAAAGGACAAAATCCCTGTGAATGCTACATTTTGGTCTGCCGCCGTATCGCGGAGCGGGGCCGGCGAGGCCTGCAGGTGTAGGGTCCGTCGCGAAACGGGTCATGGAAGCTGCGGGAGGGGTCGGTCACGGATAGAATGAGCAGCGGGAGTAACCCATGCGCGTGCTGATGGTGGAAGATGAGCCCCGGCTGGCCGAGAATGTGGCTCGCAGTCTGCGAGAGAGCGCCGGTTACGCGGCGGATATCGCCTCCGACGGCCAGGAAGTGTTGTTTCTGGCGGAATCGAACGCTTACGACGTCATGCTGCTGGACCTCATGCTGCCCAAGCTGGACGGCATGGAACTGTTGCGCCGAATCCGGCAGTCGGGACACCACACGCCGGTATTGGTGATTACCGCCCTCGACGATAAGGAATCGGTGGTGGCGCTACTGAACGCCGGCGCCGACGACTACGTGACCAAACCGTTCGATCTGGGCGAACTGCTGGCGCGCACCAAGGCCTTGATCCGGCGGGGCAAGGGTCAGCCCTCCGCGGTGGTGGTCATCGGCGATCTGGAACTGAATACGGTGAACCGAACGGTGCAGCGGGGCGGTAGGACGATCACGCTGACCGCCATGGAATACCGTGTCCTCGAATACCTGGCGCACCGCCCCCGAGCCGTGGTCTCGAAGACCGAATTGCTCGAGCACCTGTACGATTACAACTGGGAAAAATTCAGCAACGTGATCGAAGTGTACATTTCCGGGCTGCGGCGCAAGCTCGATGACGGCGCATCGAGGCAATTGATCCGCACCCTGCGCGGCCAGGGCTATATGCTGCAGGACTGAGAATGCGGCGCGACTCCATTCAACGGCGCCTCATCGCCGCGGTCGTATTCTCTCAGGCAATCCTCACCGCTGGCCTGATGATCACGGGTGTATCCGTGACTTACTGGCGTTTGCTGGCCACGCTCGATGCAGGAATGCAAGCTCACGCCATGAGCGTGGCGGTGCTGGTGCGCTATACCGAGGATGCCACCGGCAACGTCTACTTCGACAATAGCCTGCTGCCGGAGTCGATTGACCCGAATCATTCTGACCAGTTCAAAGTCTGGGCTGATCGCACGGGAGCGCTGGCCCGTTCCGAAGACTGGCCCGATGGCCTTCCCTTGCAGCCTGGAGCCAACCAGCACTGGAATTTTACCTGGGCGGGGGTGCCTTATCATGCGCTGCGGATTTCCCACGTCCCGATCCTGGATCGCGAGGAAGGTAAGACGTTCCGTCCCCAGACCCTGACCATTGTCTATGCCTCTCCTACCATCCGGATACGCCAGCAGGTAAAAGTTGCAGCCGCGTTTATTGCCCTGGTAAGCCTGCTATTGCTGGGCGCGACCGCCTGGCTGGCATGGTGGGGGATTCGACGCGGGCTTTTCCCGCTGCAGGCGCTGGCGCAGCAAGCGGCCGAGGTCTCGGCGCAGAGTTGGAAACTTCAGCCGCCAAAAGAAGCGGAAGAGATCGAGGAATTGCGTCCCCTGACGGAGGCGATGACGCAGATGCTAGGCCGGCTGGAACGTTCCTTCGCGCAGCAACGCGAATTTCTAGGCAACGCGGCCCACGAGTTGAAGACTCCCGTGGCGGTACTGAAATCCACCCTGCAATCGCTGTTGCAGCGTCCCAGGAGTTCAGAGGAATATCGCGCCGGTCTGCAGGCCTCGATGCAGGATCTGGACCGGCTGGAGCAACTGCTGCAATGGATGCTGCGGCTGGCCCGGGCTGAGCAGCGGGCGCAGGACTCTGGACGGCGCGAGCTCGAGGTGATTGACATCAACGCAACCTGTGAAGAGGCGGTGGAGAGAATTCGCGGTCTGGCACAATCGCGCAATACTGCCATCCACCTAGCCACGAACGGGCCGGTTCCCTTTCGCGCCGACCCGGAAGACTTGCAACTGGTGTGGACGAACCTGCTGGAGAATGCGGTCCGCTACAGCCCGGATGGGGGATCGATTGAGATCGCGGTCACGCACGAGGGCCAGGCTGCAAGGGTCACTTTCGAGGACCACGGCAGCGGCATTTCCGCCGACGATCTACCCCACATTTTCGAGCGCTTTTATCGCGGTGATCCCTCTCGAACCCGCGCCACCGGCGGATCAGGACTGGGCCTGGCGATCGCGAAGGCGCTCGTGGAGGCCTACGGCGGAAGCATCGCGGCCGAAAGCACACCCGGCAAGGGGACACGTATGACGGTTGAGCTTCCGGTCAGCCTGGTTTCCTAAAGCCTTAAAACCTCGAAGAACACGGAGCAAGACCCTTGGAATCCGCGCTACCTTTGGTCTCGAATCACCAGCCTCAGCCCTCTAAGTCCCGTTATATCTTTGAACGACCTGAGCGTCTCCGGTTGATACACAACATCAACGCGGCGGACAAGAGTGTCCGCCGCACACGATCCCATTCAGCTTGTCTTCATCTACACTTCGTTAGTATTTGGAGTTCGCCGCCACCGGCAAAGCATGGTGAAACTATGTCAGGTCATCTTCGCAGGCCCACCTTGGTTCCAGGAATTGTGTTGGCGTTTTTTGGATTGAGCCTGATCTCGATGGCATCTGCGCAAAACACCTCCAACCCTGTAGCCGTAGACACCCTCGCCAGCCAGCCCACTAGCAATGCTCCGCTGACGCTGACGTTGCAGGATGCGCTGGCGCGCGCGCGGAAAAACAGCCCTGAGTATCGCGCTGCCCTGACCG
>Ga0137403_10008066_pt1 | contig 11799 bp, 4 predicted proteins | sample CZOMad2_1_16fung_FD_122057 | JGI IMG/M metagenome (GOLD analysis project Ga0137403, IMG submission 122057) | Vadose zone soil fungal communities from Angelo Coast Range Reserve, California, USA - CZOMad2_1_16fungal (Hybrid Assembly) | ecosystem: Environmental > Terrestrial > Soil > Vadose zone...
GTCACATTTACTACGTTTGGATGATGCAGCCGGCCGGCGGCTTTTGCTTCGCGCTTGAAGCGTTCAACGAACTCGTCGTTCATCATGAACTGCGGAGTGATCACTTTGACGGCGACCGGCCGGCCGGTGCCCAGGTGAGTCGCCAAATACACCGAGCCCATCCCACCTTTACCGAGTTCTTTCTCGATGCGGTATTTCTCGTCGAGGACTTCACCAGTGAGCTGTGTTAATCCCATCAAACCTCGTGACTGGCAAGGCAAACCGAGAATTCTATTCGGAGATCGACGACGTTTGAATTGTTACTGAACGCCCCAGCCATTGAACCGCGCAAATGATATGGACCTTGCATGAGAGCCGTCAAGGCTGTTACTCAGCCAATGTTAACTTATTTGCACGTGCAAGAGCCGGGAGTGCGAAACCTTCGATGGAAGCCTTTGACGGAGGCCGTAGAATCGGCTGGGGCTACCAGCCGTGACCCAGAATCAGTTCCACCGTCTGCTCAATAGCACCGCGATAGAATTTTACCTTCACTTTACTCCTGGGCTTGACCGCGTGGATGCGGCGGGCGAGTTCGTTCGGTGTCCGAATCGTCTGTTTATCAAACTCGGTGATAACGTCGCCCAATTGCAGACCGGCGAGATCAGCCGGGCTGTTGTCGATTATCCGATGAACCTCTAATCCCCATCTCTTTGTGCCTGCAACGCAGCAGCGGCGGCCGACATCTCCAACGCCGAGAAAACCCTGGTCTCTCGGTTCCGTCTTCGCCTGGAACGGCGTAACGCTTGGGCTCGCGATCCTGATGCGCGAGGGTACAAGCTCCTCATCGCGATAGAGCTTCACTCCGACTTCCGAGCCGGGCTTCACCGAACTCAAGAGGCGCGCCAGCTCGCCGCTGTTTCGCACCGGTTGATCGCCAAGCTCGACCAGAACATCGCCGGCCTGAATTCGAGCAACGGCAGCGGGACTATCGTCGCTGGTCAGGCTGGTAACAAACACTCCCTGAGTGTCGGGATACTCCACGTCCAGGACATTGGCAGGCACGAAGCCCATCGCGTGTTGGATGGCTTCTTCAGAAGAGCGGCGAGCAATCTCGGCTTGCTTGAGCTGCTTTGACTTCCTGGTCTGCTCGGCCTCCCTGGCTTGCTCGGCACGGTGAGCCCGGCGGGCGCGCACCGCCTCTCTGCCAATGGTGACCCCCGTACCAATGAAAAGAAACAGCAGCAAAAGCGCCAGGAGCCAGACGAGCTTCCGCTGAAGCAGGTTCTTTATGAACGATTGATTCTGGTACAGAGGAGCCGACGCTTGCGGCATCGGGTAGGCAGCAGAGGTCGGTGTGTAGCGCGGACTGTTTGGATCGAGCGATCCGGTGTGGGCGGTTGCTACGACCGGAGCAGAAGGATCGAAGGGCCGAGTGTCCGCCAAGTCTTCGACGGAAGCAGCGACCGGAGCGCCACAGTTCTTACAGAAGCGATCCTGGCTCAGAATCTCTATGCCACAACCCTGACAGTTTGTCATAAAGCCTCCTGATTGTTTCCGGGTGTGATCGCTTTTGGTTACGACGGGAATCGCAGATAAGTTCAGGGCCGCTTGCCGTTGTAAGACGGCACGATCGGCAACAAGACTCGGGACGGGTGCGCTCGGTCGTGATGAACTGTGTTCCTGGCGACGCGCGTCTCGTCGTCTGCCCTTAGCGGTTTACCGGTGTTGGGATTCGGATCGAAGCGAGGATCGTTCGAGCTGGTCACATGAATCGCGATGCGGTGCCCCTTGTTGAAGATAATGCTCGTCGACCACAGGTCAATCGAGAACCTGTACACCTCGCCCTTCTTCATGAAAACTTCGTGATCGAGCCCGTCGCGGAATCGCGCGCGCGCCGCCGCGTCAAGTACCAGCCTCTCGGCGCCATCCGGATACACGTCAACCAGCTTTGCCATCCAATCGGTGTCCGGCGCATCACTCTCAGCCCATAGCTCGACGCTCACCCGGCCGGTCACCTCGATCGGTGATGTGAGGACGGGTGTGACGAACTTCAGGATGTCTTTTCGGTCACCGGTCGCGCGCTGGTCCATCGGGCCTTTTTTGACGCTCAGGTTTGCTCCGCCAATGGTGGGAACCGGGTCCCTGGGATTGTAGAAGTAGGTGTCGGCGCTCTCCGTCTCGACCGCCATTTTCTCGCTCAGCGCACCGCCTGGCTTAAGAAAATAGGAGGTCGGCTTCGCCGGCACCGGCCAGGCGAGGGCGGTGCGCCACTCGTTGCCCGGAGCCTGGCTGTTACCGACGTCGCCCATCACGTAATAACGTACGGGCGGCTCGTCCATGATGCCGTTGTCTTTCCCTTTGAGCCAGTAGTCAAACCAGCGCATCGCCTCTTCGGTAGCATTAACCACTGAGTCGGTAGGGTATTTGACCTCTTCGACCTTTCCGTGGCCCCACGGACCCATGATCAGCTTTTGGTTTCCGGCCGCGATCCCGCCGCCTGTCGATTGCAAGCCTACAAAGTTATCGATGTTTCCTTGCCCAAAAATATCGTACCAGCCGCCGTAGTTGTAGACCGGCACGTGAATCTCGTGCCAATGCTTTGGCATTTCAGCCAGATCAAAGAAGCCATCGTAGACACTATGCTTGATCGTCTCGGCGATAACCCATTCCGCTTTCTGGCGTTTCAACCAGGGGTCGTTGAGCTCCTTTCGATAGACACCGCCCATAAACGCCGACTGGTTGTAAAGGCTCGCGCGCGCAACCATCACGAAGTTTGCGACAAGGTGTGGCGGGTTCATCATCGAGGCCAGATTCGCTGCGATTCCCATCGCGGAGGCGCCGTACATTCCGACCTTACCGTTCGACCACGGCTGCTTTGCGATCCATTCGATAGTGTCGTAGCCGTCGACGTGATCAGTCATGAACGGCCGGTATTCGCCTTCGCTCTTAAAGCTCCCGCGGCAGTCCTGAACGACAAGCGCGAACTCGCGGTTGGTCCACAAAGTGTTTCCGGTTGCCTGCAGGTCTTTGCCGTAAGGCGTTCGCACGAGCACCACGGGCCACGGCCCTTTTCCCTGAGGAAGGAAAATGCTGGTTGCGAGCCTTACGCCGGCACGCATCGGAACCATCTGCTCGGCCGGCTTAGCCGATTTAACCGGCTGCTGAGAAGAAGCAGGAGCAGGTTGCTGCGACGCGGCAGTAATGAATGAGCCAAGCAAGAAGATCGGAACGAGCGATAACGAGAGTCCAACTCGCAAGCAGCGCGCCGCGGAAAACCGGTTTCGTGGCGACCCGCTGACACCGCGACAAGATGCCTGCTCCAATGAGCTTAACAACTCGTTCTTTTGAATGGGCTTCATTCTTTAGTCCCTCCGTTTCGCGTTATCTCGGCGGTCGGCACTGCTTCTCTTGTTTTTCTTAAGCCGCACTGGCTAGTGATTGTCTTTGAGATTGACGTTGGGGGAACGGCTTCGGTAAGCGGGGAAAAAGAAAAGCGTGCGAGAGAGGGTTTGCTCTCTCGCACGCTTTCTTTGTGTGACTTAGAACGTGAAGCGACCCGCGAACTGAATCGCGCGCGGTCCGCCCGTCCCAAAGCTCTGGCCAGCCCTCGTTGTGGCCTGCCCAAAGTTACTGTTGATCGTCCCGCTAAAACCGCCCAGATTCGCGACGTTGAAGACGTTGAAGATCTCGAAGATCCCCTGAATCGCGTATCGCTCCTTGAAACGGAACTCCTTCGAGAAGCGAAGATCTTCAGATTGGAAGTTGTCGCCGAAATCGAACTTCGCCGGAAGCACCAGCGGCTTAATCAGCCCACCACTCGGGGCCGCAACGTCGGTGTTGAATTTATTGACGAGGAGGAACAACTCGCTCTTGCCAGTGCCGCGGCCGAGGTCATTGATCTTCAACCCCGGCAGCGTGTCGCCGCCGTTGCCGTCACCGTTGAGGTCAACTGTGCCGCCGACCGTGGCATTGAACGGGCCCCTGCTGGCGTACACCGCGATCAGCGATCCCTGGACGCCCCACGGCAGATTGGCGATCCCGCTGAAGGTGAAGCGATGACGCGAATCCCCACTAAGCGGCACATGGTACTTGAATATCGCATCGAGGTCCTCACCTGTCGCGAACCCTGTCAGGCTTGAAAGCGCATAGGAAGCCGTGAACTGATACCGGTTCGAGAACCGCTTATCCAGCTTCACAAGCATCGCCTTGTAGTCGTTCCGATCGATGCTCTGGAAGACCTGAATCTGGCCGTTGGCGCAGATGGCGGTCGGGTCTGCAGCCTGGGCCGACGTGCATTGCGGCAGCACCCGGCCACCGCGAGCCGCGCTTCGCTGGAAGTGCTCGAGATCGAACGCACCACCGAAGTCAGAGGTTATGTGCACGCGCTTGCGATCAACGAAGTCGACCGAGAGCGCCATGTTGTGCGGCAATTGGCGCTGGAAACCAATACTGAACTGCTCCGAATAAGGTGACACCAGGTTGGGATCGAGCAGCGTGCCCGGAAGCGAAGCCGTCTTGGTGTACTGAATCCCAGTGAAGCCTTGGGCCGCACCCGCGTTGAGCAGAGCTTGCAGCGCGGGAACCTGTGTGTTCAGCATCGTCAGCAGGTTCGCTCCGGTAAACTTGGTCGGAAGCGTCGTATTCCCAGGCAGGTTGTTGAGAAAATTCAGACTCGTTCCCACCGATGGGTTGATCACGTTGAATGCCGCAAGCCCGCCTGTCAGTCCAAGCTGCGGAAACGCGAGGGTGTTACGGAAGAAAGCCGTGGGAACCGACTGGCGTCCATCGCCAGCCGGGCCGATCAGCGGACGCTCAAGCAAACGCGTGACGAACAGCACTGTGTCGTAGTACAGACCGGCTCCGCCACGGATTACGGTTTTGCCATCGTTCTTCACGTCCCAGGCAAAGCCAAGTGACGGCGCGATGTTGTTCTTGTCGGTCGGCGATTTCCCAATGAAGCCGAGAATCGGCTGAAGCAGGGCCGGCCTTGTCAGGTCGTGGTTCAGCAGGTTGGTCTCGTACTGATACGAGGCTCCGTATGACAGAGTGAAGCCCGGACGCATAAGCCACGAGTCCTGCGCATAGAACCGGTAGCGATTGCCCTGGCGGGCAATGTCTTGATGGAACGAGGGCGGCTGAATCTTGTCGCCCACACCGGCAGCGCCGGCGATCAGCGGGAGGTTAAGAATGTCGGCCAGGGTCGGCGCCGTCGTCGAGCCAGCTTGAAAAGCCGCCGGAATAGGAATAGTCAGCCCCGCTATTATGGCTGCCTTCACCGGCGCCGGGATGACTGAGTTTGGAATTCCATTGATCGTGCCGGCAGTGAATGCGTTGGTCGCCGCGACGTCTCTTGGGTCGTGCAGCACCATCAGCACCGGATCAAAAAAGTCCCAACTGCCCTTCCCGTAGTTGTGTTCCCACTCCGCGCCGAAGCGGATGCGGTGCGAACCCTTCTGCCAGTTGAGGTCATCGCGGTACTGGTAGCGGTCCAGGATGCGGTTCTGCGGTGCGCTGGTCTCGTTGCCAATCACGATGTTGCTGCCGTTGACCTGAATCTGCGCGCCGCGCGCTCCCATGCACGCTATGTTGGAAGACGGACAATTGCTCTCGGAGGGAATGTCGCTGGTGTTGTTGATGCGCTGATAATTGACACGCGCATCGTTGACGATGTTCTGTCTCAGTATCGTCGTGAGTCCGCCCTGAATGTTGTTGTCCCGGTTCCTGTTATCGCGCCAGTTCGAAGGAAGCCTGTTGGTGCCGTTTGGCGCGAAAGCATCGTTCTTGTCGCGGCTGAACCGCGTGAACAGATTATTCTTCTCGCTGATCTTGACGTCGCCCCGAAGGTTTAGAAGGTAGCCGTCGTAAGGGCTCTCAAAGTTTGTGTTCAACAAGCCAAAGGCAGGAGCGCCGGTGTGAAATACCGAAACGATCGCCCTCTGGTGAAGTTTCTCGAAGTTGCCGAAGAAGAACGCCCGGTCCTTTTTGATCGGACCGCCGACAGCGCCACCGTACTGATAGCGTCTGAAGAACGGATCGAAGTTCCTGTTCGGGCGGAAAAAGGTCGGCAACGCAGCAAAACTATGGTCGCGGTAAAACAGGAATGCGTTTCCGTGGAGACTGTTGGTCCCAGTCCGCGAGACGATGTTCACCGCGCCAACCGATGTCACGCCTGTCGATAGGTCGAAGCTGAACGTCGAGATCTGGAACTCTTGAATCGACTCTGTGGAAAAATTCTGCGCGGCTCCACCGGTTACCGGATCGAGCACGCTGCCTCCGTCCACCGTGATTCGGGTTAAGGCTGAATTCGCGCCGCCAATCGACACGTTGAACAGATTGTTTGCATTGCCAACGTTGCCAACGCTGACCGATACGCCAGGCTCGAGTAACGCAAGCTGGAGGAAATTGCGCCCGTTCAGCGGCAACGCATCGATCTTCTGCCGGGTTATGACGCCGTCAATCTTATAGTTCTGTTTGTCGATGATTGGCGCTTCTGCAACTACATCCACTACCTCGCCTGCGCCGCCTGCGCGCAAAGAGGCATCGCCTGAGGTGGTGCTGCCAGTCTGTACCACCAATGACGTGATGTTCTGCGTAGCGAAGCCCTGAGCTTCGACCTTTACGTCATACTCACCGGGCAGCAGATTCTCAATCGCGTAAATGCCATCGCTGCCTGTGTTGACTTTTCTCGCGTCACCAGTCGCCTTGCTCGTGGCGGTGACTGTGGCGTTTAGAATAACAGCGCCTTGTTGGTCCGTTACCGTGCCGCGGATCGAACCAGTTGGATTTTGCGCCAGAACCGGAATGGTCGTCCTTACTGCTAACGTCAAAAGCGCAACTGCTAGCAGCAGGAGTTTAAACTTCTTGTGCATGCTTATCTCCTTTCAATTCCTGTGAGCGGGTAGTTTCAATCCAGGCTCCGTTCAATAGACGGAGTGGGCCAAAGACTCATCCTGATTCGTCCAATGGTCGCACGGGAGTGGTGGGACCACGGACGCTGGATGTCAGTCGTGTGCATAAAGCCAGCTATGACGACTACCTCTAAAGGCGCCCCGACACGCGCCGTCAACCTATAAACGATACTATGAATTTAAACCTAGGAAGCTTAGTAGACGCGCATATGATTGTTGTTTTTGGGCCGGATTGTCAAGCTGATTTCCAACACCTTCCATGGCTCAAGAGAGCATCGGACTCGCCTGACGGCCAAGCGTTGGTTATTTTCCGAGGTCAACTCTTCCTGCGCACGAGTGAGCAAAGTTGGTATGAATTGCTAGAAACGAAGACGCGGTGAGAGGCTATCCTCTCACCGCGTTGCAGGCTAGTCGCAAGTTAATAGATGGCTCCACCCTAGAACTGAAGGCGAGCGGCGAACTGGAACGAGCGAGGACCGCCCGTACCGAACGTTCCACCTGCGCGAGTGGTCGCAACGCCGTAGTTGGGACTCGTGAGGATGCCGCTGTAACCGGCAAGGTTCGAAACGTTGAAGACATTGAATGCTTCGCCGATCAACTGCAACCTGAACTTCTCGGTGAACTTGACGTTCCGCGTCAGCCGCACGTCCTGCGAGATGAACGTGTCACCGTTGTCAATTTTATCCGGCAGTGTGATGAACGGGATGGGTTGGCCACGTACGGTGGTCTTACCCGCATAGGTCGCGTTGAATTCATTCACCAGCTTGCGCAACCCGTCGGCGCCGTAGCGAGTGCCAAAGCCGTTGAAGGTCCCGCCCGGCAGGATGAGGGTGTTGATTCCATCACCGTCCAGATCCACATTGCTGATCAGGTTGGAGAGCGGTGGCTTGCTGACGAACGTCGTGATCAGACCGAACTGCCAGCCGTTCAACACCCCGCGCGCAAGATTGTTGCCCCCTTCATAAGTCGGCAGATCAACGAATCCGCTGAAGGTAAAGCGGTGGCGGCGATCGGAAGGCTGATAGTCGTCGCCTTCGTGGAAATTATTTATGTTGATCGGGCCGTTGCCGACGTCGTTGAAACCGGTGTACTTCGACAGGGCATAGGAGGCGACGAAGAGATAGCGGCCGCTGAACCGCTTGTCCACCTTGACGTGCAACCCAGTGTAGCGGTAGTTCGCGGCGCTGTGCGAGACGGCAATCGCCCCGGTGGAGCATAGGGCCTTCGGGTCCAACGCCTGAGTACCAACACATTTCGGGATGACCGGTCCGCCGACGGCATCGAAGTGGTTCTGATCAACGATCATCGTGTTGTGCAACCCGCCAAAATGGAGCGAGCGCCGCATCACGAAGTCCGCCGATACGACCAGATTCGACGCCAGCTCACGCTGGATGCCAGCGCTCACGTTAATCGAGTAGGGACTCACCGTATCCGGCGAGAAGATACCTCCGAACTCCTTGTTGCCGGTCGTCTTGAAAACTTCGACGCCGCGAATCGAGAGGTCCGTCCCGTTGCCCAACTGCGCCACCGTCGCGGCGCGCAACCCCGGGAGGATCGCATTGAGGCCGGCTCCGGTGAGCACAGTGTTGGTGAATATGCTCGTAATGAACTTCGTCGGAGAGCTGAAATCAAGCCCGTAGAACGAGGCGGGCAGGATCGAGCGTCCGTTGCCCGACGGCCCGACATAGGCCCTTTCGTTCAGCCGCGTCCAAAAGAGATTCGCATCGTGATAGATGCCCGCCCCTCCGCGAACGACTGTCTTACCATTGCCCTTCACGTCCCAGGCGAAGCCGAGACTCGGATCCCAGTTGTTCTTGTCACGCTTCGGCGCGCTCAGATCGCCGCCCAGCAACGGGGCTAAAAGCTTTGGCCGGTCGAGGTCGTGATTGAGAATGTTGGTCTCGATGGAGTAAGCGATGCCGTAGTTCAGCGTTAACCGGTTCGAAACGCGCCATTGGTCCCCGAAGAAAGCCCGGATCCGGTTGTTGTGCGACGCGGTCTGCAGGTTGTACTTCTGTGGCTGACCTGGATCGCCGATGCCGGTAACGAAGGTGTAGATGGGGAGCTGCAGAATATCCTGAATGGTCGGGATGGTGGAATTCAGCGGCCCCGTGCCGGTCGCGTTGAGTTTCAGGCTGTTCGGCAGGCGGTTGTACAACCCCAGTACCGCCGCTTGAACCGGACCGCTGGTGCCCTGGATGAGCAGAAGCAGGTGAAGCGGGTCGTAAGGTACGTTCAGGGACGGCTCCAAAAACGCCCAGAGTCCGACGCCGTACAAATGCTCCCACTCGCCGCCGAAGCGCAACCGGTGAGAGCCTAGCTGCCAGCTAAAAGTGTCGGTCAACTGGTAAGTACGCAGCACGCGGTTCTGAGGCACGTTTATGTTGTTGCCAAAGATGAAATTGCCCGGGATGGTAGTGAAAGTTTGCGGCCCGCCGAGACCAATGCATGCCACCGGGTCCGCGCACTCCTGGGTGGTGGGAATTTTCAGCCGGCCGCTGTAGAAGCTGTAGGAGTAGCGCAGGTCATTGACCTTGTTCGCGCTGAAAATCGAGCTCAGGCCCCCGAGTATCTGCGTCGAGACGTTGCGGGTCGGAACCCAGTACGAAGGCATGGTGTTGCCGTCGCCGTTGAAGTTGTGATTGTTGTCCGTGCTGAAACGCACGAAAGCATTCTGCTTATCATTCACCTTGTAGTCGATCTTGAGGTTCGTCGTCTTGAAGGTGAGCGGTTGCGGAAAGGCGCCATCAAACTTGGACCAGATCGGATGGTTGTTGCTCACCAGCACCACGCTATGCTGGTTGTTGTACTCGCCGTTGAAGAAGAAGAAAGCTCTGTCCTTCTTCAGAGGACCGCCAATGCTGCCGCCCATCTGCTTGCGCGAGAAGAAAGGATCCGGGGTACGCGAATCACGCTTTAGCAGCGGGTAGCCCGAGAGGTTGTGATCGCGATAATACATGAACGCCGAGCCGTGAAAGTCGTTCGAGCCACTGCGCGAGACCACGTTGACCGAACCAACGCTGGTGGTGCTGGTCGAGATGTCGTAGTTGAAGGTTGAGATCTGGAACTCCTGCACCGACTCCTGTGAGAAGTTCTGCGAGGTTCCGCCAGTGACTCGATCATTGATCGTCGCGCCGTCAACCGAGATGCGCGTCAGAGCTTGCGAAGCGCCGGCGATCGAGACGCGGAAGAAGTTGTTCGGCGAAGACCCCGGATTGTCGACGGAAGAGACGGCCACTCCCGGTTCGAGTAACGCGAGTTGTAGGAAGTTGCGCCCGTTGAGCGGCAGGTTATCAACCTGCATACGGTTAACCACGCCGTCAATCTTATAGTTCTGCTTGTCGATGATCGGCGCTTCAGCCACCACATCAACGACCTCGCCTTTGGCCCCCACGCGCAAGCTGGCGTCGCCGGGGGTAGTGCCGCCAACCTGAACGACCACTAAGATGTTCTGAGTGGCGAAGCCCTCGGCTTCTATCTTTATTTCATAATCACCGGCCGGGAGGTTCTCGACCGCGTAGATACCATCGCTGCCGGGTTTTGCCGTTCTTGCAGAGCCCGTCGCCTTATTGGTCACCGTGACGCTGGCGTTCGTTATGACGGCGCCCCGCTGGTCCTTAACCACACCACGGATGGAACCAGTAGGGTTCTGCGCCATGACCGGAAATGACATCCTTGCCACCAATGTCAACAGCGCGACTGTCAGCAGCAAAAGTCTAGACTTGTTGTACATGCTGTCTCCTTTCAATTCCCTGTGGGCGGGTACGAGTTAGGTTTCATTCCTTGCTCCGATCGATGAGCGGAGCAAGCCTAAGCCTCTGGCTGAATAAGCGAATGGAAGCGCGGGAGATGCCAGTCACTCAATATCAGTCGCGTGCATAAGGCCAGATATGATGACAGCGCAACCGGCGATGCCATAACTGAGCTTTCTGTCTGAGATCCAACCGTGGATTATGAAGCTAGGAAGCCTGAATAAAGCCTAAGAAGCCTAATAGACGCGCTTATAATTGTTTTTTCGAGCCAGATTGTCAAGCCGATTTCGACGGCGCCGTCCATCGTGTCAAAAGGCACTATCAGACCCGGCAAACGCCAGACATTTGTTATGTTCCGAGGTCGACCCGCGTCGTTAACGCTTACCTTGAGCGCCCGGGTAACAAACGCTATTATATGCGCGCTCTTAGTCGAGCAGCATGATCGACCGAAGCCAAACTGCGCGGAGGAACAATGCCGAGATCCTTTGTCTTGTCGCTGGCGTGCTCACTCTTGTTCGTACAGCTCAGCCTCATCGCTCCGGCCGCGCGCGCAGAAAAGCGCGGCCTGAAAATCGGAGTCGCCGCGCTGCCAATTACGCCTTTCGGACAGAATCGTGATTGGGACGGGACCATCACTGAATCAGGCGTTTGGGGCGAGAGGTTCACCGATACCAATCACAACGGCCGCTGGGACACAGGCGAGCCCTTTGAAGATGATCCAGGCAATGATGTGCTCGACTCGAGCTCGAAGGGCAAGTACGACGGGATATTCCTCGCCGGCTTTGGCAATAACCGGCTGGCTACCGGCAAGCACGATGACCTTTGGGCGCGGGCAATCGTTCTCGAATACGATACGACTAGGATTGCGATAGTTTCAATCGATGTCATCGGCTATTACTCGAAGGCAAACTACTACGGACTTGGCGAAATCAAGAAGCTCGTTGATCCGAAGCTCGGCGTGACCGAAATCCTGGTCGCCAGCACTCACGATCACGAAGCTCCTGATACCATCGGAGCGTGGGGACCGAACGCGCTCAGCGACGGAAAGTACCCGAAGTACCTGCGATTCATCGATCGGCAAATTGCTAAAGCCATCAACAAAGCGACCGCCTCAACCGTACGCACGATGATGAAGCTCAAAAACACGGATCCGCTAGTCT
>Ga0137403_10008069_pt1 | contig 11796 bp, 23 predicted proteins | sample CZOMad2_1_16fung_FD_122057 | JGI IMG/M metagenome (GOLD analysis project Ga0137403, IMG submission 122057) | Vadose zone soil fungal communities from Angelo Coast Range Reserve, California, USA - CZOMad2_1_16fungal (Hybrid Assembly) | ecosystem: Environmental > Terrestrial > Soil > Vadose zone...
CTCGATTGCAGCGAGGGCATCTCGCTCTCGTCGTCGATCGCGAACGAGATCGCGACGCGCTCGCCGCGCCACGGGTGGCGACTTCATCCCCGTCTCGGCGCCCAGCGCAAGCCACCGACGGCGGCCATGGACGGCGGCGCGCTCATCCACATGCTCGCGCTCGGCAGCGGGCCGAAGGTGCGGCTCGTCGCCGAGAAGGACTGGAAGAAGAAGTCAGCGCAGAAGGAGCAGGCCGACGCGCGGGCGGCTGGCGAGTTGGCCGTCCTCGAGCCGAAGTTCACGGCGGCGATGGCGACCGTCGTGGAGCTCCACCGCGAGTTGGCCCGCCGCGGGATCGACCTCGCGCCCATGACGAAGGAGGTCACGGCGATCTGGAAGGAGGGCGACGTGCTCTGCCGCGGGCGCGCCGACGCGTGGGACGAGTCGACGGCGACGCTCTACGACCTGAAGTTCTTGCACGACGCCGAGCCGAAGGCGGTCGGGCGCCACATGATGGACTACGGGTGCGACGTGCAGGAGGCCGCGTATCGGTCGGGCTTCAGCACCCTGTTCCCGGAGCTTGCCGGGCGGATTCATTTCAAGCTGATCATCGTCGAGCAGAAGACGGGCGAGCTGCTCATCGTGAAGCCCGGCGGCGGGATGCGTGCGCTCGGCGAGTTCAAGTGGGGATACGCCATCCGTCGGTTCGGCGAATGCCTCGCGGCCGGCTCGTGGCCGGGTTACGCGGAGGACGAGGAGACGATCGTTGATGCGCCAGAATGGGCCACGCGCGATTTGCTCAAGGGCGGCAGCCAGGGGGTAACGTTCTGATGCCACACGATCGTAAGTTCACCGATGCCCCCGCCAGGTTCGCGCGCGGTGGTACGCCCCCGGAGGCGTCTCCGGCCGTCGCGGCGGAGCGCGAGAAGAATCGCGCGGCCCGTGAGCGGATAGCCGCCCTGCCGAAGGCGCCGCCGCACGTCGATCCCAATTCCGCGCAGCTCGATCCGAACGCGCGCGAGTGCATCGAGGAGATCCTCGGCGTGCTCGCGCGCCGGGGCCTCCTGCTCTCTCACGAAGACGGGCAGGGTGGCTTCATCCTGCGCGCCCGCGCAATCGAGCCTGACCACGCTTATTACGAACGCTGGCTGCGCGACGCGGCCCTTGAGAAGGAGTGACCATGGCGACGCAGGCACAAGCACGAACGTTCGAGGACCACCCGGCGACGCGGACGAAGGTCCCGCTGCTCATGGGGATCGTATCGCCCTCGGGCGGGGGGAAGACGAAGAGCGCGCTCCGTCTCGCGACGGGCATGGCGCGCGTCGATGGCAAGCCGATCTTTTGCGTCGACACCGAGGCAGACCGCGCGCTCTTCTACGCCGACGAGTTCCACTTCCAACATGTTCCCTTCGCGGCGCCGTTCGATCCGCTCTCCTACCTCGCCGCCGTCGAGCACTGCGTGAAGCAGGGCGCCGGGACGATCATCATCGACAGCGCGAGCCACCTCCATGAGGGCCCGGGGGGCACGCTCGAAGCTCACGCCGCCGAATGCACGCGCCTCGCGAAGCTGTGGAACACGACCGAGGACAAGGCCAAGATGTCCGCCTGGCAGAAGCCGAAGTCCGAGCTGCGGCGGTTCCTGAACACGATCCTGCAGCTCAAGGTCAACATCATCTTTTGCATCCGCGCGAAGGAGAAGATGAAGATCGTGCCCGGCAAGACCCCGGAGCCGCTCGGGTACATGCCCATCATGGGCGACGAGTTCCTGTTCGAGATGGCGCTCAACGTCCTGCTCTACCCAGGCAGCGACGGCGTGCCGTCCTGGCATCCGTCGGAGATGGGCGAGAAGGCGATCGTGAAGCTGCCATCGCAATTCCGCGACCTCTTCAAAGCGAACGACAAAAAGCCGCTGTCCGAGGACATCGGCGAGGCGCTCGCGCGGTGGGCCGCGGGCGGGCAGGCCGTGAAAGGGGGCGCGGCGTCGGCGGGGGGCGGCGCCGCGCCAGCAGCGTCGCCGGCGGCCGCCGGGGCGCGCCAGTCCGCGCGCGGCGCCGCGCCGTCGGGCGTCCCGATGGCGACCGCGAGCCAGATCGAAGAGTTGGGCGCAGAGATCGCGCGCCTCGATTGGGCGCGCGAGGCCGCCGTCGAGTGGCTGCGCAAGAACTACGGCGTCGGCGCGCGCGCGGACCTGACCGAGGCGCAGGCCACGCAAGCCGTGTGCGCGCTCATGGAACTTGGAAGTTGACCGACAACCACAACGAAGGAGACCACATGGGAGCGAAGCGACAGGTGATCATCAGGACGTACAGCGCGGGCGTGCATTACGGGACGCTCGTCGAGAGGAACGGCCAGGAGGTAATTCTGTCCGACGCCCGCCGCCTCTGGAATTGGCAGGGACGGAACACGCTCCACGAGATCGCGCTTCGTGGCGTCGGCAAAGGTAGCCGCGTCTCGGAGCCCGTGCCGAGGATCGAGCTGCTCGAAGCGATCGAGATCATCGACTGCGAGAAGGAGGCGATCGAGAACCTCAAGGCGGCGAAGTGGGACGCCTGAAACGCCGACGCGGCGACGGCGACGGCGACGGCTCCGGCTCCGGCGACGGCTACGGCTCCGGCTCCGGCGACGGCTACGGCTCCGGCTCCGGCGACGGCTACGGCGACGGCTCCGGCTCCGGCTCCGGCGACGGCTACGGCTACGGCTCCGGCGACGGCTCCGGCTCCGGCTGAAAGAGCGCCAACCGATCGGCCGGTGCGACGTCTCACTTGTGAGATCGATCGCGTAGATCGGCCGATCGGTTGGCGCAGTTCCCGCAACAGAAACCCACGAACGACAGGAGACCCGATGGCCCATACCACGACCCCGACAACGTCCGAGAAGGAACCGACCGCCACGACCGCCCACGAAGCCGCGCAGGCGTTCGTCGCGAAGCTGCGCCCGTCCAGCAAGGGCGTCATCGACGCGCTCACGAAGGCCGCGGGGGACGTGCTCATGCGCTCCAAGCTGCCCAACGCCGAGAAGGCCAAGCTCTCGAACGGCATCATGGATCTCGCCGGCAAGTTCGGCGAAATCGCGCGCGCTGCCTGGGGCGGGGAGGGCTGACATGGACACCGTCGTCAAGGGGATGGTCACCACGTTCGTCGCGGCGCTCGAGCGGCTGATCGCGGAACGCATGAACGCTCGGCTGCGGAGCGTGCTCGCGGTCGGCCTCGTGGCCGCGCCCGAGGCGGAGCGGGCCGAGATACGGCGGCCCGCGCCGGCGAAGGTCGTGCGTGCCGCCCGCCGCAAGGGCCCGATCCAGCTCTGCCCGATGCCGGGCTGTAAAGAGCGCGCCGCGCCGATCTTCGGCATGGTCTGCAAGAAGCACCGCGCGGTCCCGAAGGCGATTGTCAGGAATCACCGCGAGGCCCGGCGCGCGCGGAAGGCCTCCTGATGGCACGCCGCACGCGACGCGCGCTGACCTCGGCGGACGCCATCGAGAAGATCCTCGGCGAGCTGCGCGCGTCGCTGGAGGTGCGCCCGCAGCGCCTCGCCAGCCCCGAGGAGGGATACGCCTTCGTGCGCATCAAGCTCGAAGAGTTGTTCGAGGCGGTGCGCGAGCTCCAAGGCACGGACCTCCGCACGTCGGCGCTGCAGCTTGCTGCCGTCGCGGTTCGCTTCGCAGTCGAGTGCACCTGATGGGCGGTACGATGCTCGGCTCAGAGCGCACGGCGGCAACTAGAATCGGCGTCTCGCTGTTCATCTATCGGCGACGTCGGGCGGCTGGGCAAAAATGGTGCATAGGATGTCGATCCTGGCACCGTCGGAGCAGGTTCGGCAGCGACCGGACGCGGTCAGATGGCCTGGCCGCCGCCTGCATCAGGTCGCGAAGCACCGGCAATCCAATTGGCTGGCATGGCCGCCCACTGATCAATCCGAAGACCGGTCGCCCAGGCCCGGAACGCGCGGTGCCCAGGAATGGCGACAAGCTCCAGGCGCGTGCGCGCGTGAATGCTGACATCAGGATTGGTATCCGATCATCGCCCAATGATGTGGCCTGCGCCGATTGTGGACACATAGGCACAGATCGGAGGCACGAATACGATCATTACCTGGGTTATGACGGCCCCCATCACGGAGACGTTGAAGCGGTCTGTTCGCGCTGCCATCACGAGAGGGAGAGAACTCGTGGGCGATACTAAAATTGAATGGTGCGACAAGGTCTGGAACCCGGTCCGAGGTTGTTCGCGCGTCTCGCCGGGCTGCGAGAACTGCTACGCCGAGAAGGTGGCGGCGCGGTTCTGCGGTCCCGGCCTACCGTATGAAGGCCTCGCGCGCATTGGCAAGAACGGAGCGCGGTGGACGGGCACCGTGCGCGTCGTTCCCGAACACCTCGCGGATCCTCTGCGCTGGAAGAAGCCGCGCCGGATCTTCGTCAACAGCATGAGCGACCTCTTTCACGAGAAGCTCAGCAACGAGGAGATCGCGGCCGTCTTCGGCGTCATGGCCGCCTCGCCTCGACACACGTTCCAGGTGCTAACGAAGCGGGCGGAGCGGATGGGGGAGTGGTTCGCGTGGGCCGCCCAGGTCGCGCCCACTGCAACCTGCGTCGTTGCGGCAGCGGCTCATCTTTGGCCTGACGACCGTGACGGGCGGATGAAGTTTGTTCATGGAGCCAGCACCGGTCGATCAAACTGGCCGCTCCCCAATGTGTGGCTGGGCGTCTCCGTCGAAGACCAACGGCGCGCCGACGAGCGGATCCCGCTGCTCCTCGAGACGCCGGCGGCGGTGCGATTCATCTCAGCGGAGCCGCTGCTCGGGCCGATCAAGGGCTGCACGTCATGGCGTCATCGAGATCTAGCCGAGTATCCGTCGAAGCCGGACCGGAAGCTCGACTGGGTCATCATCGGATCCGAGAGCGGTCCCGGCGCTCGCCCGATGGCGACCGAATGGGCAGCCTGGATCGTCGACGACTGCGCCGCCGACGGCGTCGCGGTGTTCACGAAGCAGATCGCGACGCCTAGCCACCCGAAGGGCGGCGATCCCGCATTCTGGCCGTCCGGCATCTGGCCGCGCGAGTTCCCGTGAGCGGACGCAGCGCGCGCCCGCGGTGCGCCGTCTGCCACGCCACCGAGCCGCCGCTCGAGCCGTGCGGCAAGATCGACCTGTGCGACTCGTGCGCCGGACAGCTCGCCGGCCTCGACGAGAAGGACCTGCAGATCGTCGCGCTGCGATCCATCGCCTCGCGCGTGAACGATCCCGAGCTCCGCCGCGGCATGGAGCGCATGACCGACGCCACCGAGAAAGAGCGGCGTGCGTGAAGACGCGCAACCTCGGAGCGAAACCGATGTGCGCCGTCTGCGGGCGGCCCGTCGAGGCGATGCTCGAAGAGCACGACGAGTTCACGCAGCGGGTCCTCTTCACCGCCGTCTGCCACGGCCAGCGTGAGCGCGTGCGCGTCGACGTCGAGGTCCTCCAGGGCGTGCGCGGGATCGCGTTCGGCGTCGCGTTCTCCTCGTCGCCGCGTCAGCTCTCCGACGGACAACCGAAGCTCGGACCCGTCGGCGATGAGTGACTTATCCACAGCGTTGGCGCGTGTCGTTAATTCGCGCACACGAAAAAACAAGATGGGAGATCGCCGGATTTTCTTGCACACCAATTTCCCTCGGCGCTAAATGGTCCCGCGGCGACTCAGGGACCATGCTTACACAGGATCTAGAACCTCGAACCCCCAAGGCAGCCCATCGGCCGCTGGTCCCCGTCACCCTGAGGCGTCGCAACCAAAAGGCGCGTGAGATCGTAGTCGGTGGTCTGCACTTGGCGGTTCGAGGCGAGGCGCGCTGATGGCGCGCATCCGCACCATCAAGCCCGAGTTGCTCGAGGACGAGAAGGTCGCCCGCCTGACGCACATCCAGTGGCGCCTGTTTGTCTCGTGCCTCCTGCTCGCCGACGATTACGGCAACTTCAGAGCCGACCCCGAGCGCATCCGCGGCGCCGTGCTGTGGGCCTTCAAGGCCGAGAACGTTGCGGGCGCACTCGACGGACTCGTCGCGACTGGCCTCCTCTCCCGCTACGACGTCGACGGGCAGAGCTACGCACATGTCATGGGGTGGGGGAAACACCAAAAAGTTGACCACCCTGGAAAACCATCGTGTCCGCCATGGGTTACAGGATCGCAAGACAGTGTCGCGACATCCTCGCGAGAGTCTCGCGACACTGTCGCGCCTGATCTGAAGGGATCTGACCAGGATCTGATAGGACCGGGACCAGGAAGGGATAGCGCCGAGCCGGCGAGTACGCCGACATCCGCGCCGACCGTCCCGCCCCCCCTCGCGAGCTTCCCGTGCGTGGGCTCCGGTCCGAAGACCTGGGAGCTCACCGCGAAGCAGCAGGAGGAGTGGGCCAGGCTCTTCCCTGGCGTCGACGTCGCGCGCGAGCTGAAGGCCGCGCTCGCCTGGTGCCAGGCTAACAACGCGAGGCGGAAGACGGCGCGGGGCATGCCGGGGTTCATCGTCCGATGGCTCACGACCACGCAGAATCGCGGCGGAGCGAACGGGGCGCAGCATCCACCGCGGCGATCGCGGACGGAGACGAACGTGCAAGCCGGTCTCGATTGGCTCGCGGACAAGGAGACCGCATGACGAAACGGGAAGCGATCGTCACGTCGATCACGCTGCTCGCGGCGAACTTCAACCGCGAGACCTCGGCGCCGCTCTTCGAGTCCTACTGGCTCGTGCTTTCTGACGTCTCGCCAGAGGAGATCGCCACCGCGACTCGTCGAGCGCTCGCCGAGTGCAAGTTCATGCCAACGACGGCAGAGTTCCTGAAGCTCACGGGCCACGGGCGCAGCGTCGCGTTTGACTCTGCGCAGGCGTGGGAGGCGGTTCGCCGCGCGGTCGACGTTCACGACTACACGACGTCGGTGGACTTCGGTCCGCTCGTGAACGCGACCATGCGCAACATCGGCGGCTGGCTGCGTCTTTGCGATCTCCCACGCGAGGACCTCGACGTGTGGGCGCGCAAGGAATTCGAGCGGATCTACCTCGAGTTCGCGGACAAGGACGCGCAGAGCCTTCACGGCGATCCGTTGCGCGGGGCCTTCGGCGGTGTTCCGGTCCGCGTCGCGATCGGCGGGAAGATGCCGCCGCGCGCACTGCCGGCCGCTCCGAATCCAGTCAGCGATCTAGTGCGAAAGCTCGCGGACGCGAAATCGGAGACGCCATGAGCGTCGCGATCGTGATGCTCACCCGCGGCAACGTCGACGTGTGGGCATGGCTCTGCGACGTCGCGCTCGTGCGTCGCGGCGCGGAGGGTTGGCACATCCGCGACTACAAGCCGCACCCGCCGTGGGCGCCGCTGAAGCATACGCTGACCTGCGACGCGCGCGCCCAGCACGGCTGCTGCGCGAACGACGTCTTCGGACTTCCGTTGATCCAACCACCATCGAGCGAGGGAGCGACCCAATGATCGAATTCACCTGCACCGCCACGATCCGCGACGTCAAGCTGAGCGCTAAGGTCAAAGACGGGATCACGACCCGCAAAATCAAAATGACGCTCGAGCGCGAATACGACGACTTCCTCGCGGCGTCGCTCGGGAGCGATGCGATCGCGGCGCGCAAGCTGCTCAAGAGCGGCGGGCTCGAGAAGGCGACGATCCCGCTCGACGCCGTGCGCGCGTCGGCGACGCTGCGCAACTTCGAGGGGACACGCGTCGCGGTGCCGCTCATCTGCGGCGTGAAAGCGGAGGGCAAGGCGCCCGACACGATCGGCGACGAGGTGCCGCCGTCGATCAAGATGCAGTTCGAATTCGTCTACAGCCGCGAGGCGCTGCTGTTCTTCGGCGAGAGCCTCGGCATGAGCGCCGAGATCACGCTCGTGCCCCAGCAGCTCGAACTGCTCAAGGACCCGCCCGCGAGCAGCGGCCGCAGCGCGGTGGAGCGCGCGGTCGACGAGTTCAAGCGCTCGATCCCCGCGGGCACGCGCGTCGCGATCACGGCCGGCGGAGAGAAGGCGGAGCTCGTCGGCACCGGGCCCGGTCGCCCGATCGGCGATGGCGCCGCCGTCGAGAGCGACGACGATCGCGCGCACGCAGCGTCGCCCGAGGACGCGGAGGCCGCGCGCGCGTCGCGGCTCGCGGCCGAGAAGGCCGACCAGCGCGCGGCCGAGGGCGAGCGCTACGCGCCCGAGATCATCGCGGCGGCCGACGATGCCGAGGCGGGGTTCACCTTCACGGACTGCGAGGAGGACGCGGGCCCGTACGTCCTCGCGAAGTTCGAGAGCCCGACGCACGTCATGGAGGCCGACGGCGACGACCGCACCGACGCGCGCCTCAACCTGCGCCTCAAGCTGCTCGAGCAGCTGACGACCGACGCGCTGGCGGGCGCGCCGAAGGTCGGCCTGCAGGTGCCGGCGGGCGCGAAGCCGAAGACGCACAAGAGCACGAGGAAGGGGTAGTCATGGCCTACTCGGGATGGGCGGTCGTGGAGTTGATGGGCCACGTTCGGATGGCGGGGCACATCGTCGAGGAGGAGTGCTTCGGCACGAAGATGCTCCGCCTCGACGTTCCCGCGCTCGACGACATCGAGCTCAAGGCGTTCACGACGTGGGTCGCGGGCGGTTCGCTCTATCGCGTGACGCCGACGACGGAGGAGATCGCGAAGGGCATCGTGCGCGCCAACCGACCGCAGCCGGTGAACCGTTATGACATCGACCTCGGATCGCGCTCGCTCGGTCCCGTCGAGGACGCCGACGAGATCGACTCACGGCGAGGCGCCGAATGACCCGCGCGCGGTTCGTCACGGCGTTGCGGAAAGCTGCCACGAAGGCTCGCCTCTGCGACTTCCGCGTCATCGTCACCGAGGTCGAGGAGGGCGTCGTGGGTACGTTCCGCGGCGCGTCCGTGCGACTGACGGCCGATGTCGTCGACGGGCCGATCATGGCGGTGCGGCGCCAGCAGCTCCTCGAGAAGCTTCGCGGGATCGCCGCGCAGCAGGAGCGTGCGGCGTGACGGTCGCCGATGCGACGGCGCCGCCCGCGATCCCCGTGCTGTCCGAGGCGCAGAAGGCCGAGCAGACGCGGATCGGCGACGCGGTGACGGCGCTCATCGCGAAGGACTCCGACGGCAACATCACGCCGCTCGGGCAGGCGGTGTTCGCGCTCGTCGTCACGGAGATCGGCAACGAGCGAGCGCGGTGCGTGAAGCTCGTGCAGGAGATCGCGACGTCCTCCACGCGGGCGGCGCGCCAGGCCGAGGGTGCGGCGGAGAGCGCGCGGATCACCGGCAACCCAGAGGCGTACGGGCAGGCGAAGGCGGGCGTCGCGCAGGCGAGCGTGCTGGCGATGGCGCTCATGGGCGTGTCGAACGTGCTCGCGCTGACGCCCGGCGAGTGTAAGGCCTGCGGCGGATCGAAGTTGTCCAGAAGTCGGCTCAACCCGAACCACCTCGTCGCCTGCGAGGTCTGCAAACCGAAGGAGGCCACGACATGATCCTCGACCGTTTCCTGCGCCGCCACTTCCCGCACCGCGACGTCTCAAACTACGATCGGCCGCCACGCGAGTCGCTGGTCTCGCTGGATGTGAGGCCGCGGTTCTTCCGCGCGTTCCTGCTGCGGCGCTCGCTGTTCGGGCGCGCGCTCGTCCTCACGCTCACGATGAAGGACCTCGCCAGCGGGCGCTGGTCGTTCGATAGCCTGCGGCTCGTGCGCGGTTGGTCGATGTCGGAGCCGCCGAAGCCGAGCGTCCGCACGATGGACGACTACCGCGCGGGGAACTGACATGACGAGGCATCAATGGGATCGGCACGTCGAGCGCTACAGCGCCCCGCCGCCGCTGTGGCCGTGGATGATCGCGGCGGCCGTCATCGCGGTCATCGTGTTCGCGATCTTGGGCGGCTGGGTGTCATGAGAGCGCCCGATCTCGAAGGCCGCGGCGGGAAGGCCTGGCGGATCCTCATGCCGGAGAACCCGGAGTCCGCGTGGGTGGCATCGATCGCCCAGTTCGTCGTCAACGTTCCCGGCGCGCACCCGTTCTGGTCGTTCTGGGGCGTGACGATGATCCACCTGCGCGACATCCCCGGCGTGCCGCCAGCCCACCGCAGGTTCCTCGAGGCGACGCACGAATTCGGGATCCTCGCGTTCAACCCGGAGCACGGCGTGCCGAACGTCGACAACCCGGACCGGTACCACTACCTGACGCCGCCCGACGTCGTGGAGCAGTTCGCCGGCGTCAACGACGACCAGGCGGCGAAGGTCTGCGAGCTCGCGGTGCGCGCGATCGTGGACGGCCGCATCTCGCCCGACCAGGACTACCGGCCGGTGTGGAAAGAGGTGATCCGCCAGACGGTCGAGTACCTGGCCCTCGGAACCCACGCGAAAGGACGAGCATGACGGGCAAGCTCAAGCGCGAGATCATGCGGGCGGTGATGGCGCTGTCGTTCAAGCGCGTGAAGGCCGAGCCCGACCGCTTCGCGCGGCCGGCGCCGTCGCGCTGCAAGACTGGCCGCCCGCCGCGCGATCCGAGGGACTGGTGACGCTCCATCGGCTGCTGCCCGCGCCGACCTCGGCGGCATGGGTGCTGACGGTGTTGGGCGTCCTCGCGTTGCTGTGGGCCAAGTCGTGAGCCTGCTCGAGATCGCGAACCGGCTGCGCGCGAACGAGGCGCTGGTCGAAATCGCCGAGGCGCTGAGCGTCGAACATCGGGCCGAGGTGGCGAAGCTCGACCTCGCGTGGTGGTGCGTGATGCCGTCGCTGCACGGGCGCTTCCTCGGCGGGATCTTCGTGTGGGCATTCGGCCGCTTCAAGCCCGTGCACGAACTGCAGGCTCACTTCTATAGGGCGTCGACGCCCTGGGGCGACGTCTACAAAAGTCCGGTAACGACGCCCGATGCGACCTCGCGCCAGGTCCGCCGTAAAACGAGACCGCCGCACACTGGTGAGATCGGGGCGAGTCGCTACGAATCCGAAGACGGTGGCCCTCGCCTCATGCGGTCAGTGATCTTCGCGCGTTCGTGTCATGGCTACGCGGACCATCCGACGCAGAAGCCCGTGGAGATCCTGCGACCGTTGATCGAATACTCATGTCCGCCCGGCGGGATCCTGCTGGACCCAACGATGGGCGCGGGCTCGACTCTCGTCGCCGCTAGACAGCTTAGCCGTCGTGCCATTGGCATCGAGCTCGATGAGCGCCATTGCGAATCAGCAGCTCGCCGGCTCTCTCAGGAGATGGCGTTCGGTGGTGCCGCGTGAGCACCGAGCGCCTCGAGCGGATCACCGACTTCGGGCAACTCGCCTGCTTCGATCGCGTGGTCGTGCGCCCGTGCCTGTGGCACACGCCGGCGCTGACGAGCGGCCACCGCTACGTGCTGCTCCGCTTGGTCGCGCTCGAGGACGTCCGCAAGCACGACGACGGGCCAACGACCGACTACGCCGCCGGGTGGGAGCTGCTGCCGAAGCCGCGCTGCCACTACACGACGGCGGCGCGTCTGCTCACGCCGGACGCCGTGAGGCAGGGTCGCGTGTGGCGGATCGTCGACGAAGACGGGATCGCGGACGCCGAGGCGGCAACGCGGCTGCGCGAACTGGTGCGCGCGCGATGACGTCGCCCCTGCAGGCCGACGACGCCCGCGCCTGCGCGTGGTGTTCTAAGCTGCTCACGACGACGCGCGCGTCTTTCTGCTCGCGGCGTTGCCGCCAGACGGCGTTCCGGCTCCGGCGTCGACGGGAGACGGACCGGGAGGCCGGACGCCCGATTCGCATGTGCTACGCAGACCCTCCGTATGTCGGGCTAGCGCGCAAGTATTACCTCGACCAGCCGACCTATCGCGGCGAGGTGGATCACCCGA
>Ga0137403_10008070_pt1 | contig 11796 bp, 7 predicted proteins | sample CZOMad2_1_16fung_FD_122057 | JGI IMG/M metagenome (GOLD analysis project Ga0137403, IMG submission 122057) | Vadose zone soil fungal communities from Angelo Coast Range Reserve, California, USA - CZOMad2_1_16fungal (Hybrid Assembly) | ecosystem: Environmental > Terrestrial > Soil > Vadose zone...
AATTTTTCGTAGGTCATGCCGGGGCGCCACTTTTCGCGCGGCTTGAGCATGATGGTGGTGTCGTACATGTCGAGAGGAGCGTTGTCGGTGGGGCTGTTGGAGCGGCCGACGGCGCCGAAAACGCTTTCGACTTCGGGGAAAGATTTGATGATGCGGTCCTGCTCCTGCAGGAGGGAGGAGGCCTGGGTGATGGAGATACCGGGAAGCGCGGTGGGCATGTAGAGAGAGGAACCTTCATAGAGGGGAGGCATGAACTGGCTGCCGATGCGCCAGGCGAGAGGGAAGGTGACGAGCAGAAAAACGAGATTGAGGAGCAGGGTGGTTTTCCGGTAGCGCAGGCAGAAACGGAGCACCGGTAAATAAATCGCCTGGGTCCAGCGAGAGAATGGATTTTCGGATTCGGGGCGAAGGTGGCCGCGGATGAAAATGACCATCAGGACGGGAACGAGCGTGATGGCAAGAATGGAAGAGAAAGCGACGGAGAGAGTTTTTGTCCAGGCGAGCGGGCGAAACATGCGGCCTTCCTGGGCTTCGAGAAGAAAGACGGGCAGGAACGAGACGAGGATCACGAGGAGCGAGAAGAAGATTGCCGGGCCGACCTGCTTCGCGCCGCCCAGGAGAATATTTCGCCTTTCCTGATTTGACAAGACGATACCTGATCCGGGCACAGAGGAAGGGTGTTCGGACAAGTGGCGGTAGCCGTTTTCGACCATGACGATGGAGGCGTCGATGAGGACGCCGATGGCGAGCGCGAGACCACCGAGCGACATGATGTTAGAGCTGACGTGGAGGAAATGCATGGGGATGAAGGAGGCGACGAGAGCGATCGGAAGGGCGAGGATGGGGACGAGCGCGGAGCGGAAATGGAACAGGAAGGCGATGGTAACGAAGCTGACGATGGCGACCTCGAGAAGAAGATCGCGCTGCAGAGTTTTGATGGAGTCGTGGATGAGGCCGGAGCGATCGTAGCCGGAAACGATTTCGACGCCGGTGGGGAGCGAGGGCTTGAGTTCGGCGAGCCGTTTCTTTACGCCGTCGATGACGGTGAGGGCGTTCAAGCCGTCGCGCATGACGATGATGCCGCCGACGGCTTCGCCTTCGCCGTTCCATTCGGCGACTCCTTCACGGATGTCGGGACCGAAAGTGACTGTGCCGATGTCGCGGACGAGGACAGGGGTGCCGTTTTTGGTGGCGACGGGGACAGTTTCGAGGTCCTGTAGAGAGCGCAAGTAACCCAGGCCGCGGATCATGTAGCGGGCTCCGGCCATTTCGAGAACGCGGCCGCCGACTTCGTTGGTGGAATCGCGCACGCGGTCGATGACCATGGAGAGAGGAATGTTGTAGGCGCGAAGTTTGTTGGGGTCGACATTGACCTGATATTGCTTGATGAAGCCGCCCATGGAGGCGACTTCGGCGACGCCGGGAACGGTTTCGAGTTGAAAGCGGAGATACCAATCCTGGAGGCTGCGCAATTCGGCGAGGCTGTGGCGATGGGAGCGGTCGATGACGGCGTATTCGTAGACCCAGCCTGCACCGGTGGCGTCGGGACCGATCACGGGTGTGACATTTTTCGGGAGGACACCCTGGAGTTGCTGGATGTATTCGAGGACGCGGGAGCGGGCCCAGTAGAGGTCGGTGCCGTCTTCGAAGACGACGAAGATGTAGGAATCGCCGAACATGGTTTGTGCGCGAACGGCTTTTACGTGAGGAGCGGCGAGAAGCGTGGAGACGATGGGGTAGGTGACCTGGTCTTCGATGATGTTGGGCGGCTGGCCTTCCCAGGGAATGTGAACGATTACCTGCACGTCGGAAATATCGGGCAGGGCATCGAGCGGAATATTTTTCAGCGACCAGATTCCGGCGAGAAGCAGGAGGAGAGTGCCGGTGAAGACGAGGAAGCGATTGCCGGCGCACCAATCGATGACGCGGGAGATCATGGCTACATGCCTCCTTCGGCCTGGAGGCTGAGTTGTTTGGTGGCGAGGGCGGCGCCGTTTTTAGCCGCTGTAATTGTGATTTTCCATGTGCCGCCACTTTCGAGTGTCACCTGGGCTTCGTAGACGCCGTTGGCTTTTTCGGCGAGAGGAGTGACCACGTTCATCGCGGCCATGCCCATTTCCGCCATAGCGGGCATATAGCTGCGCACACTGACTTGCGCGCCAGTGATAGGAGAGCCGCCGGGGGCGGTGAGTTTTATGCGATAGAGGTTAGTGCCTTTGTGTGCGGTTGCGGGCTGAGTGGAAAATTCGATTTGAGCGGATGCTTGCGGAGCGGAAGGATTCATTGACGCGGCTTCGCCTGCACCCGGGGGCGGTGGAACGTAAGAGCCGATGGCGGCCTGGAGCTGGCTTTCGGAATCGATCAGGAAGTTTGCGGATGTTACGATGCGTTCCCCCGCTTTCAGACCTTTCAGGACGATGTACTCTTCGTTGGCTTGCGAACCGAGTTGGACTTCACGAGGTTCGAGGTAGCCGCTGCCGCGATCGACGAAAACAATCTGGCGGGAGCCCGACTGCAGCACTCCGCCGACGGGGATTGTGAGCTGCTTGCCCATGTTTACGTCCACACTGACGTTCACAAACATTCCGGGAGAGAGGGTGAGTTGCGGGTTCGCGAAAACGAGGCGAGCACGAGCGGTGCGCGTGGTCAAGTCGACATCGGGATAGATGAAGTCCACCCTGCCGTGGAAGATGCGGCCGGGATAGGAATCGACGGTGAGAGTGGCGGGTAAACCAGCTTTGATACGGCCGAGATCATTTTGGAAAACCTGGGCGAGGACCCAAACCGTGGAGAGATCGGCGATGGTGTAGAGGCGCGTGTCGAGCTGAACCATCATGTTGGGAAGGGCAGTGCGCTCGGTGATATAGCCGGAAACGGGAGATTGGATGGTGAGGGTGTCTTCGACCTGGCCGGTGGTTTCGAGGCGGGAGATTTCCTCGGAAGGGATGTCCCATTGCGCGAGGCGCTCGCGAGAGGAATCGAGGAGGGAAGAGACGCCTGTGGCGACGCCGGGGATGGAACTTTGGGCGAGATTCTTTGCGTTTTGCCGGGCGAGGAGATATTCGCGTTCGGCAGTGATGAGTTCGGGACTGTGAAGTGTGAAGAGCGGCTGGCCTTTTTTGACGTACTGATAGGTGGCGTCGGCGAAGACTTGTTCGATGTGGCCGGAGATGCGGGTTTGGACGTAGGAGAGGCGGCGTTCGTCGATGGCCACGGTTCCGGTGGTGCGAATGGTGTCCTTGATGTCCTTGCGTTCGACGACGCCGAATTTTACGCCGATGGATTGCAGGCGTTCGGGGGAGAGTTGGATGGGAGAGAGCAGCGTTTCGGCGGATGGTGGGGGAGTAGAAGGCGTGTTGGTGTCCTGCTTCGGTGCGGGAGTCGAAGTGGGCGCGGCGGCCGTGTTTGTGGCGACAGTATGATGCGAACGCCACCAGATGCCAGTAACGACCGTGATGAGAACGAGGTTGGCGATGAGAATGATGAGGAATGGGGTTCGATAGTTTTTCATGGCAATGATTCCTTTGCGCGGCGGCTCAGCGCAGGGTTGCTCCCGTGATTTCTTCTAGCTGAGCGAGGGCGGTTTCGTGTTCGGAGAGGGTCTGCCAGTATTCTTCGTCGAGTTTAAGAACATCGAGGAAGGATGCGAGGAGCGCCTGGAAATCCTGACGGTTCGATTGATAGGCGGCCATGCCTGCCTGGAGCGCGGCGCGGGCCTGGGGAATTAAACCTTCGCGATAAATTTTCAAAAGCTCCGCGGATTTTTCGGCGCCGATGAATTGCTGGCGGAGCTGTAAGGCGGTCTGCTGAGATTGCGCGTCGAGGTCGCTTTTGGCGCGGTCGCGGTCGGATTCGGCTTGCGCGAGTTCGGGACGCTGGCGGCGGTTGCGATAGATTGGGATGCGCATGCCGACGGTGAATTGATAGTAGGCGCGGAATTGTGTGGGGTCGGTGCGCTGCCACATGCCTTGGACGTTGAAATCAGGATAAAAATCTTTTTTCGCGAGATCTACTTGCAATCCCTGACGCTCGACCATTTTTTGCATGCCCGCGAGATCGGGATTGCTGGTTTTTGCTTCGGTTAGGAGCTGATCGAAATTGTGGGCAGGTGTGCTTTCGGAGAGTTCCGTGGTTTCGATGTCAGGGGAAGATTGCGAGCGATTCAGAAGGTTTTTCAGGGCGGCCTGCATTTTGCCCTGCTCCAACTGGTTCCTGTTGATTTCACGGAGCAGTTTGGTGCGTTCGAGTTGCGCCTGGAGGACGTCCTGCTGATTTCCCATGCCGTTGCGATAGCGGGATTCGGCGGCTTGCTCGACTTGCTCGAGTAGTCGGGCGTCGTCATCGAGAATATTTTTCTGCTTAGCCAGGTAGCCGAGTTGGAAGTAGGCCATCTTTACTCCGGCCATGACTGCCCGCCGAATCGATTCGTATTTTTGTTCGGTGGCGTCGGCTTCTTTTTGAGCGATCTCGCCTTTCAGGCGGAGTTTGCCGGGATAGGGCAGGTCTTGCGAAACGCCGACACCGAGATAGGCGAAGTCGCTGTTGGTGTAGCCGGCGAAGGGGCGTGGGCTGCCTACATTCATTTGTTGCAGGACGACCTGGGGATCGGGCCGCGTGGCGACTTGGGTTGGAACCTGCTTCGCAGATTGCCAGCCGTGGTGGGCCGCCTGAATCTGAGAATTGTTCTTTTCCGCCTCGGTCAAGAGGTCGGGGAGCGGGGTCGGACTCGTTACTGAACTGTCCTGTGCGCGGATGCCGGGCGCTGAGAGTAGCAGGAGAAATGCCGCTAAAATCGAAATAACTGGGAACTTCATAAACTTTCCTTTCACGGTGTGGAGCCGAAAGCTGGCTGCAACGCAGGGAATCAAAGCTCAGGAAATGGAACGCACAGATACACCCGTGCGCAGAGTTTGGCCGCGATCAGGAGAGATTCAGATTAGAAAGGTGCAGAGAAGAGATTGCGTAGCGGGTGGAGATGTATCAGCGAGGAGAAGCAGCGGGCTGCAGAGAGCCGCGCCGGGAACGGCAAGAATCTGCGGGGCGGCGGATGTTGTAAGAGAAGGCGTGGCGACAACTGCTTTGAATTGCAATTCGGAGAGCGGGGCTTGGGCGGCGACACAGCAGGATTTGCTGGAATTTTTGAAAGATTGTGGCGCTGAAGGTTGCGGGTGCATTTGATCGCAGAGCGATTGGACAGAGGTATCCGCGCACTCGGCCATTTTTGAGGTAAGCAAGGCGCAGGCGGAGAGGGGCATCAGGCCCGCGGCGATGACGGTGACGGCAAGTCCGAGGATGAAGGCTCTACGCATCTGGTATCAAGTTTAGCAGGTAGCCGCCCAAGCTACGCAATTACCTGATCGCAGGGCTAAACCCTGAGGGATGTGATGCCGGTCACCCCGCGAAAGATTCGTAGAATACCGGGATTTAGATCGAAGCGCGGTTACCCGAGGATTTGCTGGGCCTGGAGCTGGCGGTCGAGGGCTTTGAGGATCCAGTTTTGGAGGATCTCGCGATAGCGGGGTTTGATTGCGCGGAAGACCAGGCCGACGCCAGAGGGGCGGGTGTAAAGGATGATTGCTTCGGTTTGGAACGATTCTCGGTCTTCGTAAATCCTGAGCAGGACGCCGCTCTTTGGCTCGAAGGAGGCCGAGGTTTCGACAAAGCAGCCCATCAGGCTGAGCTCGGTGACTCGGCCGGGCAGAGTCGATTTGGGCGAGCTTTCTGGGGCGATTTCGGCGGTTGCGTCGAAAGAAAATCGTAGACCACGGCATTCTCGGTTCATTTTGCAAGTTTATTCCATGGGAAATTGGGGGTCGAGGCAGTTGAAGGACAGGCGATGCGAAACCAATAGCACTGTCCTTTCGGACGGGTGGGCGGGAAGCGCGAATGGAGCGGGACGTTACGCCGGGATGGCTTCCACGATGGAATCGGCGGCGGCCGTGGGGATGATGCGCGTGAGTTGCCAGCCCGCGGCGGCAAACAGGGCGCGGAATTGCTTTTCGGTGCGTTCGCAACCGCTGGGGAAAATGAGCATTTGGAGGTCGAGGAATTTGCCGGGGGAGAAATCGTTTCCGGGCTGAATGACGGTGTCGACTACGAGAAGCTTGCCACCGGGATTTATGCCTTTGCGGCAGGCTTTGAGCAACTGGATGCAGAGATCGTCGGGCCAGTCGTGGATGATGTGCTTCATGATGTAGGCGTCGGCTCCTGGGGGAACCGAAGAAAACATGTCGCCGGAGGCGAGGGTGCAGCGATCCATCAGTGGCTTTAGAGGGCCGTTGGCGGCGCCTTTGACGACGTGAGGCGCTTCAAAGAGCGTGCCGCGGAGGTGGGGATTGCTCTTCAGGATGGTTGCGAGAAGAAGCCCGTGGCCGCCGGCGATGTCCACGATGGAGCGCATGCCTTCGAAATTGTAGGCATCGGCTACCGCGGGGCTGTCGATCATAGAGATGTCGGTCATGGCGTTGTTGAACATTTCCGCTTCGGCGGGATGCTGCTTGAAGAATTCGAAGATGGGCGCGCCGTAGATTTGTTCCATGGCGGGTTTTCCGGTGCGGACGCAGTGTTCGAGATTCGACCAGCCGCGGCCGTGCCATTCTCTGCCGGACATGATGGCGAAGGCGCGGAGGCTTGGGGTGGCATCGGTGCGCAGGACCGCGGAGAGGGGTGTTTGCGAAAATTTTCCGTCGGGGCCTTCGGAGAGGACTCCGACACAGGCGGTGGCGCGCATGAGGCGATAGAGGGCGTGCGGGTCGGCGCCGATCTGCTTGGCGAGTTCGTCGGCGGATTTGGGAGCCGCTTCGATGAGGTCGGGGACGCCGAGCAGGGCGAGACAGGAGACGGCGCCGGAGACGTAGGCGCCAGTCATCATCTGGAGAATGCCGGCGTGAGCGGGCTGAGACTGAGGTTGTGCTGTCATATTGGCTTCACCTGGAAATAAATTTGAGGGGCGGCAGTTGCAGAAGTATAGCTCGAAGGGCTGTTCGTTGCTCACCCATTTCTGTTGCGAGCGTTCTTGGCTCACGCACAATTTGATTACCAAATTGCCGACAAATTGGGATCTTTCGCGGGTCACTCCTTCATGATCCAACTCTGGGTTCTGCGCCACTGCGATAAAGCCCCCGCTCGTTGACTCGCGGGCGGCGCCTCCGTATCATGAGGCGACCCAAAAGGGATTTTTCTCCGGGCTATTCATCTCAGAAATGATCGGCCAGACCATCTCGCATTATCAAGTGGTAGAAAAGCTCGGCCGAGGCGGGATGGGTGTCGTCTATAAGGCCGAAGACACGCGGCTGCACCGATTCGTCGCCCTGAAGTTCCTGCCGGAAGAGATTGCCCGCGACCCGCAGTCGCTTGCTCGTTTTCAACGTGAGGCTCAGGCTGCGTCGGCCTTAAACCATCCGAACATTTGCACGATTTACGATGTTGGCGAACAGGATGGCCAGGCCTTCATCGCGATGGAGTTTCTGGACGGCCTGACGCTGAAACACCGCATTGGCGGGCGGCCAATGGAGACCGAGACCGTCCTGGCTCTGGCCATCGAAATTGCCGATGCCCTCGAAGCCGCTCACAGCGAGGGCATCATTCATCGCGACATCAAGCCGGCGAACATTTTTGTCACCAAACGGGGTCACGCCAAAATTCTCGACTTCGGCCTCGCTAAACTGACGGCAGCGGGAACAGCGGGGATGGCGCGAGAGAGCGACGCTACCCTCGGCGCCAGTGTGGAATACCTCACCAGCCCGGGTACAGCCGTTGGAACCGTGGCCTACATGTCGCCCGAGCAGGCGAAGGGCAAAGAACTCGATTTGCGCACTGACCTGTTTTCTTTCGGCGCCGTATTATATGAAATGGTTACCGGCACCATTCCATTCCAAGGAGACACGGCGGCCGTCATATTTGACGCCATCTTCAACCGGGCTCCGTTACAACCGCTGCGCTTGAACCCGAATCTGCCAGCCAAGATGGAAGAGATCGTCGATAAGGCCCTCGAGAAAGATCGGGACATGCGCTACCAGCATGCCTCAGATATCGGCAGCGACTTAAAGCGGCTGCAGCGCGACAGTAGTTCCGGCAAGCGATCAGCGGTCTCGACACAAGAAACCGCGCAGATCCCGGCGCAGGCCACCGTGGAACTGGTGGCCACTCCGCAGTCTTCTGCGGCTCGCGTCACGGCCAACGGTTCGAGCGTGAGTGCGGTTGCGCGGGAGCACAAATTTGGCTTTGGGGCTGCCGTCGCAGCGGGCCTGGTGCTACTCGCCGCCGGGGGTTTCGGTGTCTACTCCCTGCTCAGCCGGAGGGGACCGACCCCCTTTCAAAACTTTGCTATGACGCAGATCACGAATACAGGCCGGGCACAGCAAGCGGCAATCTCGCCCGACGGTAAGTACATCCTTAACGTGCAAAACGATAGCGGCAAGTCGAGCCTATGGCTGCGCAACATTCCGACCGGAAGTGACACGCAGATACTTGCTCCGGCAGCGGCTGTCTACCGTTCTCTCACCTTCTCGCCGGACGGGAACTATATTTACTTCAGTAAAGCCGGCATCAGCACGCAGAGCGAGTGGGATCTGTATCGCACTCCAGTACTTGGAGGCGCACCGCAACTCATACTTCGGGATCTCGATACCGGGATTACATTCTCGCCGGACGGCCATCGCATCGCTTATGTTCGCGCCAATGATCCGGAAGTGGGCAAGTACCGTCTGCTGACCGCCAATCCCGACGGCAGCGACGAGGCCATCCTGCAAATCGCTACCAATGGGCCGGACACTTTCCCTCACAGCCTGACCTGGACGCCGGACGGCAAGCGGCTTACTTATAACCTCTTCGCGCTCGGCGATGTTCTGGGTGCGGTCAAATCGTTTGATGTTGCAGGAAAGCAAGTCCAGCCTGTTACCTCCCTTAAGAACCAGCTAGTGCTCGACGTGGTGTGGCTGCCCGGGGGCCGATGGCTAATGGCACGGTACGCCCAGAAGGGTCCGGGTTACTTGCGTCCGCAGATTGGGTTGATTTCTGATGCGGGAGGGCAAGTGCAGCCGGTCACCAGGGATACGAACAGCTATGACACGTTGACCGTTTCCGCCGACGGCAAGACCGCTGCCACGGTGCAGGTAAGGATCACGAGCAGCCTCAGCCTTATTGGCAGCGGCGGTTCGGCGGCAAATATCCAGGGGGAAGCGGCCGTGCTGGCGCAGGATGTCCAGTCGATGGCATGGACGACGGACGGCAAGGTGCTGGTTTCTGACGGAAAGAGCCTGCAACGGATGAACCTTGACGGCGGAGAGCGAACGACAATCGTGAATGATCCGGACGCGTGGATCACGGGCCTGGCACGCTGTGGGGATCGCTACCTTGTGCTTTCCTGGGCTTTTCATGGAGGCACGAACCAGATTCATATCTGGCGAACCAATGCCGACGGTTCAAACCCGATGCAACTGACCAACGGACTTTTTGCCAGCAACCTGGTTTGCTCGCCGGATGGGAAATGGGTCTACTACTTCGACGGCGCGGGTCCCAAGAGAACACCCGTTGCAGGCGGGCAAGCTGAGCCCGTGCCGGGGAGCCAGGTTCAAGGGATGTACGGACTTTGGGGTGAAACAATTTCGCCGGACGGGAAGCAGCTGATTTTCAATGCGGACGTAAATGCCCCAGACAGTCCACAAACGGCCGTGAGTAAATTAGCGGTGGTAGCCCTCGACGCTGTTTCACCATCCGCTCCCCGGTTGCTTCAACCCGATCCACGCATGGCTAGAGGAGGCGGCACAGGATTTACCAACCCGATGGCCTTCACTCCCGATGGAAAATATGTGGCCTACATCGTTCGCGATCAGGGCGTGGATAACATTTTTGTGCAATCGCTTGATGGTTCGCCAGGACATCAGATTACGAACTTCACTTCGCAACACATTGCGGAATTTCAATGGTCGCCGGATGGAAAGACGCTCGCGGTTGCCCGGGGGCAGAATACCTCCGACGTGGTTCTGCTCCAGGAGAAGTAGCATGCACGCATTCAAATTCCAGAAGGGGCGCGCGAGAGACTTGGCCGGTCGTTGCGTGTCAGCGGTTCTGTTGTTGAGTTCTTGTGCGGCGGGGATTTGCGCGCAGGAGGCGCCGAAGTACCGGGTGGATCCGTTGTGGCCGCAGGAATTGCCGAACAAGTGGATTATTGGGCAGATCGGTGGAATTGCCGTGGATGGAGAGAACCACATCTGGGTGTTGCAGCGGCCGGCGTCGAATACGGTGGATGAACTGGGAGCTGCGCAGACTCCGCCGCGCTCGGAGTGCTGCTTTGCGGCGCCGCCGGTGCTGGAGTTTGACCAAGAGGGGCATCTACTGCGCTCGTGGGGCGGGCCGGGCGAGGGATTTGATTGGCCGAAGAGCGAGCATGGAATATTTGTGGACAAGGCGGGCTACGTTTGGATTGGAGGGAGCGCGGCGACGGACCGGCAGATTTTGAAGTTCAAGAAGGACGGGAAATTTGTGATGGAGATCGGGCATCCCTCGGCGGATGCGGCGGACAGCTTGCGAACGGATCTATTGGGGCGGCCGGCGGGGATCGAGGTGGATTCAGAGCTGCATGAGGTTTATGTCGCCGACGGATATATGAATAAGAGGGTGATTGTGTTCGATTCGGAGACAGGGGCGTTCAAGAGGATGTGGGGCGCGTATGGGAACGCGCCGAAGGATGGCGATGTGGGGGCATACAATCCGGCCGCGCCACCTGCCCAGCAATTTCGCAATCCGGTGCATTGCGTGCACATTTCGCGCGACGGGCTGGTGTATGTGTGCGACCGTTCGAGCGACCGGATGCAGGTGTTTACGAAGCAGGGAAAGTTTGTGAAGGAGTTTACGGTGCGTCCGGAAACGCTTGGAGTGGGATCGGTATGGCAGTTCGCGTTTTCGACGGATGTACGGCAGAAGTTTTTGCTGGTGGCGGACGGCGAGGACAACGTGATCTGGACGCTGCGGCGCGAGGATGGCACGGTCGTGGGGCGGACCGGGCGTAACGGGCGGAGTGCGGGGCAGTTTCACTGGATCCATCAGATCGCGTCGGATTCGGAGGGGAATCTTTATACCGGGGAAGTGGACACGGGGAAGAGGATTCAGAAATTTGTGCTGGCGAAGGATGCAGCTGGACAGAAATAGAGTTCGGCTGAAACAGGTGAAGCGGGGCTGCGGAAGGGAAGTGCGATGCGTAAGAAGAGAAAAGCGAAGAAGCGAAGAAGTTCAGTGAAACGCCCGCTGAGCAAGCTTTGGGAAGAGCATCTCAACGGTGAATTCACGACCAAGGATACGGAAGCGACGTTGCAGACCATGGTGGCGGATGCGTATGTGAACCACATACCGGTGCTGACGGGCGGCGTGGGGCACGAAGAGTTGCGGGAATTTTATTCGAAGCATTTTATTCCGAAGATGCCGCCGGATACGAAGATCGTGCAGGTTTCGCGAACGATTGGGGACGAGCGGCTGGTGGATGAGATGATTTTTCAGTTCACGCATACGATGGAGATGGACTGGATGCTGCCGGGGATTGCTCCGACGGGGAAGCGAGTGGAATGCCCGCTGGTGGTGATTGTTCATTTTCGCGATGGGAAACTGGCGAACGAGCACATTTATTGGGACCAGGCTTCGGTGCTGGTGCAGCTGGGATTGCTGGATGCGGCGAAGCTGCCGGTGGCGGGGGTGGAAACGGCGAGGAAGTTGGCGGACCCGAGCTTGGCGGCGAACCGTTTGATTGAGCGAGCGAAGGTTACGCGGGGAGCTTGAACTTCGATCTAGCCCGCGCGAATGGAT
>Ga0137403_10008071_pt1 | contig 11794 bp, 10 predicted proteins | sample CZOMad2_1_16fung_FD_122057 | JGI IMG/M metagenome (GOLD analysis project Ga0137403, IMG submission 122057) | Vadose zone soil fungal communities from Angelo Coast Range Reserve, California, USA - CZOMad2_1_16fungal (Hybrid Assembly) | ecosystem: Environmental > Terrestrial > Soil > Vadose zone...
GGTGAAGTCTGGGTAAACGAAAGGGGTTAGCGGCTGCTGCGTCCGCTAACCCCTCGTCGTTCATGGTTGCGGGGGCCCGCTCTGAATTGTGGGAGCGACCGCTGAGATTTGAGTTTCTGCTCCCCTATTGAGCCCGGGACTCGAACCCGTGTTTACGGTCCGCCACGCGCTTTCGTAATGCTTGAAAGAAGTTAGGTGCTGTTGACTCAACGCCAGTACCCTCGGGACTGAAATGCGCTCGTGATTTACGTCCTCTTCGCCATTTCTGAATCCCATGAGTTCTCATCAGCCAAGACCTAGCTGACAGGGTTTTGCGAACAAGCTGGGAACCCGAGTGCGAATTTTCCTGCGAGAGACTGGGAACCGGATCGACATTCCCGCCGGCCGCGAATCGGCATCCTCTCGCAGCAGGAGCTTCGGCTCGAGTTAGGAGTGATCGCGACGGGCCGTCGCCTGGGTCATTCGCGAGGTGCTTCGCGTTCGGCGATCTCATCGAGCTCCGCAAAAGTATGTCTGGCCACGTCGCGCCTGCGGGCTAGCGCCACTTGAAACCTTAGAAGCTGCGCGACAACTGATCCTGGGGCGTTGCGCAGCGCGTGCTCGCACACAGGCCCAACTTGTTCGAACTGCTGGCTTCTCCGCAAAAGATCACTGAGGATAACTTCACCCATGCCAGGTTCGGAAGAGAACGCGAAGAGATCCGTGTCCGGATCGCGTAGGAGTGCCGCGGCGTTTCGGCGACATTCAGCGGCGGCCACTTCGGCATCGGAGTCGTCACAAGCCCACGCAGCATAGATCAGGGCCCAGGCGGCGCGCGCGACCCGTGCTGTCTCTGCTAGCGGGAACAGGTCAGGCTGCTCCTCCGTGCTGTCTGTTCCTGACACTCCGAGCGTGACATGTCCACAGGCGCTCAACTCTACGAGAGCCCAACACAGAAAGCTGTTCGCCAGCGCTGGGTACTTTGGATCGTGGAGCTGTCGCTGATATTCGTCTGAACGGATAATCCGGCCGGCGACCGGAGGTCCGACCGATATCTCGTCCGCACAATAGCCGCACTTGGGGCAGCGTCGTACCCAAAGAGGAAGCGTTGAACGCATCATCGCCGCTGGTCGCGTATCTAAATCCGGTGATCCTAATGTGGTTGCGCCTGCAATGCGCTGATAAGTTGAGGTACAGCCGCAGACGCAGCATGTTCTCTCGGAATCAACCAGCGAAGTCATCTCTACCTCTTCCCAACGGGACTCGGGGTCACCGGTCGAGACGTGAGCACCGCAAGATCCTTGAAGGGACTACAAGTGTCTCTTATCGAATCACAGCGTCGACGTCCGCGTTCAATTTCCGCAGTGTGATGTAGCAGCGTCGCCGGGACGCAACCAGCGCAGCGAGCTTGCCCTCGAACGCCGCTGAACGTCCGCGAGATCGTCCTACCGCCCCGTCTCCTGCCGGTGCTTCGTGCGTCCGCCCTTGCGCCGCCCGGCCAACGGCAGCTCGTCAGTCTCCGCCCCAATAGTTCAGCCATCTGAGCGGCGGCCCGAATGTTTCCCCGAACAGCCAGTGCAGAGTCTCAAGGGCAATAAAACCCGCCGCGAAAACCACAAACACCACGAAGTACGAGCCGATCAACGACCAGAACACAAACCGCAGACCGCGCCATATGCGCCACCACGGGCCGACGAAGACAAGTCCCGTCAAAGTAACGAACATCGGGATGATCTTAGGGCGTAGTCGCTCCGGGCTTGCAACGATGAAAGACGCAAGAAGAAACAGAAGTAAGCCGAGCACCACAAGGGCAAAGCGCGGAGCGAGATATGTCCCCGAGAAGAACCTTTTGAGGACTCGCCGCTCGGGGGTGATCCGTTCGCCATACCGGTCCATGAACCACAGGGCCAAGAGCCATCCACAGAATAAGGCATAGATCAGGAGGCTCAAACGCCATTCGTTGCCGCTGATGAACCAAAAGAAGGACGATACGATGAGCGCCGCGGTGGCCCGTTTCATACGTTGTTGAGGTGTCAACAAAAACGGACTCGGCCGAGGGTCCTCTGGGACGGTCTTTACAATCACAAGTCTGCCTGCCCTGATGTCTTCGAGATCTTGGCGTCGCTTGCGGATGGAAGGAATGAAATCCAGCAGTTTCCTCGGCGCGAATCCCATCAGTCGAACTCCACGACGACTCGCGACGAGCCTCGCGAAGCGAGCAGCTCGGTGCAATGTGAATTAGGAAGCTTCATTCGATGATACCTCGACCACGCTTACAACCCGCGGCCTGACAGCCTCCGTTACAGAGTAGGGCGTAGATCGCCTTCGCGCTCCGCCGATGACCGCCGCGCCAGCTTCTTGAGGATCCGGGACATCGCCTTTCCTCCCTCATCGCGAGCCTTTCCTTGTCCTTTTGTACGGGGCGGCCAGTATCGTATGCAAGATGGCTACGCCGAGTAGGACCCGCAAACCCGCTCCGACTGCGGCAAATCTCTCAGAGCCAAATCTAAACAAACGGGACTTCCCTGACGGTCAAAGAGGACACGATGCGTGGTCCCGTCATGGGCTTTCCACTGCCAGGCTTGTGGAACCTGACGCGGGCGAAATAGCGCCTAGAGACAATGGCACGTTCAGGCACATTCGCAAGTCGCTTCGAATCGTTGCGGGGCGGTATTCGAATGCGCGTTTGAGTCCCCGGCGTCCCGGGATGCCCACTCATGGCGATGCGCCGAGGGCATTCCCGCCGCTCGCGCCCGCCGATCACTTACGCCCCGAAGATCACGCGCGTACCCGTCGACGGCATGACAAGCTTCTTCGGCATCTCCCGGTGAGTGGCGATGATCGTGTTCAGACCGGTGCAGTGCATGGGGATGATGTAGTCGGGGTTGATGTCCTTGAAGGCGGCGACAGTCTTCGCGACGATCTCGTCGGTGGCCACGGCCAGATGGAAGCCGCCCACGATCGCGTGAATCTTCTGGATGCCGGTCGCCTTCTGGACTTGACGGGTCGAGTTGATCACGCCGGCGTGGCCGCACGACGTGATGACGACGAGGCCGCGGTCCTTCACGTGATAGGCGGTGGCGTGCTCGCCTTGGAACGTATCGAAAACAAGCTCGCCGGGCTTGGCCTCGACCTTCGTCGCACCGAAATGGGTCGCCGCGCACGCGGAATCGATCGGCCCGGCGACGAGGCGGGCGGCGGGTGGTGACTGCTCGAAGTCCGTCGTCCTGGCGATCTGTCCCGAGGTGAGGGCGTGGCCGGCCACCACGGTCGGCTGCTTGGCAAGCGCAACCCTGAAGCCGCTGCCCTCGAGCCCGGCGCGGTTGAGTTCACCATAGTCCTGCGCACCGCCCGACGGGTTCATCACAACGCGGTGGCAGAACGTGTCCTCGCCACCGGCGTACAGCGTCAACCCCGGCTTCCACCGGCCCTGCGTGACGAGGGCGAAATCCGGCAAGCCGCCGAAGTGGTCGATGTGGCCATGACTGATGATGAGCGCGTCGGCCTTCGTCGGCTCAAGCTTGAGCGCCGCGTAGTTGTTCGTAAGGGTCGCCATGCGGTAGCCGAAGTCCAGCAGGATCTCACGCCTCTCCTGGCCTCGCATCGATTCCAAATGGTAGGCGAGCCCGTGCTCGGCCAGGAGAGGCCGGCCGTGCGGCAGCACGGTGCGCTGGACGTTGATCGTGTCGAGCTTCGCGCTTCGGGCGAACGCGTCGTAGAAGTTGTCGACGACCGTGGTCAGCACGAGGTGGTCAACCGTGGGAACCGTACCGCTTTGCGCCAAGGCTGAGCGGCCGCCCATCCGCCACACGCCGCCGAGGAAGACCGCGCCGCCCGTCACGCCTCCGAGCTTGAGGAACTGACGTCTGTTCATCGTTGCTCCTTGTCAGGTTCGCGAGCGCCTTGGGCACTCGCCGAGAGGTCCGTGGTCGTGTTGTGCGGTACTAGTCGTCGCAGGCGAGGGTAGACCGAGACCCTGCAGAAATAAATAGGACGGCGCCTCGATACGCCGCGTACGAGGTTCTCGCTCGGTACCGGAATTCGAATGCACGTTTTGAAGCCCCCCTATGCCCGCTATATACTCCCTATACCGTTACCCTATCCCCGACCCATCCTCACCACTATCCGACCACTATCCCGGGACTACTATCGCGACGGGGCTTGAATCCGCGTTCGAGTCCCCTGCTCTGCAGTACGGAGATGTCACTGACTACCGCAGGCAGAAACGTGCGCCGCCGACGCGCCGGTTTCCGGATGGCATTGCCTCGATCGTTGCCATTCTGAAAGTAGCCTGCGACGCTCGGCACCGGCTCCATGGCCACTGAATGACTCCGCTGCTGTGACGAAGCTCTGAGTAGCGACGCCCGATCCGATAAGCGCTAATAACCCCCGCAGACAAGCAGCTCAGCGCATAGGACGATTCGCGTCATGCTGGCGTGCTCACGGTCCTCCGAGTGCAACACGCTGGGGCGCGGCTCTCGCCTACAGGTCGGGTCTCCAGCCCTTGGCGTGAGCTCATCTCGATATTTCAAGGGTTTGCGCCGCCGCATCCTGTGTGTGGCTTCCCATAATAGGGGCCAGGATGCGGCACCCCCGGGGAGGGCATATGCAAACGCACCGAAAGGAGCCCGATTCCAAGGAATACGCGGCCCGCCGCAGTGAACCGCAGCACCTGAGTCCCGCGGCCGAACACGAAGTGCACAGGTTACTGGCTCAGTGGGCTCAAAGACACCTCAGGCAAGCATCGAGCTCGCAGAAAGGACGTGGCACAAATGGATAACGAAAAGTCGCTGAGCAATTTCTCCGATTGTCCGGTGGACGTTCGCCCTGTCCATCGTCTGAAACTCGCGATCATTTACGCACGGCAGTCGACCGTTGAACAGTTCAAGGAGAACACCGGATCGACCGCCTCCCAGATCGCGTTGGCCGAGATCCCGAGGAAATGGGGCTGGGCGGAGGAGCGCATCATCGTCATCGACGATTTCGGCCTCTCCGGCACGACGGCCAACCGGCCGGGCTTCGAGCGAATGCTCCGGCTGATCGAGCAGGGCGAAGTTAGCTTCGTGCTGGCCCGGGGCGTTGATCGCATCAGCCGCGACCCGGCGGACGCCGCTATGTTCCTCAAGAAGGCCCTGCAGGCGGAACTCTTACTGCACATCGACGGCCGGCTCTACAACACCACCACGGCCACGGACAACGTCATCGACCTCTTCATGCTGCACTTCCAGACCCTCTGGGGCTGGTTGGACAACATGAAGAGGATCAGAAACTTCAAGGCTGATAAGGCGCGCAAAGCCGCTGAGGGCAAAGCCGTCACGCGACCGCCGATCGGCTATGTCCGGGTCACGAAGGGCGTGTGGGCGAAGGACCCGGATCCCCGCATCCAGGGTGCCGTGCGCCGCATCTTCGAGCTTTATCTTGAGTTGAAGTCCATCAAGAAGGTGGTGCGGTTCACGCACGAACATCGCCTGGAGTTTCCCCGCCGGTGGCGCGGCCAGCTTCGCTGGACCATTGGCGTCGCCCGCTCGCAGGTGGTGGCAATGCTCAAGAACCCGAACTACACAGGCCACTACATCTTCCGCCGCACGAAGTGAGGGATGACATGTCGACACGACCAGAGAGCGAGTGGGTCACCGCAAAGAATCATCATGAGCCATACATCAGCCACGAAGAGTTCCAGCGCATCCGGGAGTTGCTCGCGTCTCACCGTCGTGACGTACGTCCGCCCATCGGCAATGGGCCCGGCGAGCTGCAGGGCCTCCTGTGGTGTGGTCCATGTGACGTCAGAATGAATACGTTGTACTGGCGTCATGAGGGAGGCCATCGAAGCCCCTCGTACAGCTGTCGGCGCGCCGACGCCGAGGGCAACTATCTACATCAGACCCAGCTCATCACCCGTCTCTTGGACGAGGCGGTCCGTGAGGCGGTGTTGTCCGCCCTGACTCCGGTAACAATCGAAGCAGCCGTCGCTGTCGTTGAACAGGAGCAAGCAGCGGTGACGGACGTTTTTCGGACGCAGCGCCGCCAGATTCAGCATGCGGAAGACCAAGTGGAGATCGCGCGACAGCGTTACAAGGACGCCGATCCCTCCCATAAAGCCGTGAAGGCGGAGCTCGAATCCGAGTGGGAACAAGCCATTCATCGACGCGATGAATTGAAGCGAAGCCTCGGCGCGACCGATGCCCGTCAGCGCAAGGCAATCAGCCGAGTAACTGCTCAAGAGCTAGTCGAGCTGACCCGAGACGTCCGCATGCTCTGGAACGCGGAGACGACCACGAATCAGGATCGCAAGCAGCTCCTCCACACCGTCTTGAACAAAGTGATCGTCAGGGGGATAGGCGAAGAGGCCGTCGAGCTCGAGCTCATCTGGAGTGGCGGGCTCCGGCAGCCCGTCTGGGCGCTTCGCAGCAAAGGCGTGGACCGCCTCATCATCCAGAAACGTCGCCAGGGCAAGGCATGCCAGCTGATCGCCGATGAACTGAACGGCACCGGGCAACGAGACGCATACGGCAAGCCCTTTTCGGCCACGAGCGTCCGTCAGCGCGTTCATACGTTGGGCATCAATCTAAAAGTGGAGCGCCAGGCTATGATGTCCCTCCTCCGGACCCTTCTCTGTGACGGTGCCACAGCGAATGGAGTCCTTCATGAACTGCAGGCGCGCACGCCCCGGGCCGCTCCGCGGACACACGAGAAGCTCAAGAAAGAGATCCTACGACTCCGTCACGGGATTCAGGGCGTACCGGCCTTGGCGGCCGACGCGGTGGCATGGGCTCGATCTAGAAAGTTCTGGTCCACAGAAGGATCATGAGAAGCTGCCTGCTGGCCCCGATTGTCGACAGTGAGGCCGTCGCCAGAAGGAGAATAGGTCATGGCTCGACCGTTGTCGGACGATTCGATCGAGCACCGGGTCCGTGTCGCATATGTCCGCAAGCAGGCATTGGCAAGAAACGAGATCTACTATGAAGTCATGCACCGCCTGCGCGACGGCTGGGAAGAGGATGGCGTCCGCGTACCGGGCCTGCACTTCGACGAGAAGGGCTATCTCGCATCTGCTCCGTCCGGGCCGCACCTCGCCCTAATCGATGAGATTAGTAAGCGCTCCGGACTGATCCTGCCGTGGTTGCCGGAACACCTCAAGCAGATGTCCCTCGATGACGTGCGCGGTTGGCACAATCCAGTGTTCAACGACGTTCCGGGCTGGACGCTGCAGCTGAAGGCGCGCCGCCGCCGGAGCCGACGTGTCCTGTCTTCCACTACCGTCCCAAAGCAAGGCCCCGCGCAGCCGATTTCGTTGAAGGATTTCGTTCCAATCGACGAAGAAGCTATCCGCAAAGAGATAAAGAAAATCGAGACTGAGATGCGCAGCGGCCACACATCTGCTTGGGCAAATAGCTCGCTCGAGACGTTTGACACAAAGGATTTCAAGGCTGTCCCCGTCCCGCTTCGTCAGCTCGGGCAGCGGCATCACGCGCTCGACGACGGTTATTTCGAGTGTTGGAGCGTCTTCGACTGGCATCGAGACGGTATCCCCGACACCGAGATCGCCAGGCGCCTCTGGCCCCAACTTGACCCGAACGACATTCGGCATCGGGTGCACCAACGGCTAAAGACGGCGGGACGGCTGATCGAAATGGCCTATTCGGAGGAGCCAATCCAGCGCGAGAAGCGCAGGAAGCAACGTCCAGTCCCCACGCCGTAGAAACCCCTATTAAGCGCAGCAGCAATCCACCGCCGAGTGTCCGATGCTCGGCGCATGCTGTCTAATCGACCATCAGACGCTGATCCGCAGGAGCACGATGTCGGTGAAGCCCCGGATAGCAAAGGCCACCTCGATGTAGCGGCGTCACTGGGGCTTCACGAGATCCTGTCGGCGCTACGGCAGCGGGCATCGGAAGTATCCGATGCGTCAGCTCAAGCCAACGCAGATACGTCAGATCAGCAGTGAGGCGGCGCCGGCGTAACTCTCCATGGGGTGTAGTGACGGACGCGGCGGCCGGAGAGAGCCGTACCGCCTCCCTTGTTGCGCCCATTGACGTATTGCTTGTCCCTCCCGATACTGCCCATCAGCGCGTGGAGCGTGTAGCTCCGCCGACGCAGCATGTAGAGCGTGCCGATCGACGCCAAGCTGAAGAACGTTGGTTAGATTTGATAGCCGATGTCATCGCCGAACAGTTGCTTAACGAGGACGCCCGCGATGCCGATCCGCTGCGCAATATACGCGAGGTATAGTTCGGACCAGCAGCGACCGGAGTCTATCGCCGACCAAATCCGCCATTGCCGCCAGGAAGCTGCCCGACATCCCGACTGGGTCGTCCTGGACGACGAAGTGTATGCCGACGAGGCGATCTCGGGCACCAGCGTCGAGGGCCGTCACGGGCTGCAGCGCCTGGTACAGGCCGCCCTGCGGAAGCCGCGCCCCTTTGATCTGATCCTCGTCGATGACACCTCCCGTCTGAGCCGTGATGTGGTCGATACAGTGCAGCAGTTTCGGGAGCTTCGCTTCCACGGCGTTGACCTGTTCTTCGTCAATCAGGGGCTCCATTCCGGTCGGGAAAATGCCGAGTTCCTGCTGGCCATCTACGGCGCGATGGACTCCGAGTACATCCGGGAGTTGGGGCGGAAGACACACCGTGGCCTGGAGGGGCAGGCCCTGCATGGATTCAGCGCCGGCGGCATCGCCTTCGGGTATCGCCGAGAACCGCTTTACGACGGCGCCGCCGCCGACCGCGACGGCCAACGCCGGCGCCTTGGCGTCCGCTGGGTCATCGAGCCGGCCGAGGCCGAGATCATCCGCGAGATCTATCGGCTCTTCGCCAGTAGCCACGGCTTGGCGGCAATCGCATTGGCGCTGAACGCCCGGAAGGTCCCCTGCCCTCGACAGGCCAAGGGGCATCGCCTTCGGCACGACGGCGTCGGGCTCGGCTGGGACGCCAGCTCCGTCCGTGTGGTCCTGATGAACGAACTCTACCGGGGTCAGGCGATCTGGAACCGCTCCCGATGGGTCTGGGTCCCTGGGACGCGACGCCGTCGCCGGGTGCCGCGCCCGGAGTCTGAGTGGATCGTGCTCGACCGCCCAGACCTCCGGATCATCGACGACGCGCTGTGGCACGAAGTGCAGGAACGACGCGCGCGGGTCCGTACTCGGTACGATGCCACCAGGACCTTCGGCAAGTCCCGGACGGAATACGGCAAGTACCTTTTGTCCGGTCTATTGACCTGCGCGGCCTGCGGAGGGTCCATGACCATCCGCTCCACCTCTGGCTCGACCCAGAAGTACGGCTGTACCCGGCGCTGGCGTCGGGGCCCGTCTGTCTGTCCGAACAGCATCCTCGTGCGGCGTGACGTTGCCGAGGCCCAGATCGCCGGCCTGCTGCGGGACAAGCTCTACTCGCCGAGCGCGATCGACCGACTCGTGGCCAAGGTCAACGTCCGGCTCCGAATCCACGCTCCGGCCGCCACGGGCGAACGCCAACGACTCCTCGAGGAAATCCGACGGGCTGACCAGCAACTTGAGCGGCTTCGCCGCTTCATCATGGGAGGTGACACCTCGCCCAAGGTCCGGACTTGGTTGGCCGAAGCTGAGCAGGCCGAAGCAAGCCTACGGCAGGAGCTCGCCCGGGCGGAAGCGGAGGTTCAACGCCGGCCGCTCCAGGTCCATCCTGGCCGCGTTAAGCAGTATCTTGAGGATCTCCGCACCACGCTTGAAAAGGGTGGCTTGCGGGCCCGGCAGCTTCTACAGAGCGACATCGAACGGATCAACGTGCACCCGGTCCTGGACGCGGCGAAGCCCTTTGCCAGGGCCGAGGTCATCAGCACCGGCAAAGGGCTTCTGGACCGTGTAGCAATCGTGGTTGCGGGGGCTGGATTTGAACCAGCGACCTTTGGGTTATGAGCCCTTTCAAATCGACACTAGAGCCAAGGCGCCACAAACAACGCCTCGTAAATTAGCGCTTCTCATGTCGTCGCCTTTGGGCTTCTTTGGCGCTCGTTGGGAGCAACTTCCTGGGTAATTCCTGGGTGAAGTCTGGGTCGTCACGGCGAGTGGGACCCGGTTGGCCTCGCGGCCGGCGAGTGCGGCCATCACAAGTTCACGCTTGGTCATCGTCGCCGGTCCTCCTTATTCAGCTCTTCTTCGCACCGCTCAGCTCGAGCTGGCGTCGGGCACGGGCCTGTTCCGTCAGCACCCGTTGGACGACCGGGTTATCCGATCCCAGCCTCGGCGTCAGGATGGCCAGGACTCTTCCATAGAACTCCTCGGCCTCGGCGTAGTGTGCCTGGCCGGCGTAGGCTTCGGCGACGTGATCGAGGGTCATCGCCACGTGAAAGTCGTCGGCGCCGAGCAATCGCTCGAACAGATTCGCGAGGCGCAGATACAGAGGGATGGCCTGATCCCAGCGTTCCCACGACAGATACAGCCCGGCCAGGTTCGCGAGCGGACTGGCGAGTCGGGCATCGTCCGGCCCATACGCCATCTCGTTCACGGCGAGTGCACGCTGATAGAGGCTCTCAGCTCCCGTGAAGTCGCGCCGTTCGGCGCGGACGTCGGCGAGCGCGGTCATGCTGTCGGCGACCCGGGGATCCGCGGGGCCGAGCGCGGCCTCGAAAATCGCCAGCGCGCCCCGAAACGCGGCCTCTGCGTCGGCGAGCGCGTCCTGGCCGAGGTAGCGGTCGCCGAGGTCGCTCAGGCGCCCGGCCGCGTCGAGGTCGCCGGCGACGATCGCCTCATTCACGGGGGACACTGGCGTCGGCATACCGAAGCCGCCAGCCGGCACCGCGGGCACGGCCTGCCCCGGACTCGCGGCCAGCGCGACAGCCATTCCGACCGCGAGCGCCGTCCATTGGCCGCTTCGACCCGCACCACGGCATGCGGGCCCCCACAGCGTACATGCCGCTCGAGTAACGAAATGGTGGAGCTGGCCGAGCCACGTTCGTCCGTCGTCAATGTGCATCTCCACCGTCTGCATGTGACTGCCGCCGCCGCTGGGGCGACGCCTCCTGCCCGTTGAGACGGGGGGAACCGTCGCGGAGGTTCATGCAGCTACATATATAACGCGCAGCCTTGGCACGGCACGGCGACCTTCCCGTTCTTGAATATTGACGACGTCGCAGCCTTCATCTCGATCTTCTTGCCGTCCGCCTCGGGGGCTGCGCGTCGTGCGCGCCGATCTCAAAGGCCGCCGTGGACGTCTGGCAATGCGATGCGCTCGGCATCTAGTCCCGGCTACGAGGGCGTCGCCGTCCCCGATCCGACTGTGAGCTCGCTGTAATCAGATCCGCTCTGTCGTCCCGAGGGGCGCTCTCAGGCCGGCGGTGGCAACGACACCAGCACGGCGGCGAGCAGTAGTACCGCGATGAGCGCGGCGAGCTCTCCCTGCCACCAGCGCTCGGGCGCGCCGACGCCCTTGCGGCGGCCGGCCGAAGCAAAGGCAAGTATCACGATCAGCGCGGCGACCTTTGCCACGATGACGCGCCCGTAGAAGGTGCTCGCGAGATCGCCCGTTCCCGTGAGGTGCTGGAATGACAGCAGCGTGCCGCTACCGATCGCGACGAGCAGCGTAATGGCCGCGACGTGTCCCGCCCGTCGCGCGATAGCCGCGCGCAACGGCGTGACAGCCGCGGCCCGCCACGCCACGAGTAGCGCGACCACCGTGCCCACCCACGTCGCCATCGCGGCTACGTGGAGGGCGTTCGTGACGAGGCCAGCGGCGAGGGGGCGAACGCTCACCGCGTGCACGGCCTGGCCATCGATCACCGCGAGCGCAATCCCGAGCGCGAGGCCGAGCTTCAGCGAAGTGCTCGAGCCGGTCTCGAGCGC
>Ga0137403_10008075_pt1 | contig 11791 bp, 9 predicted proteins | sample CZOMad2_1_16fung_FD_122057 | JGI IMG/M metagenome (GOLD analysis project Ga0137403, IMG submission 122057) | Vadose zone soil fungal communities from Angelo Coast Range Reserve, California, USA - CZOMad2_1_16fungal (Hybrid Assembly) | ecosystem: Environmental > Terrestrial > Soil > Vadose zone...
GCGGAGCCCGTCTGGTGCACGAGGAAGATCAGGCCGAAGACCGAGCTGACGGAGAAGCGCCCGTAGATGTCGGCGGTCAGCGCCGAGGTCATCGAGCCGGTGCCCGCCATCGTGATGCCGCCGAGGACGGCCACCGTGAGGATCGCGACGGGATTGTCGCGGATGAGGAAGAAGCCGGCAAAGATGAAGACCCGGCCGGCATAGATCGCGGCGAGCACGGGCCGGCGGCCCAAACGGTCGGACAGCGCGCCGAGCATCACCGTGAACCCGATGGCCGAGCCACCGAGCACGCCCAACGCCCACGACGCGAACATGGGCGAGTAGCCGTGATCGGTCAGCATGGGGATCCCGTGCGCGGAGAGCAGGCTCATCGAGAAGCCGCAGGTGAAAAACGACCCCGCGAGCTGCCAGAACGCCAGCGTCTGCAGCGCCTCGCGGGCGGTGACCCGCTCCACGGGGGCCGCGGTGGTCCCGGGTCTCACGGCGGCGCCGTCGGCCAGAAGCCCGATCGACTCCGGAGAGTCTCGCACCACCCACAGGCACAAGGGCAGCGCGAGCAGCAGGATTCCAGCCGCGATCAGGACGTACGTCGTGCGCCACCCGGTGGTGAGGATGAGCCACGTCACGGCGGGCACGAGCAGACTCATTCCGGTCATCGACGCGCTGCCGAGGACCGAGAGCGCGGTGCCGCGGCGCTTGCTGAACCACCGCGCGACCACGCCGGAGGCGATCACGGGCCCGGTGCCGGCGAGTCCGAGCGGCACCAGCACGCCGTAGACGAGGGCGAACTCCCAGACGTTGTGCACCATCGCGGTCAACACGAGCGAGATGGCCAGCACCACCGTCCCGACCGAGGTGACGACGCGCACGCTGAAGCGATCGAGCGCCAGGCCGGCGATCGGCATGAAGACGCCGTAGAGGAAGAGGCTCAACGCGATCACGGCGGAGAAGCTCGCGCGATCGAGACCGAGGTCGGCCACGATCGGCTTGAGGAAGGGCCCTACCGCATGGCGGACCCCCGTCGACATGAACGTCATGGCCGAGAACGCCGCGACCACCCACCAGCCGTAGAAGATCGATCGATTGGTCATCGGCCTCAACTATAGCAGGAGGTCGCCGCTGGGGGTGGCCTCGACCGAGGCGATGCCGGGCGGCTCGCGTGAAGCTAGGGTAGACTTCGCGAAGAGGCGAGATCGTGCGTATCGTGATCGTCGGCGCCTCGCTGGCGGGAGCTACCGCGGCGGCGACCCTGCGCGACGAGGGTTTTGACGGTGAGATTCGCCTGATCGGCGCCGAGCCCCAGCCGCCCTATATCCGCCCGCCGTTGTCGAAGGGCTATCTTCGTCACGAGGAAGCCTTCGAGGCGCAGCTGGTCAAACCTCCGGAGTACTACGCTGGGCAGCGCATCGAGCTCACGCTCGGGGCGCGGGCGACGGCGATCGACGCCAGACAGAAGCTCGTGGAGCTGGAGGGCGGCGAGCGAGTCGCCTACGACCGGCTTCTGGTCGCGACCGGCGGGCGCAACCGAGCTCTGACAGTCCCCGGCGCGGATCTGGGCGGCGTCTTCCAGCTACGCACGGTCGAGGACTGCGACCGCATCCGCGCCGTCATCCGGCCCGGACGTCGCGCGGTCGTGATGGGGTTCGGCTTCATCGGCTCCGAGGTGTCGGCCTCGTTCCGCCAGCTCGGGGTCGAGGTGGCCGCCGTCGAGGGCTCCCGCGTGCCGTTGGCTCGCGTTCTGGGCGAGGAGGTCGGGCGCGTGCTGGCGGGCATCCATCGCGACAAGGGAGTGGAGCTGATCACCGAAGACTCGGTGGAGGCGTTCGAAGGCTCCGGCCGAGTCGAGCGGGTGCGCACCAGGAAGGGGCGCGTCCTCGAGTGCGACATGGTGGTGGCCGGGATCGGGATCGTGCCCAACAGCGAGCTGCTGGCGGCGGCGGGGGCCCAGGTCGACAACGGCGTGCTCGTGGACGCGCGATGCCGGACATCGCTGCCGGACGTGGTCGCGGCCGGCGATGTGACGAATCACTTGCATCCGATCTTCGGCCGCGTGCGCGTGGAGCACTGGAACAACGGGTATCAGCAGGGCCAGGCCGCGGCCCGCTCGCTGCTCGGCCGAGAGCAGCCGTACGACTACATCCACTCCTTCTGGTCGGATCAATACGAGCACGTGATCGAATACGTGGGTTTCGCGGCCCGCTGGGACCGCCTGGTGTTCCGCGGCCGACCCGAGAGCCGCAAGTTCCTGGGCTTCTACCTCGCGGGTGGGATCGTCCGCGCGGCGGTCGGCCTCAACCGCGGCGGCGACCCGGAGGACCCCAAGGTCGAGGGGGAGCTGAAGGCGGCCGTGAAGCTGATCCGCAACCGCACGGCCGTCGATCCCGCGAAGCTGGCCGACGAGGCCGTTGATCTGCACGGTCTGGTCGTTGCCGGTGCGCGCTGACGGTTGACGTGACGACGCGGAGCCCGTGGGCGCTCGAATACGCTCGGCGGCCGGACGAATACGTCCTGGGTACGGCTCCCTCCGCGTTCGCACGGAGGTTGCGCTCGCTGCTCGCGCCCGGCGCCCGGGTGCTCGAGCTCGGCTGCGGGGAAGGACGCGACAGCGTCTTCTTCGCCAGCGGCGGATGCGATGTGACTGCCGTGGATGTTTCGGCTGCCGGCCTCCGCAAGGCCGAGCGCCTCGCGCGGATGGCCGGCGTCGAGGTGCGGTGGGTACACGGCGACGCGGCGCGATTCCTGCCCAAGGGGACGTTCGACTTCGTGTACTCCTGCGGGGCCATCCACTACGTGCCGCGTCGACTGCGGGCCCGGCTTCTGGCTCGGCTGAAGGCCGCCACGGGTCTAGCCGGCGTGCACGCCCACCTCGTCTTCACGGATCACACGGTCTACGTGGAGAAGAACGAGCGCATCGACTACTTCAGTGCCGGGGAGCTGGCTCAGGTCTACGCCGACTGGCAGATCTGGTGGAACGGCCACGGGACGATCGCCTGCGATCGGGACGGCCGTCCGCATCTTCACGGCGTCGAGGAGCTTATTGCGAGAAGAACTCCAGCATCAGGCGGTTGACCTCGGCGGCGTTCTCGTACGCGGACCAGTGGCCGGCTCCGGGAATCCGGTGCACATCGAGCGCGCCGGCCGCCGCGCGGACTTCGCCGATGAGTAGACTCGCGGGCCGAAACGCGGAGTCGTCGCGCTCGCCCCAGAGCAGCCGGATCCGACAGGCGGCCGCGGATGTCGCCCCACGTTGCCGGAGGTAGGTCAGGTCGTCCAGGAGGGTCCCGCCGCCGCTGACCTTCCGGCTGTTGAAGCGCGTTCGACGGACGCAGGCGGCCTGGATGTCGAGCGTGTCCTCGGTGACGCTGGCCGGATCGCTGAGCATGTTGACGAGCAAGTTGTGGCGGCAGATCTCGCGGAAGAGTCGCTCGTCGTCGCCCGCCTCCCGGTAGCTCCGGGTCGGCCGGTCGCCAAAGCGGCGCGCGGGAAAGCCGCCGGGGGAAACCAGGCACAGATGCGTCACCCGCGGGGCCAGTCGCCGCGCAAGGTTCGCGGCGATGGCCCCGCCGAAGGAAAACCCCGCAAACCGCAACGGTGCGTCGCCCGGGAACATCTCGAGGAACAGACCGTGCACGAGGTCGAGGTAGGCGGCGCCGGTCGTCTCGCGCGCGACGGGCGCCGAGTCGCCGTACGACGGATGGTCGAGCGCGTGCACGGTGAAGCGCGTGGCGAGCGGCTCGATGTTGCGGATCCAGTGCTTCCACGATCCCATGCCCCCGTGGAACAGGACGAGGTCGGGTCCGCTGCCGCTCCGGTGCACCGCCATCCCCGGGGCGTGATCGGTCGTCACATTCTGATCCTCCGCGATCGGGTCAGCCGGCCGCCCGGCGCCGCGTCAGCCTATCATGTCGTCGCGCCGCGCTGTCGCGGCCCGTCGCAAGGGGAACGGCGTCCCCGGAGGAGCCTAGACTTGCCGCCGGAATATCACGATAATCAGACCCGACCTCGACGAGCCCGTGCGGGAGATGCGCACATTCAGATCGTCGATCCCGAATGAAGCCGACGCGCGGCACCACAGCGCGAAAGGGGAACACTCATGACTGAACTCAGGCGGATGCCGTTGAAGCGCATGCTCCGATCCCGACTCGTGCTCACGCTCGCGATCGGGGCGCTCGGCGGTGTCATCGCCGCTGGCGCGCTCGCGCAGAGCGGCGGCAAGACCACCAGCTACATCGGCAAGCTCGAAGGCCCCGAGGTCGTCACCGACCCCGCGAAGGCCCCCAGGACGTTCAAGGAGGCGCCGCAGCTCGCCGAGCTCGTCAAGGCGGGCAAGCTGCCTCCGGTGGCCGAGCGAATCGGCCAGGATCCGCTGGTCATCAAGCCGCTGAAGGAGATCGGCAAGTACGGCGGCACGTGGCGCGCCGGCTTCACGGGCCCGGCGGACTTCTGGAACGGGTTCCGCTGCTGCTCCGGGCCCGACCATTTGATGTTCTGGGACTACACGGGCGACAAGGCCCTGCCGAACCTCGCCCGGGGCCTCGAGATGCAGGACGGGGGACGCGCCTGGCTCGTGCACTTGCGCCGCGGCATGAAGTGGAGCGACGGCAAGCCGTTCACCGCCGACGACTTCGTCTTTTGGTTCGAGGACATCTACCGGAACAAGGATCTCGTCCCCACGCCGACAGCGGCGATGGCCATCAACGGCGAGCAGGGCACGATCGAAAAGGTCGACACCTACACCGTGCGCTTCAAGTTCTCTGCGCCGTACTACATGCTGCCCGACGTGCTGGCCGGCTCCACGGACCTCGCCGGTCAGTGGGGCGCGTACCGCGGCATGGGCGGCTTCGCGCCGGCGCACTACCTCAAGCAATTCCACCCGAAGTACGTCAGCGAGGCCGAGCTGGACAAGAAGGTGAAGGGCGCGAAGTACGACTCCTGGGTGCGCATGTTCCACGCGAGAAACGACTGGGCGCTCAACCCGGAGCTGCCGGTGCTCTCGCCGTGGAAGACGGTGACGCCGATCAACACGCCGACGTGGACGCTCGAGCGCAACCCATACAGCGTCTTCGTGGACACGGCGGGCAACCAGCTGCCCTACATCGACAGGGTCGTGCTGACGCTGGCGGAGAACCTCGAAGTGCTGAACCTGCGCGCGGTCGCGGGCGAGTACGACTACGCGTCGCGGCACATCGACCTCGGCAAGCTGCCGGTGTTCCTCGAGAACCAGGTCAAGGGCAACTACAAGGTCTACCTCGATCCCGGGGACTACTGCGACCTGATCATCAAGTTCAACCTGAACTACGACGCCGATCCGGAGCTCGGGAAGTGGTTCAACACGGCGGACTTCCGCCGCGCGCTGTCGCTCGGGATCGACCGCGATCAGATCAACGAGACATTCTGGCTCGGCACCGCCACGCCGGGCTCGGTGGTTCCCACGGACAGCAACAAGTACAACCCGGGGCCGCAGTACCGGAAGCTGTGGGCCACGCACGACGTCCGGAAGGCCAACGAGATGCTCGACAAGATCGGGCTTTCGAAGAAGGACGCGGAGGGCTACCGGCTCCGCAGCGACGGCAAGGGGCGGCTGCGCATCGAGATCATGACGCTGGGTGGCCAGTTCGTGCAGTACACGCAGATCTCCGAGATGATCCGCGAGCAGTGGAAGAAGATCGGCATCGATCTCAAGGTGCAGGAGGTCGAGCGCAGCCTCGCGATCAAGCGCGCCGCCGCCAACGAGCAGCAGCTCGCGGCCTGGAACAATGACGGGAGCGAGCACCTCTTCACCTTCCCGACCCACGTGTTCCCCTTCACGGTCGACGACGTCGCCACCTCCGGGCCGCTCTACGCGAAGTGGTTCCGCTCCGCCGGCGCGCAGGGCAAGGAGCCGGAGCCGAAGATGAAGGAGCTGATGGAGAAGTGGAAGAAGGCCTTCGGCGTGCCCGAGAAGGAGCGCATCCAGCTCGGCAAGGAGGTCTGGAAGCTCGCGGCCGAAGAGGTCTTCATCATCGGCGTGGTCGGCCAGGGCCCGGCGGCCATGGGCGTGCGCGTCGTCAAGAACAACATGGGCAACATCCCGTCGCGCATGTACAACAGCCCGGACGGCAAAACGCCGGGGATCTCACGGCCGGCGACGTTCTACTGGAAGAACTGAGCTCGAGAGCGACTCGGATCACCGCCGCCCGGGCGGCGGTGATCCGGACTTCATCATGCTAGCGTACATCGGCCGCCGCGCCTTGCTCGCGATCTTCACGGTCTGGGCGATCTCCGTCCTGTCGTTCGCCATCATCCAGCTCCCGCCGGGCGACTACGTCACCTCGTACATCGCGCAGATGGCGTCGATGGGCAGTGTCGTCACCGACGAGGAGGCGCAAAATCTTCGGATCCAGTACGGCCTGGGCCAGCCGATCTACGTCCAGTATCTGAAATGGATGCGGCTCATCTCCACCGGCAACTTCGGCATGTCGATGGAGTGGCGCCGCCCGGTCACGGAGGTGATCGGCGATCGGTTGTGGCTGACCATCGTGGTCTCGGTGGCCGCGCTGATCTTGACGTGGGTCCTGGCGCTGCCCATCGGCATCTACTCCGCGGTGCGCCAGTACTCGATGGGCGACTACCTGGCGACGTTCGTGGGCTTCATCGGCCTTGCCGTACCCAATTTCCTCCTGGCGCTGGTCATTCTCTATTTCGGGTTCGTGCTGTTCAACGCCCATATCGGCGGTCTGTTCTCGCCCGAATGGCAGGACGCGCCGTGGAGCCTCGGGCGCGTCTGGGACCTGATGAAACATCTGCCGATCCCGGCCCTGATCCTTGGGCTGGCCGGCACGGCGCAGCAGATTCGCATCATGCGCGCCAATCTGCTGGACGAGCTGCGCAAGCCCTACGTGGTGACGGCGCGGTCCAAGGGGCTCGGCGAAGCGCGCGTGATCGTGAAGTATCCCGTCCGCGTCGCGCTCAATCCGTTCGCGAGCACGATCGGCTACACGCTGCCCTACATCGTGTCGGGCAGCATCATCGTCTCGCTGGTCCTGGGCCTGCCGACGGTCGGACCGCTCCTGCTCAAGGCTCTCATCGCGCAGGACATGTTCCTGGCCGGGACGATCGTGCTCCTGCTCGGCGTGATGACCGTGATCGGCACGCTGGTCTCGGACATTCTGCTGGTCTGGATCGACCCGCGCATCCGCCTCGAGGACACGTGATGCCGCCCGCCGTCGACGAGCAGCGCATCTTCGTCGCCTCGCAGTGGCAGCTCATGTGGTGGCGCTTTCGCAAGCACCGGGTGGCCGTGGCCAGCGCTCTCGTCGTGCTGGGCTTCTATCTGGCGGTGCTCGGCGCCGATTTTCTCGCCTACTCCGACCCGAACGCCTCCGAGGCGCAGCGCTCGCTGATGCCGCCGCAGCCGGTTCACTGGTTCGACGAGGGACGCTTTCGCCCGCACGTCTACGGCCTCAAGGGCGAGCGCGACCCGCAGACCTTCAAGCGCGTCTATCGCCCCGACCCGGAGGTGAAGGTCCCGATCCGGTTCTTCGCCCGCGGCTTCGAGTACCACTTTCTCGGCGTGATCCCGATGACGCGCCATCTGATCGGCGTCGACCCCGACCTCGACGCCGCCAAGACGATCTTTCTGCTGGGCACCGACGTGCAGGGGCGCGATCTGTGGTCGCGGCTCATGTTCGGCACGCGCATCTCGCTCACGATCGGGCTGCTCGGAGTCACGGCGAGCCTCGTCCTGGGCGTCGTCCTCGGCGGGCTCTCGGGCTTCTACGGCGGGGTCGTCGACACGCTGATCCAGCGGGTCATCGAGATCCTGCGCTCGATCCCGACGATCCCGCTGTGGATGGGCCTGGCGGCGGCCCTGCCGCGCGACTGGACGATCTTGCAGGTCTATTTCGCCATCACCATCATCATCTCCCTGCTGGGATGGACCGAGCTCGCGCGCGTCGTGCGCGGCCGGTTCCTGGCGCTGCGCGAGGAGGATTTCGTGGTGTCGGCGCGGCTGGTGGGCTGCAGCCGCATGCGGACCATCTTCGTGCACATGGTGCCGTCGTTCATGAGCCACATCATCGCGGCGACCACGCTCGCGCTGCCCGCCATGGTCATCAGCGAGACCTCGCTCAGCTTCCTGGGGCTGGGGCTGCGCCCGCCGGCGATCAGCTGGGGCGTCCTGCTGCAGCAGGCCCAGAACGTTCAGACCGTGGCCATCTCGCCGTGGCTGATGATTCCCGCCGTGCCCGTGATCGTCGCCGTCATGGCGTTCAACTTCCTGGGCGACGGGCTCCGGGACGCCGCCGATCCCTATGGGCGCTGATCCGAGAACGCCGCTCCTGTCCGTGCGAAATCTGAAGACGTACTTCTCCCAGGACGAGGGGACGGTGAAGGCGGTGGACGGCGTCAACCTCGAGCTCTATCCTGGCGCGACGCTCGGCGTCGTCGGCGAGAGCGGCTGCGGCAAGAGCGTCACGGCGCGGTCGATCTTGAGGATCGTCGATCGCCCCGGCCGGATCGTCGACGGCGAGATCCAGTTCCGGCGGCCCGCCGCCGACGGCGCCCCGTCCGGGAGCATGGTCGACCTGGCGCGGCTCGCGGCGAACGGGCCGGAGATGCGCTCGATCCGCGGCGCGGAGATCGCGCTGATCTTCCAGGAGCCGATGTCTTCGTTCAGCCCCGTTCACACCGTGGGCAACCAGATCGTGGAGGTGATCCAGCTGCACCAGAGGATCAGCCGCCGGGACGCGCGTGACCGGGCGATCGACATGCTCAAGCGGGTGGGGGTCTCGTCTCCCGAGGAGCGGGTCGACCAGCTCTCGAATCAGCTGAGCGGCGGCCTGCGCCAGCGGGCCATGATCGCGATGGCGCTCTCGTGCAATCCAACCCTGTTGATCGCGGACGAGCCGACGACCGCCCTCGACGTGACCACGCAAACGCAGATCCTCGATCTGATGCGGCGGCTCCAGCGCGAAGACGGGATGGCGATCATGCTCATCACTCACGATCTCGGCGTGGTCGCCGAGATGGCGACCGACGTGGCGGTCATGTACCTGGGCCGCGTGGTCGAGCAGGCGCCGGTCGACGCGATCTTTCACGCGCCTCGGCATCCCTATACGCGAGCCCTGCTCCGCTCCATTCCCCGGATGCGGGCGCGCTCGCGCGAGCGACTCACGCCGATCGCGGGCGCGGTGCCGCACCCGTACGACCGGCCGACGGGCTGTCCCTTCCACCCGCGCTGCGCCGACTTCATGGCGGGGCGGTGCGATCGTGAGGCGCCGAGCCTCAAGCCGGTGGGCGATCAGCATGCCGTGAGCTGCTTTCTCTACGAGTGAGACGAACGAGATCACGGCTTTGAGCGTCGCGTCGCGCCCGCCTCTGCTCAGGGTCTCCGGCCTGCAGAAGCTCTTTCCGATCCGGAAGGGCTTCCTGCGGCGCACGGTCGGGCACGTGCGCGCCGTCGACGGCGTCGATTTCCACATCGACGAGGGCGAGACGCTGGGCCTGGTGGGAGAGAGCGGCTGCGGGAAGACCACCACCGCCCGCTGCATCCTGCGAGCGATCGAGCCCACCCGCGGCGAGATCTTCATGCGGCTCGGCGACGGCCGGGTGGTCGAGATGGGCGGGCTTCGCCCCGCGGAGCTGCGGGCGCTCCGTCGCGAGATGCAGATGATCTTCCAGGATCCGTTCACCTCGCTCAACCCGCGCATGACGCTGCTCGACCTTGTCGGCGAGCCGCTGCTCGTCCACGGCATGAAGAGCCGGCGCGAGCGCGAGGAGCGTGTCGCGGAGCTCCTGCGCCACGTCGGGTTGCGCCCGGAGTACATGCGGCGATTTCCCCACGCGTTCAGCGGCGGCGAGCGGCAGCGCATCGGCATCGCGCGCGCCCTGGCCCTGCAGCCGCGCCTGGTGGTGGCGGACGAGCCGGTCTCGGCCCTCGACGTCTCGGTGCAGGCGCAGATCCTGAATCTCCTGTTCGACCTGCAGGCCGACTTCCGGCTGACTTATCTCTTCGTGGCGCACGACCTGAGCGTCGTGCGCTACATCAGCGACCGCGTGGCGGTGATGTATGTGGGGCGCATGGTGGAGCTGGCGGAGACCGAGGCGCTGTTCACGACCCCGAAGCATCCCTACACGGCGGCGCTATTGTCCGCGGTGCCCGAACCGGACCCGCGCCTGCGCTCGCGGCGCATCGTCCTGCAGGGCGAGGTGGCGAATCCGGCGGCGCCGCCGTCGGGCTGCTATTTCCATCCGCGCTGCCCGCACGCGATCGACATGTGCCGGACCGAGACGCCCGCCTGGCAGGAAATCTCCCACGGCCACTTCGTCGGCTGTCATCGGGCCCGCGAGCTGCAGCTCGCGGGTGTGGACTAGCCGCGGGCGACCGAGGCGGTACGTCCGGAAGCAGGTCGTCTCAGGCCACGTCGCGCTGGCGCGCGGCGTTGTAGTTGGCGTCGTACCACCAGTCGAGGTACGCCGCGTAGGTGATGGGCGCGTAGCGCGGCGGGTTACCGGGCCCCTGGCAGGTCGAGAGACACGCGATCTCGGTGTCGAGGTGCGGCCCCATGAAGTAGGGGATCGCGTAGCGCGGGCGGGCCACGGGGGGCAGCGCCCGGTGCGGCGTGGACTTGAACCGGTGATTCGTCCACCGCTGCATCATGTCGCCCGAGTTCACCGCGAAGGAGCCGGGCACGTACGGCACGTCGACCCAGGTCCCGTCCGGCATCCGCACCTGGAGGCCGGCCACCTCGCTCTGGGCGAGGAACGTCATGAAGTTGGCGTCGGTGTGCGGCGCGATGCCGAACTGGTTGGCCTCGGCCGCCACCGGCGGATAGTGGGTGAGCCGGAAGCTGAACTGGCTCTCGGCGAAGGCGGCGTCGAAGGCGTCGGGCACGAGCTCGAGCGCTCTCGCGCAGAGCGGCAGGATCTTCCGGCCCAGCGCGTCCACCGTGTCGGTGTAGGCGATCACGGTTTCGCGAAAGCCCGATAGGTCCGCCGGCCACTGATTCGGCCCGGCGAAGCGCCGCTTCGCGCGCACCAGCGGATCGTCGGGCCCGCGCTCGCGCTTGACGAAGAACGCCTCGTTCAGGTCGGGCTTGTCGTTGGTGTTCACGTCCGAGGTCCACACGGCATAGCGGCCCAGCATCATGTAGCCGTTGTTGTGCTCGTTCATGCGCAGGGCGAGCTTGGCGTCCATGGGCTGGCCGTGGAAGCGCCGGGCCTGGGCGAACGTGTCGTCGATCAGCGTCTGCGAGATCCCGTGGTTCACGACGACGAAGAAGCCGACGTCCGTGAGGGCGCGGCCGATCTCGGCCGCCGCGGCGGCCTCCGCGCCGGGCCGCGCCGCGAGATACGGGCCGAGGTCGAGCACCGGGATCATCGACGATGAGATAGCACTGTCCGCGGGCTTTGACAACGAAGGCGTCGGGAGTTACGGTGCCCGCGCACGGAGGTGAGCCATGGCCCACGGCAAGTTCAAGGTCCTCGACAGCGACATCCACATCATCGAGCCCCCCGACCTGTGGACCCGGTACATCGATCCGGCCTTCCGCGACCGGGCGCCCATCGGCCTGACGGAGGACGAGGGCGATCTGCGGCTGGCCCACGCCGGCAAGCCGTGGGGACGGGTCTCCGGCGTCGACGCGGATCGGAACCGCCGCCGTCAGGGGCGTAACTACGCCCTCAACCAGGAGCGCTGGCGGCCGTACGCGGAGCGCGGCTGGACGTCGAAGGTTCAGCTCGAGGCGATGGACATCGAGGGCATCGACGTCGCGGTGGTCTATCCCTCGCGCGGGCTCTTCGCCCTGACCGT
>Ga0137403_10008076_pt1 | contig 11791 bp, 12 predicted proteins | sample CZOMad2_1_16fung_FD_122057 | JGI IMG/M metagenome (GOLD analysis project Ga0137403, IMG submission 122057) | Vadose zone soil fungal communities from Angelo Coast Range Reserve, California, USA - CZOMad2_1_16fungal (Hybrid Assembly) | ecosystem: Environmental > Terrestrial > Soil > Vadose zone...
TCGCAGTAAATCCAGCCGGCGAGCTCCAAATATTCGCCGCCAGATCTGCGTGGTTATAGTCCACGCCCGTATCGAGCACACCCACCACTACGTTTGCGCTACCCGTGCTGAGTCCCCATGCCTGCACCGCGTGAATATCCGCGCCAACCGTTCCGCCGCTCTGTCCCGTATTCTGCAAGCTCCACTGCGAAGAAAATTGCGCATCGTCCGGTGCTGCCACGATGTGAACGTAGTAGTCCGGTTCCGCATACAACACACTTGGATCTTTCCGGTAATCGCGCAGTGTTTCCGCGATTGTGCGGCCCGCGCCAATCTGCACTGCGTGCAAGCCTTTCACGATCGGCAATTCGCGCAGGAGTTGCGCGTGCGCCGCGGCATGTACCGCCATCATCGTCTGGCGCGAAGTCCCGTCCTTGTATCGCACCAGAATTCGTGTCGGATGAAATTTCGTGCCCGCGGCGCGTTCGGCCAAGTCTCCGCCGTGGGAGACGATCCGGGATTGCCGATTTGCCTGTTGAGGATGGGCCTTGAGAGGGAACGCCGCGCCGAGCAGTACGCCAAGCAGCAGCGCCGAAGGCAGCAGATACGCAGACAACCACTTCAGGCGGTCGAGAGGGGCCGGGGCTGAGATCATAGAGTTCGCCGCGACTCCGGCGATTCAGGCTCCAAGGAGTTTAACGTAGGGGAATAACCTGGTAAATACGTGAAACACCCGAACAGCGTACTGGGAATAGAATCGCGCCCCGGAATTTAGCTATGCTGGGCGTTCACAGCTAATTGGCTCGCGTTCCGTTGAATTTTCCTCACGGCCTCCACAATTTCCATCATGTCCTCTGCGTCGCCAAGCAATGCTGTCTGCGGCACCCAATACGTTTCCCAGGCGGCCCGCTTCGTATTCGGAAATTCCCCGCGCAGAAATTCATGCGGCTCGGTTTTCTGCGTTCCACTAAGCCGTTCACGATAAGAGCCGTTCCGGAACACATCCCGCTCGTGCAGCGGTGGATAGCTCGCCTGATTCGGAATCCCTTCCGCAATCATTGCTTCCGCGAACCGTTGCATCGAAATTCCACCGAACTTCCCCGAATCAACGTGAAATATTTGAGCGTATTGTCCATTCCTGGTGCACTGCGCACCCAATCTTTGCGGAGTGACGCCTTCGATTTTCGCAAGTTCCGCGTCGAGCAGTCGCGCGTTCGTGTGCCGCCGCTCGGTCTGCTCATCCAGTCGCGTTAGCTGCGCGCTCAACACCGCCCCTTGCCATTCGCTCAACCGGTAGTTCGAACCGTGCTGGTAGTGATCGTAGAACCACTCGCCTGGCAATCGCCCGCAATCGTGCACGGAACGCGCCCGCCGTTCGAACGCGTCATCGCTCGTAATTACGATGCCGCCTTCGCCCGCCGTCATCAATTTGCCGGATTGAAAGCTGAACGTTCCCGCCGTTCCAAACGACCCAACGCGCCGCCCGCGCCATTCGCTGGCATGCGCATGCGCACAGTCTTCGATCAGCGCAATCCCGCGCCGCTTGCAAAGTTCGCTGAGCGCATCAAGGTCCGCAGGATTTCCACCCATATGCACGGCCGCGATCGCTTTCGTCCGCGGAGTGATCGCTGCCTCCGCCAACTCTGCGTCAATGCAAAGCGTCTCGCGGTCAATATCCACAAGCACTGGCAACGCCCCGGCTGCCAACACTGCGCTCGCCGTCGCGATAAACGTGAAATCCGGCACAATCACTTCGTCGCCAGCCTGTATACCCAAGCCCAGCATCGTTACTTCCAGTGCCGCCGTTCCGTTCGTAACCGCAATTCCGTGCTTCGCGCCATGAAACGCCGCAAACTCACGTTCGAATGCCAGCGTTTTCGTCCCCGGCGTTCGCCACCAAACGCGGCTCTCCAGCACTTCCTCGAGAGCCCGCCGTTCCTTCTCGTCATATTGCGGCCACACCGGGAACGGTTTCGTCTTCGCGGGTTTTCCTCCGAACAATGCCAATTGGGCCAAAGGATTCTCCAATAATTGCTTTGGAATTGCGGACAAACTTGTCCGCGCGAGTATCTATCAAATGCCCCTTGGGAGGGAGTGTTTTTGCCTACCGTGGATTCCGTCGGAGGAAGTTCAGGGGAAGAACATCTGCATAGAGTAACGTAGCGCTCTTATAAAGAGGCGATATACGATAGCAGCATCCGATTGGGAAGGACGTAAACGAAAGGCTAAGAGGATCGAACGGCGGCAAGGCGGTCCATGCTAAGCGAAAGATGCTGGTCAATCACGACGGCGACATACCGGGAGCATGTTTTCATTTCCGACTCGGCCCACTTCGAAAGGGAAGGCAGGACTTTTTGCGAGATTGCGTGCAATGCACTGACAGCCTGGTAGTAAGTGGCAATTTCTCTCAGCCAGGGTGCGCTTGTTTTCCTGTCGGGACAGACCTCGGCGTAGAGGCAGACGAGTCTTGGGAAGTCCGTTTCTCGGACTGTATCCGCGTCCAGCCCCGTTTCCGACTGGAGCGCGTCCGAAACGCTCTGGTTCGCCGCGGAAATCCAGATGGCGCGCCACTGTGCGACGGCAAAGTGGACCAGGGCCATTGCGGATACCGCGAGGATGAGGGCAGAAATCATCGGTTTTATACGCAAGCTAAGTATGTAATTGGGTATAGCAGGTGGCAATGAGAGGGAAGTACCATCTCAGGTAGGACGACGGGATAACTCAAATCGGAGCTGCGCGAGGCACAACTCCAGCAGAAAGGAGGCCAATTCCTTGGATTTCAGAGAAAAGGCGAGAAGTCCAGAGAGTCAAACTGAAGCAGCGACGGATTTCTCCACAGAGGAAAGTTCGGATCGTGATTTGGTAACGAGCCTCCGCCACATTGAGAGAATGGATTGGTGGACTTGGGTATCCACGCTCCTGGTCATACTGCTGCTGACGGGTGGGATTTTTGCGCTGGCGCTCCCTTCCTTCCTTCAGAACGCGGAAAGCCTGTTTCGAATCAAGCTGAAGGACGCAGTTTTTTGTCTCATCGCGCTGGTCGTGCTGTTCAATATTTATTCGGTTCACCAGCAGGTTCTCATCAAACGGCTTCGGCGGCAGCTTGCGGAAAAACACGGCCATTCGCAGATCTTGCGAAACCTCGCGATGATTGACCCGCTTACGGGGCTATACAATCGCCGCTTTGCCGAGCAGCGGTTAAACTCCGAGGTTGCTCGCTCCTCCCGCAGAGCCCATCCTCTTTGCATCCTCCTGCTCGACCTGAACGATTTTAAGCAAATCAACGACGTGCACGGCCACCCGGCCGGCGATCTCGTTTTGCAGGAATTTGGGGCCCGCGTTAACAAGGCCATTCGCGGTTCTGATTTGGCGGTCCGACTGGGTGGGGACGAGTTTCTGGTGATTCTTCCGGATTGTGAGGAGGAACAGCTGCAGTGCGTTCTAGCGCGTCTTGCAGATATCAACGTGAATTGGCAAGGAGTCAATATTCCCGTTAAGTTTGGCGTGGGCTGGAAAGCGTATGAGGCCGGCGCAACACCGGAACAAATGCTCGCCGAAGCGGATGAGCTGTTGTATGCACGAAAGCGCGCAGACAAGGAAGCGGCCCGTACCAGCGCGGAGCCAGCGAGCAGGCTGCCTGACAAGTTAACCAGTGAGCGCAAATAAAAAGAGTGGTGCCGAAGCCAGAATCGCAATGGCTCCGCCCGCCTTTCACCGCTATGCATTCTGTTCCGGCGAAGGCGTCCAATAGTTCAATGTTGGAACATCTCGCCGCGTAGCTTTGGGGTCAGTTGTCTTTTTCCGGCACATATTAAATAATGCGTACTCTTTCGGCGAGCCAATGGAAAAAATAGTCATCGGGTCACGGGAAGTTTCAGAAGTAGCGGTACCCCCGCCAGATCAGCCCAATCGTCTGGAGCCAAAGCTTCCAGACCCTGTGCCGCTCTGGGCTCGCATTGCCATGAGCCCGCTCGTACTTGTCCTGCCCGTTCTCTGCTTGTTCACCATCGTTTTCCGCTTCGCCATGCGCGCCCTGCCTCCGCGGACACGTTTCGCCTGGCTCTCTTTTCTGTCCACACTCCTGATTATCAGCGGCATGCTCACATCCGTTGCCGCTGTACTTTCGGTGGCATTCGTCCCGCTGCCCACGTTCGTAAGCACCAGTCTCGGGGAACTCGACTCAAGGAGCGCGTTTCCCGCACTGCCTTCCGGCAAAGGTCTGACGGCGACAGACGTTTCTCAACAATTGAAGCCTCTCGTCGCGGTGATTAGCCCCGCGCGCCGCACATGGTTTTCGCACAGCGAGTTACCCTCCAACGGCTTTGGAGCGGGCGTGCTGCTCGAAGCCGGGCCCGAGGGCTATCTGCTCCTCACCGCGCGCCACGTAATTGACGAATCGCTTTTGCAACGCGGCGGCAATCGCGCTTTGGTCGCCATGGCTTCCGGCACCTGGGCTGGCGCTGATGTAATCGGCCGTCACAGAAATCTCGATCTCTGCTTGATCTGGCTGCATCGTGAATCTGGCTCGGCCAGATTCTTGCAGCCTGTTTTATGGCAGACCGCCGTCAACGAAGGTGAAAACATTTTCGTTATCGGCCACCCGCAAGGTCTGCGTTTCACTTTGAGCACTGGAATTATTTCCCGCCGCGATCAGGATGCGGTCCAGATCTCCGCTCCTGTCAGCCCTGGCAATAGCGGCGGGCCGGTTTACGATGAGCACGGAAATCTGATTGCTATTGTTACTTCGATGGTCGACCGTAGCATGAGCCCCAATGCCGAAAATTTGAATTTCGCCGTGCGCGCCGATGCCGTTCTCGAGCCGGACCGCTGGGAACTTTCCGGCGAAGGGCGCAAACGCCTCGGTGATTTTGTGGAAGATTCGTCGAAGAAAACGCCGCACTAGTCTTCTCGTGGAGAGATGAGAGCCGATGGCAACCATCAACGTAACGGTTTACGATTCAACCGAAAACAAACGCGTCCCGGTTGAATTGCCGGACGACGCCCCGTGCAACAAGATTATCGCCGTGCTCATTCAGAAATTGCGTCTTCCAACGAACGGGCCCGACGGCGCGCCGCTGAGCTATAAATTTCATCACAAAAATTCCGGCCGTCAGGTGCAGGACACGCAAACCCTGGCGGAAGCCCAAGTGCAGGATGGCGACATCCTGCGTCTCCAGCCCGAAATCACGGCGGGGTGAGCCGCTTCTTGCCCATGCTCACCGTTCAAAATAGCGACTTGCACGAAGACCGGTTCAGCCGCTTGCGGCTGATCCCGTGGTGGGACCAGGCGAAGCTGGCCGCCTGCAAGGTTCTCGTGATTGGCGCCGGCGCTCTGGGCAATGAAATTCTCAAGAATCTTGTTCTCCTCGGATTTCGCCGCATTGTGGTCGTCGATTCCGACCGCATCGACGTGTCGAATCTTTCGCGCACGATTCTTTACCGCTCCGAAGACGTTGGCGAATTCAAGGTAAATGTCGCCGCCCGCGCCTGCGCGTCCATTTCGCCGGATGCAGTCGTTCAGCCCATCGTCGCAAACGTTCTCCGCGATTGCGGTCTTGGCCTGTTCAATTGGTGCGACATCGTGCTCGCAGGCCTCGACAATCGCGAAGCCCGGCTCTGGCTCAATCGCTCTTCCTGGAAAGTCAATCGCCCCTGGATTGATGGAGCCATCGAAGGCATAAACGGCGTTGCCCGCGTTTTTTTGCCGGGGGCTCCGCCCTGTTACGAGTGCACGCTCGGTGAAGTCGACTGGGCCATCCTGGACCGCCGTATGTCCTGCAATCTGCTCGCGCACGAAGAAGTCACCGAAGGCAAAGTGCCGACGACACCGACGATTTCCTCCATCATCGCCGGCATTCAGGTGCAGGAAGCAGTGAAGTTCGTGCATGGCCTGCCCACTCTTTCCGGCCGTGGCTTCATCTTTGAAGGCTTGCACCATACTTCCTACCGCGTCGATTACACCGAAAATCCCGACTGCATGAGCCACTACACTTTGCCGGAAATCATCGCTCTTCCGGAAAGTTCAGACGATCTCACGCTTGATCATTTGTGGCGGCGCGCCGTGAAAGATCTTGCTTCCGATCAAATCGTCATCGAATTCAGCCGCGACGTAATTCACAAACTTACCTGCCCGGCATGCAACCAGGAACAAGAAATTTTCGCGCCGGTCGGAAGCGTTTCCTATGAAGACGGCCGTTGCCCTGCCGACGGCAACATGCGCATTGTCCAGGCCATCCACTCTTACGACGGCTCTCAGCCCTTCGGCTCGCGCAAATTGACCCAACTCGGTTTGCCGCAGTTTGATATTTTCACGGCTCGAAGCGCCGACCGCGAAATCGGCTATCTTCTGAACGGCGACGCCAGCCTCGTCCTCGGTCCGCTCGCGAAGGAAGGCGCCTGATGGCCAAAGTCAGAAAGGCCGATCGTCTTCATCTCCGCATCAGTGCGGATGTCGCCCGCGAAATTCGCCAGCACTCCCGTTCACAAAGCAAAACGGAAGTCTGCGGCGTTTTGCTGGGCAGCGAAGCCGAAGGGCTCACTTCGATCGAAGCCTGCATCTCCGGCGAAAACGCCGCGCAAGGCGGCGCCCACGTCACCTTCACGCAAGATACTTGGGAGCACATTTACAAAGTCAAAGACCGCGATTTTCCGGATGCCCGCATCGTCGGCTGGTATCACTCGCATCCTGGTTTCGGCGTTTTTCTTTCCGACCACGACACCTTCATTCACAAGAACTTTTTCTCTTCGCCGCAACAAGTCGCGTGGGTCTACGATCCCCATTCCGATGAAGAAGGGTGCTTCGGTTGGGACGGCGAACGACTCAAGCGCCTCGCGCGCATTGATCTCGTCGATGCGAGAGGCGGCGAACTCGCTGGCGGCTCGGACAGGCCAGACCGTATGCATGCTGCCGCTGATGATTCCGACGGGGCTGACATTCCGCGCAAACGCCCGCCCTCACCGCGCAAGGACTTCGACGAATTCGACGACGGCGGCGGCGATGAAATTTCGCGCCTCACCAACATTGTCTATGCGGTTTTTTCCTACCTTGCTGTTCTCGCCATTGGCACGATTCTGGGCTGGTATATCTTCCACCAGACTGTCTATGTGGCTGTGGACCCGTACACGGGCCAAGTGATCGGTATTCTTAAGGAGCATCCTCCGCAGAACTCGCCACAGAATTCGCCGACGCCGGATTCTTCTCCGTCGAAACAAGGTCAACCCAATCCCAGCAAACCACAGAGGGACGATGCCCACCGATAACGACAAACCGCTCAAGATCACCGCCGACGATCTCGCGCGCGTCATCGTTCCCGACGTTCCCGCTGGCCCCGTCGGCCCCGCAGCCACGACCGCAGGCGGCGCAAAATCCTACGGCACCATCTCAGACGCGGCCGAAATGGCGCCCGCCATTGCCGAACAAAAGGGAAGTATTTTTCTCCAGGGATGGTTTTACCTCGGCGCAGCCGGACTTCTTGGCGCTCTCCTCGGTTGGGGCCTATGCGAGCGCAGTTTTGTCGACGGTGTAGGACATACCTGGGGCAACCTCTGGATGCTTCCGGCAATCGTCACCTTCATGTGTATTGGCTACGGCGTTTCGGAAAGCGCCGTCGAGCGGTCGGTTCGCAAGGCGATTCTCCGCGGATTGCTCGCGCTGCCGTTGGGCGTCGTCCTCGGCTTCATTTTCGATGTCGTCGCCAACCTTATCTACAACATCGCGGTCAGTATCTGCGCCGAAGCCGGTGCCCAATCATTCCGTAATCCAGCGATTTGGATTTCCCGAGGGATCGCCTGGGCCGTTTTCGGCGCAGCCGGCGGCACTGTTTATGGCATCGTCGGCCAGTCGATGAAGAAAGCGAAATACGGAATCATCGGCGGACTGATCGGCGCAGGCATCGGCGGCATGATCTTCGATCCGATCATTATGGCCGTGCATCGCGCCAGCTTGAGCCGCGCCGTCGGCTTCGCCTTGTTTGGTGCGGCCACCGGCGCCGCGATGGGCTGGGTCGAAAGCGCTCTCAAAGACCGCTGGCTCTACGTCACGTCCGGCCCGCTCGCCGGCAAACAGTTCATTCTTTACAAATCGCTCACCACAATTGGCAGCGAACAAAAATCCGACATTTATCTCTTCAAGGATCCCAGCATTCTCGGCCAGCATGCCGCCATCGCCATCTCCGGCTCGCGCGTTCAAATCAAAGCCCTCGGCACCGCCTATGTGATGGGCAGTCCCATCACTACCCGCGTTCTCCAGGACGGCGATCTTGTCCAGATCGGCCGCTACGCCTTCCGCTACAAAGAAAGGCATCGTTCATGAGCGCAGCTATCTGCCCCTATTGCCGCGCGCCCATGCTTGCGGACGAGACGAACGTATTGCTCTGCCCGGGCTGTTCAACGCCCCATCACTCCGATTGTTTCGCCGAAAATGGCGGCTGCACCGTCTTCGGTTGCAGCGCCGCGCCGCCCGAGGAACCAAAGTTGCGCCTCACGGGAAGTGAGATCGCCGCGTCTGGCGCTCCTCCCGTTGCCGCGGGGGATGCATTTTCCGGCAGCCACTTGCCCACGCTTGGTTTGCCCACGAATACTTCCGTCGCATCGCCAGCTCCCGCGGTCCGCACCAAGGCGCCTCCGCCCCCGCTGCCCGGAGTTGTCGCCCACCCTGCGTCCATACCGCTGCCCCGCTTTGGCGCAGGCAGCGTCCTCTTCGGTTCACAGCCCGTCCCTGGCGTAGCGACCGCCGCCCCGGCAACCCCTCTTTCATTCGAACCCGACCCCAACGCCAAAAACCGCATGACCTTCATCATTCTTGGTGTTCTTCTCGGTGCATTCGGAGCACACAATTTTTACGCGGGCTATAACAAGAAAGCGGTGGCCCAGCTCTGCATTACCGTTCTCTCGCTCGGTTTCGCCAGCCCTATGTCGTGGGTCTGGGCAGTCATAGACGTCTCTACGATTGATTCGGACGAGCAGGGAATTAAATTCAGGTCCTGAAGGCGGAGGCCCAATGGAATATCAAATCCAGCGCGGTGATCAAAAGTTTGGCCCGTACTCGCTCGCAGAGCTACAGCAGTACGTTCAAGAGGGCCGCGTCTTGCTCACCGATCTTGCGCAAAGCGAAGGAATGTCCGACTGGGTTTCCGTTTCCCAAATCTTGGGAAATATTCCGATTCCAGCTCCCGCACAGGTTCTCGCCACTGCGCCGCAAGATCTTGTCCCGCTTCCTCCGAATATGCCCTGGGTCGTTGTACTGCTCATCCTGATCGTCGGCCAGTTCTTAGGTCTGCTCTCAGTTTTGTTCATAACGGTCTGGAGCATAGTTCTCGCCAATTGGGCGCGCCGTCTGGTCAACAATAATTCCGCCCTCGTCTTGGTTGGGATGTACCCGGCGGGATTCATTGCCGGCATCCTCGCCATCGGCGCGGGCACAGCCGCTCGTAACCAGGGTATTACCGCTCTCGGCTTCCTGTTTATCCTTGCGGGCGTGGTTGCGTACGTTGTCGGTATCTTCAAAATTCGGGCTGCGATGGAGGACTATTACAATTCCAAGGAAAACATCGCGCTCACTCTAAGCGGCGCCATGACCTTCTTTTTCAGCATTGTCTACCTGCAGTACCATATCAACCGGATCGCCAAGTGGAAGCAAACCGGCATCCTTACCTGAGGCCCCTTTCGAACATGCCATCGCCCCGTACACGCCGCCTCATGCTTGACCACGAGATGCTCACCTCTCGTCTTGCGAATTGGCCGGTCATTCAGATCACCGGTACCGCCGGCATCCCGCCGGAAATCTATCGCATCGCGTACCATCTCAAAGGCCTGTACGTCGCCCACAACGGCCAAATACTCGAACGCCTTGCCCACGTCATGGAAATCAATCTTTCCCTCGGCTATCCGCGCCGCGCGCCGCAATGTCGCATGCTTACGCCTGTCTTTCACCCGAACTTCGATGATGCGCAAGTCTGCATTGGCGATTTCTGGGCGGCCTCGGAAGGTCTCGACGACCTTGTCGTTCGCATCGGCCGCATGATTTGCTATCAGGAGTTCAACACCAAAAGCCCGCTCAATGGCCTCGCCGCCAAATGGGTCGAACAAAACGCTGCGCTGCTCCCCATCGACACACGCAATGTCGCGCCCCCGGCGATGAACGACAATGCGCCAGCCCCAGCCGCTGAAACTCCCGCCCCCGCCGAGCCTGCTTCCTCGGCCGAAGTTCCCGCGGTGTCCCCGCCAGTCGCCGAAGACCCCTGGTCGCAGAAAATTTCCATCTCCTGAACAGGCATCGCCGCGCCGCAAGGAAAGTCTTTTAAGTTTTTGAGGAAATTCAGAAGAGAAGTGGTGCCGGGGGCCAGAATCGAACTGGCTACGCCCGCCTTTTCAGGGCGGCGCTCTACCAGTGAGCTACCCCGGCACGCAAACAACTTTTCTAGTTTAGGGGCGTCGCGCCGCTCTGTCAATTCGCCCGGGATTTTTTGTTTTTGTGTTCCGTGGTTCAATACAAATATGCCGACGACCGTGCAAGAATCCGCTTCCGTCATCTCTGAACTCAATAAACTCGCGTCCAGCGCTTCGAACGCCGACGCTCTAATGGACTCCATCGTCACCTTGCTTCATGAAAAGCTCACGCGCTACAACTGGGTCGGCTTCTACATGCTCGATCCCAATGACGCCAACATGCTCGTCCTCGGCCCGTTCCGCGGCGCCGCTACACCGCACACGCGTATTCCGCTCAACCAGGGCATCTGCGGCGCAGCTGCTTCGAGCGGAGAGACTGTTGTCGTGGACGACGTGAACAGCGATCCGCGCTATCTCGCCTGCTCGCTCGAAACAAAATCCGAAATCGTCGTTCCGGTTTTCGCAAAAGGAAAAGTTGTCGGCGAACTCGACATCGACAGCCACGTCCCCGCAGCCTTCGGCTCCGACGACCGCAAACTCTGCGAACACGCCGCCCAACTCCTCGGCAAATTCACCGAGTCGCATTCCTGAACACGATTAGCGACGCTGGAGTTGTCGCGGCTACCGGGAACGCCAATCTCCTGATTGGCATCTTCTGCGTCGCTTTACCACCCCGTCGCAAACAACTTGATCGCCGCCTTCTCCGAAATCTTCTGATACTTTGCGTACGCCGCCGCTGCCCGCTCTCGAATCTGTTCACCCGTCTCCCCGGCAATCCATCCGTCTAGCGCCGCTTTTAGCGTGTAAGCCTCCGGTGCCATCAAATTAGTCGTCCAAAGCAACGGCTCTGCTCCGGTCGGCTTCAGCGCTGCACCAAAATACTGCTTGCTGGCACAGGCCAGAACAATCGCCTGCCTCTTTGGCACACCCGCGTCCTTAAATGTTTTTTCCAACGGAAAGTCCATCAGCCCGTCATGCCCAACGTACACCACCAAATCCGCTTGCTTGTTCACCTGAATTGGCCCGTCTTTGGGGCCATCGAACTTCACCGGAGCTTCGAGCCCCGCCGCCGCGGAGAAGAAGTCGCCAACAGCTCGCTTGATTTCGCTTCCGCGATAGGCGTCCGCAATTAAGTAGGTTCCCGACGCCTTGTGGCGAAAGAAACGAGTCTCAATAACGGAGCCGCCATGGTGCAGCGTGTTTCCGATTTGTTCCCAATCGCTGCTCTTGTGAAAAAACGTCCGCACGCCAAACGCCGCACCCCAATAAAGATTCTTGTCCGCGTCGTCGCCATTGCCGAGCGCGGCAGGAACGGGAACAATTCTTTGATGAACGTTGTCGGCCAACGCGACAAATACATGAACCACACGACGCTTGTCTTGCGCACACGCGTTGTTGCCTAAGAGTACGGCTGCAAGGAGAAAGG
>Ga0137403_10008077_pt1 | contig 11788 bp, 8 predicted proteins | sample CZOMad2_1_16fung_FD_122057 | JGI IMG/M metagenome (GOLD analysis project Ga0137403, IMG submission 122057) | Vadose zone soil fungal communities from Angelo Coast Range Reserve, California, USA - CZOMad2_1_16fungal (Hybrid Assembly) | ecosystem: Environmental > Terrestrial > Soil > Vadose zone...
GGCCAGCACCTCCCGCCGATCCAGTGGAGCGAGGTCGGGGAGCGCGTGTATCAGCCCCTCTGGCAGAAGGAGATCGACGGCGCAGCCGCGCATTGCCGCCCGCTAACCGTGGAGGCGCTGGGGCAGCAGGCGAGCCAGCTGTCCGAGACCCTGGGCGCCAAGCTGCTCCCGGAGTGGGAAGTGGCCGCGAGCGAAGTGCGGCAGCTCCGCGGGAACTGGGCGCTCGGCTCGGCGCTGGCGGTGGCGCTTTCGCAGGCCGGGTGGGCCACCGATGCCCAGCCGGGCCAGCCCGTCATGCTGAGGGGGCCGGCCGGGACACTCGACCCGTTCGGGGCGGTGCAGGCGCTGGTGAAGGGCGAGACGAGCGCGGAGGCGTGGGGGAGGGAATGCGCGCGGCTGGGGATCACCGGGATCGAGATGCTGGCGGCGGGATCGGCTCCGCGGAAGGCTTCCCGGGTGGCGGCGCATGCGGCGGCTCCCCCGCCGGTGGCGGCGGTCTCCGACACCGCGCCCCGGACGCGGCGGTGCTGGCGGTGCAAGGAACTCGTGGAGCTGCCGGCGGCGAGCGACGGCGAGCGGCCGCGGTGCCCAAAATGCGGAACGCTGCAGTGGGTGCCGGGGTAGCTTCGTGAAGCGGCTACGAAGCGGCGAGGGATATCTCGAAGAGCAAGGAACCGGTTCCCTGCATCGATCGTGAAGAAGTTGACGCACACTCTTGTAAGGGAAGGTCGCGTCCGGGACCTGTCCGCATAGCGTGGAATGTTTGACCCGACTTAGAGCCAGCGGGTTTCGCTGTTGCGGATGAAGTGAAGGGCCGCGCGGGTGGGAGTATTGAGCTGGGCGCTCCAGTGGGTGGCGTAGGCGCGGATCTGGGGGGCGTAGCGGGCGGCGAGCTGATCGACACCGCCGCCTAGCTGGTCGGTCTTGTAGTCGATCAGCGTCCAGCCGGTGGCGGTCCTGAAGGCGAGGTCGATCACGCCGTGCAGGAGCCGGAGCGGCGCACCCGCCTCCTCCACGCGCACCGCGAAGGGCACCTCCACCGCGCGCTCTTCTGACGCCTGCGCCTGCTGCCAGAACTCTGCCGCCATCACGCGCTCCACGGTGTCGAGCGCCTCCGGGATCACGCGGCGTAGCTCCATCTTGTCGAACGCGAACCAGGTCGCCATGCGCTCGAGGTGCGCGCGGTCAGGCTGCGGGCCGCGCATGGCATGCTCCAGCAGGAAGTGGATCAGGCTGCCCCACGCCATGCCGGTGTCGGGCTCGCGCGTTTTGCCTTCCTGGAGCGGGCGGCCGTAAGGGCCGGCACGGTGGGCGGTGCCGGTCACGGACTCGACCTGCCATGACGGCGCGCGCAGCCCCTCCAGCCGCACCTCGCGGGTGGCCTCGGCCGCGAGCCGAGCGCCGGCGCTCAGGTCGGGTAGCGTGGGCGCGGGCGGGACCGCGACCGGCGGGACCGCCAGGGCCGGCGCCTTGACGAGGAAGGGCTCGAGCATCTGCCACGGCCGGCCGCGCCCGCCCGCATTCGCGGGCCGGCTCACCACGAGGAGATCGCGCGCCCGCGTGGCTGCGACATACAGAAGCCGGCGCTGCTCGGCTTCGAGGTAGGCACGCTCCTGCTCCTGGTGCTCTTGCCACCCGGCGGGTCGTCCGAGAACGGTCCGGCCGTAGTCACCCTTCGGCCGCGAGAGCTCGAAGTAGCCCAGGGCGCTCAGCCCGTCGCGAACGACGCGCACGTCGATGCTGCCGATCCAGCCCCGGACGGGGTCGGCCAGGAAGACGACCGGTGCTTCCAGGCCCTTGGCCTTGTGCAGGTTCATTACGCGCACGACGTTGGTGCGGCCGGGCTCAAGCGGCACGGACTCGATCTCCGCGGAGCTCAGGTCCTCGATCAGCGACTCCGCCGCGTCGGCCAGCGTGCCGCCTTCCTCGGTGACCTGACGGATGCGGTCCACCGCGTGTAGCAGATCACCGGCCTCCGCGCCCCCGGGGCTTTCCGCGGCGGTCGTGGCCAACAGGCCGGTGGTCTCCAGGATGCGCTCGACGGCAGCGGGCGCCGGCAGCCTGCGGGTCCACTCATACATCCGGCGCAGGGCGCGCAGCGCCTCGCCGACCGGGCCGGCCATCTCGGCCACGTCGGGTGCAGTGACGAGGAAGCCTCCTCCGGCCTGCCGATGCCGGAACAGCTCGGGGTCGCTCAAGCCGAAGAGTGGCCCACGCAGGACGCCCACCACCGCGGGCCCGTCATCCGGATCGGAAAGCGCACGCAGCAGGTCGGCCAGCCCGGTAACGGAGGTGGACTGCGCGAAGGCCGCCCCGCCGCTCACCTCGACAGGCAGGCGTAGCGCCTCGAGCGTCCGCGTGTAGATGGGCAGGGCTTTCCGCGTCCGGGTCAGGACGAGGAAGTCCCCGGGCACCCGCCGTCGCGCGTCCACGTGCGCCCGGATGAAGCGGGCGATCACCTCGGCGTCGAACTCGGCGACCGCGTCGCCGCCCGAGACGGTGTTGGGAACCTCGATGGTCCGCACGCCGGCTGCAGGCCCGCTGTCGTCGCGGGCCGCCTTGAGGCCGGCGAAGCCGGGCTGATGTGGCGTCGCCTCGGTCGGGAACAGGTTGCCGAAGGCGGTGTTGACCCAGTCGCACACGGCGGGCACGGAGCGGAAGCACGCCGTGAGCGTCGCGACCTGCCCGCCCGCCTCCTCGATGCGCTGCCGCACGCGCTGATAGATCTCGATGTCGGCCCGACGGAATCGGTAGATGGACTGCTTCGGATCGCCCACCACGAACAGCGCGCCGGGCCGGAGAGGCACGCACGTCCAGTCCCGCTCCACGCTCGGCGCGCCCGCCAGCAGCAGGATGACCTCCGCCTGGATCGGGTCCGTGTCCTGGAACTCGTCCACGAAGAGCCAGCGGTACTTGTTCTGGAGTGCTGCGCGCATTTCCAGGTTGTCGCGGAGGAGGGTCGCGGCGTACTGGAGCAGGTCGTTGTAATTCAGTGTAACGGCGCGCCGGCGCGCCGCGGCGGCGTGTTCCCGACCTTCGAGCAGCAGGGTCAGCGCGAGACGGTAGACGTACCGGTACCACGCGGCCAGGAAGGGCAGAGCGTCGCGGTGAAGCGCGGTGAAGAGAGCCTCCACCTTCTCCTTGTCTGCCTTGCCGCGCGGCCACCACTTCTGGACGACCCTGGGCTCGCTCTCCCATTCGGCGACCAGCTCGGCGAGCACTCGTGGGTCCTCGAGCGATGCCACCCGGAGCCGTCGCGCGAACTCACGCATGCGTTTCTGGACGCTGCAGGTGCTCTCGCGGGGTCCTCCGTCGGGCAGTAGTGCGGTGAGCGCCGCCCAGAAGCGTTCCAGCGCCGCCCGTGCCTGAGTTGGATCCGGTCGCGGGGCGTCGCCCGCGGGGAAGTCGACCTCGGGGTAGTTGCACACCTTGTCGAACGCCCGGTCGAGATCGACGGGCCGCGCCCCCGCATCGAGCATCTCCCGCAGGGCGGCCGAGCCCTGGCCGCGCTGGCGATCAAGATAGTCGCGCCAGGCCCAGCGCCGCTGGTCCATCTCGGCGATCTCGTCCAGCTCGGTGAATCCCGGCGCCACGCCGGCCTCCACCGGCCGCTCGCGGAGCAGATGGGCGCAGAACGCGTGAATGGTGCCGGCGAAGAGCCGCTCGAGATGACGCAGGGCCTGCTGGGCGCACTGTCGCTTGGTCTCGTTCTGTTCGTCGGACAGCGCGCGCTCCAGGGTGAGCTGGAATCGCCCGCGGAGCTCCGCGGCCGCCTTGCGCGTGAAGGTGACGGCGGCCATCTCCTCCACCTTGTAGCGGCCCTCCAGCACGCCCGCCGCCATCCGCCGGGCCAGGCACTCCGTCTTGCCGGAGCCAGCCCCGGCTTCAACCAGCAGGTTGATGTCGAGGCGCGCGCTGATCAGGTCGCGCGCGGCCTGATCGGGTACGGGGCGCGGTTTACTCATGCGCGTTCAGCCTTCGGTACGCCTCGAGTGTCGCGTTGTCCGCCTGCTCGATCTTCCGGTCCGCGCGCTCGGCGGCGTTCTGGCCGCACGCGCGAGAGAAGTCGCAGAACCGGCAATCCTCGTCCTCGTCCGGCGTGTGCACGAAGACGCCGGCGGCGAGCAGGTCGAAGAGATCGCGCAGGACGTCGGCCGCCTTCACCTGGGTGAACGCCGGACGAACCTGGCGGGCACGGGTCCCGCGCCGGGTGGGAAAGTAGTACGAGCCGACCACGCGCGCCTGCGGGTCCGTCTCCCGCAGTAGCTCGACGGCGGCCAGTGCGTACAGGGCGTGCTGGAGCTGTCGCCCGCCCGCAAACGTCGCGTCGAGACCACGGGGAAGGAATGCGCCGCCGGTCTTGTAGTCCACGGCCTCGTAGGCGCCGTTGGCCAGTTTGTCGAGCCGGTCGATGCGGCCGCGCAGCTTGAAGCGAAGCCCGTCGCCGAGATCGATGGTGATCGGCTCGCGCCGGCCGAGCGCTTCGCCTTCGGTCGCGCCGCCGAAGCCTACCTCGAGGCCGATCGGCTTGCGCTGGCCGCGGTCTTCGGCCTCGAACTTCAGGAAGAGGGCCAGATCATTCAACAGCTCGCGCTCCTCCCGGTCATACACTCCTCCCGACGGCGGCGGTACCAGCGCGCGATGCGCGGAGAGCGCCGCCACGCCCAGCTCGCGCAGCCGTACCCCGTGGCGCGCCGGGTCGGGCGTCTCCTGCCGGTCGCGGATCTCGCGCATGATGGTGGCGTAGAGGTCGTGCATGATCGATCCGCGCGTCAGCGGATCGAGCCACACGTCGGGATTGGGCTCGCTGTCGTCGACGGTGTCGAGCCCGAGCGCGCGTTGGAGGAAGTAGCGGAACGGGCACTTGGCCAGGTCCTCGAGGCTGGTGGGCGATACAACGGCCCCGGACGCACGCGGATCGAGAATCGGGCCCGCCTCGGGCACGAGCCCGTCGTAGGCGGTGAAGACGTCGGACTCGCGCGCGGCCTCGGCCACCGCGCCCTGCGCCACGGCGGGGAAGCCCTCGCGCACGGCTGGTAGTGCCGAGGCATCGGCCCGGCGCAGGCCCGCGAGCCACCAGCCCGCGTCGCTCAGCGCATGGTCCGGCTCGGCCGGGACCGCGGAGACCGGCTCGCCGAGCTCGTCCACCAGGCGGTCGTAGGTCCAGTTTTCGCCCGGTTTCAGCACGCGCACCGCCTGCAGCAGCACCCACGAGGGGAACGTGGCGCGCGCCTGCCGCAGATCGCGACACGAGTAGCTCAAGCAGACGTGGCCGCCTAGGCTGCCCAGCCGCGAGACGATGCGGTAGAGGGCTTCGCCCACCCGATCCTCCGACGTGCGCAGGGCCTGATCGATGCCCTTGCGCTCGGCGTCGAGCAGCACCGGGTCCTCCACCAGGGTGGGGAACACGCCGCCTTCCTCCAGGCCGATCACGAAGGTGTGGGGGCGTCCCGCGTGGCCGGCATCGGCCAGCGTCGTGACGTGCAGGTGCCCCGGCCGCGCGCGATCCCCTCCGACGGTCAAGCCGTCGAAGCGGCCGCGGATCAAGGCGAGCGCGTCGGAGGCAGGCCGCGCCAGGTCGCCGAGGGCGCGCAGGTCGGCCAGCGCCTCCGTGAGGGCCACGGTGGCCTCGCCATCCAGCTCGCTGGCCTTCCGCGCGAAGGTCTTCACGAACGCGCCCGCCGAGTCGAGCCATTGGCCGAGTGGCGCCGCGGGTTGCTCCGGCACCAGCGCCAGCAGCTCCGCCGTCCACTGCTTCAATCGGTCCGCCTGCGCCGCCCGTTCCGTGTAGCGCGCTCGCGCCTCATCCGATTGCTCGGGATCCGCGGCTCGGCCCTGGAGGTTGGCGATGAGCCGGCCGAGCGCGGCCGCGTACGTCTGGCGCCCCCATGTAGCTTCCGCTCGCGAGAGGATCCGCGCGGCCTGGCCCGCGGTGAGCCCGTCGGCCTCAAGCCGCACGTCGCCTGACTGGAGCATGCGTCGCAGCCGACTCGCGGCCAGGCCGCCGGTCACCCATTCGCAGAAGGCGAGCAGGCCGCGCCCCGGTCGGGTGAGCGCAGCCGGGATGCCGGGCCCGATGGTTACGGGCCACTCGTGCCGTTGCGCCTTCTCCCACACGAGCGCCGCCTGCTCGGGCATGGGGCAGGCAATCTCCACGCGGTCCAGCGGCCCGCCGGCTTTCGCGATGCGCCGGAGGACTTCCTCAACCTCGGCCTCGCAGCCACCGGCGCAGAACATGGTGAGCGTGTCGTCATTCGCCGGCGCGTCCGTCGGGCGCATCAGCAGAGCCAACCGCTCCGCGTTCGAGGACGCCGCGGGGGCCACCGTGTCCATCGGCGAGGCCAGGCTCGTCATGCGCCGCGGTACGTCCAGCCCGGGGAGGTCGAGCGCCCGTGGCGTCGCGCGGGTACCGGGCAGCATGTCGAGCAGCTGCCGCTCGAGCGGAGACCAGATGACGGTGGGCAGCTCGATGCGGAGGTCGCCGGGCTGGATCGGGCAGACGGCCAGGTGAAGCAGGGCCTCGCGGTAGACCTCGGCGCGATCGGCGAGGCGGCGCGCGGCCAGGTGCTGTTCGTAGCTGACGAGCAGGGCCTGCAGCTCCGCGTGCTTACTCGCGTTGGTGAACGCGTCGCGTGGCAGTGCGGCGGCGGCGATACCGGCCATGCGCAGCTCGGCCAGGGTAGCCCAGAGCGCCTCCGCCATCTGCGGTTGCTCCGCCAGCCCCCGGAAGTACGGGGGCACGGTGGACGGTAGCTCGAGCAGCAGGCGCATGATCAGCGCCGGGCCGATGCCGTCGGGCGCGGGATCGACGCCGCGCTCCACCAGAAAAGGCGCCGCCATCGGAAGCGCCAGATCGAGTGGCGTGGTGAAGCGCACGTTCGCCCAACCCGCGCCATCGAGCGCCAGCCGCTCGCCTAGTGTGTGCCCGAGCGTGTGAGTGGGCACGATCACCCACTTGGCGCGGGTGCGCTCGGTGCGGCACAGCTCGGCAAGCTGGGTGAGGAAGGGGGTCACGCGGTGACCTCCACTCTACCGGAATCCTCGCTCATGCGTGCGTTCGCGGCGCGCCCGAATCAGTTCAGGCAGATCCGTCGGACCACGCCCCGGTTCAGGACGTCCAGCATCGGCCCGTGTCGGCGATAAAGCACGATCCGGCTTCCCGTGGTCACCGGGATCGCGGAGTCGCAGCCGTCGACCGGCCGGGCATCGACCGAGACAACGAAGGTCCCGTCGCCGAGGAGGGCCGCGAGCTGGCCCGCGCCGGTGTCCAGCGCCAGGCGGACGTAGTCGCGAAAAGGGACCCGCTCATCGAGGCGCAAGACATCCACGGTCCGCGCCAGCGCCTCGCCGAAGGCCAGCATCTCCGTCTCGTTCATGGTGTTCTCCCTTCACCCGCAGGATGCCGATCATCCGAGACAGGGAAGGTCACACCTCCGGCGGGAAAAAACAGGCCTCCCGCGGCAATACGCGGGAGGCTCCATCAGGTCAGCCCGGTGGTCCGTTGGGAGTCCGGACAGGTGGGCCGGCTTGTGGTTCAAGGGTCGAGAGACTGCAGATGCCGAACCGAGATGCCTGCGACTAGAAGTTTGGTTTGATGTTGCATTCAGCGGCTAGCATCCTGGCCTCGAAGCTCGTGATGAACGGGTCTCGTGATAGCTGTACCAGGAGCCCGCCATCCTGATTCTCTCGCCGGACGACCGGCGAGGAACCGACGATGAGCGCCTCCGGAGGGAACCGGTACAGGTGGCCCGTCCCGGCCTCGACGTAGGCGCCCGGCTCGTTGAGGTTCTGCCACGAGACCTGCTGATGCTGGGCCAGCTTCTGCGGTGCGAGATTTGTGGTCTCTTTCATGGATGTGCTCCGGTGGCTTCGCCAACCGGCTCCCAACGGATACACTCACGCTCACGCCGGATCCGTACCGGGTCAAGGGACAAGATGTGCCACGACGCTCCGCGCGAACCTACAGGATGCACGCCCGCCCCCGCCCTTGACATCGGTGAAGCCGCCTGTAAGGTGGGCTGGAATCCCCCGGCGGCTCGGGACGGAAGGGGACACCCAATGGAGACGATGACGATCACCATCGAATCTGACAGCGGGACGCGCATGCGGTTTGAAGTGGACCACGAGCCGCGCTTCAACCTTCGCTCCGAGGAAGTGGACGGACTCCGCAGCACGGTGCGGACGGTCGAGAGCACGCTCGCGGAGCCAGACGAGGGCCGCATGTGCCTCGTCCTCGCCCAGTTGACGCTCAACAGCATCCTCGAAGCCCTGCCTCCGGAGGACGAGGAAGAGGACGAAGAAGAGGTCGAGTGATCGGTCCCTGTTCCTGACGTTGTCTTGACAGCGGCGAGGCGCCCAAGCAGTATCCGGGCGTGAGCGGCTCGGCGCTGGTCCACGTCGTCGTCAGCGGGCTCGCGACGGGCTGCATCTACGCGCTGGTCGCGCTGAGCCTCGTGATCGTCTACAACGCGACGCGTACCGTGAACTTCGCCCAGGGCGAGATGCTCATGGTCTCGGCGTTCGTGGCCTGGTCCGCGCAGCACACCGCCGGGCTCCCGCTGCTGGCCGCGCTGGCCTGCGGGGTGGCGGCCGGCGGGCTCCTCGCGCTCCTCGTCGAGCGGGTGATCATCCGGCGCGCCCTCTCCGCCACCCACTGGGACGTGCTGATCATCACCCTCGGGCTCTCGCTCGTCCTGCGGGCCGCGGCCGGCGTGGTGTGGACCAACGAGGAGCTGCCGTTCCCCGCGCTGTTCTCGAACCGGCCCATCGCGCTCGGCCCGGTGCGGGTCGCGCCGGTCTCCCTGGGCGTCATCGGGGCCTCGCTGGTCCTGATGCTGGCCCTCGTGGCGCTCTTTCGCGCCACGCGCTTCGGCCGGGCCATGCGCGCGGTCGCGCAGAACCAGACCGCGGCGCGGCTGATGGGCATCAGCGTGGAGCGCGTGTACGCGGGGGCCTGGGTGCTCGCGGCGGTGGTGGGCGCGGTGGCGGGGGTCCTCATCGCGCCGGTGACCTTCCTCTCGACCAAGATGGGGCTGGTCGCGATCAACGGTTTCACCGCGGCCGTGCTCGGCGGCTTCGGCTCGCTGCCGGGCGCGGTGGCGGGCGGCATGCTCCTCGGCGTGATCGAGAACCTGGCGCCGCTGTACCTGCCGACCGGCATCCGCTATTCGGTCCCCTTCCTCGTCATGATCGGCATCCTGGTCGCGCGCCCGCGGGGCCTCTTCGGCTCGCTCGAACGGAGGAAGGTCTAGTGCGCGCGGTGGCGTGGACGCTCGCCGGGGCCGCCGCCCTGGGGTGGCCGCTCGTGGCGCCGCGGTACTTCGTCTTCCTGGCCACGCTGGTCGCGGTGAACGCGATCGTGGCCATCGGCCTCAACCTGCTCTCGGGCTACACGAACCAGCTCTCGTTCGGCCACGCGGGCTTTCTCGCCATCGGGGCGTACGCGGCGGCGATCCTCACGCTGCGGGCGCCCGCGCTGCCGGTGCCGTTGACCCTGCTCGCGGCCGGGCTCCTCACCGCGCTCGTCGGCCTGGCCCTGGGCATCCCGTGCCTCCGGCTGGACGGCCTCTACCTGGCCATGGCCACGCTCGCCTTCGGCTTCGTCGTGACCGAGGCGATCACGAACCTCGATTGGCTGACCCGGGGCAACGACGGCCTGCGCGTGCCGCTGGCCCGGCTCGGCCCGTGGGTGCTCGACACCGACCGCTCGCGCTACTATCTGGCCCTCGCGGTCGCCGCGGCGATGGTCCTGGCCGCGCTCAACGTGGTGGCCACGCGCACCGGGCGCGCCTTCCTCGCCATTCGCGGCAGCGAGGTCGCCGCGCAGGCGAGCGGGATCAACGCGGCCGCGTACAAGACGATCGCCTTCGTGCTCTCCGCGTTCTACACCGGGGTGGCGGGCGGGCTCTTTGCCTTCGCGGTGGGGTTTCTCTCCCCGGACGCGTTCGACGTGTTCCTCTCGGTCGACTTCCTGGTGATGATCATCCTGGGTGGGCTCGGCTCCGTCTGGGGTGGGGTGGCGGGGGCGGCCGTCGTCACCGTGCTCAACGACTCGCTGGCCGGGTTCCAGACCTACCGCCCGCTGATCTTCGGCGCGATCATGATCGCCTGCATGCTGTTCGCGCCCGGCGGGCTGGCCGCGATGACAAGGAGGCAGTCATGAGACAGCGATGTGGGGTGGTCATTCTCGTGGTCGGGTTGCTCCTCGGGCTCGCCGACCCGGCGCCGGTCGCCGCCGAGCCCGGCGTGACCGACACCGAGATCCTGCTCGGCGGCTCGAACTCATTCTCCGGGCCGCTGGCCTTCACCGGGACCCAGCTGACGAAGGCGGGGGTGGACCTGTACTTCCGCATGCTCAACGACGGGGGCGGCGTGCACGGCCGCAAGATCCGCACGATCTACTATGACGACGGCTACCGGCCGCAGGACGCGGTGGCCAATACCCGGAAGCTCGTGGAGCAGGACGCGATCTTCGCGGTGATTGCGCCGCAGGGCTCCCCGCCGGTGGTCGCCACCCTCGACTACCTCGAGCAGAGCAAGGTCCCGATGCTGTTTCCGTTCCAGAGCTCGACCGCGACCCGCAACCGGAAGTACGTGTTCAGCGGGCTCGTCCTGAGCGACCGCCAGTCGCGCATGATGATCGACTACCTGGCGGGGCCGCGGAAGTTCAAGCGGTTCGCGGCCCTCTACCAGGACGACGAGTACGGCAAGTCCTTCCTCACCGCGTTCGAGGCCGATCTCGGCCGCCACGGCCTGAAGCTGGCCGCGACGGAGCCGGTGAAGCGCGGCGTCACCGACGTGAGCGCGCAGATCGCCAAGCTCCAGACCGCCAAACCCGAAGTCACGTTCCTGGTCCTGACTCCTGGTCCGGCCGCTCAGGCTCTGAAGGAGCGGCAGAAGATCGGCTGGATGGATACCCTGATGGTCTCGACGGGGCCGCTCACCGACGAGACCTACCTGGGCCTGGCCGCGGACGCCTCCGAGGGCGTGGAGGGGCTCGCCACCCTGCCGGACCCGCTCCGCGCCGATCAGGCCGGCGTGAAGCTCTACCGCGAGCACCTGCAGAAGTACGTGCCCAAGAACGAGCCGAACCGGTACTCGCTGTCCGGATATCTGGCCGGGATGCTCTTCGCCGAGGCCGCCAAGCGCGCGGGCCGGAACCTCACCCGTGACGGGCTGGTGGCGGCCCTCGAGACGCTCAAGGGCTTCGACACCGGCATCGTGCCGCCGATCACGATCGGTCCCGACCACGATACCCAGAAGCAGGGGTTCTGGGTGCGCGTGGAGAACGGGCGGTTCAAGCCGCTCTCGGACTGGCTCAAGTCCGAGCCGTGACGCGGCCGCCCGCGCCGCTGCTCGACATCGCGGGGCTCTCGATCCGCTTCGGCGGCCTCGCCGCGCTGACCGAGGTGGATCTGGCGGTCGGGGCGGGGGAGATCTTCGCGCTCATCGGCCCGAACGGGGCCGGAAAAACCACCGTGTTCAATGTCCTGACCGGGCTCTACCGGGCGGGCGCCGGGCAGGCGCGCTTCGACGGGCACGATCTGCTGGCCTGCGCCCCGCACGCGGTGGCGCGGCTCGGCGTGGCGCGGACCTTCCAGAACACCGAGGTGTTCCGCGGGCTCTCCGCGCTCGACAACGTGCTGATCGGGGCGCACGCGCGGCTCCGGGGCCACGTCATCGCGGCGGCGCTCGGGTGGCCCGGGGTGCGGCGGGAGGAAGCGCGCGCGCGGGACCGGGCGCGGGCGCTCCTCGGGCGCGTGGGCCTGGGCGACGTCGCGGGCCGCGA
>Ga0137403_10008078_pt1 | contig 11787 bp, 8 predicted proteins | sample CZOMad2_1_16fung_FD_122057 | JGI IMG/M metagenome (GOLD analysis project Ga0137403, IMG submission 122057) | Vadose zone soil fungal communities from Angelo Coast Range Reserve, California, USA - CZOMad2_1_16fungal (Hybrid Assembly) | ecosystem: Environmental > Terrestrial > Soil > Vadose zone...
GCGAACTTGACGCCAGCGTCGGGGCGTCAGGACCACACGACTTCGCCGTACGCTGCAACATCTCTCGTCCGCTCGCTTGGTGATCGCTCACAGGCCTTTCGCCAACCCGCCCTGCAATCCCGTCGCGCGCAAAACGCTGCCGCGTCCACCGCATCCGCACCCCGCGTCCGTGACGATCGCGATACGCCCCTCTGGTGGGGTGGGATGCGAAAAATTCTAGATGTGATTTGGGGTAAGTGGGAACAGAAATATTTTTCGGAAAATCAGAAATAAGACTCGACAGCCCTGTCAACAAACCGCCTGACGGGCAAATCACGACGGCTGTAGCCCGGATGGAGCCAACGGGACGGCGCGAAGCGCCGCCCGATGACAGGCTCCGCGCAATCCGGGGCCGGCGTCGCGTGATTCCCGGATTTCGCTGCGCTCCATCCGGGCTACGATGTTCGCCAACGTCATTGCGCGCCAACGGGTCGGCGCTAAGCAGTTCGTAGGATGGGTGGAGCCAACGGGTCGCGCGAATGCGCGCCCGATGATAAACTCCGCGATACCCATCACACAAAATGCAATTGATGGGTATCGCTTCCGCCTTCCGCCTTCGCTCTGCGAGCTACGGCGGACAAGTCGCTGCTCGCAATGACCGTCATACTCCGCTCAAGCGGTGTATCCAGTACGCCACGGCTTCTCGGCCCTATCACTGACCCTCGGAATACCGGATCGCCCGCCGGAGCCTGTCATCGGGCGGCGCGCAGCGCCGACCCGGTGGCGGGCGATGACGGCTGAGAGTGTAGCGCGCTTGCATTCTTCAGACACACGTTCGCGCCTCGCGACCCTCGCGCACCATGTCGGGCGAGGGCCGCATCGACGTTGGTGCCAGAAATTCCGCCAGTGGTCCCCGTGATGAGCCTGTGGGTGAAATTATTCACGGTGACGTCGGCCGCGTTGATCGCGACGCCCGCTGCTTTCGCAGTGCCGGAATTGTTAACTGTTCCGGAGTCAAATTCGAATCCGCTGCCTGCCGTTGCAGTCACCGACGCGTCGGTAGCGACATTGATGGTGATGCCGGTTTCCAGGCCGGTGCCGAAGCCGTTGGGGTTGTCTGGTTAGTGGTCGTACCGGTGCAGGTAACGGTGGTGTTGTCGGCCGGCCCGAACTGCCCCGGGCCGTCGAAGGCCAGCACATTGTAGCCGCGCTCCACGGCCGCGCGGGCGCCTGAGGTGTGCATCTCCTCTGCCGAACCGTCGAAGCCAGTGTGCAAGATCAAGGTCGGGCGAAGACGGCTCGAACTGTCGGGCCGGTGCAGGTAACCCGGCAAAGTCGTGTGCTCGTAGGGAATCTCGACCGGCGTGATCGGCGGATCATAGAGTTCGGCGCAGCGCTTGTAGCAATCGACGGTCAGCCGATAGGCGCGTGCGATCCGTGGGTCTTTCGGCCGGCCGTGCAGAAAGAATTCCGAGTTGCGATAGGAATTGGACGCCCGCAGATAGCTGTCGCGCGCGCTGATGCGATGTCCCCGTGAATGCTGATCCGCCGCTTCCTTTGCCGTGCGGTCGGCGGTGTCGTTCCAGGCGTCGTACCAGCTATCGTAGTCACCGGACTTGATGCGGGCCGAGGTGGCCAGGACTTCGCCGAACTGCGCACCGCCATATTCTGCGGCTCCGAAAGCGCGCTGGGTCTCGTACCAGAATTGAACGTCGTCTGGGAACAGAGGCTTCTTGTCCATCGCCGTCGGGGCCAATGGCGCAGCCCCGGATGGCGTGTCCTCCGCGCGCGCACCGCTGGCAGCCATGGTCGCGAGCGGGATCCCAAGTGCCAAAAGTGCCCTGCGATTCATCGACGATCCTCTCAAACGGGCTACGATCGCTGGTGGTCCCTTGATTCCAATGTTCGCAAAGACCTTCGCCGAAACGGGATGCGAATGTTAGAAACGGACCGCCACGTCAGTGCGACAGGTGTATCATTAACGCAAACATTGTTGCAATAAGGAATGAGGCATGACAGCGAAACCCCGCCCCGGTGGCCGCAGTGCCCGCAACAAGGCGGCGGTTTTCGAAGCCGCGGCCGCCCTGCTGGTTGAACGGGGACACGAGGCGGTCACCATGACCGATATCGCCGAGCGCGCGGGGATGGCCGCGACCAGCCTCTATCGCCGCTGGGGCGACGTGCGCGCGTTGATGATGGAGGTCGCGGTCGAAAAATTGATGCGCGAGCGGCCGCTGCCCGATACCGGATCGCTGCGCGGCGACCTGCTCGCCTGGGCCCGCCCGATCGCAACCAGCCTCGCGAGCCGCGAAGGCTCGTCGTTCTTTCGGGCCGTGATCGCAACAACGACGCCGGCCGGTGCCGATGGATCATTGCGCCGCGCGGCGCTGAAAGGCCGGAGCGAGCAGATGGAGCTGATGCTGGAGCGCGCCCGGCAGCGTGGCGAGAAACCGCCTGGTGTCGCCGAGCTGTTGGATTATGTGCTGGCGCCGCTTTACATGCGCGCGCTGTTTGGCAGGCCGCTCAGCAAGGCCGTCGCCGATCGTCTGGTCGATCGGCTGGTGGCGCGACCCTAGCGTTCGCCTTGCAAAGCCCCCGTATCACTCCCACTAGTAACGCAAATGTCATTGCGTTAATTAAATTCTTAATGCAACATTTATGGCATTAAGTGCTATCGGCATTGCTGCGGCAGATCACGCAACGCCGAGGGAAATACGATGGCAAAGCTCAGCATCAACGGACAGACAGTCGATATCGACGTCGAGCCGGACACGCCGCTGCTTTGGGCGATCCGTGAAAACATCGGGCTGACCGGCACCAAATATGGCTGCGGCATCGCCCAATGCGGCGCCTGCACGGTTCACATCGATGGCGTCGCGGTGCGATCCTGCGGCGTGCAGGTCAGCGAAGCCGTCGGCAAGCGGATCACCACGATAGAGGGACTCGCCGTCAACGGCGCGTTGACCAGGGTGCAGCAAGCCTGGATCGATAACGACGTTCCGCAATGCGGCTATTGCCAGAGCGGCATGATCATGGCGGTCACAGCTCTGCTCAAGGAGAAGCCCAAGCCGACCGACGCTGACATCGACGACGCCATTACCAACATCTGCCGCTGCGGCACTTTCCAGCAGGTGCGTGAAGCCATTCACGCCGCCGCGAACGCTTGAGGAAGATGCCATGACCCATATGCCCCAACTCAATCGCCGCGCTTTTGTCGTCGGCGCCGCCGCAGCCGGCGCTGGTCTCGCCCTTGGATTCGACGTCCCGTTTGGTGGACCGACCGTGGTTCGCGCCGCCGATGGCACGCCTGAGGTCAATGCCTGGGTGGTGATCCGGCCCGATGACACCGTGGTGATCCGCATCGCCCGCTCCGAGATGGGGCAAGGTACGTTGACGGGCCTCGCTCAACTCGTCGCCGAAGAACTCGAATGCGACTGGTCGAAAGTGACCACCGAATATCCGACCCCGGGACAAAGTGCCGCGCGCAAGCGCGTGTGGGGCAGCTTCAGTACCGGCGGCAGCATCGGCGTTCGTGCCTCGCAGCAATATGTCCGCAAGGGCGGCGCGACAGCCCGCATGATGCTGGTTCAAGCGGCCGCGAATGAATGGAAAGTGCCGGTTGCGGAATGCACCGCCGCCAACAGTGTCATCACCCATACGCCGTCCGGACGGACCATCAGCTTTGGCAAGGTGGCGGAAGCGGCCGCGCGGGTTGAGCCGCCGGTCGAGGTCAAGCTGAAAGACCCCAAGGACTGGAAGATCGCCGGCAAACCGCTCAAGCGGCTCGATACATCAGACAAGACCACCGGCAAGATGATCTACGGCATCGACGTCAAACTGCCTGGCATGCTCAACGCCGCGATCAAGGATTGTCCTGTGTTTGGCGGCAAGCTGAAAAGCTTCGACGAAGCCAAGATCACGGGCATGAAGGGTGTCAAGAAAGTCGTACGTGTCGGTGACAGCGCTGTCGCTGTCGTTGCCGACACCTGGTGGCGCGCCAAAACCGCGCTGGACGCTTTGCCGGTCGTTTGGGACGAAGGCGACAATGCCAAGGTATCGAGCGCATCGATCGCGAAATGGCTTGAGGAAGGTCTCGATCCTGCACAGCCTGCATTTGTCGGCAACGCCAACGGCGATGCCAAAGCCGCGATCGCCAGTGCCGCGAAAAAGATAGAAGCGGTGTACGGCTATCCCCACCAGAACCATGCGGCGCTGGAGCCGCTTAACGCCACCGCGCTCTACACGCCTGACAAGTGCGAGGTCTGGACCGGCACCCAGGATGCCGAACTGGCCTACACGGTGACGGCTAAGGTCTCGGGCCTGCCTCCCGAAAAATGTGACATCCACAAAGTGATGCTCGGCGGCGGCTTCGGCCGTCGCAACGCACCTGACTATGTCCGGCAGGCGGTCCTGATCGCCAAGCAGATGCCGGGCACGCCGGTCAAACTGCTGTGGTCACGCGAAGAAGACATGACGCACGGCAAATATCATCCGGTGACCCAGTGCAAGTTGACCGGCGCATTCGATGCCGACAATAATCTGACCTGCCTGCATATGCGAATCTCGGGCCAGTCGGTTTTTGCCAGCATCACCCCCCAGGTGTTGAAAGACGGCATGGACCCGTTCACGTTCCAGGGCGTCGCCCCCACCGGTGAGGCGTTCGCCAGCATCGGACCGGCGCGGCTGGGTTACACCATCCCCCATTTGCTGATCGACCATTCCATGCGCAATCCGCATGTGCCGCCCGGAGTATGGCGCGGCGTCAACGGCAACCAGAATGGCTTCTATCTCGAATGCTTCATGGATGAGCTGGCGCATGCGGCCGGGCAGGACCCGCTCGAATTCCGCCGCAAGCTGATGGCGGATCATCCCAAGCATCTTGCCGTGCTCAACGCCGTCGCGGAGCGCGTCGGCTGGAGCAAGCCCGCGCCGCAAGGGATATTTCGCGGCATCGCCCAGCAGATGGGGCTTGGAAGTTACGTCGCCGCGGCCGCCGAAATCTCCGTCACCGACGGCAACAAGATCAAGGTGCATCGCATCGTCGCCGCCATCGATTCCGGCACCGTCGTCAATCCGGCACAGGTCGAACGACAGGTCGCGGGCTCATTCGTCTATGGCCTGTCGGCGCTGTTCTATGGCGAATGCACGGTCAAGGATGGCCGTATCGAGCAGACCAATTTTGATACCTACAACTCGATGCGTATCAGCGAGATGCCGAAGGTGGAGACGATCGTGATGCCGAGCGGTGGATTCTGGGGCGGCGTCGGCGAGCCGACAATTACCGTCGCGGCGCCTGCTGTGCTCAACGCCTACTTCGCGGCGACAGGCAAGCGCATCCGCTCGGTGCCGCTGTCGAATCTCGATATCGTATTCGCCTAATCTGGAAAAATTCATGTCGAAGACGTACAGCACTGCCGCAATTGCCGTCATAATCGCGGTCAGTTGCTCAGCGGCGCATGGCCAGATCGCTCCGAAGGGAGCCGAACTCGCGACATTGAAGGCCAACGCCGAGTTGACGAAGACGCTGCCGTTTGCAAACCGGCAGGATTTCGACGACGCTATGCGCGGCTTCATCGGCACCACGCCCGACGCGCTGGTGACGGGCACCGGTCCGCGCCCGGTGTGGAGCATGAAGCCTTACGACTTCCTCAAGCAGAACGAAGTAGCCGACAGCGTCAACCCCAGTCTGTGGCGGCAGGCGCAGCTCAACGCGATCCACGGCTTGTTCAAGGTGACCGAGCGCGTCTATCAGGTGCGCGGCTTCGACATCTCCAACATGACGATCATCGAAGGCGACACTTCACTGATCATCATCGACGTGCTGCTGACGACCGAGACGGCGCGCGCCGCGCTGGAGCTGTATTACCAGCACCGGCCGAAGAAGCCGGTGGGCACGGTGATCTATTCGCACAGCCACGGCGATCACTTCGGCGGCGTCAAGGGCGTGATCAGCGAGGCCGACGTGGCCGCCGGCAAGGTCCAGGTGCTGGCGCCCGCAGGCTTCTTGGAAGCTGTCGCGGGCGAAAGCGTCATGGCGGGTACCGCGATGAGCCGGCGCGCGCAGTATCAGTTCGGTCCGTTGCTGCCGCCGGGCCCGCGCGGCCACGTCGATACCGGTTTGGGCAAGAAGGTCGCGGGCGGAACCATCACATTGATTGCGCCCACCGGCACGATCGACAAGACCATGGAAAAGCGCGTCATCGATGGCGTGGAGATCGTCTTTCAACTGGCGCCCGGCTCCGAAGCGCCATCGGAAATGCTGATGTACTTCCCGCAGTTCCGCGTGCTCGACATGGCCGAGGATGTCACCCACAACATGCACAACCTCTACACTATTCGCGGCTCCGAGGTGCGCGATGGCAATCTGTGGTCGCGCTACATCAGCGAAGCGATGGAGACCTTCGGCGACAGGAGCGACGTCATCATCGCGCAGCATCACTGGCCCGTTGCCGGACAGGCGCGCGTCGGCGCCCTCATGAAGAAGCAGCGCGACATGTACAAGTTCATCAACGACCAGTCGCTGCGGCTGTTGAACCTTGGCTACACGCCCGGCGAGATCGCCGAGACCCTGCACATGCCCGCGAGCCTGGAACAGGAATGGTCCGCCCGCGGCTATTACGGCACGCTGCGTCACAACGCCAAGGCGGTGTATCAGAAATACCTTGGCTGGTACGACGCCAATCCCGCTGACCTCGATCCGCTGCCGCCGGCCGAGAACGCGCGCAAAACCGTCGAGTACATGGGCGGCGCTGATGCAGTGATCGCGCGCGCACGCGGCGACTTCGCCAAAGGCGAATACCGCTGGGTGGCGAGCGCGATGAACCAGGTGGTGTTCGCCGATCCCGCTAACCGCGCCGCGCGCGAATTGGGCGCCGACGCGCTGGAGCAACTCGGCTTTCAGGCCGAGGCCGCCACTTGGCGCAACGCCTATCTCGTCGGCGCGATGGAGCTGCGCAACGGCGTGCCCAAGATTCTCGGAAACAACACCGCCAATGCCGATACGCTGAAGGCCCTCAACAACGAGATGTTCTTCGACTTTCTCGGCGTGCGGTTGAATGCCGCCAAGGCCGAAGGCAAGACCATGGTGATCAACTGGAGTTTCACCGATTCAAATCAAAGGATCGCACTGAACCTCGACAACTCCGCACTGACCTATGTGGCGGGAAAGCAAGCGCCCAATGCCGACGCGACCGTTACGCTGGCGCGCGGTACGCTTGATGCTGTCACCCTGCAGCGGACCACATTCGCCGATGCGGTGAAAGCGGGCCTGGTCAAGATCGACGGCGACCCGCGCAAGCTCGATGAACTCATGTCGATGCTCGACACCTTCAAGGTGATGTTCGAGGTGGTCGAACCAAAGCCGAGCGGTCAATGAGGCGTGCCGGACGCGCCTCAACCTGCCGCGCTTAGAGCATGATCCGGAAAAGTGGGTACCGGTTTTCCCTCGCGACAAACGCGAAGCGTTTGCGCGGAGATCATGCTCAAACAAAAAGATAGAGCGGGATGACGATTCGAAGAAAAGTCATCCCGGTCTAGTCGAAACATCAGGAGAAGAACGCGATCTTCTCGGCCTGGCTCAGGCGCCGGATCGGCGCCAGCGGATCGGGTCCCGATGCATGGGGCCTTCGCAGGATTCCGTTCGCGATGAGCGTCGAGCCCAACGAAGGCTCAGGGGAGGGTTCGGGCGAAGCTTCTCGTGAAGCTTGAGGGGACGCCTGAGGAGAAGGTTGAAGCGACGGTGCTATCGCGGGCGCGGCCGGCGGCTCCGGTTGCCGCGCGACGACCACGGGATCCTCGGGCGGCAACGCCGCGACTTCAATGTTATCGGTGTCGGTGGGATTATCAATATCGAAGGGATCCATCGCCGCCATTTCGAGCGCGACCATATCGAGCACCGCCTCGTCATGGGCATCCGCGGCTTGGGCATCGGCGGCTTGGGCATCCGCGTTTTCGGCGCCCACCTCCGCGGTCTCATGGGCTGCACCGACCGTTTCGTCCGGCATGGCTTGGGTGCTGATCGCGCTATCGGCGTTGCTGGTCGCGGCCGCCGTCGGCGCCGTTTCCAATTCCGAGGCCGGCATTTCATCCGATGGGGAGGGCGCGGACGAAGACGAGGGGACAGCTTCTTCCGCGGCCGGCGGGAACGCTGCCGTGCCGTCGCCAAACGCCGCGATCTCCTTCTCGATCAGATCGAACGCAGCGCTCAATGCGGCCAAGGGATTGATCGATGCGATTTGCCCGCAGCCCGCCTCGATGGCGTCGGCCTGGGAATCGATCAGGTCGCAGATCCGGCCATCGGTGCCGATCTCCCGCCACCGCCACGCGATTTCCCGGATAACCCGGGCGCCCTTGCGGACCGGCGCAAGGGTTTCCTCCAGCGCGAGGTCATCGATTGCGACCGACGCGGCGGCCCTGGCCTCGTCGACCGCGCTGCTTATGGCGACCAACGCCTCCGCGAGCCCGTTGTCGGGGGCGGCCTGCCGCTGGGCGGCAAGGTTTTCTTCGACCCGCGCCACTGCATCCAGCACCATGCGGGTGTCCGCATTGCGGTTGCGCTTGGCATACTCGCCGAGAAACCAGCGGCCGCGTGCGGTCTCCATGAACGCTTCGCGAATCGCGTCATAGTCCTGCTCGCTCGGCTGCGTGGCGCGAGCGGAAATCGGCGATAGGGCAAATGCGTCGTCAGCCATCAGAAACTCATCGCGCAAATCATTACGCGTTACGATAACGATCATCATGATATCAAGCGAATCGCAATTGAATTGATGCCGCCCGAATCAACAATCCCCATCGCATCGCACGACACGCCCAGGCGATTCGCGACGCGGCTGGCACTATTTTATGGCACGATGTTCGGCATGGTGGGTACCCATCTGCCGTTTTTCACGGTTTGGCTGAAGGCGGTTGGGATCGACGCTTTCTGGATCGGAATCATCACGGCAATCCCGCCGGTGACGCGCTTCACCATTCTGCCCTTTGTGACCGCTCTCGCCGAAAGACGCCACGCGCTCCGCGGCGCTATCGTGGTAACGGCCTTTGCGACGGCGCTCGGGTTTTCCATTCTCGGCACCCAGCATCAGCCGGTGCTGGTATTTCTCGCCTACGCCGTCACCTGCTGCCTGTGGACGCCGATGGTGCCGCTGACCGATGCCTATGCCTTGCGAGGCGTGGCGCGCCATGGCCTCAATTACGGACCGTTGCGGCTGTGGGGCTCGGCGGCGTTCGTGGCAGGCGCGCTGGGATGCGGGCTGCTGGTCGATGTCATCGCCGCCCAAAACCTGATCTGGGTCATCGCATCGGTGGCAGCGCTTGGCGCCTTCGTCGGCCTCGGCCTTCAGCCGCTGGGCACGCCAAAATCACCTGTAAATATCCACCATGGGGCCGGCGCCTTGCTGCGCGACCCCGGTTTTCTCGCCATCATCGTGACGTCGGCCCTCATTCAAGGCAGCCACGCCGCCTACTACATCTTTGCTTCCATCGCCTGGCAGCAAGCAGGTCTCGGCGGGTTGACCATTGCCGGGCTCTGGTCATTGGGAGTCATAGCCGAGATCGTGGTGTTTGCGCTGTCGCCGCGCTTTACGCTGCCGCCGGTCATGCTGGTGGTGATCGCCGCATTGAGCGCGGTCGCGCGCTGGGTGATCACGGCGCAGGAACCGCCGCTCGCGATCCTCGCTGCCGTTCAATTGGCGCATGGCCTGACCTTCGGACTGACGCAGGTCGGCACCATGATGTTGCTGGTTGGCTATGTGCCCGGTCATGTGATGGCGCGCGGGCAGGGTTATCTCGCGGCCTGCAGCGGCATTGTTTCGAGCAGCGTGTCGATCATATCGGGCGCGATCTATGCCCAATACGGGCAGGGCGTTTATTACGTGATGGCGGCGATGGCGTTGTCGGGTGCTGTCGTGATGTGGCTGGCGCGGCACCGGCTGGCGCATCATCCCCAAAGTGCGGCGTCCGGCGGATAGACCAGGCTGCCGTCGTAACGCAACCCGCCATCGCGGTCGCGTGCCAGCAGCAAGGGGCCGTCGAGATCGACGAAGCGGGCCTCTGGCGCGAGCAGCATCGCCGGCGCCATCGCCAGCGAGGTCGCCACCATGCAGCCGATCATGATTTCGAACCCGAGCGCATGCGCCGCGTCGGCCATCGCCAGCGCCTCCGTCAGTCCGCCGGTTTTGTCGAGCTTGATATTGACGGCATCGTAGCGTTCCCGCAGTCCCTGCAGCGATGCGCGATCATGCACGCTTTCATCGGCGCAGACCTTAAGCGGCCTGCGGATCCGCGCCAGCGCCTCGTCCTGGCCGGCTGGCAGCGGCTGCTCGACCAGCGTGACGCCGACTTCGGCGCAAACCGCTAGATTTTGTTCGAGATTGCCGGGCGTCCATGCCTCGTTGGCATCAACGATGAGTTCCGATTCGGGGGCCGCCTTGCGCACCGCCGCAATCCGGTCGCCGTCGCCGTCGCCGCCGAGCTTGATCTTGAGCAATGGCCGGTGCGCGGCCTTGGCGGTCGCCGCCGCCATCGCCGCCGGCGACCCCAGCGAGATGGTGTAGGCCGTGATACAGGCCCGCGGGGCGGGACGCCCGAGCAGGTTCCATATCCGCTGGCCGGTGGTCTTGGCCTCCAGGTCGAGCAAGGCGCAGTCCAGCGCATTGCGGGCGGCGCCTGGAGGCATCGCGGCCTGCAGCGCCGGTCGGTCGAGGCCCTGCCGTAAGGGCTCCTGCATGGACAGCAGCGCGGCCAAGGTGGCTTCCGGCGTCTCGCCATAGCGCGGATAGGGGACGCATTCGCCCCGCCCGGTATGGCTGCCACGGCTGACTTCGGCCACCACCGTCACCGCCTCGGTTTTGGCGCCGCGGCTGATGGTGAAGCTGCCGGCGATCGGCCAGCGTTCGATTCTTGTGGCAAGCTTTAGCGATTCGCTGGAAGTCATTTTAAAATCTGGCAATTTCTGAATCGGAGGGTTGCCCGGCGCACCCAATTATGGCTGGTTAGGGACACACTCTACAAGCAATGGTGCGCGTTGGATCCCTCCGTGAATAGCGGAGCATCGGCACAGGAGTTGGCATCGTGAAGGGCGACCCGACATTGGAGCGGATTGCACAGGGCAATGGACTTGCGCTGTGCGCCACGGGTTCTTGGACCGCCCGCTTTGCGCCGGTGCTCGAGCGGATGGTTGCCGATGCTGAAAAGCTGACCGGAAGCCGGTCCGACATCTTCATCGATGTGTCGCAGGTCTCCAAACTCGACACCTTCGGGGCCTGGCTGATCGAGCGGCTTCGCCGCAGCCTGACCCAGGGCGGCGTCGAAGCCACGATCGCCGGGCTTTCGGCCAACTATTCTAGTCTGGTCGACGAAGTCCGCAGGGTGAAAGCCGCGCCGGCCCTCGACACCACATCGGTGACGGTCACCGGGATGCTGGATCAGGTCGGCCGCAGCATGGTCGGCATCGGCACCACCATCATCAGCCTGATCGACATGCTCGGCGCCGTCCTCGCCGCGGGCGGCAGGGTCATGATTCATCCCAGGGGATTCCGCCTGACTTCGACCGTGCATCATCTCGAGCAGGTATGCTGGCGCGCGGTGCCGATCGTGGTGCTCATCACCTTCCTGATCGGCTGCATTATCTCCCAGCAGGGCATTTTTCATTTCCGTAAATTCGGTGCGGATATCTTCGTTGTCGACATGCTCGGCGTGCTGGTGCTGCGCGAAATCGGCGTGCTGCTGGTGGCGATCATGGTGGCGGGCCGATCGGGCAGCGCCTACACCGCCGAACTCGGTTCCATGAAGATGCGCGAGGAGATCGACGCC
>Ga0137403_10008080_pt1 | contig 11786 bp, 11 predicted proteins | sample CZOMad2_1_16fung_FD_122057 | JGI IMG/M metagenome (GOLD analysis project Ga0137403, IMG submission 122057) | Vadose zone soil fungal communities from Angelo Coast Range Reserve, California, USA - CZOMad2_1_16fungal (Hybrid Assembly) | ecosystem: Environmental > Terrestrial > Soil > Vadose zone...
CGCCGAGCTCACGGGACTCGCGCTCCCAGAGCCGCCGCCTGCGCCGAGGACGGCGACGGCCCGCCCGGCCGGGCCGCCGCCTTCCCGTCCGGCCGCTCCCAAGGCACCCGCCCAGCCGCCCGCCCCCGTGCCGGCCTCCACTCCGGCGCCGGCTGCCGATTTCGTGGACCTGGGATCGCTGGTGCTGGACCAGAGTGCCCGGCCGCGTGACACCCGTATGCGGATCGAAGGCGCTGCCCCAAGCGAAGACGAGCAAAAGAATTTCGAGGAGATGCTGGCGGAGTTCAAACGTGGTATCGAGTTGAACCTCGACGTCGACGACTACGAGGCTCACTACGATCTCGGCGTCGCGTTCAAGGAGATGGGGCTGCTGGACGAGGCAATCGCCGAGTTCCAGAAGGCGCTCCGCGCGCCCGAAGGCCGGTTGCGCACGTCCGAGGCGTTGGGCGTGGCCTTTTTCGAGAAGGGCCAGTTCGGGATCGCGGAAACCGTGCTGCGCCGCGGGGTCGACGCCGAAGCCGGCGGTGACGACGCGAAGATCGGTCTGCTCTATTGGCTCGGCCGGTCCGCCGAGGCGCAGGACAAGGCCACGGACGCCCTCAGATATTATGAGCGGGCGCTCGCGATCGACATCCGCTTCATGGATCTCGGCGAGCGGGTGCCTCGGCTCACCGCCGGACGCCACGCATGAGCTCACCGGTCGCGCCGGTCACGCTGGCCGAGCTCCAAGCACCGGTGCGGCACGAGCTGGAGCGGGCCCAGCGGGAGCTGCGGCGGATCATCGAAGCGGATTTTCAGTTGATCCGCGACGTAAACGCCCACCTGCTGCAGATGCAGGGCAAGCTGTTTCGGCCCACCATCATGCTGCTCTCCGACCAGGCGACCGGCGCCGGGACGGCGCATGCCACCACGCTGGCCGCTGTGGTCGAGCTGATCCACCTCGCGACCCTGGTGCACGACGACTCGGTGGACCACTCCGTTCTCCGCCGGGGCATGCCGACCATCAACGCACTGTTCAGCCACCAGATCTCGGTCATCATGGGCGACTACCTGTACTCGCGCGCGGTGATCGAGCTGGTTCGCTTGAACCAGTTCGAGTCGCTGCGGGTGCTGAGTCGGGTGACCAACGAGATGACGGTGGGCGAGATGCGGCAGCTGCTGGCGCACGACCCGCTGCAGTTCAGCGAAGAGCAGTACGATCTGCTCATTCGCGCCAAGACCGCGTCGCTGCTGTCAGGGGCGGCGGAGCTGGGGGCTCTGGCGGCGCCGGCTCCTCAGCGGCATGCCTTGCAGCGGTTCGGAGAGGCCCTCGGCATGGCGTTCCAGATCGTGGACGACCTGCTCGACTATACCGCGGACGCGGCGGCGCTGGGCAAGCCTTCCGGCTCCGATCTGCGGGAACACAAAGTGACGCTGCCGCTGATTCACGCGCTGCCGAGGATGGACGACCCGGAGCGCCGGGCGGTGTCCGCCCTGCTCCGGAGCGCCGAGCCCAGCGACGGTCAGATCGCCGAAGTGATCGGCGCGGTAGCCCGAACCGGCGGGCTCGAGTACGCCCGCGAGCGGGCCCAGCGTCTGGGCCAGCAGGCCGACGCCGAGCTGGATGGCGTCCCACCGTCGCCCGCCCGGGATGCGCTCAGGGCGAGCATCACGTACGTTCTCGACCGGCGGAGCTGATGGCCAGCGGACCTCACCGGCCCGGATTCTACATCGGCGTTCTCATAACCGGCTTCATTGCGGGCGGCTTTCTCACCGCGTTCCTCCGGCAATGGCTCCCCGACAGCGCGGCAAAGACGTTCTTCACCAGCACCGCGTCGCCGATCTTCGGCCCTGTCTCGATTGATCTTCTGGTGGTAAACTTCACCCTCGGCCCCATGGCGCTCCACGTTTCGCTGCTCAGCCTGGTGGGGGTCCTGGTGGCCTATCTGATCGCGCGGTCGCTCTTCTAGGAGGGCCCTGTGGGGAATCTCGGCTTCTCGGAGATCATGCTCATCCTGGTGGTCGTCTTGCTCCTGTTCGGAGCCAAGCGGCTGCCCGAGGTGGGGGCCTCCATCGGCAAGGGCATTCGGGAGTTCAAGCGGAGCCTGACGGACACCCAGGATGCGATTATGAGCAATCCGGACGAGCGGCCGGCGGCGCCTCGCCAGCTCGACAGCCCGTCACAGCCGGCCCCGACGTCGGGAGACCCGAAGCGCCTGTCGCAATAGCCGGGGGCTAGCTCCCCTCGGCCTGCCCGCGCTGCCGCAGCACCTTGCTCCGGTTATCCACGATTTTGGCCGTGCTCCGGAGCCCCGCCACGTAGGTTTGCACCCGTTCCTGTCTGGCTTCCTGGTTGGCCCGCGCGCGCAAGTCGTTCAGGTCTTTAGCGAATGCGGCGGAGTCCGGCGCCGTGTGCTCGAACACTTGGAGCACGTACAAGCCCTCCTTGGTGTCGATCACGCCGCTGTGCTTCCCCGCGGCCAACCCGAACGCCGCGCCGGTGACGGCCGGGTCACGGATCGGTGAGCTGAGCCGCGCGAACGGGCCGTAGACCTCGTGCGGCAGCTTCATGGCGGCCGCGGCCTGCGCCAGCGTCGCGCCGCCGTCCAGCTGCTTGACCAGCTGCTGCCCGAGCTTGCGGGCTTCGACCCTCTTCTTCTCGTCCCGCACTGCCTCGGTCACCGTGTCCTTGGCTTGGGCAAGGCTGGGGACTCCGGCGGGCTGCACACTGTCGATCCGGAAGAGGTACATCGCGAACGGCGTTTCGATGATCGAGCTGATCTGCCCGACCTTGGCCTGGGCCGCCCAGCCGCCGGCATCCGGGAGCGTCAGCAGGCCGAGCTGCATCTTGCCCCCCGCGGGCAGCGGCTTGGCCCGACCGATCTGGAGCCGGAGGGCCCGGGCCACGGTGTCGAGCGCGGCGGGATCGAGGTGCTCCGCGGCAAGTTTGTCGAGTGTGTCGGCCTGGGCGTCCAGTCGGTCGCGATGCTGGCCGGTGACCTCGATCGGGATCAGGATGTGCCGTCCCTTGGCCTTGTTGCCGTTGCGGCTGGCGACCTGGATCAGGTGGAACCCGAACTGGGTTTCGACCGGCTCCGAGATCTCGTTGAGCTTGATGGAAAACGCCACTGAGTCGAAGGTGGGATCGAAGGCCCCCTTGGTCCACTCGCCCAGGTCTCCACCCTTGTTGCCGGACACGGTGTCCGCCGACTCCCGTTTGGCCACCTCGGCGAACGGCGCGCCACCCACCAGCTCCTTGCGCACCGCCTCGGCCCGGGCCCGGGCCGCGGCGGTGTCGGACGCGTCCGGCAGCCGCGAGATCGAGACGTAGCTGGCGTAGATCATCTTCGGCCGCTGGAGCTCGGCCCGGTGGGCCCGATACCAGGTCTCCACGTCCGCCGGGCTCACCGCAACCGCGGAGTCGGCGACCGCCGCGTGGGGAATGATGGCCGCGAGGTCTACCTTGACCACCTCGTGCTCGTCGCGATAGCGCTCCCAGAGGGCGGGATCCGAGAGGTACACGTCCGAGGTCAGGGTACGAAAGAGCTTGGCCCGCTCCAGCTGATCGCGATACTGCACCTCCATCTGGGGCAGGAACTGCTGGGCGACGCTCGAGCTCAGCCAGCGCTGGTACTTGGCGGCGTCGAACTTCCCGTTGGTCTGGAACTCCGGCAGCCGGAAGAACTCGGGGAGCGGGGTGGTGCGAATGGCTTCCACGATCTCCTCGTCGCTCACCCGCACGCCCCGGTGCCGGTATTCCGATTCCAGCAGCTCGCTGGTGACGAACTGATCCCAGACCGCGTTGCGGACCGCGTTCTGATCGTCCAGGCCCAGGTTTTCGTTGGCCTCGCGCTGCCTGGCTTCGATCGCTCGTTGGACTTCGCCCTCGTAGGCGCGGACATCGATCCGACGCCCGTTCACCTGGCCGACCGTGGTAGTGCTCGTCATCTTGTCCCAGGGCGCCATGGTCAGGACGAAGATCAGCATGAGCCCGGCGAACACCACGCCGGCGAGCTTCCCGGCGAATCCCCGAATCAACTTCATCACGAGAGCGGCCCCACCAGAAAAAGAGGGATAAGCTTAAGCCCGACAACGTCAAACCTCAAGCACGCGGACCCCCTCGGGCAGTTGACAGTCCCGGCGCGTTTCGCTACTGTCCGCGAAAGCCCTGCAACGACTTAGACCCTCACCCCCACTACTCCTTCAGCCCCGGGATCGGGATGTCCATTAGCGAGATCGCGAAGCTTGAGAGCCGGTGGCGGGAGAACCCCAATGGCCTGACCTTCGCCCCGCTCGCGGAGGCCTACCGCAAGCAGAAGGACCTCGAGCGCGCGCTGGAGATTCTCACGCCCGGTCTCGAGAAGCACCCCGACTACATCCCCGCCAACATCGTGCTCGGCCGCTGCCACTGGGATCTGAACGACCTCGGGGCCGCCGAGCGCGCGTTCACCCATGTGCTGGGGCTCGATGGCGAGAACGTGATCGCGCTCAAGGCGCTGGCCGACATTACCGAGCGGCTGATCCGCTACGACGAAGCCGAGCGCTGGCTCGAGACCCTGCTGGTCGTGGATCGAAGCAACGACGAGGCGAGGGACCAGCTCGAACGTATTCGCGAGCTGCAACGGGAGCAGGCGGAAGGCAGCTCGGCCGTGCCGGGAGCAGCGGCGGTAGCGGTCGAAGAAGGGGCGGCGGTGCCGCACGTGGACACCGTGGAGACCGAGGCTCTCACAATCGAGGAGCCGCCGGCGCCGCCGGAGGCATTTGAGGCCACTCCGGAGCCGCCCAAGCCGGAAGAGGTAGCCGCGGTGGAGTACATCGGCTGGGTCGCCAAGCCGGATGAGGTGGCTCCCTCCGCCGATCCGCTGCCGCTCGAGGAGCTGGAGGCAGACAGTCCGCTGCCGCTGGATGAGCTCGAGCCGCCTGACGAGCCTGCGATCCCCTCTGTGCCGTCTCCTGAGTTCGATGAGTTCGGGATCGAGCACCGCGAGGAGATCGTGCTGAACCCGTCCGGTCACACCGAGTATCAGTCGCCCAGCGCCCTGGACGACCTGATGGCCCACGTGACCGGCACGCCACGGGGAAGCATCGACGATCTGCGCCGGGATCTGGCGCCGCCCGAGCCGATAACCTCGGCCTTGAGCGACATCGACGGCTACGAGCTGGAGCCGGCCACGCTCCCCCCGCCGGAGCCGGTCGAGGCGAAGTCGCCCCCGGCCGGCCGCGGAGGACGCACCGCTGAGTTCTACGCTCTCGATGAGCCCCCAGCGGAGGCTGACCGAACGGCGGTCGCGCCGGACCCCCAACCGGTGCTCGGGGCGATCGACGAGTTGGGAGATGCTCCTGCCGTCGCCGAGCCGGAGCTGGTGGTGACCGAGACCATGGCCGAAGTGTTCCTGCGGCAGGGACATCTGGCGGAAGCACTCACGGTCTACCGCGAGCTGGTGCGACGCAGCCCCGACGCACCCCATCTGATGACCCGCGTCGCGGAGCTGGAGGCGCGCCAGGCGGCGGCGGTGGCTCCGCCGCCCCGCCCGGCCTACGCGGCCCGCGACACCGGCGGTCAGTCGGTGGCGGCGCTGTTTCAGGCGCTGCTGGCCGCGCGCCCTGAGGATACACCGGCGCGCTGGCCGGCCCGTGTCGAGCCGCCCGCGGCCGAGCCGGCTCCCGAGGAGGCCTCGGCCACTCGCCCCGCGGGCGAGCCCCTGTCTCTCGGGTCGGTATTCGGCGACGAGCCGCCGCCGGTCTCGCCCGCTATGCGCGGTTCCGGCGACGCCCAGCCGGCTTCGGCGGGCGGCGGCCCGGCGTCCTTCGACGATTTCTTCGGCACCGCCCCCCGCGCCACCGGAGGGCCCCCGCCGCCGCCCGGACGAACCACCGCCGGCCGCCGGGGCGACGATCTCGACCAGTTTCACGCCTGGCTCCAGAGCCTGAAGCGCTGAATGCGCGTCGCCGTCCTCAACGGCCCCAACCTCAATCTGCTGGGGACGCGGGAGCCCGAGGTCTACGGACGGACCACGCTGGCCGAAATCGAACAGCTGGTGCGAGCGGAGGCTGCCCGGCTGGGCACCGACATCGAGTGGACCCAGTCGAATCACGAGGGCGTTCTGGTGGATGCGGTGCAGGGCCTGCGCGGCCGGGTGGACGGCGCGCTGGTCAACGCCGCCGCGCTGTCTCACTCGAGCCTGCCCCTCCGCGACGCTTTTCTCGCCGTACGAGTCCCGTTCGTCGAGCTGCACCTATCGAACATCTTTGCGCGGGAGCCGGAACGGCGTCACTCGGTGCTGGCCGACCTGGCGCTCGGCCTGGTGACGGGGTTCGGCGCCCAGAGCTACGTACTCGCGCTGCACGCGCTCGTCGGCCGGCTCCGTGCCGCCTGATTCGCGCGCCGCGCGCCAGCGCGGCGTTCGCGCGGCACTCGCGACCGAGGGGGTGGATGGGCTGCTCGTCACCCATCTGCCCAACATCCGCTACCTGACCGGCTTCACCGGCTCGGCCGGTCTGCTGCTGGTGCGGCCGAGCGATGCCGTGCTGGTTACCGACTTTCGCTACGCGACCCAGGCCCCCCGCGAGGTGGGTGAGGCTGCCCGGGTCGATGTCGACCCGGTGAGCGTGTGGCAGCGGCTCGGCAAGGAGCTCGCCGAAGTGCCGCTCGAGGCGCTCGGGGTGGAAGCGCAATCGCTCACCATCCGGGACGCGGAACGGGTGAGCGGGGCGACCCGCGGGCGGGTGGTGCCGACGGTCGACCTGGTCGAGCGACTGCGGGCCGCCAAGGACCCCGACGAGGTCAGGGCGATTCGCTGCGCGGCGTCGCTGGCGCAGGATGCGCTCGCGGAGGTGTTGCCGGAGATCGGTCCGGGTCGCACCGAGCGGGAGATCGCCGCCGCGCTCGAGGGTGCCCTGCGCCGCGGTGGCAGCGAGTGGCACCCATTCCCGACCATCGTCGCCTCCGGGCCCCGCTCCGCGCTGCCTCACGCCCGCACCAGCGGCCGGGTCCTGGAGCCGGGCGACTGGCTGCTGCTCGACTTCGGCGCTCAGGTGGACGGCTACTGCGCCGACCTCACCCGAACCGTGGTCGTGGGCCGCCGGGCCGACGAACGACAGCGGGCCGTGTACCAGCTGGTGGAGACCGCGCAGCGCCGGGCGCTCGACCACTTGCGAGCCGGCATGACAGGACGGGAGGGCGACGCCCTCGCCCGTGAGGTGATCGCCGAGCGTGGCTTCGGCGATGCGTTCGGGCACTCGCTCGGTCACGGGCTCGGGCTCGAGGTGCACGAGGCGCCCAGGGTCGCCCCGACGGCCGAGGCGCCCCTCCCCCTCCACGCTGTAGTCACGGTAGAGCCGGGGATCTATCTTCCGGGTTGGGGCGGAGTGCGGTTGGAAGACGACGTCTACCTCGGCCCCGACGGACCCGAGTGTCTGTCGGACAACCGAACGGAACTAGTCGAACTCGTGTGAGGCCCCCCGAGCACTTATGACCCCTCAGGAAATGCAGGAGCTCGCAGAGCTGCTCCAGAACGTGCCCGGAATCAAGTCCATCGATCTCAAGGACGTCCGGAAACTGGCCCAGCTGCTCCGCGAGTCGCCCGAGATCGGGTCCATCGAGGTCAAGGGCTGGTTCGGGACCGGCATCGTCATCACGCGCACCTCGAACACCACCCATGCGGCGCCGCTGATGCACCCGACCGGGGCGGCGCCGCGAGGACCGGGCCTCGACGCTCACCCGGCCGGTGGACCCCCCGCGGGCGCCGCCCCGGCCGCGCTCAAGGAGATCCGCTCACCCATGGTGGGCACCTTCTACCGGTCGCCGGAGCCGGGTGCCGAGCCCTACGTGCAGGTAGGGAGCCGGATCTCCTCGGGGCAGACCGTCTGCATCATCGAAGCGATGAAGATCATGAACGAGATCGAGGCGGAGATCGCCGGGGTGGTCCGCGAGGTGAGCGTCGAGGATTCCCAGCCGGTGGAGTTTGGACAAGTGCTCTTCAGGGTGGATCCGAATGGCTGATTCGACCGGCACGACCGCCCCTGCGGCGTTCAACTTCAAGCAGGCCATCGCGCAGATGATCCAGCGCAACGGGTCCGACCTCCTCCTCAAGGTGGGTCGGGCGCCGACAGTGCGGGTCAATGGCGATCTCGCCACGCTGGAGATGAGCCCGCTCAAACCGGAGGACCTCAAGCTGCTGGCGGAGCAGGTCATGACGCCGCGGCAGGTGAAGGAGTTTGCCGAAAAGAAGGAGGCCGACTTCGCCATCGGTGTCCCTGGGGTCGGGCGGTTCCGGACCAACATCTATCAGCAGCGTGGCACGCTCGCCTTTGCGTTCCGGGCCATCCCCTACGAAGTGAAGACGATCCGGGAGCTGAATCTCCCTCCCATTCTGGAGGAGGTCTCGCTCAAGCCCCGCGGCATCGTGCTCGTGACCGGCATTACCGGATCCGGCAAGTCGACCGCGCTGGCCTCGATGATCCACCACGTGAACCAGCACCGCCGCTGCAACGTCATCACCATCGAGGATCCGATCGAGTTCCTCCATCGCGACGTGCAATCGAACATCTCGCAGCGGGAAGTGGGCAGCGACACCCTTTCGTTCGGCGCCGCGCTGCGGCACGTGCTGCGCCAGGACCCCGACGTGATCCTGATCGGGGAGGTGCGCGACATGGAGACGCTGGACACCGCGCTCAAGGCTGCCGATACCGGCCACCTCGTGTTCTCCACGCTCCACACCACCGACGCGACCCAGACCATCAATCGCATCATCTCGTTCTATCCGCCGCATCAGCACCAGGAGATCCGGTCGCTGCTCTCGACCGCGCTCGCGGCCGTGGTCTGCCTCCGGCTGGTGCCGCGCAAGGATGGGCGGGGCCGGGTGCCTGCCGCCGAAGTGCTCATCAATACGGCGGCGGTGGCGGACAACATCCGCGACATCGAGAAGGCGCTGAACATCCCCGACCTGATCTCCCAGGGCACGGTGTCCTACGGCATGCAGTCGTTCGATCAGTCGCTCATGAAGTGGTACAAGGACGGGATGGTCACCTACGAGAGCGCGCTGTTCTATTCCTCGAACCCGAGCGAGTTCGCGCTCCGGGTCTCGGGGGTGGATTCGGCCTCGGACCGGACGTTCTCCGACGTGACCGGGGACGCCAGCGCCGGCCGGTCGCTCGACCTGACCCCCTGATGCTCAAGAAGGTCCTCATCGCGAACCGCGGGGAGATCGCCCTGCGGGTCATCCGCGCGTGCCGGGAACTCGGACTCCAGACCGTGGCCGTCTACAGCGAGGCCGACCGGGAATCGCTGCACGTCCGTTTTGCCGACGACGATGTGTGCATCGGGCCGCCGCCCGGCCGCCTCTCCTACCTCAAGATCCCGAACCTCATCGCCGCTGCCGAGATCACCGGAGCCGACGCGATCCATCCGGGGTACGGCTTCCTGGCCGAGAACGCGGAGTTCGCCGACACCTGCCGGGCCTCGAACATCACTTTCATCGGTCCGACCGGCGAGCAGATCCGGCTGATGGGCGACAAGGCCACCGCCCGCCGGCTGGCGCAGGAGGCGGGCGTTCCCACCGTTCCTGGCTCCCCCGGCACCATCGACGATCCGGACGAGGCGCTGCGGTTTGCCGAGGAGATCGGATTTCCCGTCATCATCAAGGCGACGGCCGGCGGCGGCGGGAAGGGGATGCGCATCGCCCAGGGTCTGGAGCAATTCTCCGAGCTGTTCGGGCTGGCGCAGAACGAGGCGCTGGCGGCATTCGGCAACGGCTCCGTCTACGTCGAGAAGTACCTCGAGCATCCCCGGCACATCGAGATCCAGGTGTTGGGCGATTGCCAGGGGAAAGTGGTGCACCTGGGCGAGCGGGACTGCTCGGTCCAGCGCCGCCATCAGAAATTGGTCGAGGAGAGCCCGAGCCCCGCGCTCGACGTCGGGCTGCGCCGCCGAATGGGAGAGGCGGCCGTTGCGCTCGCGTCGAACATCGAGTATCAGGGCGCCGGGACGGTGGAGTTTCTGCTCGATCCGGAGGGTAACTTCTACTTCATGGAAATGAACACCCGGATCCAGGTCGAGCACCCGGTGACCGAGATGGTGACGAGCTTCGATCTGGTGAAGGAACAGATCCAGATCGCGGCGGGGGAGCCCGTGAGCTATCGAGGCGACGGCACCCGGCTTCGGGGCCATGCCATCGAGTGCCGCATCAACGCCGAAGATCCCTACCGGAACTTTCAGCCCTCGCCGGGCTTGATCACGGCGTATCATCCGCCGGGCGGTCCAGGGGTACGGGTCGATACCCATGTGTATGCCGGCTATACCGTGCCGCCCTACTACGATTCTCTGCTGGCCAAGGTGATCGTGCACGGAAACACGCGCCAGGAAGCGCTGTCGCGCATGGGGCAGGCGCTGGACAGCTTTATCCTCGAGGGCGTAACCACCACCATCCCGTTCCTCGGCCGGGTGATTCGCCATCCCGCCTTCGTGGCCGGCACAGTGGACACCCGGTTTCTCGAGCGCGAGTCCCACCTCCTGCAGCCGGACTGATGAAGCTCGACGTCTGGTTTTCGCCGATAGGGGTCGGACCCGCGGACGTCCAGGGACGCACGATCTTCGTGATCGACGTGCTCCGGGCCACGACAGCCATGTGTGCGGCGCTCTATCATGGGGCACGTGCCCTCATCCCGGTTGCCTCTACGGAAGAAGCGCTCCGTCTGGCGCAGACCATCGGCAGCGCCGACGTCCTGCTCGCCGGCGAGAAGAAGTGCGTCCGGATCCCCGGGTTCGCGCTGGGCAACAGCCCACTCGAGATGACCGAGCACGCGGTCAAGGGAAAGACGATCGTCGTCACCACCACCAATGGCACCAAGGCGCTCCTGGCGGCGCAGGGCGCGGCCGCCGTATACGTGGCCGGTGCCGTCAACCTCACGGCGGCCGGCGAACGGGCCCGCGAGGCGCTGGAGCAGCGCCGCGACGTGGTGATTCTCTGCTCCGGGCGGGACAGGGCCTTCGGTCTGGACGATGCCTACTGCGCCGGTCGCCTCGCTGTCGAGGCGCTGGGCGGTCGGAAACCCCGCAAGGGCCTGAACGATGCGGCGCTGGCGAGCCTGGACCTGGTCCGGCGCTACGGTGACAACTGGGAGCGCCCGTTGTCCTACAGCCGCGCCGGCCGCGAGCTCGTGCGGCTCGGGTTCGGCGCCGACGTGCTCGATGCGGCCCGGCTCGATGCCTATCCGGTGCTCCCCCACTTCCATGAGCGGCGGGTCACTCTCGCGCCGCAGCTGCAGTCCCAGCCCGCGCCGCCGCAGCCCCAACCCCAGCCGTTATGACCGCCGACTCCCGCCGCCGGCTCGGCGCCGTCACGGCGCTGGTACTTGGCGTGTTCGTCGGGCTCACCCTCCTGCCGTTCGGGCTCACTGGACCGGTCGGCAGTTGGATCGGCCACACGCTCTGGCACGCCCTCGGCGCCGGCGCAGTCGGGCTCGCTTTGCTCGGGCTCGGGCTCGCGCTGGCCGGCTTCGAGCGGCTCGGGCGACTCGACATGAAGCGGGCGGCCGTCCTCCTCGTCGGGCTGAGCCTGCTGCTGCCCTACCTCGTCGGCGTGCTGAGTCGGGTCGGCTATCTGGATCTGGTCCCCGATGTCGAGCAGCGAAGTCTGCCCGCGCGACTGGCGGGGCTGCTGCCCGGAATGCTCGCCGAGGTCGTCGCGGACCGGATCGGGGTCGCGGGCGCGGTGCTGCTCGGCTTCCTTGCGCTGTCCGCGCTGACCCTGGTGACCTTCGCGTGGCATCCATTGCAACGGCTCGAGGCAGGCAGGGCTGGCGCGCCG
>Ga0137403_10008081_pt1 | contig 11786 bp, 10 predicted proteins | sample CZOMad2_1_16fung_FD_122057 | JGI IMG/M metagenome (GOLD analysis project Ga0137403, IMG submission 122057) | Vadose zone soil fungal communities from Angelo Coast Range Reserve, California, USA - CZOMad2_1_16fungal (Hybrid Assembly) | ecosystem: Environmental > Terrestrial > Soil > Vadose zone...
ACGGCGACGATGGGCGACGTCTATCCCGAGCTCGTATCCAAGGAGCCGCACATCGAGCGCGTGACCCGCGCCGAAGAAGAGCGCTTTCTCGAGACGATCGAAGGCGGACTCACGCGGATGGAGGAGCTCCGTCACCAGCCGGTTATTTCGGGCGATGATGCGTTCAAGCTCTACGACACATATGGCTTCCCGCTCGATCTGACGCAGATGATCGCGGCCGAGCATGGGCATACGGTGGACGTCGAGGGATTCGAGCAGGCGCTGGGGCAGCAGCGGCGCAGGTCGCGGGCGGCGAGAAAAGCGGCGGCGGGGGGCGGCGAAGGGCGGCGAAGGGGCGGCGAATGGGTTGAGCTAAAAAAGAAGGCCAAGCAGAAGTGGATCGGGTACGAGGTCACCAAGACCGAGACCGAACCGATCGCATTTCGGCAGACCGGTGATCAACTCGAGATCATTCTCGAGGAGAATCCGTTCTACGCCGAATCAGGCGGCCAGGTCAGCGACACCGGTGTAGTCCAAGGCGAGGGGTGGGAGTTGACGGTCGAAGGCGTCGAGAAGGTGGACGGCCGGAGCGCGGTGGTCGGCACGTTTGGCGAATCGTTCGAGCCGACGGCCGCCCTCGCCCAGGTCAACGAAGCGCGGCGCCGCAATATCGAGCGCAATCACACCGCCACGCATCTCGTGCATGCGGCGCTCCGGAAAATCCTGGGTGCGCACGTGCGCCAGGCGGGATCGGTCGTGGCGCCCGAGCGCCTGCGCTTCGACTTCAGCCACCACGGCCCCATCAAGGGCGATCAACTCGCCGCCATCGAAGCCGAGGTCAACGCGTACGTTTGGGAGAATCACCCGATCGAGACCCGGCAGATGGCGTACAAGGACGCGGTCGCGGCGGGCGCGATGGCGCTGTTCGGTGAGAAATACGGCGATGTGGTTCGCGTCGTGGACGTTCGCGACGTGTCGCTCGAGCTCTGCGGCGGCACGCACGTCGGCGCGACCGGACAAATCGCGCTGTTTCGCTTCACGCACGAGACCGGCGCCGCCGCAGGCGTGCGCCGCATCGAAGCGCTGACGGGCCCCGCGGCGTACCGCTATGCGCTCGAGCTGCAGCGCCACCTGTCCGAAGCGTCCGGGTTGCTCAAGACGCAGCCCGAGCATGTCGTCCGCCGCATCGAGGCGATGCTGGAGGAGAACAAGAAGTTGGAAAAACGAGTTGCGGAGCTGCTCAAGGGAGGAGTTGGGAGCGGGGAGCAGGGAGCGGTTGAGAGAATTGGCGACGTCGAGCTGCATGTCAGTGAATCCCGACTCGAGGACCGCGGCCAAATCGCCGCGATCATGGACGGGTTCCGCGCCAAGCATAAGGGCGCTATTTCCGTGTTGTTCACCACTGGCGACCGGGCCGGCATCCACGTGGCTGTGACGGATGATCTGGTCTCCAAGGGTATCAAGGCGGGCGAGATCGCCAACGCCATCGCGGCGACAACCGGCGGGAAAGGCGGCGGGCGGCCGCATTTTGCATCTGCCGGTGTCGGCGACGTCAACAAACTGGGTGAGGCACGGGCTCGGACCGTGGAGATCGTTCGGGAGTTCGCAGGGTGACGCGCGAGGAGGTCCTCGCGTGGCTCCGTTCTCGTAGGCCGGCGCCCCCGCAGACATTGCGGGAGCGTCTAGATCGCGCCGTCGAACAACTGGTCCCAGCTCCCAGCGCCACGCTCCCGGTCTATCTGGCGCGCCTGGGCCGCGATCTGCTCGATGGTGTCGCAAGCAAGCCGAAGGGCGGCCGCGAGCTCGCGCTCGATCTCCTCGCCGCCGACGCGCTCGCCACCTACGCCTTCGAAGCGCAAACCGAGGGGACACATGAGACTTGAGGGTCAGGGTTTGCTCGTACTCGTGGATCCGGTCCGCACCAGCGGCGCGGAGGCGGCACGCATCGGGCGTGCGGCGAAAGCTGCCGGGGTGCGTGGCCTGTTGATCGGCTCGTCGTTCGACGGCGCCGCCCGGACGCACGAGGTAGCACGGGCGTTGCGGGACAACGCGCCCGGCATTCCGGTCGTGCTCTTTCCCGGCTCCGCCATGCAGCTCACCGATCAAGTGGATGTCGTGCTCTTCCTGTCGCTCGTGTCGGGCCGCAATCCGCAGTATCTGATCGAGGAGCACGTCCGCGCGGTGCCGTATCTGCAGCAGCATCCCGTGCCGACCTTGTCCACCGCCTACATCCTGATCGACGGTGGGCGGGTGACGAGCGTGGAGTCCGTGAGCCAGACGCGTCCGCTGCCGGCCGATAAGCCCGAGCTGGCGGCCGCGCATGCCACCGCGGCGATGCTGATCGGGATGCAGGCGGTGTATCTCGACGCCGGGAGCGGGGCGGACCGCCCGGTATCGCCGGAAGTGATTCGCGCCTGCCGCGCCGCCGTGCCGCACTCCCCGCTCTTCGTTGGCGGAGGCATTCGCACGCCGGCGCTCGCGCGCGCCGCCAGGAAGGCGGGTGCCGACTTCGTCGTCATCGGCACCGTCGTCGAGGAGGGATTGGACGGTCTCGAGGCTTTGGTCGAGGCCGTGAAGTGAGCCTCAGCAGAATCCGAGAGTCGTTACAGGGTTTGGCGACACTCGCCGGCCAGGTTGCGGCGGAGCACGCGGACGAGATTGCCGCCATCGCGGAGCGGTACGAGGGCACGCTGCGCCTGGGCGGCACGCTGTTCTTTGCCGGGAACGGGGGCAGCGCCGCCGACGCCCAGCATGTCGCCACCGAGTATGTGGTGCGTTACCAGACGAATCGGCCGGCGATGCGCGCGGTCGCGCTGACGACGGACACCTCGTTGCTGACGGCGTGCGCCAACGACATGGGCTTCGATGAAGTCTTCGCCAGGCAGATCGAAGCCCTGGCCGGACCGGGCGATCTGCTGGTGCTGCATTCGACGTCCGGGGAGAGTCCCAACGTCATTCGCGCCGCGCAGGCTGCCAAGGCTCGTGGGGTGGGCGTCGTGGCGCTGCTCGGACGAACGGGAGGCCAGCTCAAAGACCTCGCCGATCTGGTGCTCATCGTGCCCTCGGCCGAGACGGCGCGCATTCAGGAGCTCCATCTCGCGATCGAACACGTGATCTGTGACCTCGTCGAAGATCGGTTGAAGGGTTGATCGATCTCACCCGGAAGCGCGCGTTTGTGACCGGGGGCGGCCGGGGCATCGGGCGCGCCACGGCTGTGATGCTCGCGAAGGCAGGCGCGAAGGTCGCCATAGGATACCGCAGCCGCAAACCCCCAGCCGAAGCGCACGTCACCGCCTCCGTCCGCGGCGATCTCGGCACGCCGACCGGAGCCAGCAAGGCGGTCGCGGAAGCCCTGCGCGCCCTCGGCGGCGGTCTCGATATTCTGGTGATCAATCACGGCGTCTGGCCGCCCGACGATGTGCCCGTCGCCAAGATGACCGACGAGCAGTGGGAATCCACCCGGCGCGCGAATCTCGATGCGGTCATCTACGTGTGCCGCGCCGCGATTCCCCACATCGCGGAAGGGGGAACGATCGTGCTGGTCGCTTCGACCGCCGGGCAGCGAGGCGAGGCGTTTCACACCGACTATGCCGCCACCAAGGGCGCCGTCATCTCGATCACGAAGTCGCTCGCCGTCGAGCTCGCGCCCAAGATCACGATCAACTGTGTCGCTCCCGGATGGGTGGACACGGAAATGTCGGCGAAGCCGTACGCGGGGGCCGGCCGCGCCGCGATCGAGAAAGCGATTCCGCTCCGGCGCGTGGCCACCGCCGAGGACGTCGCGGGCCCGATCGTATTTCTGTGCTCGAGTCTGGCCCGGCATATCACGGGCGAGATTCTCAACGTGAACGGGGGCTCAGTGCTCTGCGGATGACGTTCCCCGAGAAGCTGCCCATACCATCCGAAGTCCTGAAGATTGCCAAGAAGCTCGAAGACGCAGGCTTCGAGACGTGGTGCGTGGGTGGCGCGATCCGCGACAACCTCCTCGGTGTCGACAATCACGACTTCGATCTCACGACATCGGCCCCGCCGGCCGAGGTCCAGAAGGCGTTCAAGCGCACCGTGCCGGTGGGGATCGAGCACGGCACGGTGGCCGTCCTCGATGCCAACAATCAGCCGCACGAAGTCACGACGTTTCGCAAGGACATTCAGACCGATGGCCGCCACGCCGTCGTGGAGTTCGGCGTCTCGCTCATGGACGACCTGGCGCGCCGCGACTTCACCATCAATGCGATCGCCTATCACCCAATCCGGCACGAGTGGCGCGATCCCTTTCAGGGTGAGCAGGACCTCGCCAAGAAGCTGATCCGCTCGGTCGGCGATCCGAACTGGCGCTTTCAGGAGGATTACCTGCGGATCCTGCGCGCGTTGCGCTTCAGCGCGCGGTTCGAGTTCCGGATCCACGCGCGCACGCTCGAGGCCGCCAAAGCGAACGTTCAGGGATTGGCCCAGCTGTCGGCAGAACGCGTGCACGATGAGTGGTTCAAGGGCATCAAGACTGCGAAGAAAGTGTCGAAGCTGGTAACGCTGTGGCGCGACGTCGGCGCGACACGGATTTGGCTTCCCGAAATGGCGGGGGGGGAGCTGGGAGCGGTGGACAAGCTGCCGCGAGATCCGGTGCTGATCACGGCCTATCTGGCGAAGGACCCGGCGTCGTTGCTCACGCGATTAAAGTGCTCCAACAAGGACATCGAGCGCGGCCGCGCCATTGGCCGGTGGCGGGACAAGTACCCCGATGCAAAGGACGCCACCGCTGTCCGACGGTGGCTCGCGGCGGTGGGCGAGTATGCTGACGACCTGTTGGCGCTGCTCCCCCCGCCCGCTTCACGCTCCCCGCTCACTCACGCTGTCGACAAGATCCGCGCGGCCAATCCGCCGCTGACACTCAAGGACCTCGCGGTGAAAGGCGACGATCTCATCGCCGCCGGCGTGCGGGCCGGTCCCGATGTGGGCGAGGCGCTCGCGCGGCTGCTGGAAGAAGTGCTCGACGACCCGGCCCGCAATACCAAGGAATACCTGCTCTCACATGTCTAAAGCGTTGTTGTACGCCCTCGTCGCCGCTGCTGGCAACGTGCTGGGCGCTCTCGCCGTCACGCGGCGCGCCGTACGCGAGCTGCGCGTCATCGAGCTGCTGGTGGCGTTCGGCGCGGGGTTCATGCTGTCGGTGGCCATTGTCGAGCTGTTGCCGGCGGCGTTCGCGCGCAGCGGCAATGGCGCGGCGGCACTGGTGCTGCTCGGGTATCTCGCGGTGCATCTCACGCAGCACACCATCACGCCACACTTTCACTTTGGCGAGGAGACGCATCCGGTGAGCTCGGTCGCCGGAACGTCGGCGCTTGTCGGGTTGCTCTTGCACACCTTCTTCGACGGCGTGGCGATCGCCAGCGCGTTTCTGGTGCGCCCCGAGCTCGGCGTCATGGTCTTCGTCGCGATCTTCCTCCATAAGCTCCCGGAAGGGGTGACGATCTCGAGCCTGATGCTGGCGGGCGGGCGGTCCGGTGGTCGCGCGGTCGGCGCAGCGGCGCTCCTGGGGATCGCCACGCTGCTTGGGGTCGTGCTCACGGAGAAGTTGGGGTTCCTGGTCCAACATGGGCTGGCGCTCTCGGCGGGCGTGACGATCTATGTCGCGGCGTCGAATCTCGTTCCCGAGTTTCAGGACAAGAAGGGGTGGGCGCTTCCGTCGGCATTTTTTGCCGGCGCAGCCGTATTCTTCCTGACCAAGATGTTGATGGATGGCGTGTCGTGACGGAGCCCACGTTGTTTCAGGGCTCCAGCGAGCCGTTAGCGGCACGGATGCGGCCCAAGACACTCGATCAATTCCTCGGGCAGGAGCACCTCCTCGGCCCGGGGAAAGCCCTCGGCGAGTTGATCCGCCGCGGCGATGTTGGGTCGTGCATCTTCTGGGGGCCGCCCGGCTCTGGCAAGACCACGCTGGCCAAGATCATCGCCAACTACACCGACCGGCACTTCGAGCCGTTTTCCGCCGTGACCGAAGGCGTGGCCCGCGTGCGCGAGATCATCAAGGAAGCGGAAGAGCGGCTCAAGTACCACGGACAGGGCACGATCCTGTTCTGCGATGAAATCCACCGCTTCAACAAGGGGCAGCAGGACGCGTTCTTGCCGTGGGTCGAGAACGGCATTATCACGCTCATCGGTGCGACCACGGAGAACCCGAGCTTCGAGCTCACGGGAGCCCTCCTTTCGCGGTGCAGGGTGTTTGTGTTGGAGCCGCTCACCGATCCACATATCAGGAAGATCATCGAACGGGCGACCGGGGAATGGGGAAAGGGGAAGAGTGCGGGGACGGTTCTCGGCTTTGATGCTGAAGCGGTGGAGCTTTTAGTGCGACATGCTCAAGGAGACGCGCGCAGGGTTCTGAATACGCTCGAAGCTGTCTTCAAGCATGCTGAGCACCAGTCCCCATTCCCCAGTCCCCTCGGTGCCGATCTGGTGCGGAGCGTGCTCGAAAAGCCGTTGCCTCTGTATGACAAAGGCGGCGAGCAGCACTTCAATCTCATTTCGGCGCTGCACAAGGCGGTGCGCGGCTCGGATGCCGACGGGGCGCTGTACTGGCTCGCGCGCATGCTGGCGGGTGGCGAAGACCCGCTCTACATCGCGCGGCGCCTCGTGCGAATATCGGTCGAGGATATCGGGCTCGCGGACCCGCGGGCGCTCAGCGTCTCGCTAGCCGCCAAAGACGCGTATCACTTCCTTGGGAGTCCTGAAGGCGAGCTGGCCCTCGCTGAGGCCGCGATTTATCTCGCGACCGCCCCGAAGTCGAATCGCGCGTACGCGGCGTTCGGACAAGCGCAGGCCGCCGCCGACGCGCATCCCGCCGAAGCGGTCCCATTGCATATTCGCAACGCGCCAACCGGGTTGATGAAAGGGCTGGGCTACGGCGAGGGCTACAAGTATGCGCACGACTACGACCAGGCATACGTGCCGCAGGAGTACCTGCCTGATTCGCTACGCGGCGCGAAGTGGTACGAACCCGCCGACGCCGGTTATGAAAAAACGGTCAAAGAACGGATGGCGTGGTGGGAGCGCCTGCGGGCGTCGGTGCCCCCCGAGCAGGATCCCAGTCCCGAGTGACGTCGCGCTGCTCGGTTCGGCGGGGCAATACCTGACTGAATCCATGCAACCAGCCTTCGAGCTCAATGTTAGTGAGTGCCGAAGGGACCACGATTCTCGGAAGCAGCAGGGAGCGCGTCTTGCGGGTGGCTAGCCCGGGATCGCACGTGGTTGCGGATTTAACGCCAAGCTCTGATAGCCACGGGAGGAAGCGCTCCTCGTACACCCCGCTGGGGTAGCAAAAATGGTCGGCGTGCGGCTGGCCGACCTCCGCCAGAAAGTTGCGATTGTCGATGATCTCGCGCGCGAAGAGTGCGCGATCTCTTGGCGTGCGGTGACGATGCGTGTGCAGCTGCAGGTCGACCCCCTCCCTGACCAGCTGACTCAGCTCCTCCGGTTTCATCAGGTGCAGGATCCGATTCGCCCGCATGGATCCCAAATCGACCTTCAGAGCGGCAGCTAACCGCTCGAGGAGCGCGTCTTTTCCCTCGGCCGACAGTCCGTTGCGGTGAGCGACCTGTCGAATCTGCAAGCACACCGTCGAGCGGTGTGTCTTGGTGCTCAAGTCGAGCAGCCCGGAAACGCCGGTGAACTCCCGTCCCTCGATTGTCTTGTCCGCCCCCTTCCAGAGAACGTACGAGACGGCCACGTCGAAGACTGGCCTATTAAACGATGAGTAATATGAGGTTTGATACACCGTGACCGGCAGCCCAAACTCGCGGATGACCGGCCAGGCCCGGGCGAAGAAGTCGTAGGAGCCGTCGTCAAACGTAATCACGGTCGCCCTGGGTGGTAGGTCGTTCCGGCCCAGTCTGGACATCGCTTCGCCGAGTGAGAGTACGGAACAGTTGTTGCGAACGAGCAACTCCATATGACTTCGGAGCGCAGCCTGAGTCATGAAGAGCGCCGGGTTCCAGACGTGCTCGTCTTGCTGGGAAACGCCGTGGTAGCCGACGATCAGGAGGCGCCGGGTCCTCCACGGGCTATGCCCCACCACCGAGAAGAGACCCATTCTCTTGGAGTTCCTCAGAACCGACACCTTGAGCGTCTTCAGTGGAAAGAGCGCCCCGCCGCCGATCAGCAGGATGACCGCTATGAAACTGAGGACGTCGTCGCCCAATTGCTCTCCTTAAGATTCGTTCAACCTGCGGTCTAGTCTACGGCCGGCTCCGTACAGGGGTGCGACAGCGTCAGGACTGCCGGCGGTCTCGGGTATGTGCCGCGCCGCACCGCCGTGCGGAGGCGCGCCATGCCTGCGACCACGTGCGCCAAGTGACCCCGATCGCCGGGGTATGGGAAGCGGGGAAGCGCGAACCGCCCGAGTGTTTCCTGGGCTGGGACGCGGTGCAGGTCTACATAGCCGGGCACCGTGGTGAGCGCAGCCTTGATACCGGCACGTTCCGCCGCCTGACAGACTTTTTGCTTCCATGCATGCGGTTGGCCGTTTGGATAACAGAAAACCGGCACGCAGGCGTCGGTCTCCTGCCGCACCCGACGGTACGATTCCTGAATCTCCCAATTGCACGTCGCGTCATTCGTCAGGGCGAGAATCGGATGGGTCACGGTGTGGGGGCCGAACGTAGCACCGAGTCGCGCTGTCCGGCGCACGTCGTCCCAACTGATTGGTGCGAACGAGCTCGGTGGGCGCACCGGCAATTCCACATCCAACTGGTGGGTGAGGCTGGTGATCACCGCTTCACGCTCCGATACCCCTACCATTTGCAGTCGCTGGATCACGTCGTGCTGGACACCGACTCGCTCGCTCGGCGTGGACCAGCGATACGAGAGAACGTCGTGTCCCACCCGAAGGAGCGCGGAGGTCTGTCGCGTCTGCTTGAACACGTGCGCCACGCGATCCCACCACAGCCACAGCTGCCCATCGAGGAATCCCGTTGTGAGAAACAGCGTCACGGGGCAGTCATACTCGGCGAAGACTGGGGCACCGATGGTGGCGAAGTCGGCGTATCCATCGTCCACCGTGAAGACGACGGCGGGCGTTCTCGACCCGGCGTCGCCGTCCTGGAGCAGCCTGAGCGCGTCGGTCAAGCTTAGCAAGCGGTACCGGTGACGGCGGAGGTACGCCAAGTGATCTCGCAGCGTCGCGGGATCGGCGCCCTCCAACTCGTGCTGCGGGTCTGCGAACCGGTGCAGTGTGAAGATCGACAGCAGACCGCGTCCCAGCGTGCGGACTGCCGGAGCGACGGCGTTCGCGCCCATCAGTCGAAGCAGGAGGCGACGCGAGAGGCTGGGTTGCGGCGGGCCGGGCGGCACGGTCGTCGACTCTTGCAACATGCATACCGTAAGTCAACTCACTGAGGTTGCGACATTTTTCCGCGTCGTTGGTCGGTTCTTCTACAGTTCGGTCGAGTCTTGTGGCCGTATTGCTACAATTCCCCTCCACTAAAGGCATTGTCGAGTGAAGCGGGTCCAAAGTGCCCATCAGACATCACAACAACAGCTTAGGTGCCGCGGCCCGCGGCGGTCATGGCACCCCGGCTCGGTATAGGGGTTGCTAGCGATCCATTCCCAGGGGTCGGACGCGCCGGTCCCCGCGTTCTGGGCCCAGGGGGATTCGATGCTGGCAGGCGGTACACGCTGTGTCGTCACGGGAGGCGCTGGTTTTATCGGCAGCCACGTCGCCGCAAGGCTGGCGGCGCTCGGGTGCCGTGTCCTAATCGTCGACGACCTGAGCACAGGCGACGAATCCAACCTTGCGGGTCTCGACGGCAAGGTGGAGTTCCTGCGGGGCGATTTGTGTGAGCCGGAGGTGTGCCGCCAGGCGGTCGTAGGTGCCGAAGTGGTATTTCATCTCGCCGCAATCCCGAGTGTTCCGCGCTCCCTCGCGGACCCGTGGGCTAGCCACAACGCCAACGTCAACGCGACCGTGCGCTTACTCGAAGCTTCCCGCAAGGCCGGGGTGCGCCGGATCGTCTATTCGAGCTCGAGTTCCGTGTACGGCGACTGTGCGGTCCTACCCAAGGTGGAGAGCGCCGAGCCGTTACCGCGATCACCGTACGCAGTCTCCAAGCTCGCGGGTGAGCAGTACGTCCTGGCGTACGCGCGGGCCGGCCTCGTCGAAGGTGTCGCGCTGCGGTACTTCAACGTCTTCGGCCCCAGACAGAGCCCTTATTCGGCCTATGCGGCCGTGATCCCGGCCTTTCTCATGGCTGCCGCCGATGGAGGGCGGCCTGTCGTGTTCGGTGACGGGTCTCAGACGCGGGACTTCACGTTCGTCGAGAACGTTGTCGAGGCAAACATTTTGGCGGCCACGCGCCCGCGCGAGGCGGCGAATGGCTGGGTGGTGAACGTCGGTGCGGGAGTGCAGACGTCATTGCTCGGGCTAGTGGACGCGATCGGCCAAATCGCGGGCCGTCGGCTCCACCCGGAGTTTCACGCGCCGCGACCGGGCGATGTGAAGGATTCGCTCGCCAGTCTGGATCGCGCGGCTGAGGTGCTTCGCTATCGACCGGTCATCGGCCTCGAGGAAGGGTTGCGGCGAACCTGGGCCTGGTGGACCGAGAGCGGCACGCGGACTCAGGCGTCGACGAAAGTGCGTCAGCGCTCCGAGCCGGTGGCGGCGTCTGCAGACGGTTCATAGCCCCCTCTGTGGCGACCCCCTCTGAAGGGTTGTTGGAGTACGCGGCATTAGCGTCCGGCATCGCCCTGGTTGCGGTGTGGGTCGGTTATCCCGCGGTTGTGGCTGCCTTGTCGCGATTCGTGAGTGCGACCGGTTCCCCCGTGCGCGGTCGAGACCAGACCGTTTCGGTCGTCATCGCGACGCGCGACGGAGCGGACGCGATCCGGGTCCGTGTACGAGATTGCCTGAGTCAGGATTACGATCGGGCCAAGCTACAAGTCGTGGTGGCGTTGGATCAGCGCGGTGGGGTCCACGCGGCCGACCTCGAGGATCTGCGTTCGAGTGAGGTCGCGGTCGTGATGGGGGACATGCCCGGCGGCAAGGCCGCAACCCTTAACGCCGCCGTACGCGCGACGACGGGCGAAATCCTCGTCTTCACTGATACGCATCAGCGCTTCGATGCCGACGCGGTGCGTCATCTCGTGAATGCTCTGAATGTGCCAACAGTAGGCGTCGCGAGCGGCAGCCTTGTGATTCCGGGTCGCCCCGGTCAATGGACGATCGTCTCACGCTACTGGCTCTTCGAGCGCTGGCTGCGTCGGTCCGAAGCCCAACTGCATTCCTGTATTGGCGTGAGCGGCTCGATCTACGCCATGCGGCGGGAGCTGTGGAGCCCGCTGCCGAACAACCTGGTCCTCGACGACGTCTACGTGCCGATGAAAGCGGTCTTGGCCGGGTGGCGCGTCGCGTTCGTCGAACGTGCGCGGGCCTCGGAGCAGCGGGAGCATTCCGCGATTGCGGAGTATCGGCGCAAAGTGCGCACACTCACCGGTGTGATCCAGTTGTGTGCCTGGCTGCCGGAGGTGCTGCTGCCCGTCCGCAACCCAGTCTGGCTCCAATTCCTGTTTCATAAGGTGTTGCGGCTGTTTACGCCGTATTGGATGGCCCTCGTGCTCATCTGGTCGCTCCCCACCGCCGTGCGGCTGTTGGGCGGCTCGCTTCCGGCTGCGCTCGCACTCGCTACGGCTCTGGTGCTGTGGACGGTGTGGAGCCGGGGACCGTGGAGCAGTCGCGTGCGGCGATTCGCAGTCGAGGCGGTCCTCATCCATCTCGCGGTCGTAATCGCCGGGTACAACGGCCTGCGGGGGCGGTGGCATGT
>Ga0137403_10008082_pt1 | contig 11786 bp, 11 predicted proteins | sample CZOMad2_1_16fung_FD_122057 | JGI IMG/M metagenome (GOLD analysis project Ga0137403, IMG submission 122057) | Vadose zone soil fungal communities from Angelo Coast Range Reserve, California, USA - CZOMad2_1_16fungal (Hybrid Assembly) | ecosystem: Environmental > Terrestrial > Soil > Vadose zone...
CCCAGTTGGCGGTGAACTGGTCGTCGGTGTACCGACCGGCATGGCTGACGGTGAGATGTCCATCGGGAATTGATGGGATCAACCAGCCACCCCCGGCTCCGCCGAACTGGTCGCTCTGCAGGTTGAGCAGCTTAAGAGCGACGGGGTCGATGAGATTGGCATTTGCCGGACTTCCGAAGAAAGCTGTCGCCAAAGAGGCGGCTGATCGGTCGGAAGGAATGGCAGGGATGAGGGTGCTGATGATCGTGCCGGTTGACAATCCACTGCGCTGGCGGGTGCCCTGGTAATTCGCGAAGAAAAATCCGAGTTTGGCGTTGGGGCCAATCGGGCCACCCAAACTGCCGCCAAAGATGTTTTGTTTTACAACCGGGCGAGGCTGACCTTGGCCCTTGAGAAAAAATTCATTGGCGTTCAGCGCGTCATTGCGAAAGAACTCGAACAAGTCGCCGTGAAAATTCTTGGTGCCACTTTTCAAAATGGCGTTGATATTCCCTCCGCCGTTGCGGCCCTGGGTGGCGTCGTAAAGGCTGGTCTGGACTTTGAATTCCTGGACGACATCAGGGCTAGGGAGTGGAGTGTTGGTGAGCTCGGCTACGTTGTAATCGCTCGCGCTGATGCCCTCGATCTGGTAGTTGTTGTTATCCTCGCGCTGGCCGTTGACCTCGATGCGCACGTCACCGCGTCCCAGAGAAGCCGAGGCATTCAGCGAGCTCGAAGTACCGGGCGAGAGAGTCAACAACTGCTGGAAGTTCTGGGTTGCAAGGGGAAGATTGCGAATGGTGTTGGCACCGATTGATTCGCCGGTAGTGGCCGTAGTGGTCTCGACGCTTTGCACTTCGCCCTGGACTTCCACTTTTTCCTGGACGGTCTCCGGGCGGAGGCGCGCGAAAAGGCGTGTTGTTTCGGTGATGCGCACGGCAACGTCCGGCACCGTGCCGGGCGCGAAACCCGCCGACTGGACTGAGATGTCATAGGTTCCGACCGGCAGCAAGGCGGCATTGAAAAGCCCGTTTGCATCCGTGACAACGGTGCGGGCCACTTCGCCGGTGGCTTTGTTGACGATCTGTACCTGTGCGTTAGGGATGACCGCTCCGGTGGCGTCTGTCACCGTGCCGGTGATGGCGCCGGTAGCCCCGCCCTGGGCGACAAGGTACGTGCTCAATAAACCGAAGATTAGTCCAAGAAAGAAGCAACTGCGTGCTGTTCTTAGCATCGTTCTCCCTTCATAGGCCGCGATGGGTTAACTGTTGAGCCTAAACCCCGCTTGACCGATCAGCGGCACATAAAAGCCACGAGCGAAATCTTGTGTTTGAACTGCAGGCATCCCTGGAAAAACGAAGAAGGCCCCAGGAGTGCTGGAAAGTTTACACCTTAGACCGCAACTCTGGAAAAAAGTCACACAAAAAACTGCGATGCCTGGCTTGGCGGGGATCAATTTTGGGGCTTTTGGGTGTGAGGTTACAGGGTGCGACTTACAAGCCTTTGTAGGTACCCCCATCTACAAGAATGGTTTGGCCGGTCACGTAAGAAGCGCGCTCCGACGCCAGCCAGACGACGGCATCGGCAACCTCTTCCGGTTTGCCCACTCTTTTGACTGCCGAATCTACTGCCCAGGAATCAAAGATCTCTTTTTCCGATTGTCCACTGGAGCGCGAACGCGCGGCTGCGAGTTCTTTCAAACGGTCGGTGGCCGTATATCCCGGGCCAACGTTGTTTACCAGGATTCCATCTTTGCCAAACTCATTGGCCAGGCTTTTGACTAGACCGACTACGGCGGCCCGCACTGAATTCGAGAGCACCAGATCGGTCACCGGCTGCTTCACGGAAACCGAAGTCAAGGTAATGAAGCGGCCCCAATGATTCTTTTGCATATGAGGAATGACCTGGTGCGCAAAATACACCACACTCAGGAAATTGAGTTCTGTGGCTTTCCGCCAATCCTCCAAAGTGGTTGCAAGAAAACCTTTGGCGGGTGGGCCACCGGCGTTGGTGAAGCAAACGTCAATGCGGCCAAAATGTTTGGCCACGGACTCTACAAAGTTTTTGACAGCATCAGCATTGGTCACATCAAGAACCTCTGCCCTGACGTCAACGTGATGCTGGCGACGGATTTCTTCAGCCGCGGCGGTCAAGGTTTCCTTGTTGCGTGCGCACATCGCAAGATTGCAGCCCTCGGCAGCTAACGCCTTCGCGGTTGCGCGTCCGATTCCCTGACTGGAGGCAACCACAATTGCCACGCGTCCCTTGAGTCCGGTTTCCATGGGGAGGATTATACGCAGCGGAGCACGCGGGTATGGAACTTGCTCTTGCCCCAAAGTGCCGCTAGACGGTAGGCTGGAAGTTGGGTTCGTGAGGAACAACCATGCCAGGGAAACAACGATATGCGTGGATGGACGGGCGGCTGGTGAACTTTGAGAATGCCAACGTGCACTTTGTGAATGCCGGCCTGCACTACGGGATTAGTGTGTTTGAAGGCATTCGCTGCTATGCCACGGAGCGCGGACCGGCTATCTTCCGGCTGCAAGAGCACGCCGAGCGTCTGCTTGATTCGGCGCAGGTTATCGGCTTCCGAGACCTGCCCTGTTCGCTCGAGAAATTGATAGAGATAATTTTGCAGACCGTGGCGGCGAATGGCATGGGAGATTGCTACATCCGGCCACTCATTTATCTCGACGGGGCCATGCATATGATCGTCGAGGGAGGCAAGCTAAAGCTAGGGGTTGCAGTTTGGGAATGGGCACACTTTCTGGGTGCGGAAGCCCGTGAAAAAGGGGATCTCAAGGAGAATGCGGAATATGATGCTGCCAAAGAAGCGCAGGGCCATCTCGAAGCGCGGATCCAGCGACTGGACGGTGAACTGGCCAATGCCAGGGTCATCGACGAATCGACCATCGATACGAGCAAGGTATCGATACTGACAAAAGTGACCCTTACTAATCTGAATAATGAAAAGAAGGTGACCTATCACCTGGTATCGGAAAAAGAAGCCGACCTCAAGCTGGGAAAGATCTCCGTCACCTCCCCGATCGGCAAAGGCCTGCTCGGTAAGCACGTGGGCGATGTGGCTGAAGTGCAGGTTCCGGCCGGTACGCTTAAGTTCAAGGTAGAAGGCATTTCCATTTAGCCACACGTCAAGACGATTTACATGACCATCTTCTCGAAGATCATCGCCGGTGAGATACCCGGTTATAAGATTACGGAAAGCGAGCGGTTCTATGCCTTCCTGGATATATTTCCGCTACGCGAAGGCCATACCCTGGTCGTTCCGAAGATCGAAGTGGATAAATTTTTCGATCTGCCGGACGATTACCTGGCAGAAATGATCGTATTCGCCAAGCCCATTGCCAAAGCCATCGAAAAAGCCTTTTCATGCAATCGTTGCGGCATGGCCGTGGTCGGGATCGAGGTGCCCCATGCCCACCTGCACCTGGTGCCGGTCGACGGCGCCGATGACCTGAACTTCACAAGGGGCAAGATCAAAATGACACCCGAACAGCTGACTGCAGTCCAGGGAAAAATACTCAGCCACCTCGCCTGAAGGAACTATCTTCCATACTTTTAAAGTCAATTGGATAACATGATCGCAGGGCTGGGAATAGATATTATTGAGGTCGGAAGACTGACCTCGAAGATCAGCCGGGAGGCTGGTTTCAGAGAACTGGTCTTCTCGAGGAATGAGATCGATTATTGCGAAACCAAAGCGAATAAATTCGAACATTATGCCGCCCGCTTTGCCGCCAAAGAAGCATTTTTTAAAGCGATCGGAACGGGCTGGGTGAAGGATACCGCTTTCAACGAGGTCGAAATAACGAATGGAGATAATGGAAAGCCCGAATTGGTCTTGCTTGGGAGAACCCGGCAAACAGTGGCCTCCTTCGGGGTCGTTAAAATTTTTGTTTCTTTGTCGCATCTTAAGGAAATGGCATCGGCCGTAGTAATCATAGAAAAATGAGCATGAGCCTTACGGAAACAACCCATCAGTCGGCAGATAAATGGAAGAGCATGCAGGAACGTCAACTGCAAAAGCTATTATCCTATCTTTCCACGAATTCTCCTTTTTACAGGGAGCTTTTTGAAAAAATCCGCATAGACATTACAGCCATCGGAACCTTGGAGGATCTTCAGGGCCTGCCGACTACGGGCAAAGAGGACCTGCAGTTACGGAATGAGGATTTTTTATGCGTAGACCGCAATAAGATCGTAGAGTACATGTCTACCTCCGGAACGGCAGGCAAGCCGGTGACGATTGCGCTTACCGGGAACGATCTGGAAAGGCTTGCCTATAATGAATATACTTCCTTTTTGTGCGCAGACGGATCGGCCGATGAGATCTATCAGTTAATGCTGACCCTGGACCGGCAATTTATGGCCGGAATTGCCTACTATTCCGGCATACGTAAGCTCGGAGCGGGTCTGATAAGGCTTGGGCCGGGCCTTCCCTCCATGCAGTGGGAAACGATCCAGCGGCTTAAGCCGACCTCCATCGTGGCGGTTCCTTCCTTTATCCTTAAGCTCGTTCAATTTGCAGAACAACAGCATATCGATCTTAACGGATCTTCTGTAAAAAAAGCCATTTGCATAGGGGAAAATATACGTAACGACGATTTTTCATTCAACAACCTCGGGAGAAGGATAAAGGATTCATGGGATCTCCGGCTCTATTCCACCTATGCTTCCACGGAAATGCAAACGGCATTCACCGAATGCGGGGAAGGACGGGGCGGCCATCTTCAGCCGGACTTGCTGATCGTCGAACTGCTTGATGAGAACGGCCGGAAGGTAGGCCCCCATACCCCGGGTGAGGTCACCATTACCACATTGGGTGTCGAAGGCATGCCCCTTCTCCGTTATAAGACGGGGGATATCTGCATGTATTTCGATGAACCTTGTTCCTGCGGCCGGACAAGCTGGCGATTATCTCCCGTTATCGGCCGGAAAAATCAGATGATTAAATTCAGAGGCACTACGTTTTATCCCCCGGCGCTTTTCGATGTCTTAAATGAAATGAAAGAGGTGATCGATTATGTGGTGGAGATCTACCCGGATGAGAACGGCCTGGATGAAGTACTGCTTCACCTCCTGCCCGCCGATAACAACGATGAATGCGACTACAGGATAAGAGCTCATTTAAAGGCAAAATTACGGGTCAGCCCCAATATTATCTATGTTCCTGCAGAAGAGATGCAAAGAATTCAATTTCCGGCTACGGGGAGAAAAGCGGTTAAATTTATTGATAGGAGAAGTTGAATAATAGGGTTCGGGAAGAAGTTAAAAGGCAGAAAGGCATATATTTGTATGTTAGGCTTTTATAAATGCATATATAAATTTCGAGCATGATACCCGTTGGACGGAACGATCTTTCGCTGGATGATTTCTCAGACCTTCTTTTTAAAAGACAAGCCATTGTACTGGACGGTTCCGCCCTGGAAAAAGTGGATGCCAATTTTCGCTTTCTGCAAGATTTTTCGGCCGGCAAGCTGATCTATGGGATAAATACCGGGTTTGGGCCCATGGCACAATATAAGGTGGAGAATGAGAATCTTTTGCAGCTTCAATATAATCTTATCCGCAGCCATTGCTCAGGCAGCGGGAGCCTTTTATCCGTTCCCCTGGTCCGGGCACTGATGATCGCCCGCCTGAACAGCCTCATGCAGGCCTATTCGGGTGTGCATACCGATACGGTAGAGTTGTTGATGAACCTGATCGATAAGGATATAACTCCCTGCATTTTCGAACATGGGGGAGTAGGAGCCAGCGGAGACCTCGTTCAATTGGCCCACCTGGCCCTGGTATTGATCGGGGAAGGAGAGGTGATCTTCGATGGCCAGGTTCACCCGACCATAGAGATATTCAACAAGTTCGATATAAAGCCTCTTTCCATTCATATCCGGGAAGGATTGGCTATTTTGAACGGGACTTCCGCCATGACCGGCATCGGCCTGGTTAATCTTATCCAGGCGCGGAAATTGTTGGAATGGTCCGTTTTTTTTTCCGCGATGACCAATGAGATCGTCGGGGCATTCGACGATCATTATTCTTACGAACTGAATATAGTGAAGCGTCACACGGGACAGAACAGTGTCGCCAAAATGCTGCGTGAAATTTTGAAGGATAGTAAAATGATCCGTAGCCGTTCGGAACATTTATACCATCCCGGGAGCCTGGAACAGGAAGTTTTCGATGATAAAGTGCAGGAATATTATTCCTTGCGATGCGTGACCCAGGTGCTGGGCCCCATCTACGATACTATTTGCCAGGCTGAAAAAATAGTGCTGGATGAATTGAACTCTGTGAACGATAACCCTGTGATCGACAATTTGAATCACAATATATTTCACGGCGGAAATTTTCATGGGGACTATGTATCGTTGGAAATGGATAAATTGAAGATCGCTATTACTAAATTATCCATGCTTTCCGAAAGGCAACTTAATTATCTTCTGAATGATAAACTGAATCGAAAATTCCCCCCCTTCGTAAATCTCGGCGTTCTGGGCGTTAACTTCGGCATGCAGGGAATGCAGTTCACCGCAACTTCCACGGTAGCGGAGAACCAGACCTTATCGTTTCCCATGTACGTTCACAGCATACCTAACAATAACGACAACCAGGATATAGTGAGCATGGGCTGCAATGCGGCATTGATGACTAAAAAAGTGATCGATAACTCATTCGCGGTGCTGAGTATCCAGGTCATGACCATTTTACAAGCGATCGATTACCTCGATTGCTCCTCCAGGCTTGCCCCGAAGTCGAAGGCGCTGTATGCCGTACTCAGGGAAATATTCCCGAAATTTGTCGATGATCGTCCGAAATATAAGGATCTGCAGAAAATAAAGGATTATTTAGAAAATTCCGATCTGGCAAAGCAAAAGATCTGAGATTTTAAACTACAGTAATGAAATGTGCACTGGTTACAGGCGGATCAAGGGGAATTGGGCGCGCCATCTGCCTTAAAATGGCCGCCTTGGGCTATTATGTCCTGGGCAATTATAGGACGAATTCCGAAGCCGCGTCCGAAACCCTTTCACGGATCGGGGAGACGGGAGGCAATGGCGAATTATTGCCTTTTGACGTCTCCAGCAAGGAGGACGTTCACCGGTCACTCGATGCATGGATGGAAAAAAATCCTGAAAAGTATATCGAGGTACTCATTAATAATGCCGGCATTAAAAATGACTCGCTGATGATGTGGATGGAGGACGAACAATGGGAGAATGTGCTGAAGACCAACCTTTATGGTTTTTTTTATGTTACTCGTTGGGTTTTGAACGGTATGGTCCTCAGAAAATACGGCCGGATCGTAAATGTTGTTTCGCTTTCAGGGCAGAAAGGGGTAGCGGGACAGGCCAATTATTCAGCCGCCAAAGCCGGCCTTATCGGGGCTACGAAGGCCTTGGCGCAGGAAGTAGGCCGGCAGGGCATCACCGTGAACGCTGTGGCGCCTGGCTTTATCAAAACGGATATGACCGAAGGATTAAATGAAAAGGATATGAAGATCATGATACCGGTCAAACGGTTTGGATTGCCGGAAGAAGTGGCCCACGCCGTTGCCTTTTTAGCTTCTGATGAGGCGGCTTATATTACGGCGGAGGTGCTCTCCGTGAACGGAGGTTTGTATTCATAAAAATCGGACTATTAGTGGAAGATATCCTTAACCTGATACCGCAAAGACCTCCCTTTGTCATGATCGACAGATTGCTCCATGCAGACGAAAATATTACCCGGACCAGTTTCCGGGTATTCCGGGAGAATATATTTGTGGAAGGGACAGGATTTTTGGAATGCGGACTGATGGAGAATATTGCCCAGACGGCAGCTGCCGGTGCGGGATATCTTTCCCGGTTAAGCGACAAACCCGTTCTTGTAGGTTATATAGGCTCCGTTAAAAACCTGGTGATAACCGCTTTACCTGAAATTGGCGATGAATTGATAACGGAAACGACGATAATGGAGAGGATCTCGGATATAACCGTAATTTCAGGTAAGGTCCTGCGCAATGGTATAATAATGGCGCAAGCTGAAATGAGAATATTCCTTGACCGGTCAACATAGTGAATTTATCCTGATGCTTAACTTAAAGATATAATGTCAGCCGTTTTTGTCGCATCGCATAATATTATTTCCCCCCTCGGATCCACCACTGCGGAAAATTTTTCACGGCTTGCGGAAGGCATTTCGGGTGTACGACGGCATGACGATAAAAAAATATCCGATCAGCCTTTTTTCGCTTCCTTGTTCGATGATGCCTGGGGACTTTTGAAGGAAAGCCTCCCTGTTCAGTATACCAAATTCGAGCAATTGCTTATCGCTTCCATGAGCGATGCCCTGCTGGACAGCAGGATCGATATGCGGGACAGAAGAACGGGGCTGATCATTTCTTCCACCAAGGGGAATGTCAGCTTACTGGAGAGCGGAACGGATGATCCGGACCTGATGGAACGCATAGCCCTTCACCATTCTGCTTCGATAGTGGCCCGGCATTTTAATTTTATCAATAAGCCAATCGTAGTGTCGAATGCCTGTATTTCGGGCGTATTGGCGATTTTGACGGGCATGAGACTGATCCGATCCGGGCAATATGAAAATGTCGTGATTGCAGGAGCCGATATCGTTTCGAAATTCGTTTTGTCAGGATTCCAATCCTTCCAGGCCATCAGTCCGGGATTATGTAAGCCTTTTGACGAACAAAGGGACGGAATAAATCTGGGAGAAGGGGCCGCGACCATTATTCTTTCATCCCAAAAAAAGTATGGATCGGGCGTAAGAATAGCCGGGGGAGCGGTGAGCAACGATGCCAACCACATCTCGGGTCCCTCCAGGACAGGACAGGAACTTTTCCAGGTCATGACAAGATCTCTGCGGGAAGCCGGCCTTACAGCCGGGGATATCGACTTTATTTCGGCACATGGCACGGCGACCGTTTATAACGATGAAATGGAGGCTAAAGCCATCGGGTTATCCGATCTGCGATCGGTGCCTGTGAACAGTCTCAAAGGATATTATGGGCATACTTTAGGCGCAGCCGGCCTTATAGAATCCATTATCACCATTCAATCGATGAAGGAAGATCTGATCCTCCCTACGATGGGATTCGAGCGACCGGGGGTGTCGGAACCAATCAATATTTGTTCTTCCTTGCTGCAGGCGCCATTAATGAACTGCCTGAAGACAGCTTCGGGTTTTGGCGGCTGCAATGCTGCCATGATAATGAGTAAATAAATGAACTCCATCACTTCCCATAGCGTTGTTTGCAATAATTTCGTCTGCAAGGACGGAAAGATCCTGTTTGAGAACAAGGATCCCGGCCTAACTGGCTTCCTGCTGTCGGTGTATCAACATTTTGGTTGGCAATATCCGAAGTTTTTCAAGATGGACCACCTGAGCAAACTTGGGTGGCTCGCTGCTGAAATAGTATTGAAGGACGTATTCAGAACAGAAGATTATCTTCCCTGGGATACCGCAGTAGTATTGTCAAATGCAAACTCCAGCCTCGACACGGATCGGAAATATTTTGCTTCCGTAAAGGATATTCCCAGCCCTTCATTGTTCGTTTATACCTTGCCCAATATTATGATCGGCGAGATCTGCATAAGGAATAACTTTAAGGGGGAGAATGCTTTTTTTCTGTCCGATTCCTTCGATCCCGGTTTTATCGTTCGGTATGTATCCTGCCTCATGGATACGGATGCCTGCCAGGCCTGCATCTGTGGATGGGTGGAATTACTGGGGGAAAAATATATGGCGCAGCTTTTCCTTGTCGAAAAAAGAGAAGGAGAAATGTCCGTTGCCTTCACCAGCGAAAATATCGACCGGATGATATCGGCGCGCACGTGTCAAAATAAAATGCCTGAAAAATGAATTCGTCATCAGCTTCATCATCGGTGCTTGCCAGGGCGCCTGGATCAGGGCCAGGATCATCCGTTTATATCGCAGGCGCGGGCGTCATCTGCGCCATCGGCAATAATATCCCGGAATGTCTTTCCTCCTTCGGATCCGGCCATGCAAGCATGGGAGCTCCTGTTTACCTGGAGACCGCTCACCGGCAAGATATTCCTGTTGCCGAGGTCAGGATGAGCAATGAGGAACTTTCCTCGTTGGCCGGTCTTCCATCCGGGCTGAGCCGAACGGCGTTGTTAAGCATGATCGCAGCCCGGGAGGCCCTGAATAACGCGTCCATCGGGGATCTGGTTGACTTGCGCACAGGCTTTGTCTCTGCAAATACAGTTGGAGGCATGGATAAAACTGAAAATTTCTTTGCCGGCTTTCTTTCCGACCCCGCTTCCGGCAAGCTGAATGCGATCGTCAATCATGAGTGCGGCAGGATAACGGAACTGGTGGCCGACCGGTTGAATATCCGGCATTATCTTACGACCATAAGTACGGCCTGCTCTTCCTCCGCCAATGCCATTTCATTCGGGGCAAGATTGATCAGGAGCGGCAGGCTTGACGTGGTGCTGGCAGGGGGGGTGGATTCCCTTACGAAATTTACGCTCAATGGCTTCAATGCGCTCATGATATTGGACCGGCAATATTGCCAACCCTTCGACGAGCACCGGAGAGGCTTGAATCTGGGTGAAGGCGCCGGTTACGTTGTGCTCGTCTCGGAAAAGGTTGCGGCATCCCTGGAGATCATGTGTGAACTGAGCGGGTACTGTAATGCATGTGACGCGTATCATCAGACGGCTTCCTCCCCTGAAGGCCGGGGATCCTACCTGGCTATGAAAGGTGCGTTGGAACGCAGCGGGCTGCAGCCGGCAGATATCGATTACATCAATCTGCATGGAACGGGCACCCAGAATAACGATCAGTCCGAAGGCATGGCCATTAAGCGCTTGTTTGACCCGGATTATCCCAGGATGAGCTCCACGAAATCCGCTACGGGACATACTCTCGGCGCAAGCGGCGGCATAGAGGCGGTATTTTCAGCCCTGTCGGTCCAACATGGGATTATTTATCCTAATCTTCGTTTTGAGACTCCCATGACGGATCTGCCCTTTACACCCGAAACCGTTTTTTTAAGGGGTCAGCCTGTCACGCACGTACTGTCGAATTCATTTGGGTTTGGCGGGAATTGCTCATCCCTGGTCTTTTCGAAGGTCTGAGCGAAGTCAGTTGGCAGGGCCGACGGATTTCTCCAATGCGCTTGCCAATTTCTCGACCATCGGCCCGGTGGCCGCGGCCGGGTCGACACCGGGCTTGTTGTCGGTGACCTCGGCCCGCCAGACGTAGCGGCCCGTGGCGCGGTCGTAGATGGCCAACGTAATGCGATAGGCGCGCCCGATCTTGGTCGTGGGCTCGCTGCTGCCGCCCAGAAGCTTGCTCTGGCTGGTATCGATGTTGATGTTGACCTGGGCATTGGCGCTGGCGCTGCTCTGCTGGTTTCCGTTACCGAGGGAGAGGTTGGTCGGCCCCCCGGTGCGATCGGCGGCAATGGAAATAACCAGCCCGGCATCGGCGGAGGGATTGAATCCGCGGTCCGTCAAAGCCTTTTTCAGACGCGTCTCCACCTGAGTGGCGAGTTCGCTGTTCTCGACGAGTTCGGTCTGGAAGCCGGCCCCGGCCGGTATCTTGCCGTAGCTCACCACGGCCATCTGCATGGAGTCCTCGGCCCCGGCGGTGGCGGCCGCAGAAAGGGCGACCAGGAGACTGGCCGCCAACAAGGCCATCTGGCGCATCTTGAACTCCTTCTTTGGTGCATTATGCCATATAGTACGGCGGTCGGCGGGTTGAAGTGAGGAGCCGGAAATGAACGAATCGGCATTACGGCGGGTTCCCGCGGGGAA
>Ga0137403_10008083_pt1 | contig 11784 bp, 7 predicted proteins | sample CZOMad2_1_16fung_FD_122057 | JGI IMG/M metagenome (GOLD analysis project Ga0137403, IMG submission 122057) | Vadose zone soil fungal communities from Angelo Coast Range Reserve, California, USA - CZOMad2_1_16fungal (Hybrid Assembly) | ecosystem: Environmental > Terrestrial > Soil > Vadose zone...
TTGATGTGGACCACTGCCGAGTCATCTTCGATTTCTTTTTCAGCGACGTCAGCGAGGCTGCAAAAGAATATAACCAGCAAAGCGTCACCGTAAGCGATCGCGTACAGAGCGAAGACTTAGGCATCTGTGAGGCAGTACAGCGTGGATTGAAATCTCGTGCCTATGGCGCGGGAAGGCTTTCGGTGCGGCGGGAGGCGGGGGAACACTTGTTCCATCGCTTGTTGGCTGCTGATCTGAAGAGCGGTTTATCATCGTCGGCCTCCGCCGACTAGTCGGTTTCTCAAGAAAGATGGAGAGGTGAAAGGTGAAAACAGCTCTCGCTGTTTTTGTGGGCTTGCTGTGCGCTGTCAGTCAGGCGCAAGTGACTGCTGTTAAAGCCGGGCGTTTGGTTGATCCTGATGCGGGTACGGTCCTGGCCGATCAGATCGTTCTTATCCGCAACAATAAGATTGAAGCGGTCGGCAAAGGGCTGACGATCCCCGCAGGCGCGACCATCATTGATCTCTCCAACAAAACCGTCTTACCGGGGCTGATCGATTGCCATACTCACCTCGCCGATGTTCGCAATGAAGATGACACCGATCCCTTTCTGAACCTAAAAAAGACTGCGGCGGAAACCGCGTTCGAGTCCGTGCCAAATCCGCGCCGATTTCTGATGACAGGATTCACGACCGTGCGCGATGTGGGAGTCTATCGCGCGCTCAACGACATCGCCATGCGCGATGCTATTAATAACGGATACATTGTTGGGCCGCGGATGTATGTCGCGGGTGCATACGTCACGATTACGGGTGGGGCTGGAGCAATGACCGGGATGGCTCCTGATATCACCCTTCCCTGGGACCTACGCTATGGAGAAGCCAACAGCCCGTGGGAAGTTCGGCAAAGAATCCGTGAGCTCGCGCACCGCGGCGCCGACAACATCAAGATTCTTTCCACCGGCGCCGTGCTCACTCACGGGAGCAACCCCAAGTCGCTTGAATTCACTCCCGAAGAACTGCATGCCGCCGTCGATGAAGCGAACAACTTCGGACTTCGCGTCGAGGCTCACGCACACGCCGCGGAAGGCATCAAGAACGCCATCCGCGCCGGAGTCGCTTCCATCGAGCACGCCACGCTCATCGACGATGAAGGCATCGCGCTCGCCAAGGAGCACGGTACCTATCTCGATATGGATATTTACGATGAAGAGTGTATTCAGGACGCTGGCAAGGCACACAAAACGCCCGCGGATTTTCTGGAGCACGACCGCGACCTGGGAGCGATTCAACGCAGCAACTTCACGAAGGCCGTTCGCGCGGGCGTCAAAATGTCGTTCGGCACGGACGCAGGCGTCTGCCCCCACGGCGTCAACGCCCGCCAATTCGCGTTTATGGTCAAGTACGGCATGACGCCGATGCAGGCCATCCAGTCCGCCACCAGCAACGCCGCCGATTTGCTCGGCAAATCAGACCTGCTCGGCTCCTTGAAACCGGGAAAATATGCGGACATCATCGCCGTTTCCGGGAACCCGCTCGAGGACGTCCGGCTGCTGGAAAAGGTAAAATTTGTAATGAAAGAAGGAAAAATCTACAAGCAGGAACCGTAAAAAGAATTTCGAATATTTCAGAGGGGAGAGTCGATGAAGATTCGGACCTTGCTGTTTGCCGCTCTGGTGGTTTCATTGCTTGTTTGGCCGGTCAGGGCACAACTGAATTCGATTTCGCAAATTGTGGCGATCAAAGCAGGAAAGCTACTTGACCCGGAAACGGGAAAAACCACCGCCAATCAGGTCATCCTGGTGGAAGGAAACAGGATCAAGGAAATCGGCGCTAACGTCGCTATCCCCGCGGAAGCGAAGATCATTGATCTTTCGAAGGCCACTGTGCTCCCCGGTCTCTTCGATGCCCATTCGCATTTGTGTATGACGGTGATCCCCAAACGCGATCATGGAAACTACTACTTCACAACGCTGCTGGATTCCACCGGCTATCGTGCGATTGAGGGCGTGGCGAACGGCATGGCCATGCTGCAATCGGGTTTTACGACGGTTCGCGACATTGGCAACGCGGGAAATTATGCGGACACGGACCTGCGTCGCGCAATTGAGGCAGGCTGGGTGCAAGGACCGACGATCGTTAACGCCGGAATCATCATCGCGCCGTACGGCGGGCAGTTCCATCTGCAGCCGGAGAAGAAGGACCTGGCGACGCCGGAATATCTCTTCGCGGACACGCGTGACGAGATGCGCAAAGCCATACGCCAAAACATTCATTTTGGAGCGAAGGTAATCAAAATCGTGGTCGATGATCAGGACTATATCTATTCGACAGAGGATATCCGCTTCATGATTGCGGAGGCTCACGCCGCGGGCGTGAAGCTCGCGGCGCATTGCTGGACGCATGCCGGCGCGCACAACGCCGCCGAAGCTGGCGTCGATTCCATCGAACATGGATTCCGGATGACCGACGAGGACTTGCAACTCGCCAAGAAAAACAATGTGACGCTTGTGGGAACGGAGTTCACGGAAAAACTGACCGGCACGGAGGAGCACAAGATTTGGGTCGATCGCCTGAAGCGCGCCCACAAGATTGGCGTGAACATGGCCTTTGGCACGGACGTGATTGATGCTCTGCCGGGAGAAACCCGCGGGACCCTCGCCGTCGACTATATTCAGAGCTGGATGGAAGCGGGAGTTCCGGCCGCGGATACGCTGCGGGCGATGACCGTGAATGCCGCCCGGCTGCTAGGTGTGGACAAGGAACGCGGCTTTCTGAAGCCCGGAATGGCCGCGGACATTATCGCGACCCCGGAAAATCCTATCGAAGACATCCGTACCCTGAAGAGAGTCTCCTTCGTCATGAAAGAAGGGGCCGTAATCAAGCAATAGCCTCTGGCCGGCGGCCTCGCCAGTCAGAAAAAGGAGGCTGGATCCTGCGATCCAGCCTCCTTTTATCATTGGATGGAAGCTTTAGTTAGAACCGGAACTTCAGCCCGAGTTGGATATTTCTCGGTCCGCCCGTTCCGATGACCGGGTTTGCCGCCGCCACGTCCGGAGTCGCGGCAATCACGCCGAAAGTGCTCGGGTCGGACGGGTCCACGTAACCAAGCGTATTCGGGTTCATGAAGTGCGGATGGTTCAAGACGTTAAAGAACTCACCGCGCAATTGCACGCTGACGCGTTCACTGATCTTGGTGGTCTTGACGATGGACAAGTCCAGGTTGTCGAGGCGCGGCCCGCGGAAGGGGTTGCGGCCGGCGGTCCCGAACGTTCCGAATGCCGGGGGAATGATGACGGTGCCCCCGCTGGCATAGCAGCCGAAGCTAAACAGCGTTGCCTGCAAGGCTGGGGTCGTGGCGGCTGCCAGACAGGCGCTGTTCTGCGTCGCCGGAGTCTGGAAATCGAAATAAGGCACTCCGGTGAAGGACGGCTTGATTCTCGCCGGATCCCCGATGATATTCCAGCGGTCGCTAAACTCTCCGGTGAAGCTGATATCGTTGCCGTTCTGGAAGCCGTCGTCGATATTCCAGGGAGCACCGGTCTGAACCGTCAGGATTGAATTGATCTGCCAGCCTTCCAGCATATGGGCGTAGCCGCTACGGCCAGGCAGTTCGTAGGTAAGAGCCAGAGTGAGGCGGTGACGGATGTCATTGTCGCCACTGGCGCGCTCGAGTCCCGGGCGTGTGCTGTCCTGTGGCTGCTGCGCGCGATTGAGGGAAACGTCGTCAATGGCGTGCGCCCAGGTATAGCCGGCCACGAAGTTGAGGCCCTTCCAGGCGCGCTGCGTCAGCGTCGCCTGCAATCCGTGGTAGATCGATGTGTAATCGTTCCCGAGGAAATTGATGAATCCGAGATAGGGGAAGCGCGTATTGAACGGCCGACCCGGCTGCTCGCAATTTCCACAGGCAATCTCCGCGGGCGAATTCGGGTCCACCTGGTTGATGTCGCGGACGCCGTACAGCTTGACCCCGCGGTTGCCCACATAACCGACCTGCAGTGACGTTGAAGAGGTTAGCGCCTGCTGGATATTGACATTCCACGTCAGGACGTAGGGCGTGCGCAGGTTTTGATCCACGCCCAGGATGTCGCAGGGCGTCGCTGAACAGTCGATGGATGTGTTGAAGACCGGCCCCGCCAGGGACCAGTTCAGGCTGCTGCCGGAAACATTGACCGCACTGGCGGCGATGGTACCGTTGGCACCCGGGATGCCGGTGGAAGCGGCAGTCGGAATGACGTTGATTCCCGCAGTGGACGCGTTGTTGACGCCGTTCTGGCCGAGGAAGACGGCGAGATGCGGGATCTCGTAGGTGACGCCGCCGCCGGCGCGGATCACGGTCTTGCCCCGGCCCCAGGGGTCCCAGGAAAGGCCCAGGCGCGGCGAGAAGTTGTTGTGATCGCCGTGGTAGGGTGCGTCAATGCCCTTGCCTACCTGCTTGATACCGAGCGCAGCGGTGGTGCTGAACTTGCCCTGCGCATCGTAAGGAATGAAGTTAGCCAGGTTGTTGTTGTCTTCGTGGATAACCCTGTTGAGGTCATAGCGCATACCTAGATTGACCGTCAGATGCTGCGAAACGCGCCAGTCGTCCTGGACGAACGCCCCGGAGGAAATCATGGTGACGTGGCGCACCGAATTACCCACGAAGATGCGGCCCCTGCGGGCGCAGCCAGCAATGAAATCCTCCAATGGGCTGCTGCCAGCAAATGCACAGCCCCCTCCACTGAACTGGATGCGGCTCTTCCCATAGCGGTCACGCTGGTTGTTGGTGCCGCCGCGGCGGAATTCACCGCCGAAGCGGATGTTGTGCTTGCCGTGCGCATAAGAGATGTTGTCCACGAACTGATAGGTTGAATTCGGAGTCGTGAGCAGCGGCCAGCCGTGATTGCCCCCGAGGGAGTTGAAGCCGCTGATAGCAATTTCCGGCATTCCGAAATCTGCAGGATTCGTGACCCCGGTGTTGATGCCATACACAGTGGCCGGATTCGAAGCATGGTCCGCGGTCAGGATTGACTGCCAGAAGCGGTTATAGCCGAAGCGCGCTTCATTGACCCAAGCCGTGCTGGGAACCCAAGTGTAGTTGACGCCCACAACCTGCGCGCGTAGCTGCGACTGCGATTCCCACTGAGGCCGCAGAACCGGAATATCCAGTTCGGTCTGCAAGCTGTCGCCCATGAAGTAGCGCCCCGACAGGCTGTGCCTTTCATTGATGTGGTGATCGGCCTTGATGATGAAATTGTCGTTGCGGTTCTTGTTGGGCAAGCTGACGTTGAGCGCGCCATTGGTGTTGGTGTTCGTAGGGAACAGCGGAACCAGCTTCGCGCTCAGGGGGTTCACTGGCAATCCGTGAGCCACAACGCTGGCCATTGCATCTGGAATGCTTATGGTCGGGTCGCCGCCTGCGGTCACCGTCGCCGGGCTGCTCAACTGCTCCGAATTGCCGACCAGCGCGCGGAGGCCCTCGTAGGCCCCGAAGATGAACGTCTTGTTCTTGACGATCGGGCCGCCGATGCTACCGCCGAACTGGTGCTGGCGCACCGCCTTCTTCGGCGAAGGCAGTCCAGTATTGGGATCGATCACCGGGTTGAAGTAATTGCGCGCATCAAACGCGTTGTTGCGCTCGAAGAGATACGCGGTGCCGTGGACGTCGTTGGTCCCGGACTTGAGCCCGAGGTTGACGATCGCGCCCGGTTTCCAGCCATATTCGGCGGGGGGATTCTCCTGGGCGTTGAACTCCTGAATCGCGTCGATCGGCAGGATCGACCCGGGCGTGCCCTGCACGCCTTCGGCGTTGACGATCGTTCCGCCGTAGTAAGGATCGTTGTTGTCGACGCCGTCGAAGATGAAATTGTTGTCCTCGGGGCGATTGCCGTTGGAGCTGATGGATAGGAATCCTCCGCCGGTTGTCCGCTGTACGCCCGGTCTCAAGACCACGAGGTTCTGGAAATCGCGCCCGTTTAGGGGCAGATCGTTGATGGACTTGTTCGCGAACGTTCCGCCGAGTGTGTCATTGGTGGTCTCTACGAGCGGCGCCTGCTCGGTCACTTCGACGACTTCCGATACGCTGCCGGGTTGCATCGTAATATCGAGGCGGAGGTCTTTTGCCACTTCCAGCCGGATGCCGATGCGCTCGACCCTTTTGAATCCTGTCGCTTCAACGACGAGCTTGTACGGGCCGGGAGGCAGACTGGGCGCAACGTAATCGCCGACCTCATTGGTCTCGAGCGTTCGTGTTACTCCGGTGTCCACGTTGGTGATGGTCACGCGCGCGCCTTTGACGAGCCCGCCGCTTTGGTCCGTCACCGTGCCCAGAATGCGGCCCTCCTGAGATTGTCCAGCCGCGATGCCCCAGGCACCAAATGCAGACAAAAATATCGCGATGGTTCGAAGCAATGTCATAGATCCCCCGTTCCCCAGTGAGGCACAAGGACGTGCTCACAAATAGACGCCACGTCGAAGACCCCTGGCGTCCACGTTGATAACACTTCTACCTTGACAGACGGCATCCGTCAAGGAGAGTAAGCGGGGTGCGTGAAGAAAATTAGAGACAAATGTGATTGATGTACAGCGGGATCGTTGAAGCGCCTCGAAGGAAGGTCTTCAAGGCCCGACTGGAAGCTTAGCTGAAACGCACGCAGGAGAATTGCCTCAGCTAGCCCGCACGCTCGGTGATGCGACCTCCCTCCTTGTGGGCCGGAAAACGACTTCTGATGCCCCAAAGCAGAACGGCACCCGCGACAATTGACACCAGACTTGCCGTTTGCGCATTCGAAAGGCCGAAAAACGATCGCGGATTGATGCGGATAAACTCGATCAAAAAGCGCGCTATGCCTGTCAGAATCAGGTAGGCGCAAAAAACTTCTCCCTTGGGCCCTGCGCCGGTCAACGCCCTCTTCCCTAGTCGCCAGAGGATTGCTCCGATCGCCAGCCAGATGAAAAATTCGTAGAGCGGCGTTGGATGCACGCGTTCTACGGTAGGAACCACGCCATTAGGAAAGCTCATTCCCCAGGGCAAAGTGGTCGGCCCGCCATAGTCGCCATCGCCTGATAGCAAGCAGCCGATGCGCCCGATGGCATAGCCCACTGCTGCCGCAGGCGAGCACATGTCCAGGAATTCGAGCAAAGGAATGCGAAAGCGCTTTGCCAGAATCACCAGGGCCACAAAACCGCCAAGGAGACCGCCAAACCACGCAAATCCGAAACGACTGATCAATACGGATGGATTGGCAATCAATTCGTGCGGACTCTCCAGGACATGGTAGAGGCGAGCACCCACCAGGCCAGCCAGGCCGGCGATGCCGATGATGAGGAACCCTTCGTCCTTGGCCCGCTCATCTCTTGCGCTCTTGCTCGACCTGTAGTTCTGCAGTTGCCCACGCCGGCGATTGAAATCTGCTTGCAGAATGTATGCCGCGACGAGAAGTCCGGTCGCGACCATGAGGCCAAAAGTTGGAATCGTCAGTGGTCCAAGATGCAAGAAAGGAATCATCGATGAAGAATAGTTTGGCTCCCACGTCAGTATACATGACGACGGAGCGCAGGCTGCGTGGGGAGCAAGGAGAGAATGAAGAGCGAATTCTCAAAGCTGCTCCCTCAATGCAAACGAACCTCGACAATATCGCCGATTTCGAGACCCGATCGACTTAGAAAAGACTCAGGCGTCTCGCGCCGTGCGGTATGCTTTTTCACCAGCTTCCACTGCTCCGGCTACGCTGGCTTTCACGTCGTCCACCGTCTCTTGCGCGCGGCGAGTCCACCGCTTCCCCGTCGCTGCCGCACCATCCAAACCCTGTTTCACTGTGCCGGTGATGTACTCACGTGTGTCCTCTCCCGAGGAGGGCGCAAAAAGCAATGCAAGAAGCGCGCCTACCCCAATCCCAACCGCAAATGTAGTCAAACCTGTCTGACCAATTGTTCTGACTCATCGCATCCGTCCTCTATGGCTGGTTTTTTAACCGCAACCTGGAAAGGAATCTATTCCCCGAGGGCTTTCTCCACTTGGCCGACTTTCTTCTGCGCCTTCCCGGCTATCTTTTCTCCAATGTCTTCACCTTCCAAGTCGGGATCGTTCGTCAGTTCGCCCACCTTTTCCTTGATCGTGCCCTTCACTTCGTGGACTTTGCCCGCGATCTCATTCTCAGTACTTGGCTTCATCTTGTTGTTCCCCCCGAACACCCCATGTTATGAAAAACGAGGGCGGATATCTGTCCACATCAAGACACATTTGAAGATTGCCTGGTTTTCCTCAGGGCGAACGTTGCTCCTGACAGGTACGCACTGCAGCACTTAAGAATTGGAGTCGGAAGGAGACGGACTGAAGCTCGGCTCTAAGGCGAGTCAGAACGGGGGCGGCGATGGAGGATGGCGCCGAGCGCAAGCCAGATGCCCAGGGCTATCCATTCCGCGCGCGAGAAGTGGCCAGGAATGATAGGTAAGACTTTCATAAGAAAGAGCAGCAACGAGACCATGATGCCGAGGCCCGTCACGACGCGCATGGAAATCCGTTTTTCCACCAGCCAAAACGACACGCAGGCAGCCATCCAGCCCAGCGCAGAGGCCATCGACCCGACTTCCGTGACGGGCACAAGTAGCGCGTCGCCGGGCAGAACGCCCGCCAACGTCCCCAGGGTAATTCCGACAACTGCCACGGACGGCGTCAGAAATTTCTCGTGTACTTCGCCAAAGCGCGGAGGAATCGTCCCGCGGCGGCCATAGGCGAATAACAAGCGGCTCGACGCCACGAAGTTGCCGTTGAAGCATTGGAAGAGTCCAAACATGGCCATAAGGAGTATCAAGCGAACGGGCCATCTCGCTCCGAGCGCTTGTTCGAACGCGATGGCGGTGACGAAGTGCTTGCCAAGCAAACCTTGCCAAGGCGCGACGTAGGCTACGGCGGCAATCGCGAGAACATAAAAACCTGCACCGACAAAAAGAGCCATGGCGATCGCGCGAAAGAATCCCGTCGAAGGGAATTCCAAGTGGGCTTCCTCCGCCACTTTGGGCGCCGATTCGAATCCGGTCATGAAATACGGGACGATCTGAAGCGTCAGCACGATGGAAATCAACGGCGTCGCGTGAAATGCCGGATGAAAATTGGCGGGAGCGCCGTACACCGCGCTGATGCCCAGCAGGGCGACGAAGAGAAGAAGCATCGCCGTCGTCGTCCAATTCTGAAAACTGGCGCTCAAGCGAATGCCGCGGTAATTCAGGATCGCGAGAAACAGCGTGAGCGCAATTCCCAGCAGCAGACGAGGCAGGAAAACGGGCTGGCCCGCGACTCGATACAATTCGAATGAATTCAGCGACGGGAAGATATAAGCGGCCAGCTTACCCACCGCCACTGCTTCCCACGGGCAAACGATAAAGTACGCCAGCAGCATCATCCAACCGGTGAAATAGCTGACGATCGGCGGGAAAACTTGAGCAGTGTAAGCAGCCTCTCCCGCGGCGTCCGGAAGGCGCTGCACCCACTGGCCGTAGACGTAGCCAACAGGCAGCAGCAGAATTCCGCCCAGAGCAAATCCCAAAATCGCACCAAGCGGCCCGCCCCGGCCGAGCCAGTCGTCCATGAGCACTAGCCAACCGACTCCTACCATCGTTCCAAATGCCAACGCAAAATAATCAGCAAGGCGGAGTTTGCGCGCGAGGGCAGGCATTTAGAGGACGCAGAGCAATTCGAAAAGAAGATTGGCGGCAAGCAGCGAAGTGATTTCGCCGGTATCAAAAGGCGGTGAGACCTCGACTAGATCGCAGCCGACAATGTTGAGGCCACGCAAGGCGCGAACCAGTTCAATGATCTGGATGCTCGTCAGACCACCCACCTGTGGAGTTCCGGTTCCGGGAGCGTACGCGGGATCCACGACGTCAATGTCGAGAGTGACGTACACGGGCTTCCCCCGAAACGCCCGCAGATGGCGTTGAACAATTGCCAGACCCTTCTTGTGAAATTCTTCAGCGGTCACCATCCGAACTTTGTGTGCACGGGCGAAGTCGAAATCGTCTTCGCCGTAAACTTGGCCGCGAAGGCCAACTTGCAAAACGCCTCCATCCAGCAGGAGACCTTCTTCGAAGGCCCGGCGGAACGGCGTGCCGTGAGAATACTTGCTGCCGAAATACTCGTCCCATAGATCGTTATGCGCATCGAATTGGATCAGGGAAACCGGTCCGTGCTTTTTGCCCACGGCGCGAAGGATCGGGAGGCTGATGGAATGATCTCCTCCCACACAAACGCAGCGCACACCGGCTCGGAGGAGAGGATCGATTCCCTGCTCGATCCGGCGAAAGGTGTCCTCGATGGAAAGCGGATTCACGGGAAGGTCTCCGAAGTCCGCGACACGGTACTTGGAAAAAGGGTTCACATTCAGCACGGGATTCCAGGGCCGAATAATTGCCGATTGAACGCGGACGTTTCGTGGGCCGAAGCGTGGCCCAGGGCGGTAGGTGGTGCCACCGTCGAAGGGCACGCCTATCAGCGCGACCTCCAATTCCTCGGGTTGAGCGATGTGCGGGAGGCGCATGAACGTGGGTATGCCCGTGAAACGGGCGTACTCGAGCGCGTCAACCGGCTGCGGATGAGGCAAATGATACTTCCGGCGGGGCTGAGCCATGGCCGGGCATCTTAGTCTCCCGAAACGACTGGAGTCAACGCGGCGCGTTAACAGTACAGAATTGACCGTGCGTTGACGCTCCGCTAACAAACGCCGCGTAGAACGTGCCAGACAGTTCGGCTTCCTCGACGTGTCTGCGCCCGGCCTTAGCCAGGCGTGTTCCAGCGAAGGACCCGTACTTAGTCAAAGCAGGACTTCGACCGCTTTTCGGTCGCATTCAACTCAAGGAGTGTGGAATGATGCATCATCGCTTCAACAGGGCTGTGGCCAGCATGGCCGCATTCGCAATTGGTGTTTTACCAGCTAGTCCGCTCATTGCGGGAGATGGAAATAACTCCGGGGTGAAACTCACGGCCGTGCAGTCGGCCAACCCCAAGGCACCTGGCCTAGCATCCCCCAACATTCTCTCCCCAGAACTAACCGAGGTGATCGTTGCCCAGGGCTCTTTCAAACTGGAGAATCCGTCGGACCTGACCAATTTCTACGGTTACGACAACGACGGGCCGATGCTGCCTGCGCCCGGAGATTTGCCCTCCCTGATTCACAAAGTGGAAGCCTCCAAGACAGAACCGGACAAAAACACGTATCTAGTTCTACAGAACCAGCATGGAGCAGACCCTCACTACGACTACGGGACGCATTTCCTTTTTCAAGGCCATGAACTTGGCGCTGGAGGCAAGGGATACATCACGCGCATCAATCTGGACGCCGATGGCGCCCACCGCGTCACGTTGCTGGCCACCACGGACGTTAACGGTCAATCATTGCCCACCATTGATGGCTCAACCTGGTATCCCTTCTCTCACAAGCTCTTGTTCACTTCCGAGAGCGGTTCCAACGCCAGCGTCGTGCAGGCGACACCGGACTTTCCGTCCACCGTCGAAGATATCTCCGGGATCCTCGGTCGGGGCGGTTACGAAGGGATTCAGTCGGACAAAGTTGGCCGGCTAATCATTGTGGAGGATATTGGAGGCAAGAGCGGAACCACGAATCCTCATGCGCGCCAGCCGAACAGCTTCGTCTACCGGTTTGTGCCCTATAATCCGTTCGATCTGAAAATGGGGGGCAGACTACAGGTTTTACAAGTGATGTCGCATGCGCACTCTGGTCCCATCGTGTTCGGGTCGAACGTGGATGCCGATATCACATCGCAAGACGTCCAGGATCTCCATACCTACGGACTTCAGTTCGTAACGAAATGG
>Ga0137403_10008084_pt1 | contig 11784 bp, 10 predicted proteins | sample CZOMad2_1_16fung_FD_122057 | JGI IMG/M metagenome (GOLD analysis project Ga0137403, IMG submission 122057) | Vadose zone soil fungal communities from Angelo Coast Range Reserve, California, USA - CZOMad2_1_16fungal (Hybrid Assembly) | ecosystem: Environmental > Terrestrial > Soil > Vadose zone...
CGACCCGCAGGTTGTCGATGATGAAGTCCTGCCTCTCCGGGGTGTTCTTGCCCATGAAGAAGCTCAGGAGCTCGTCGGAGCTGTAGAGGTGGTGCAGGTTCACCGGGTCGAGGCGGATGTTCTCGCCGATGAAGTCCTTGAACTCGCCGGCGCTGATCTCGCCGAGGCCCTTGAAGCGCGTGATCTCGTGGGTGGCGCCGCACTCGACGACGGCGGCCTGTTTCTCCGCCTCGGAGTAGCAGTAGCGCGTGATCTTCTTGTTGCGGACGCGGAACAGGGGCGTTTGCAGGATGAAGAGGTGGTTGTTGCGGATGACGTCGGGGAAGAATTGCAGGAAGAATGTCATCAGCAGCAAACGGATATGCATACCGTCTACATCCGCATCGGTGGCTATTACGATATTATTATAGCGCAATCCTTCATAGCCTTCTTCTATATTCAGCGCGTGCTGGAGAAGATTGAACTCCTCTTTCTCGTACACTACTTTCTTGGTAAGACCAAAACAATTGAGGGGCTTTCCTCTCAGGCTGAAAACAGCCTGCGTCTCGACTTCCCTGGCTTTTGTGATACTTCCGCTGGCCGAATCTCCTTCTGTAATAAAGATCGTACTGTTCTTTTGTTTCTCCAGGGAACCCTCTTTATCTTTTCCAGTAGGCTCCTCGTTGTAATGATAACGGCAGTCGCGCAGTTTTTTGTTGTGCAGATTAGCCTTCTTGGCGCGTTCATTGGCCAGTTTCTTGATGCCAGCCAGCTCTTTCCTCTCCCGCTCGCTCTGCTCGATCCTCTTTTTCAGGGAGTCTGCTGTGGTAGGGTTCTTGTGAAGATAATTGTCCAGCTCTCTGGCGAGGAAATCGTTGATGAAATTCTTCATGCTGGTGCCGCCTTCGGACATGTACTGGCTGCCCAGCTTGGTCTTGGTCTGGGATTCGAAGACCGGCTCCACGACCCGTACGGAGATCGCCGCCGCGATGCTCTGGCGGATGTCGGAAGCTTCATAATCCTTCTTATAAAAATCCCGGATCACTTTCACGAAAGCCTCCCGGAAGGCCTGCTGGTGCGTACCTCCCTGGGTCGTGTACTGCCCGTTCACGAAGCTGAAGATCTCTTCTCCGTAATCATTATTATGGGCGAGGGCGACTTCGATATCCTCCCCCTTGAGATGAATGATCGGGTAACGCAGTTCGTCCTCGTTGGTACGGCGCTGCAGGAGATCGAGAAGGCCATTCTTCGAAACGTATTTTTTCCCGTTGAAATTAATGATCAGGCCGGCATTCAGGTAGCAGTAATTCCAGATCTGGTTGTCCAGGTATTCGTTAATATAATGGAAGTTCTTGAATACGGATTCATCGGGGATGAAGGTGACCAGGGTGCCATTCGGCTCGTCTGTTTTTACTTCTTTATATTCCTTGGAAAGTATGCCCTTGGCGAATTCAGCCGTCTTTTCTTTTCCTTCCCGGAAGGCGGTGACCTTGAAATAATCGCTCAGCGCATTCACGGCCTTGGTGCCGACCCCGTTCAGTCCCACCGATTTCTGGAATGCCTTGCTGTCATATTTTGCGCCGGTGTTGATCTTGCTCACCACATCTACCACTTTCCCCAGGGGAATACCCCGGCCGAAGTCGCGGATGGTAACAGTCTTTTTTTCGATGGTGATCTCCACCTGCTTGCCATAGCCCATCGTATGCTCATCGATACAGTTATCGATCACTTCCTTGATCATTACATAGATGCCGTCATCCGGGCTGCTGCCGTCTCCCAATTTCCCGATATACATACCGGGACGGAGACGGATATGCTCCCGCCAGTCAAGGGTCTTGACGCTATCCTCGTTGTAATGAAATAGATCTTGTTTTTCTGCCATGGGATCTTTATATGTCTGTACGCCTCCTCACGGAGATGATTTTTTCGTACCTATTAACGTAAAAAATGCCAATTTTGCATCCAGCCACAAAAATAATTGAAAATCAAACAATTAGAGGATGCTATAGGTCCGGTCATTCTTTAACCTGCTATAAATCAAGGGGCAAATATAGCAAACGCATGGAGAGACGCATTCCCAGACTTATACACAGTGTGAATAAAGAATCGTTGCTACATTCGCAGGATGGCAGAAAAAATGGTGATCCTGGGGGATATCTCGGTATCCCTTGGAGGAGTGCGGGCGCTGGATAATATCGGTCTTTCGATCGGCCGGGGCGAGCATTGGATGCTCACAGGCGCGTCCGGCAGCGGCAAGACGGTGCTGGCCCATACCCTGCTGGGAAGGCATCATTATACGGGACAGATGGAGTTTCGCCCGGGATTACGGATCGCAATCGTCGAGCAGCAGCACCGGTTCAAGAATCTTCCGGGATCTACGGAACTATATTACCAGCAACGCTTTAATTCCAGCGACGCAGAGCAGACCATTACGGTAGAACAGGAACGGCGCGAATATGCTTTTATGGAACGGGCCGATGCCAGGGAATGGCTCAACGACCTGCATATCCGGCACCTGCTGGTCAAACCCCTCATTCAGCTCTCCAACGGAGAGAATAAAAGAGTCCAGTTAGCCATCTCCTTATCCTCGGATCCGGATCTCCTGCTGCTGGATAACCCTTTCACCGGGCTGGACCGGGAAGGGAGGGAAACCCTGCACCGCCTGCTCGGGCTGCTGGCCTCAAAGGGCATCCAGCTCTTTCTGATCAGCGCGGCAAGGCACATTCCTGAAGCCATTACACATGTAGCCGGGCTGGAAAAAGGGAAAATGGTCTTTAGCGGTACAAAAGAAGAGTTCGGCAGGATGAGAGTGGAAGACGGGTCGTTGGCGGGAAAGCTGCAATTGGATGCGGCCCTGCTGGAACGGCTCTGGCAAGCGGAGAAAGCGGGTTTTGAGATCGCCGTAAAAATGGTGGATGTCCAGATCCGTTACGGGGAAACGACGATATTGAAAGGCATCGACTGGGAAGTCAGGAACGGGGAAAGATGGAGCCTGGCAGGACCAAATGGAGCGGGGAAATCCACCATCCTCAGCCTGATCACGGCGGATAATCCCCAGGCTTATGCTAATAAGATCTGGTTATTCGACCGCAGAAGGGGCTCGGGGGAAAGCATCTGGGACATCAAACAGAAAATAGGATTCGTCTCCCCGGAACTGCATCTCTATTTCGATCATGGCGCCACCTGCAATGAGGTCATCGCTTCGGGACTGTTCGATACGATCGGATTGTTCCGCAGGCTCAGCCCGGACCAGGAGGCCTGCGCCCATCTGTGGATGCAGTTGCTTTCCCTCGGGGAGGTCCGGACCAGGAGGCTGGCCCAGTTATCCACCGGTCAGCAGAGAATGGTCCTGTTGGCCAGGGCCCTGATCAAAAACCCGCCCTTGCTCATCCTGGACGAGCCTTGCCAGGGACTCGACGAGGAACAGACCCTTTATTTCTGCAATCTCATCAGCACACTCTGCGAAGCGTTCGGCACTACACTTATATATGTGAGTCATTACCAGCAGGAGATCCCCCACTGTGTGAACCGGTTCTTAAGGCTGGAGAATGGAAGCGTGGTGAAGGGATGAGAAAAAATTTTTAGATTTCTTTAGCATTTGCAAAAAAGTTCCGGCCCCCCAATACCCCCGCCCCAGCCTCACTCTTTTATATCTTCAAAGAGGCGTTGCATGAAACTCTTTACAGCAAAGGGTTTTACCTCATTGATATCCCTTGGACAAGCGGATCGCCGGCATTCAGGTTTTTCCATAATATACCGTTAATGGGTATCCGCAATTTGCAGGCCGGGGCCCTTCATTGTGGAATATTTTCCCCAGGTTCAGGCGGAAAAAAGCTAGCTCGCGAAAAATGCATGGTCCTTGAAAAGTTATGGCACAGTCCTTGGATAGGTAGGATCAGATCGCAATCAAATACACAATCAATATTTATTAATCTTTTAATTCTCGATTTATGAAATTCACTAAGTTCAAACTTGCGGCTGTGACCGCGGTTGCTGCAGGATTGTTTGCATTCAATACATTGAAGTCAGGATCCATTAAAGGCACGGTATCCCCTGCAGAAGGGGCAGTGCGGGCATGGGCCGAATCTTCTACGGATACGCTGAGGGCGCTTATCGTCAACGGGGCATTTGAAATATCAGATGCCAAACCGGGCGTGTATAAAGTGGTCATCGAAGCCAAGCCGCCTTTTAAGAACGCGGCCAAGGACGGAGTCACCGTGCAGGACGGGCAGGCAGCGGATGCCGGAGAGATCAAGCTCGAAAAATAAGGGGTAAGGGATAGTGATGGAAAGCCGTTCGCCAGCAGGAGGACGGCTTTCCTGTTTTCAGGGACGGATGAGGTGGTCTGCTGAGAACTTGCCGCTGCCATTCAGCAGCAGGGCAAGAGAAAGCCCGGTCACCAGCAGGTGGTATTTCAAAGCCTTCCCCGGCCTGCGTTCCCGACCAGTTCATGAAAAAGCCATTGGCATGATGTACCCTGATGATCATGCCCAGGAAGAGGATGATCAGCGTGACCCCCCAGATACGCCCGGCAAAGCCTGCCAGCAGGCAGAGCGCTCCGAGGGATTCGATGAGGATGATCAGCAGGGAGGTGATCCAGGACAGGTGTACGGTACCCGTGAAGTATTTCATCTCGCCGGTAAAGCCCGGCCCGCCAAACCAGCCCAGGGTCTTCTGGGCTCCATGCGGGAATAATACGATCCCAAGTGTCAGGCGGATGACCATACCGGTCCAATCATTCCCCGCCTGAAAAATTAATGCTTTCATTTCTTTCGTTTTATTGATCACGCAAAACAAAAAAGAAAGGAAGGGATAAAAATTAAGGTAGTTTAAGAAATAGCTCGCCTGGAAAGCTGTCCGCGCAGCATGCTCAGGAATTCCGGAGTTATGCCCAGGTAGGAAGCGATCTGCTTCTGAGAGATACGCTGCTCGAGAGTGGGGTATTTCTCCTGGAAATGCCGGTAACGCTCCCCGGCATTATCCGAAAGCCCTTGCTGGATGCGGCGTTGCAGGGAAATAAAACTATTCTGAAAAAGGATCCGCAGGAACTTTTCAAATTTGGGCACCTTGTTGCCAAGCAGGTCATAATTCTCCTTGCTTAAGCAGAGAACCCCGCAGTCCTCGATGGCTTGTATGCTGTAGAAGGAAGGGATCTGAAGGGCAAAGCTTTCGATATCCATCGCCCACCAGTCTTCCGGGGCGAATTTCACGATATGCTCAAGCCCCTTTTCGTCGGTATGAAATACCTTCAGGCATCCCTTATCCACAAAGGACATATTTCGGCAGGTATTCCCCGCATGAAGCAAAAATTCATGGCGCCGGAGGGTGCGGGACACGAAAAGAGAGGTGAAGAACTCAAGTTCTTCCTCATCCAGCACGATATGGGTGCTGATATTCCTGATGATCCGGTCATAGTCCATGGTTGCCTGTTCTATCCTGCAAAGCTATTCATTTTAACAATTTTCGGAAATTATCGATAATGCGTTGACTGTCAAATAATTATGGTTAATTAATGATGAATTCGCCCAAAACCCGCCAAGACTCCCCGGCGAATAAGGTTAAAACCCGTAGATTTGTATTGTCGCCTGGATCTGACCGGCGATTACTTACTACCCAACTTCTTACGATCCCATTAATTTCTGCTACGACCCGTTAATTCTGATTTATTTTTTTATTTATTAAAAAATGTGATGTATGTACTCGTATGCGTTATTGGAAAAGGGTTGTTATTACCTTATTCAGGAAAAAGAGGAAGGTCCAGTCGGTCTGATCAAAGTGAATATGGAATCGGATCATTGCATGTATGTGTCCAGGTATGCCGATGCGACCCTGGTGGAATGGAAGAAAAAAACAGATCCTATTTTCGATATCCTGGAATTGCTGGGTGATGAAAAAGTGAAAGCCTGGGAAGCGATCTATAACGATAACCAGGGCACGTATAATTATGAGGAGGACGAGGAGTAGCTTCAAGCGAATAGCTACAAGCTGCAAGAAGATGTTCGTAAATCTGGGAAAATAATTAAATCTGGCTTGAAGCTTGCCGCTTGCAGCTTTTAGCTGGCGGGCTGCTAAGCCTGCCCTGAAGCTTGCCGCTTGGCGCTGTACGGCGGCTTGTAGCTGGCGTCTGCATTGCGGCGGATCCCGTAGCTCCATAATCCCAGGCAGGTGACGGCGGAGGAGAACAGCAGGCTGATATAATAGATCATGAAGCTGTCCTGCCTGTCCATGCTGTCCGGGCGGATGCGGATAAAGGCATAGATGATAATGAAGCTGCCATAGGCAAATAATAAAGCGGCATGTACGAATACCATCGAGTTCTCAAAAGAGGTATGCTCCATCTTCCTCATATACTGCACCAGGCCCGTCACGCTGTAACTGAATACCAGGAGCATGCCTGCTCCGATGATCATGGAGCTGGAAACGGGGTCATAGCCTTTCCAGTTGAGGATCACTCCTTCCATTACCATGAACAAAACCAGCACCAGCAGGAGATGCTTCTTATGTTTCTTACCGGGAGTGGAATATAAAAAGATCAGGAGGATGAGAGGGGTATCCAGCAGATTGTAGATCAGTTTCAATTTATCCTGCAGAGGAGTATGACCGGCCTGAACGGCAAAGGCTGATCCGAAGTTGGGCAGGTTGACCAGGCCGGTAGCGAGCCAATAAATGCCCACCATCCAGTATGCCTTGTCTTTCCGCAGTTTTTTCCAGGACAGGAGGAACAAAGGGATAAAGCAAAGCACAATCGCCAGGTTGGAAATAACGGTATACAGCACGGTATAAATGCCGGTCTTCACAGGATGATAAGTTTCTTATAAAGCGAACAAAAGACGTTTTTATTATCAGTAAAACTACTCGGTTTTATTCATAAATTACGGGTTCCCGCAGCTGGATCACAGTGTTTAAAGCCAATGGATTAAGCAGGGTAAGGGTCGCGGCAGGGGGCCAATTTTCCTTATTTTTGCAGCCCATGATCGCACAGCAGACCATACAACAGATACTGAGCCGGATCGATATTATCGAGATCGTCGGCGGCTTTGTCAAACTGAAAAAGCGCGGGGCCAATTACATGGGTCTCTGTCCGTTCCACAATGAGAAGAGCCCGTCCTTCACGGTCTCTCCTGCCAAGGAGATCTATAAATGTTTTGGTTGCGGACGCAGCGGCAACACCATCAGCTTCCTGATGGAGCATGAGAAATATTCCTATGCGGAGGCACTGCGTTGGCTGGCCGCCAAATATAATGTCGAGATCGAAGAAAAAGAGCTGAGCCCCGAGCTCCGGCAGCAGCAGCAGGTCGCGGAAAGCCTGTATATCATCAATGGCTTCGCGCAGAAACATTTCCACGAGAACCTTTTTAATAACGAAGAAGGCCAGGATGTCGGCCTCAGCTATCTGCGGGAACGGGGGTTCCGGGAGGATATCATCCGTAAATTCCAGCTCGGCTACTGCCTGGATCAGCGGGACGCTTTTGCCAAGGCGGCGCTTGCGGCCCGGTACAATATCGAATACCTGCAGAAAAGCGGGTTGATCGTGGTCCGGGACGAGCGTCCGCAGGACAATTACCGCGGCCGCATTATTTTTCCCATCCATAATAATACCGGAAAGACGATCGGCTTCGGGGCCCGCATCATCCGGACGAATGACCGTGCGCCGAAATACATCAATACGCCCGAGAATGAGATCTATGTAAAGAGCAGGATCCTGTACGGCTCCTGGCTGGCCAGACAGGCCATCGACAAGCAGGATGAATGCCTGCTCGTTGAAGGGTATACGGACGTCGTATCGCTGCACCAGGCCGGTATCGAGAATGTGGTGGCCAGCGGGGGCACTTCGCTCACGGTCGACCAGCTCCGGCTGATCAAGAAATTCACGAAGAACCTCACGATCATTTACGATGGGGATTCGGCCGGCATCAAGGCTGCGCTGAGGGGGCTGGACATGGCACTGGAGGAAAGCCTCAACGTGAAGCTGGTGCTGATCCCGGACAAGGAGGATCCGGACAGCTATGTGCAGAAGGTGGGCGCCGCCACATTCCGGGATTTCATTGCGGCAAACAAACGGGATTTTATCCTCTTCCAGCTCGAAGTATCGCTGAAGGACGCCGCCGGGGATACCAACAAAAAAGCAGGCGTCGTCAACCAGGTGGCCGAGACGATCGCCAGGATCAATAAGGCTGAGGATTTCACCCGCCAGGAAGATTATATCCGGCAGTGCGCCGAATTGCTGAAGATCGACGAGGCAGGCTTGCATGTCCTGGTCAATAAGTATATACGCGACCGCATTTCCAAGCAGGAGAACAAATTGTCAGCGGAGGCCGGAAAGGCCATTCTGCCTGAGACCGATCTTTCCACTACGCCGTCGCCTGAAGAGGAAGAATCGATCAACCTGCTGTTCAAACATGAACAATATGAAAGAGGGATGATCCTCTGCCTCCTGGACTTCGGCCAGAAATCCTGGGATGAGCATAAGTCCGTCGCCAATTATATTTTCGCGGAATCATCGGATATATACGACCTGCTCGATAACAAGCACCTGGTCACAATACTCGATACTTATAAGGATTTGTATGAACAGGGGCTGGAGATCAGCACCCGGACTTTCTTATATCACGAGGATCAGCAGCTCAGCGCGCTGGCTGTGTCCGTCATGAATTTTCATCCGGAGAATGAGCTGAGCCCGAACTGGAAGGATCACTATGAAGGACCGATGCCCACCCGGGACGACCTGTACAAGGAGGAAGTACTGTCGACGATGAATTATCTGAAGCGTCATAAGATCCAACGGCTTATGAAAGAGAACCAGAAGGATCTGGAAAAGCCGCACACTTCAGAAGAACAATTAATGTTGATCCAGACGCATAATCATCTCAAGCAGATGGAAATACAGATCCTGAAGGATGCAGGAACCGTGATCTTCAAATAACAGGAGGTGTCAGATGACTGGCAGCAGGGCCATTCCCCGGTGTGCCTGGAGCAGGTGCCGCTCGCTGTGGGCGATGAGGTAGCGGAGATTATCTCCCAGCCGCAACTGCAGCAGCCGGCTGGAGGAGAACGGGATCCTGATACGCTGCAGGTTTTTGGTAACAACATGGCGCAGGATATCGTCGATCATATCGCATTGCTGAAGGAATTTCTGCAGGGTCTCCTGCCCATTAAGCGCACATCCGCCCGCATGCATCATCTTCCGGGCCCTGATCTTAAATACGCTGCCATCGGCCCTGGGCATGATCTTCTCATAGAGCCAGTCACCCAGCCAGCCGCTGCGGAACTCTTCTTCTTTTTCATCGGGGGCCTTGGTGATCCGGGAAAGGATGCTCCGGATATAGATATTGTTGCAGATATTCAGATGCTCGAATATTTCCGCGATGCTCCAGGTGGAGGGATCCGGCTTGAAATTGAGCTGTTCTTCGTTCAGGCGCAGGAAAGCCTTGGTACTGGCTTTAATAAGCTCCGTCCTGTCCAATAACTCTGTTATAAGACCTTGCTTGTTAAAGACTGCCATGCTGGTAACTTAAAAGCATATCGTTGTAAGGAATAGGGGTAACAATCCTCGTAGATCATGTGACCATCTGCTGTATTTTAGCCGAGCTTAGAGGAGTATAAAGATACACTAACGGGGTTTAAGGAACAGAGTGGCTTGAAAATTACCCAGAAACATGAGGCATGGATACGTATTAATCACGCATCTGGTACACGCTTCTGGTATTTATATAGCCGGCGAAGAAAGCCTTCTGCCCCTGACTGCAGAGCTACTGCAGGATAGTGGTCATTCCGATCATTTTGCGGCGGGGTTCTTTTTCCCGGCGATGAGCTTATCGATCGCCGATCCCAGTCTGCGGGAACGTGTCCCTTCTTTTTTAGCGCTCGTGATCCACACGACATATTCCTTTTTGTCCGTGAAAGACAACTTATCGAAGAAATGCGATGCCACCTTGCTGCGCTGCAGCTCTTTTGCGAAGTCCGCAGGCGGATGCACCGTCCTCCTCTCCGTATCGACGCCGGAGCCGGCCAGTACCGTCTCCCGCACCGCCGCTCTTTTCAGCACAACGGTACTCTCTTCTTTTTTAAGCCGCAACGCCGTCCACACATGGTCCAGCGCTACGGAGCGTACCGTTTCATAGCCTTCGCCACGTATGCATTCCCAGCTACAATCCCTGTTGAGCGTGGTTACTATCTTGGAAGCCAGCTTGGGATAGGCCACCCAGAATTTGGCATTATCCCCCAAGGCAGGCAATACCTCGCTGACAATACCCGTCAACTGCCGTTCGTTGACGGCGAACACGAGCGCAAAGTCTATCTTTTTACTTTTCAGCAAGGGGGTCAGGCTCTTTGCAAAGGCCAGCTTGGCAAATTGCTTCTCGATAGAGGAAGGAAGGCCCTGGATCAGCAGGTTCTTTTCTTCGCTCAACTGCAGTTTTTCCACTAAAGTTTGAGACATTACCCTGATTTTTTAATTTTCAATATTAAATAAAATGCGGTAGGGCAGAATTAAAAAGGTTCCTTTTCAGGGGTTGGGCGTCGGTCGGTTCGTTATGATTTACCTTGCTCAGCTAAAGGGCTGGGCGGTTGCCGGCGTTGGCGGCGACGGTCACGGTATTTGAGGATCGGCACTTTGTTCTCGCTGCCCCGGAGCAGGCGGGAAATATTCTTCTGATGGGTCAGCACGACCAGCAGGGCCACGGCAATGGCGAAGCCCCGGTAAAGAGTTTCCTTCTCATCGAAAATATAAAGAATGAAAACGGCGAAGGCAACGCTCGCCAGGATAGAACTCAGGGAAATGAAGCGGGTCATATACAGCACGAGCAGAAAGACCCCCACGCAGCAGACGGCTACCAGCGGCTGCATGGCCAGGATCATCCCGAACAAGGTAGCCACCCCCTTCCCACCTCTGAAATCAGCCCAGAGCGGGAAGATATGGCCTACTACGGCAGCCAGGCCCAGGCCCACCATGAAATTGGTCCTGTCGGCCTCATCGTGTAAATAATATGGAAGAAGAATGTACAGGCTGGTGGCCACTACGCCTTTTATCACGTCGACGGCCATTACGAAAGTTCCCCATCGGGAGCCCAGGACACGGAAAGTATTCGTCGCCCCGGCATTGCCGCTACCGTATTCGCGGATATCGATACCAAAGAAAGACTGGCTCACCCATACAGCCGTGGGGACAGAACCGATCAGGTATGCTAATACTATAAGCAGAACCTCCTTCATCGAATCGTTGGTTAAAGTTGGATAACAAATATACTAAATATTGCCTTTCATTGCGAGCTTCAGGCAAATCCAGTTTGCTTTTGTCATCTTTAAGGATATTGAAAGCTGACACTGAGCGGCCTTTTTTTCCATGTCTTCCAGGTCTTCCCGCAGAAGACCGCTCAGTAATATAACGCCCCCGGGCCCCAAATGTTGTCCTATTTCGCCCAGTTCCCGCAGGATAACCTGCTTGTTTATATTTGCCAAAATGACGTGAAACCGGCTTCCGGACGGGATCTTATCCATTTTTTCGATCCTGATGGAGTGGCAGCCATTGGCGGCGACGTTCTCCAGGCCATTTTCGATGCTCCAGGGGTCGTTATCGATCGCCAGCACGTCCGCGGCCCCCAGTTTTTCCGCCAGGATCGCCAGCACCCCGGTGCCGGTCCCGAAATCCAGGACCCTGGCCCCGGCAAGATCCAAATGCTGCATGGCTTCCATCATCATATAGGTGGTGGCGTGGTGCCCGGTGCCAAAGCTCATCTTGGGGGTAATGACCAGGTCGTATTTTACGCCTGGTACCGGCTCGTGGAAAAAGGCCCGGATGGCACAGAA
>Ga0137403_10008085_pt1 | contig 11783 bp, 9 predicted proteins | sample CZOMad2_1_16fung_FD_122057 | JGI IMG/M metagenome (GOLD analysis project Ga0137403, IMG submission 122057) | Vadose zone soil fungal communities from Angelo Coast Range Reserve, California, USA - CZOMad2_1_16fungal (Hybrid Assembly) | ecosystem: Environmental > Terrestrial > Soil > Vadose zone...
TTGTTGATCTCGCCGGACTTGTACAGGCTCGTCATCGCCCCGTCCACGACCTTCTTGAAGGACGGATCGTCCTTGCGCAGCATGATGCCGTAGGGCTCGATGGAGAGCGCGTCGGCGGAGATCGTCCATTCCGAGGGGGTCTTCGAATTCGCGACCAGGCTGTAGAGCAGGATGTCATCCATGAAGAAGGCGACGGCGCGGCCGGTCTCCACCATCAGGAACGCCTCGGCGTGATCCTTGGCGGGCAGGATCGTGATGCCGAGGTTCTTCTGGCCGTTCAGCTCGGTGATTTGCTTGATGTTGGTCGTGCCCGAGGTCGACACGACCGTCTTGCCCTTGAGGTCGTCCAGGGTCTTGAGGTTCGCGGCCTTCTTGCTGACGAAGCGGTTTGCCGTCACGAAGTGCGTGATCGTGAACGAGACCTGCTTCTGCCGCTCGAGGTTATTCGTGGTCGAGCCGCACTCGAGATCGACCGTGCCGTTCGCCATCAGCGGAATCCGGGTCGCCGAGGTGACCGGATTCAGCTTCACCTGGAGGTTGGGCATCTTGAGCTCGGCCTTGACCGCGTCGACGATCTTGCCGCAGAGGTCCATCGCATAGCCGATCGCCGCCTGCTTGTCGTCGAAGTACGAGAACGGGATCGACGCGTCACGATGTCCGAGCGTGATCGCGCCTGTCTCCTTGATCTTCTTGAGCGTGCCTTCCTGGGCCCACGCCGGCGCGGCGACCAGCAGAGCGCAAAAGGTGGCGAGGCCGACCGTGACGAAGCTTCTGAGATTGATCATTCGTTCTTCTCCAGTGCGAGTTTTTCAGTCGTAGTAATCAGGCGAAAAGGCCGGACATCTCCGGAACCGGCACGCCCGTATCCAAGGGTCCCAATATAACTCGTCTCGCCGCGAGCGGAGCGGCGGCCGCCGGCGGGTGCGCGAAGCACCCGCCGGCCGGTTGGCTGATCAGTCGGCTACTTGATCGCGCCGGCGGTCAGGCCGGAGACGTAGTAGTCGAGGAAGAAGACGTACAGGATCACGATCGGCACAGAGGCCAGGACCGCGCCCGCCATCAGCGAGCCCCAGTAGTAGATGTCGCCGCGGATCAGCTCGCTGGTGACGCCGACGCTCGCCGTGAGCTGATCCGACGAGGACGTGAAGGTGAGGGCGTAGATGAACTCGTTCCAGGAGAGCGTGAAGGCGAAGAGCGCCGCGCACACCAGCCCCGGGACCGCGATCGGCAGCACGATCCGCAAGAGCGCCTGGATGCGCGTGGCGCCGTCGACCATCGCGCACTCCTCGACCTCCTTCGGGACGGTCCGGAAGTAGCCCATGAGCAGCCACGTGCAGAAGGGAACGAGGAACGTCGGGTAGGTGACGATCAACGCCCACTTCGAGTCGCCGAGCCCGAGCCAGTTCACGACCTGGGCCAGCGGTAAGAACAGGAGCGAGGTCGGCACCAGATAGGTCACGAAGATCCCGGTGCCCAGGCTGGCGACGGCGAAGAACTTGAGCCGCGCCAGCGCGTAGGCCGCGATCGTCCCGATGACGAGCGAGACGACCGTCGAGCACACGGTGACCAGCAGGCTGTTCTTCGTCCAGGTCAGGAAGCCGGTGTCCCACAGGAGCTTCTGGTAGTGCTCGAGGGTCGGCCCCTGTCGGATGAGGAGCGGCACCGCGTTGCGGTCGTAGAGCTCTCGGTTCTGCTTCAGCGACGTCAGCGCCATGTGGTAGAAGGGGAACACCGCGAAGATGAGGAACGGCATCAGCGCCAGATGCGCCGCGATCCGGTTGCGCAGCTTGCGCCGCGGCATCAGTAGGCCTGCTTTCTGACGAACCGGAGCTGCGCCCATACGACGATCATCAGCGCCGGGAAGAGGTAGAGCGAGATCGCCGCGCCCTCCCCGATCCGACCGGTCTCGAGCCCGATCTGGCGCGCCAGCGTCGCGAACAGGTGGGTCGAGTTGATCGGTCCGCCGTGCGTGAGGACGTAGACGATGTTGAAGTCGCTGAAGGTGAAGATGGTGGAGAAGAGGACCACGATCGCGAGCACGGGCTTCAGGAGCGGCAGCGTGACGTGCCAGAAGCGGGCGACCGGCCCCGCGCCGTCCGCCTCCGCCGCCTCGTAGAGCTCGCGCGGGATCGCGACCAGCCCCGCCAGGATCGTGATGGCGAAGAACGGCAGACCGCGCCAGATGTTGACGACGACGACCGCCGTCATCGCGTAGTACTGCTGGCCCAGCCAGTTCGGCCCGGGCGGATTCATGAGGCCGAGGGCCAGCCCCGTCCAGTTCACGACGCTGTAGAGCGAGTTGAACATCCACGACCAGCCGAGCGTCGACAGCGCGGTCGGGATCACCCACGGCAGCAGCACGGCGCCGCGGATCAGCCGCTTGAACCAGAGCTGCTCGTTGAGCAGCAAGGCCAGCGAGATTCCGAGGAAGAGCTTGGCGCCGACCGCGGCCCCCGAGAAGACGAACGCGTTCTGGAAGGTCTGACGGAAGGCGTCGCTGCCCCAGAGGTCGATGAAATTGCGGAGGCCGACGAAGTGGCTCGGCCGGCCGATGAAGGCGTTCGAGACGGAAAAGTAGAGCGCCATGCAGAAGGGATAGGCGACCAGCAGCAGGAGCAGGATGAGCGCCGGGCTCACGAAGATCGGCCCGAGCCACTCCTCGCGGTCGAGGAGCCCCCAGGCCTTGGCTCGCAGCGAGGTGCGATCCGCCGCCGCGGCGACGCCGACGGTTCCGATCGCCATGTCAGCTTCCCGCCATGATCTTCTTCATCTCGTTCTCCGCCCACGCGATGGCGTCCTTGGTCGAGGTCCCCGTCACCGCCTTGGCGAGCATGTTGGGGAGGATGAACGAGTTGGTGATGAGCTGCACCTTGTCGGAGGCCGGCGCCGGCCAGCCGTAGGTGTGGTAGTTCACGCCCTCCCCCTTGAGGATCGCGAGCTTCGGGTCGGTCTTGAGCACGGCGTGATCCTGCATCTTCGTGTAGATCGGCAGGTTGAAGCCGCCGCCGGACATGATGTACTCGTCGTACACCTCTTTCTTGCCGAGCAGATAGCGGATCCACTCCTTGGCCGGCTCGACGTTCTTCGAGAACTTCCAGATGCCGATCGAGCGCGGCGCGTCGACGTCGTGCCGGCCGGCCGGGCCCGACAGGCTCAGGTGATGATTGATCCCGTCGGCGGTGACGAGCTTCTGGTCGCGGGCGACGATGTAGGCGCTGACCGGATTGTGGATCCAGCCGGCCTTGCCCTGCTGGAGCGACTCGTTGTTGCTGGCGTCGGTCCACGAGAGGACTTCCGGCTCCATGCAGTCGCGGTACATCTTCTTGTACCACTCGATCACCTCGGCGGTCTGCGGCGAGTTGATCTTGACCGTCTTGCCGTCCTTGTCGACCTCCCTGGCGCCGTGGCACCACATGACGGCCGAGCCGGTCGAGATCGTGTCGAAGTTCTGGCTGATGGGGATACCGACCGGGTTCCCCATCTTCTTCAATTCCCGCCCGACCTTGTAGAGGTCCTCCCATGTCTCGGGGGCCTTGAGCCCCGCCTTCTTGAAGAGGTCCTCCCGGTACGCGGAGACGAAGACGGCGTGGTATTGCGGCACCGCGCGCCACGCGCCGTGGACGTGCGCGGCCTCGTAGCCCGACCCGATGACCTTGCCGTATTTCTTTTCGAGATCGGCCACCAGGTCGGAGACGTCGACCAGCTGCGGCTCGTAGAGCCAGGGCACGTGCATACGCATCTCGACCAGGTCGTGGCCGGCCTGCGTCTGCACCTCGGAGGCGTACTTGGCCGCCTGCTGCGGCGCGGCGATATGGTCGATGCGGATCTTGATGCCGGTGTCCTTCGTGAAGCGCGGCGCGATCTCGGCCAGCTTCTTGTCCGAGAGCGGCGCGAAGTTGTTCCAGCAGAGGTACGAGATCTCTCGCTGCTGCCCGCGCGCGGGTGGCAGGCCCGTGGCGAGGATGCCGGCGAGGCCCGCGCCCGTGGTGGTGGTCAGAAAGTGGCGCCGCGTGATCGATGACATGACTCCTCCTCTTTCGTTCACTGAGCCGGCCGGCCGGTTGAGACCCGCCATCATACCGCAACTCGAAAGGGGTCGCGCCCTAGGCCTCCGCCCGCGCATCCTTTGGTTTCCAGTCCTTGTACCGCTCGCGAAGCACCTTCTTGTCGAACTTCCCGACGCTGGTCTTGGGCACGGCGTCGATGATCTCGACCGCGTCGGGGAGCGCCCACCGGGCGAGCTTGGGCCGCAGGAAGTCGAGGATCTCGATCGGCTCGATCACGCTCCCGGGCTTCGGGACGACGCAGGCGAGGGGGCGCTCGACCCACTTGGGGTGCGGCACGGCGATCACCGCCGCCTCCAGCACCTTCGGGTGGCCCATGATCAGGTTCTCGACGTCCACGCTCGACACCCACTCGCCCCCGGACTTGATCAGATCCTTGGTCCGGTCGGTGATCTGGACGTAGCCTTCCGCGTCGATCGTGGCGACGTCTCCGGTGCGGAACCAGCCGTCGGCCGTGAAGCGGTCCGCCGACTCGGGGTTGTCGTAGTAGGAGGCGACGACCCAGGGGCCGCGCACCTGCAGCTCGCCCATGCTCTCCCCGTCCCACGCCAGCTCGGTTCCGGCATCGTCCACGATCCGGACGTCGACGCCGACGGACGGGTACCCGACGCGGGCGAAGACGTCGTACTTCTTCTCCTCCGGCCAGTCGCCCATGTAACTCTTGAGCCGCGTCACCGTTCCCAGGGGTGTCATCTCGGTCATGCCCCAGGCGTGCGACATCTGGACCCCGAAGTTCTTCGCGTACGCCTGCTGGAGGCTCCGGGGCGCCGCCGAGCCGCCGATCGCGATCGTCCGCAGCGACGAGATGTCGAAGCCCTCCTTCTCGCACAGCTCCTTGACGGCGATCCAGACGGTCGGCACGGCCCCGGTGAACGTGACCTTCTCGGCCTGGACGAGCTGGCAGATGTCGCGCGGCTGGGGATTCGGACCCGCGAAGATCTGATCGGCGCCGGCCATGACCGCCGTGTACGGCAGGCACCAGGAGTTGGCGTGAAACATCGGCACGATGTGCAGGATCCGGTCGCTCTCGGAGATCGCGAAGAGATCGGTCGTGGCTTCCGCGAGGCAGTGGAGGAACATCGCGCGGTGCGTGTACACGACGCCCTTGGGGTGGCCGGTGGTGCCGGAGGTGTAGCACATCCCGGCGGCGTCGGTCTCCCGGAGCTCGGGCCAGCCGCTCACCGGCTCGGCGCCGGCCACGAGCGCTTCGTACTCGGCGTGCTCCGGTGCAATCGCCTCCGTCGATCCGGAAGCGCCCGGCGCGTCGGGCATGATCACGACCCGTCGCACGGTCGGCAGCTTGTCGCGGATGCCGGCGAGCACGGGCCAGAGGCTTGCGTCGGCGAAGATGACGGAGTCGCCGGCGTGGTTGATGATGTACGTAAGGTCCGAGGCCGAGAGGCGGATGTTGAGGGTGTGGAGGATCGCGCCGGAGAGCGGCGCCGCCCAGTAGAGCTCGAGGTGGCGGTGACTGTTCCACGCGAAGGTCGCCACGCGGTCACCCCGCCGGATCCCGAGCGCGGCGAGCGCCCCGGCCAGTCGCATCGTTCGCTCGGCGAAGTCCCGATACGTGTAGCGGAAGAGCGGCCGGCCCGGCACGCGCGTGGCGATCGTCTTGCTGCCGAAGAGCCGCCGGCTCCGCTCGAAGAAGTGCGTCAGCGTGAGTGGGTAGCTCATCATGAGGTTGTCGAAGCGCGCGCTCACCGTGGTCGTCCTCCCGGAGCCATTTCGCCCAGATCCTCCGACGTGGCGCAGCGGAAGCCCACGAAGTGGTGGCCGGCGTCCGCGCCGCGGCGGTCGTAGGAGCGCCGCCGGGTCACGCCGAGCGAGTCGGCCGGGTCGTCGTGGCTCGCTCCGCGGACGACCACGCGCCCGGTCGCGCCGGTGTAGGGCTCCCGGCCGTCGTCGCTCCTGTAAGGATAGGGGCGGAGGATGGTGGCCGTCCACTCTCGCAGGTTGCCGAGCATGTCCTCGACGCCATAGGGGCTCGCCCCGGCCGGCCGGCTGTCCGTCGACTCGGTCGCGTTGTAGACCCGGCCGAAGACCGCGAGGTGGGGCGCCGGCGCCGCGAAGCCCCAGGGGTACGGCCGGTGGTCGTCGCCGCGCGCCGCCTTCTCCCACTCCGCCTCGGTGGGCAGGCGCCGACCCGTCCGGACACAGTAGTCCCGAGCCCCGAACCACGAGACCTCCACCACGGGATGGCGCTCGAATCCCGGATCGGCGACCCAGCGACTCCCGGACCGGTGAATGCGCGCGTCCGCGTCGTCCTCGTCGTAGCGTCGCTCGCCGCCGGGCGGCCGAAGGCCGGTCGCGTTCAAGAAGAGGGCGAACTCGGCGTTGGTCACCTTGTGGCGCTCGAGCCAGAAATCGCGGACGTAGACCCGATGGCGCGGCGCCTCGTCGGGCGGGCCGTCGTCGCGCCCCATCCAGAAGGCGCCGGCCCGGATCAGCATGATGCCGTCCGCTGTCGCCAGGGCCGGGATCGCCAGGAGGCCGGCGGCCATGAGGGTCACGACGAAGCGGCCCACGGGGATCATGGTATCGTGAGTGCGGCATGCGCTCCCGCTGGAACGACGCCGAGGCGAGCCAGCTCCACGGCCTCGACCTGCTCGTCTACGCGTCGCGCCTGGTCGGCGCCGAGACCACGCTGGTGATCTGGGGCGGGGGCAATACCTCGATCAAGACCCGCGAGCGCGACCACCGCGGCCGTGAGATCGCCGTGCTGCGGGTCAAGGGGAGCGGATCCGACCTCAAGTCCGTCCAGCGCAGAGACTTCCCGGGCGTGCGCATGGACGACATCGCCGCGCTCCTCGGCCGCGACGAGATGAGCGACGAGGAGATGGTGGGCTACCTCGCGCACGCGCTGCAGGACCCCGGGGGCGTGCGCCCGTCGATCGAGACCCTGCTGCACGGGTTTGTCCCGGCTCCGGCGATCGTCCACACCCATGCGGACGCGGTCGTCTCGCTGACGAACACCGATCGCGCCCACGACGTGATCCAGGGCGTCTACGGCAAGGACGTCATCTCGCTCGCATATCGTCGACCCGGGTTCCGCATCTCCCGCGACGTGGCCGACGCGATCGCCGACCGCCCCGAGGCGAAAGCCCTCCTCCTCGAGCGTCACGGGACGATCACCTGGGGTGCGACTGTCCGGGACGCGTACGAGGCCACGATCGAGCTGATCACCCGCGCCGAGGAGGCCACCGCCGAGCGGAAGAAGGGCCGGCGGGCCTTCGGCGGTGGCCGCGTGCCGGTCCGCGAGCCGGGGGCGCGGCGCGCGACGGCGCTGGCGGTCGCGCCGCGGCTGCGCGGCCGGCTGAGCCGCGCGCGGCGCGTCGTGGTGACCTTCGACGACTCGCCCGATGTCACGGAGTTCGTGTCGTCGGCGGACGCGCCACGCGTCTCACAGGTGGGGCCCGCGACCCCGGACCACACGATCTACGCCAAGCGCCTGCCGTGCTTCGTGGCCGCCACCGGCGGGGAGGCGCCGGAGGCTCTGGCGGAGGCGATCGAGCGGTCCGTCGAGGACTTCGTCGGCGGCTACACACGCTACTTCGAGGAGAACCGGTTCGAGGGCGCGCAGCTCGTCGATCCGCTCCCGCGCGTGGTGCTGGTGCCCGGTCTCGGCATGTTCACCTCGGGCAAGGACCGGCGGACCGCCGGTATCGTCAGCGACATCTACCATCACACGATCGACGTGGTCGGCAACGCCGGCGCCTTCGGCGACTACGTCTCGCTCTCGGCGAAGGACGCCTTCGACGTCGAGTACTGGCCCCTCGAGCTCTACAAGCTCACCCTGGCGCCGCCCGAGCAGGAGCTGGCGCGCCGGATCGCGCTGGTCACCGGCGGCGGCTCCGGCATCGGGCGAGCCGTCGCGCGCCGGCTCGCCGCCGAGGGCGCCCACGTCGTCGTGGGTGACGTCGACGGTGACACGGCTCGAACGACCGCCGATGAGATCGTGAAGGCCGTCGGCGCCGGCCGCGCGCTCGGGCTCGAGATGGACGTGACGCGCGAGGCGTCGGTGCGGGCGGCGTTCGAGGAGACCGTGCTCGCCTACGGTGGGCTCGACGTGCTCGTGTCGAACGCCGGGATCGCGCATTCCGCGCCGGTGGTTCGCCTCGAGCTGGCCGACTGGGAACACTCGTTCGCGGTGAACTCCACCGGCCACTTCATCGTCGCGCGCGAGGCCGTGCGTCTGCTCACCGCCCAGGGGCTCGGCGGCGCGCTGGTCTTCGTCGCGACCAAGAACGTGATGGCGCCGGGCAAGGACTTTGCCGCCTACTCGGCGGCGAAGGCGGCGGAGGCCCAGCTCGCCAAGGTGCTGGCCCTGGAGGGCGCGCCCCACGGAATCCGCTCGAACATCGTGAACCCGGATGCCGTCTTCCAGGACTCGAAGCTCTGGTCGGACCAGGTGCGACGCGAGCGCGCCGCCGCGCAGGGGATCGCGGTGAGCCAGCTCGAGGATTTCTACCGCAAGCGCAACCTGCTCGGCGTCGGCATCCTTCCGGAGGACGTCGCCGAGGCCGTGCTCTTCCTCGCCTCGGACCGGTCCGCCAAGACCACCGGCTGCACGCTGACCGTGGACGGCGGCGTGCGGGACGCGTTCCCGCGGTGACCCCGTGATCGGCTTCGGCGCCCAGCTCTCGCTCCACCCGCCGGCCGAGCAGTTCGAGCTGGTCCAGCGCCTGGAAGCCCTCGGGTACGACTCCGTGTGGACGGGCGATCACGTGTCGTTCCACAACCCCATCTACGAGTCGCTGACGCTGCTCGCGTCCTACGTGCCCATCACGCGGCGGATCAAGCTGGGGGTCGCGGTCTATCTCCTGGCGCTCCGCGCGCCCGCGGTGGCGGCCAAGATGGCGGCGACCCTCGACGTGCTCTCCGGCGGCCGGCTCGTCTTCGGCGTCGGCGTCGGCGGCGAGAACCCGAAAGAGTTCGAGCTCTGCGGCGTGCCCCACAAGGAGCGCGGGGCGCGGGTGAACGAGGGCATCGACGTCGTGCGCACCCTCTGGCGCGACACGCCGGCCAGCTTCAACGGCCGGTTCACGCGGTTCGAGTCGGTCTCCATCGATCCCAAGCCCATCCAGCAGCCGCCGCCGATCTGGATCGGCGGCCGCTCCGACGCGGCGCTGGCCCGCGCGGGCCGGCAGGGCGACGGCTGGGTGTCGTACGTCGTGCAGGCCGACCGCTACGCGCAGAGCCTCGACAAGATCCGCGCCGCCGCGGCCGCCGCGGGCCGCTCGATGGACCAGTTCACGGCGGCGCACCTGGTCTTCGTCACGGTCGGTCGCGACTTCGAGGCGGCCAAGCGCGCGTGGGTGAGCGTTCTCAGCAAGCGCTACGCGCAGGACTTCGAGCCGCTCGCCAAGCGCTACGGCGTCATCGGCACGCCCGAGCAGTGCGCCGAGCAGCTCGAGCGCTTCCGCGCCGCCGGGTGCAACTACTTCGTCATGAGCGCGATCGGCGAGCCGCGAGACGAGTGCCTGCAGCTCGAGACGATCGCCGCCGAGATCATCCCGCGATTCAGGTCGCGCTGAGGGGGCGGCGGACGGCACCATGGCCGAGCTGACGGGCGGACAGCTGGTCGCCCGCACCCTGAAGCAAGCGGGGGTGGGCCACGTCTTCACCTTGCGCGGCGGCCACGTGGTGCTCGATCCCGAGGCGTACCGCAAGAGCGGCCAGGTCTCGATGGCCATCTGACCGCGGCGTGAAGATCACGTTTCTGTGCCCGCATCTCCGCGTCGCCGGCGGAGTGCGTGCGATCCTCACGTACGCGGACCGCCTCACCGCCGAGGGCCACCAGGTCGACGTCGTGGTCCCGGCCAGGAGCCGCGGCCGCGCCTTCTGGCGTTCCCTGACCGGCGCCGGCCCCGACTGGATCCCGGGCTTTCGGGCCAAGATCGTGTGGGTCGATCGGTGGCGTCCCAACGCGTTGCCCGACGGCGACGCGATCGTCGCGACGGCGTGGCAGTCCGCCACCGCCGTCGCCGAGGCTCCGGCGCGGTGCGGGCGGAAGTTCTACTTCGTTCAGCACTACGAGAGCCTCTATCACGGCCAGGCCGAGGCGGTGGACGCGACCTATCGTCTTCCGCTCCGGAAGATCGTGATCTCCACGTGGCTCCGCGACATCATGCGCGAGCGCTTCGCCAGCGAGGCGGAAGTGCTGGTCACACCCGTCGACCCGATGCTGTTCCACGCCGTTGCCGTCACGGTGGCCACGTCGCGCCCGCGCGTCTTGATGCTGCACCACGACTACGCGTGGAAGGGGACCGCCGACGGCTTCGAGACCGTGGCGCGCGTCAAGCGACGGATCCCGGGGCTCCACCTCGTGGGGTTCGGGGTTTCGGCGCCGAAAGGTCCGGCGGGCTACGACGAGTTTCACGCCGACCCGCCGCAAGCCGGGCTCGCGGCGCTCTACAGCGGCTGCGAGATCTATCTGTGCCCTTCGTGGGACGAGGGGCTCGGCATGCCGCCGATGGAGGCGATGGCCTGCGGCTCGGCCCTCGTGACCTACGACAACGGTGGCTGCCGCGACTACGCGCTCGACGGCGAGACAGCACTGGTCGCGCGGCGGCGCGACGTGGGCGATCTCGCGGCAAAGCTCGAGCGCCTCGCCGTCGACGCCGAGCTCCGGGCGCGAATCGCGGCCGCGGGCTCGACATTCGTCAGGAAGACGTTCGAGTGGGGCCGGGCGGTCCAGCGCATGCAGGAGATCCTTCGTTGACGATCGCGCTGCCGACCGTCGAGGCTCCATGCGCGGTCTGCGGTGACAGCGGGGCCGATCCGGTCTGGGCGACGCCGGATCGCGCGTTCGCCGTTCCCGGCCATTACACCGTGGTGCGCTGCCGCGGCTGCGGGTTTCTCTACCAGCGGCCGCGCGTCCGCGACGAGCATCTGGCCGCGTGCTACCCCGACCACTATCCGCGGCATCAGGAGCCGTCGCCGCGGATGCCGCTCAAGGGCTCGAAGCGCCGCCAGCGCGCCGCGCGGTGGGCGCTCGCCGACGGCCTCGGCTACGACGCGTTCCGCGACGCGCCCGTGTCGCTCACGACGCGACTCCGGGCGCGGCGGATGCTCCGGCGGATCCGGTGGAATTGCCCGCCGTGGATCGGCGCGGGTCGCTATCTCGATGTCGGATGCGGCTCGGGCGGATCGCTCGCCGTCGCGCGCGCGCTCGGCTGGCAGGTCGCGGGTATCGAGATGGATGAGGCCGCGGCAACGCTCGCGCGCCGCTTCACCGACGAGCTATACGTCGGTGACATCCTCACCGCGCCGTTCGCCTCGGGGCGCTTCGACGTGGTGACGGCGTTCCACGTCCTCGAGCACGTGCCCGATCCGGTGGCGGTCGCGCGTCGTATGCTCGACTGGCTGCCGCCGGGCGGGCTCTTGATCGTGGAGGTCCCGAACGCCGGCGGCCTCGGCGCGACGCTCTTCGGCGGCGCGTGGTCGGGCCTCGAGCTGCCGCGACACCTCTCACACTTCACGCCAGAGACGCTCGAGCGAGTGATCGAAAAGGCGGGCGGCCGCATCGCCTGGATCTGGCACCAGGCGAAGCCGCGCACCTACCTGTGGAGTTTGTCGGCGCTCCTGCGCGATCGGGGCTGGAATACTCTCGCCGGGCTGACGGAATGGCGGCCGGTCTACGGCGTGCTGAAGCTCGGACTGGAAGTGCTGGTCCCGCTCGCGCGCCTGGCGCGACGCGGAGAGGCGATCAGGATC
>Ga0137403_10008086_pt1 | contig 11783 bp, 8 predicted proteins | sample CZOMad2_1_16fung_FD_122057 | JGI IMG/M metagenome (GOLD analysis project Ga0137403, IMG submission 122057) | Vadose zone soil fungal communities from Angelo Coast Range Reserve, California, USA - CZOMad2_1_16fungal (Hybrid Assembly) | ecosystem: Environmental > Terrestrial > Soil > Vadose zone...
AGGGTGGGAGACGACCACCGCAGCGTCAGCCGCCCGCGCGGCACGTATCGCTCCAGATTCAATCCCCACTCGTTCAGACCACGCGTAAAGCTCAGCGTGCGCGATGGGATCACGATCTCTGCCGACCAGCCGTCCGCCGTCCTCGCAGTGCGCGCATCCCAGATTCCATCCCAGTCGAGAGAAGCCGACTGAGGATCGGAGATCAGGCCGTCCGTTCGAGTGCCTGCCGCGTTGATTTGTAAAAAGTAGCCGGTCCGGCGATCTCCATAGGTATCGAGGATGACGCTAACAGTGTCGTCGGTCTTCGTTCCTCCGCCGCGGCCCATGGTTTCATCGCGCCGCATGGTGTGAATGGAGATGTGACCCGGATCGGGGTCCTTGCACTGGAAACCGAAGTACATGCGGTCACCTGTGACAATTATGCGGACTTCGGTTTGATAAGGCGTCGCCGCTCCCGGCTTCGGAGACTGCTGCACAAGCTGAATCGCCGGCGCCTCGCGCCACACGGGCTCGTCAAGCTTGCCGTCGAGTTTGATCGAGACGTCTGGCCTTATGAGGGCTCGCACGTTGGGCCGGTCCTCCGATGCAGCGGTCGCGCAGCACGTTCCGACTATCATGGAAAATACGCAAATGCGGCTGCGGCCCGTGCCTTCTCGCACCCACCGGATCACAATTCCTCCGGAGGCTGGAGTCTTCGAAACGAAAAATAAAGCAACAGGTCGTAGACGATTTTCAGCGCTCCCGCGATAAAGAACGGGCCGCTGATCAACGAGGGCCTTGCGAACAAAAATCCGGCAAGGAGCGGACTGATGGCCGCGCCCGTGGTGCGCGCAACTCCTGTGAATCCACCCGCTGCCGATCGCTCTTCCGGTTGAACGACCGCCATCGTATAGGATTGCCGGGTGGGAACATCCATCTGGCTGATGCTGAAGCGGAGGAGAAGCACCAGCACCGCTAGCGGGAGAGTGGGCATCAGCGGCACCAGAATAAGAAGAATGTTCGAAGGCAGATGAGTGACCACCATGGTACGGATAAGACCGATGCGCACTGCGAGCCGCGAAGCAAAAAGTGCAGAGATTCCCGCAAAAACATTCGCCCAAAAGAAAATCGCGCCGAGGGTGGCGGGTTCCACACCGAAGCGCAGATAGAACCAATAGGCGGCAAAACTTTGCACGACGAATCCGCCCGCAAACGAATCCAGCGCAAAGAGCGCCGATAGTTTGAGGACGACGTTTCGCGACCGGGCAATTCCGAGAATATCGGCGACACTTGAGGACGCAACCGGCTCGTTTGAGACAGGGCTAACTTCCACCGATCCTGAAAGCCGCAGGAAGAGAAACGCCAGCAGAACTCCCAGCGTGGCATACAGGAACACTACGGCCCGGTAACTCTGAACATGGGATAGCGACGTGTGTTGTAACGCCTGCGTTAAGGCACCGCCACAAAGGGCGCCCAAGGCAGTCGCCAGCGAACCGGCGAGCGTGTACCACGCAAAAACTTCGGTGCGATTTGTTGCCGGAACAATATGAGAGAGCGCAGCCTGTTCGATGGGGAGAAACGGCCCCACTTCATTGCCGCTCGGACTGATGACGCCGATGGTGCCGGCGATGACAAGAAAGAGCAGATTGCTGGTCAATGCGAAAGCCAGGCCCGCGCCCGCCATGAGAACCGATCCGACTATCAGTATGCGCCGGCGGCCCATACGATCCGCTCTTGTTGTCAAGTAAAGCGAGACAATGACGTCGCCGACGAGAGTCAGCGTCAGAACCAAGCCGGCTTGGGACTCCGATAGTCCGAGACCAATTAGATAGAAGACCAAAACGACGGAGAGCGACCCGTACGCAAACAAACGTGCAAACCGGGTGACGAAGAGAAGCCATCCGTCACTCGATAGAGTCCGGAGCACACGCGGGATGAAGTTGGTTGTCGCCATTCGGTCAGAGACTGCCGCAAGTTTCTATGGATTCGTCACGGCCTCGTACACCACCATTCGTGCGACAGGCTTGCCGTCTTCTTCCTGTTCGGGTGTGTACACACGATGCGTCTGGAGGTCCACGGCGAGCGTGTGGACCGCATGGGGCACTGGGAAATCCTCGATCTTCGTGTAGTGGCTGGCATCATCCTGATGAAAAACGGCGATGGCCCCGCTATAACACGCGACATAAATCCGGCTCAATCCCGGATCGAACTTGATCACGTCGGGTCCGTCCGGCATCGGGAGAAAGGCAATGGGTTCGTGTTTGTCTAGGTCGAAGACCGTCATCAGATTGTTTCCTTCGCAGGAGAGAAAGGCGCGGTGATGCTCCGGGTCCAGCGTCATGCCATGGTTTCCTTTGCAGCGTCCCACCGCATATCGGCCCGCCACCGTGTCGGTCGCCGGATCAATCACCGCAAAGATATTTTGGTCCTGCAGATTCACGTACACCTTGCGCGCCACCGGGTCGTACTGTGGCATACCGGTCTCGCTTTCGAAATGCAGGGTCTTGATGATTTCGTCCTTGGTCACATCCACAATCGCTTCCGCTTTGCCGCGCTCGTCTGAGACATAGAGCTTATGAAACGGAGCCGCGTAAGTGCTGCCATCCGGTTTGGCTTCGGTCTTCAATTTCTTGACGACCTTCATCTTCTTCAGATCCACGACGCCGATCGTGTTATCGTGCGCGTTGGACGTGTAGAACTTCTTGAGTTCCGCCACGTACTCGACGCCCTCGGCCCCGGGCGTATCCTTGATGGTCGCGACCACCTTATTTGTGCCGAGATCAATGACATACGTCTGGTCCGCCCCGAGATGCGCGGAAATCAAGTAGTGGTCGTTCGCATCGATCGTCAGATAGTCAAAGCGCTTGCCTAGCGGTCCGGGCAGATCGAACTCCGCGACTTTCTTGAGCGTAGGCCCGCTCGTCGATGACGGGAGCTTCGAAGCTCCCGTCATCGTCACCAGCGCACACAAGAACAACAGCCAAGATCGCATCATCGATCTCCTCGCGACTCGCTCACTTCACCGCGACACGGCCCAGCGCGGCCTTGATCCCGCCGCCCACCGCTTCCGGACTTCCCACGGACCAGAAGTGCATGAAAAAAAGGCGAGGCTGTTCGGTAAGCATGTGGCTGTGCAGCGCCGTCACCGAAATCTGGTGTCCTTGCAGTTCGGAGATGACGGGGTTGACCTCTTCGGCGGTGAGCACGAAATCGCCGGTGGTAGCAACGTTGCCGGAATCCGCAGCCTGAAAGTTGATGGCCTCCGCGACGCCAGCGGCGGGGGCAATGGTCATCCCGCCCATCGTAACGGCATCGCTGCGCGGCACGCCGTACGACAGCACGCCTCCTTTGAACGTACCCTTGCGTCCGACGGCGTCCTCCACCGCTTTTACCCACGCCGGCGAAGCGGCTTCCTCTGCGGCCGCCGCGGGCTTCTCGAGAGGTGTTTTCGAAACCGCTAAAGCCGCGCGCAACGAAGTGGCCAGTTGCACCGCGGGTCCGTGTCCCATGTAATGCGCGTACAGCACTCGGGGCGATTCTTCCATGAGATGGTTGTGTACCGCCGATATGTCAAAGCCGGATGATCGCAATTTCGCGATGACGGGATTCAGCTCGGTCTCTAAGAGCACCAAGTCGCCCATCACCATCGCATTGTCGTCAGTTCCGAGAAATGCCGCCCACGAGCCAAGCGCCAGACCCGGCTTGATCGCCAACCCGTGCACGGAAACGTGCAAGTCGCTCCGTGGGAAACTTACTTTGTAGACCTCGCCCGTTTTCTGACCCGAGCGGCCCAAAACCTCATCGATTGGCCCCGTGGTAACCCCTTGCGCGCGAACGAGAGCGGGCAGCAACAAAACGCAAAATGCCGTCCAACAACGCAGTCTGGAAATCATCATCAGTCTCCTTGCAAACCACAGATTGGTAAATCTGCTAGGAAATTCATTTCGGACCGGCTTGTGCGTCCGGGGCAACCGGCTTCGCGGTCACGCGCATGCCTTGCCGCAGTTCGTCCGTTCCGCGCACGGCAACGGCATCTCCGGGGTGCAGGTCTCCGAAAATCTCGATCAGCTTTCCATCGACTTCGCCGGTCTTGACGTTGACCCACTCCGCGGCCTCGTTGTGAATGCGCACCACAAACGTCGCCTCCGTCGTCCTGGCGACCGATGACGTGGGAACGAAGAGTGTGGCCTCGGAACGACGCACCGGCCAAAGCACTTCGGGGAACATGCCCGAAGCCAGACGGCCCTTGGGATTCGTGACATCGAGTTCCACGGGCATCGTTCGTGTTTTAACGTCCACCGAGCGCGCGATCCGGGCCACGGTTCCCGTGAAGGTTTGGTTCGGGAATGCCGATACACTGAAATCGACCTTGGCGCCCTCCGTCAGTCCCGCCGCGTATTTCTCGGGAACCGGCACCACTAACCGGAGGCGGGCGATCTGTTCAACACGCAAAAGAGGCACGCTGCTGTTCGATCCGGTGGTTGGACCCACGAGAGCGCCTGGATGAACATTTCGTTCGGTGACCACGCCATCGAACGGCGCTCGAACCTGCAGATACTCCTGAATCTCCGTTAATGATCGCAAAGCCGACTTCGCCGCCTCCTCGCTCTCTCTCGCGGCCTCCAGGCGGGCTCGGCTTCCTTCCACCGCTTTCTGCGCCACCTCCAAGTCATTGCCAGCGACGACGCCCGGCGTCGCGGCGGCGGATTTGAGCCTTTCATACGTGCTTTCCTCCGATCCGAGTTTGGCCGTGGCTTCCGCACGTTGGGCAACGGCTCCTTGCAGTTTTGACTGCGCTTCCGCGCGCTGCGCGGGAATTTCCGGGGCCACCAGCCGAACCAGAAGTTGTCCCTTCTTTATGGGCGATCCCCGGTCGACGCTGATGGAATCGACGAAAGCCGTGATTTTGGGGTAGACCGCCACGGCCTCGTACGGCTGGAGTTCTCCGGGGAGGCGCACCGCCATGGCCAGCTTCCGAGAAGCCACTTGCGTGACTTCCACCGTAGTTGTGGGTGCCGAAGCGGCTTGTGCGCTCCCAGCGTTGGTTGCGGGACCCGAACTCGAGCCGCACGACACGCACAAGCCGCCACCGCCCAATAGTAAAATGGATAGATATCGTCTCCACGTCATAAAGCTTCTCCTGGGATCGCGTCCGAATGCCCGCCTGTCTGGTTCGTAAAGGTGCTTTGCGGATCGTCGGGATCGAGCGACGGCGAGTGACCGCCCGCCCGTTCCTGTACCAGGGAAAACACCAGAGGTAGGATCAGCAGCGTCGCAACGGTAGCAAACGACAAGCCTCCAATCACCGCCCGTCCGAGAGGCGCCGTTTGTTGCGCTCCCTCTCCCAGGCCCAACGCCATCGGAATCATGCCCGCGATCATCGCCATGCTGGTCATCAAGATGGGTCGCATGCGAGTCTGTGCTCCCTGGATTGCCGCGACGTTGGAGACGCTCCCGGCGCGGCGGTGCTCTTCCGCGAAAATGACCAGGAGAATCGCGTTCGCGACCGCCACGCCGATGGCCATGATGGCGCCCATGAACGACTGGATGTTCAGCGTCGTTCGGGTCACGAGCAGGGCGAAGATCACGCCACAGATGACTGCAGGAACCGTCGAGAGGACCACGAGAGCCAATCGCAGCGATTGAAAGTTGGCCGCCAGCAGGAGATAAATGACCAGCACCGCAAGCAGAAGTCCCACACCGAGGTTTGTCAGAGTTTGCTTCATGGGGCCAATCTGCCCGCGCACACTCACTTTCACACCACGTGGCGGAGCTCCCGCGTTCTTCAAGACTTCATCCAACCGGCTCGCGACCCGCCCTAGATCCTCGCCGGAGATGTTGGCGGTAAGCGTCACCATTCGTTGCCCATTCAATCGGTGATATTCCCCGACGGTATTGCCGTAGTTCACCTGCGCTACATCGCCCAACAACGGATGCGAAGAACTTCCCGGGGTCACCGGAATGTGCTCCAGGTCCTGGATCGAGGTCATCTCGGCTTGCGGGACTTGCACTTGGACTTGGTAGGCCACCCCAGACTTCGGGTCCGCCCAATAATTCGGCGTGACAAAACGACTGGAAGAAGTCGCAGCCAGAAACGACCGCCCAACTTTGTCCACGGTAATGCCCAGTTGTCCGGCACGCTCCCGATCGACGTTTACGTTTACGCTGGGGTAGTCTAACGGTTCGTCGTATTGAAGATCACGAAGAGAGCCCACGCGTCCCAGCTGCGCTCGAATCTTTTCGGCGAACGCGCGGTCGGCGTCCAAGTCCGGCCCACCCACGTTGATCTCAACGGGAGTCGGCGCTCCGAAATTCATGATCTGCGTCACGATGTCCGCGGCTTCAAATGAGAATTGAGATCCCGGAAATTCGGAAGGCAAACTCTTTCGCAACCGCTCTTCGAATTCGTCCGTACGGATACCCGAGTTCGAATTCAACGCCACCCGCAAAACCGCCTCATGTTGTCCGCTAGTCCAGAGATAAATCGTATTGATGGGGTAACTCGGAGGCGTCGCGCCGACATATCCCAAGGTGGTCGCCACGTTTCCTGGTCCGGCGGTCTTCTCAATCGAGCGGAGCACGTCGAGCGATAGCCGTTCCGTGGTTTCCACGCGCGTTCCAATCGGTGCGCGAAAGCGCAACAGTATCTGACCGTAGGAAACGCGCGGGAAGATTTCCCGCCCGAGGTATGGCCCGAGGAACACGATCACCAGTACCGCGGCCACGAGATACACCCCAAAGAGCAGTCCGCGCACTCGCGTCAATCGTTCGAGGAGCGTTCCGAGCCTTTGCCGCAACCGTTCGAGAAAGGTGGGTCTCTTTTCCTTCTCGTCCGCGCGGGTCTCGTGGAGAAACCAGACCGAGAGAATCGGTACCAGAGAACTTGAGAGCAGGTACGACGCAGCCATCGCGAAGCCCACAGCCAAGGAAAGCGGGATAAATAGGGAACGCGAGACCCCCACCATGAAAAACGACGGCACAAACACGGCGAGGACGCAGAGCATCGCGAGCAAACGAGGAATTTGCACCTCTTTGCTGGCTTCCAAGACAGCAACCGCTCGTCCCCGTCCTTGATCGAGATGACTGTGGATGTTCTCCATCACCACGGTGGATTCATCGACCAAGATGCCGACCGCCAGCGCGAGCCCGCCCAGCGTCATGATATTGATGGTCTGCCCCGCGCCCCACAGCGCCACGACCGCCGTCAGCAAGGCAAACGGAATGGTGGTGACCACGATGAGGGCGCTCCGCCAATCGCGCAGAAAAACCAACACCATCACTCCGGTCAGCAGCGCTCCGAGCAAGCCTTCCTTGACCACTGACACAAGGGAGTTGCGCACATAAGCGGACTGATCAAATTCGTAGTCGATTTTGATATCGGAGGGAACGGCCGATTGGAATTGGGCGACGTTGGCTTTCACTTCGTTGACCACCGCGAGCGTCGAGGCATCCGCGCGTTTGGTCACGGGAATGTACACCGTGCGGCGGCCATTCACCTCCGCGTATCCCGTAACGATGTCGCTCGAATCCTGCACCGTGCCGACGTCACGCAGAAACACCGTGGGTCCCGCTCCCGTCCGGATCGGTAGACTCTCGAGGTCCTTGATATTGGCAACCACGGAGTTGATCGGGGCCAACCGCAACAAATCTCCGGTTCGCACATTTCCCGCCGGCACGATGGCATTGCCGGTATTCAGAGCTTGGATGACTTCCTCGGGAGCCATGCGATAAGCTCGCAGGCGATCCGGATCCACGCTCACGACAATCGTTCGTGCGTTTCCGCCAAAAGGCGGAGGCGCCGATACGCCGGGCAGAGTTGCGAACAACGGTCGCACCCGATTGAGCGCGACGTCTTGAATTTCTCCGACCGTGCGCGTCGGACTGGAAAATACGAGATAGCCGACCGGGACACTACCCGCGTCGAAACGCAGAATGAACGGCGACACCGTTCCCGGCGGCATAAATGCGCGCGCCCGATCCACATAGCCCACCGTCTGTGCGGCGGCTTGGCTCATGTCGGTGCCCGGATGAAACGTGAGCTTTACCAACCCTACGTTTTGAATGGATTTCGATTCGACGGATTCAATTCCCGTGATGTACAGGAAATGATATTCGTAGTAGTAGACGAGATAGCCTTCCATCTGTGCCGGCGACATGCCGCCGTACGGTTGCGCCACGTAAATGACCGGCAGGTTCAGATTCGGAAAGATGTCGACCGGCATTCGAACAAGAGCGAGGATTGAGCAGAGCGCAACGCCGATCACGAACATCACGATCGTGACCGGACGGCGCAGTGCGGCGCGCAGCAGCCACATACTTACCGTCCCCCCTGCGGTGTATCGTGCAGCAGCTGTAGGAAAGGTTGCAGATCCCCGTGCGAGGCTGCGACCGCAGCCAGGTTCTGCCAAACCGCAAGACGCGCCAAAGCATCGTCGGTTTCCGCTTGCACCAACAAACTCTGCGCGTCCGCCACTTCCACCAGCGTGGCCAACCCCGACTGGTAGCGTGAGCGTTCCTGGTTCTCAGTGGTGCGCGCGGCCTCGAGTTCTACGGGCGTGTTCTCCGCAACATGCCGGGCTCCTTCCAGAGAAGCCTGCGCTTTTCGCAATTGCCCCGTGAGATCTTGCAGGGTTTGATCGTAACGAGCCGCTTCGGCGCGTTCGTTGGCGGCTTCAATGGCCCTTCTCGACCGGATCGTAAAGATATCGAGTATTGGGAAGGTCACGCTGATACCAGCGGCCCAATTGCCGCGATCTGGTCCCAAACCATTCGAGCCTCCCAGGAAATTGCCGGCGGGGTCCAGACCGCTGCCGCGCCCGTACACCGAAGATTGCAAGTAGAGTTTCGGATAGTAGGCCCGGTCGAGTGCATGGACCTGGGCCTGGGCTTCCTCAACCCGTGCATGCTCCACTTCCGCGCTGGGATGAGCCGCGACGGCAGTCGTCTGGGGAGGTGCGTCAGGAGGCAGTTCCAGCGGAAAACTTTCCCGCACCTCCACTGAGGTGTCGGGCATGCCGAGAATATCCGCCAAGACAGCGCGACTCACTTGTTCTTGCTGCCGGGCCCTCGCTAGATTCACACGTGCGCGCGCCCATTCCGCGTCCGCGCGTGAAGCATCCGCACCGGCGCGAAGTTGATTGTCGGTGAGCACCCGCACGGACTTGCTGAACGTCTCCCGCCGCTGCACATCGGCCTCCGCAGCGTGCATGGTTTGCTTGGCGGCCAGCACCGTCAGGTAGGCGTTCACCGTCGCGACCGCCACATCGAGGCGCGTCAGAGACGCTTCGGCGGAGGCTCGATTGCGAACCGCCCGCGCCGCATCCACCTTGGCGCCGCGATATCCGAAATCCAGGGGTTCCCAGGAAAAAAGCAGCCCTGCCGCACTGCCCCAAGCGCTGCGACCCGAAGCCGTGGCCGGCACCGGGCCGGAAATCGGAGCGATGATCGATTGCGGGAGCAGCAGGCCGGTGATGTTGTTGTCGGTAGCGCGATTCGTTTGCCAAACCGTGTCGGCCCGAGGCAAATACGTGGTCCGCGCCAACCCCACGCCCGCTTGCGCCGCAGTGACGCGCTCCAGCGAAGCGCGCACCGCAGGGTAATTCTTCAGAGCGAAGTCGACGGCTTCTTCCAGCGTCAGCACTTTCTTGGTCGCTTCACCCGTTTGCGCTTGGACGATCGGCCCAAGGCACCACGCCAGAAGTAAGATGATGGTCAGCCATCTGAGGTATCTACGACAATTGGTCAACACGATCTGCTCCAATTCCGAAAACTTCCAAACACTCACGCCAGCGAGTGATACAAACCTTCCATCAACTGCATGCCGCGATCGAGAAGCTCCTGATCCGAGAGCCCTTGCCGAGCCCAACCCTTTAATACCTCGTCAATTCCATAGCCTTCTTTGCGGCCGAATTTGCCGTCCGCGAGGTCTGCGTCGTGAATAATTTCGGAAATCCCGCTGACTCTCCGGTCGCGAATCTTGAATTGTTTTTGCAAGGTCTCGAACGTGCAATCGTCGCCGCGATGCCCAAACCCTCTCTCGTGGAACATGTCGTAGGGCACGGCCTCGACTGGCACCTGTTCTTCGGGAGCGAACGCAAATCGCGCTTTGGTATCGATAAAGCCTCGAATCAGCCAGGCCGACGCCGAACGGTCGACACCGGGCCGCGGCCGGGTCACCCAAACGCGTCGCTTGTAGTCTTGCGGACGAATCGCCGCAAATACCGGCGCGCGCGTCGCTACACGCGCCGCATCTGCGCGCTCCAGCAGCTCCCCCACGCGCTTCTGCAAGGGGCTGTTAAAAAAATCAACCTCCACAATCTCTTGGAATCGGCTACGCAACCGGCTCAGGCGACCGACGGCCTGCTTCTGTGGCGGCAGGGAAGAAAACTCCTGCAGCTGGCGAATCAATTCCTGGTACTCGCGCGCGCGCACTTCCGCGAAGCGTTCGATCAACTGCGGTGTGGACATGTTGTCGATCGATCGCACATGGACAATGGACGCGTCACCTTTGTATTTGCGAATGGCCGTGGCCAGCCACTGAAACCGCTCCTCGTTCACCGGATTGTTGGGTAGCAGGTACCCCGAGTTACCGAGGGGCACGGTTCCATAGCGCTGCAACTTCCGCCAAATCTCCACCCGTTGACTGGCTTGCTTCGTCGCCAGCGTAAAGGTGAGCAGGAGCCAGGCAATGCTCGAACTCTGTCGTACGCTCATTTCCTAGCTATGTTATAGCTGTAACGAATAGCAGTCAAATTCTCAGAAACAGCTGGAAATGGAGACAATCACGTTAGGTCGGCGCCAGATCGTATCTTGAATGCCTACTGATGGAATTACCGTTGCCCAGCAATGGGTGAAATTCGAGAGATCTTTCACCTCATTGCAATGTGCGGTTCGAAGAAGCTTTCTGCCCTGCTACTACCAGTCGTTCGCGGAGAGCATGTTCTTGCGCCAAAAGCGGCAGGACCTCCTCATGCCAGAACTGGACTTGTTCGCCCTGCGGAAGGGACCCCATGTCTCGAATCACGGATGCTTCCTTCTTGATCGTTTCATTGATTTGCCGGACCAACGCAAGGACTTCCGATGTGTTGCGCCACACTCCCGGGCTACTTCGGCTGTATAAGCGCTGCACGTTGAAGAACCCTCGACTGCGGTCTCGCTGTTGCGCCATGTCGTAAAGCTCGCTGTACCGCTGTAGCGACTCATCGTACTCCTGCAGCAAGGGCTCGATTCGCGCGTACGCGGCCACGCAATCCTCCATGGACTTGAAGTCGCGGTCTTTAATCTGCGCAATCCTGCCCCCAGTCTCCCGGAGTTCCGCTTCCGCCTTCGTGATTTGTGCGGCGAGGACATCGTCGCTGTGCTTCTCGATGCCAACCGCGACCAGCCGCCCGCACAATACGATCACGGCGACAGACGTCAGCCAGACGGCGAGCGCGGAGGGGCCACTCGCCGGTTCTTCAAACGCTCTGCAGTGAGCGCCTCCACACTATTGCGAGATTGCTCCGAGATGTCAAAGTAGCAGCAGTTTTTTCGGGGAGGCCTCTATTCTGTAGCTCCGCCTCCGCTGGCACATCGTCGCGCAATTCGCGGACTCGTGTCACGCCCGTTGCCGTTCGCTCCGGCTTTCTGATCCAACACTTTCCGTTCTCCTGTGAACGCGGTCCTTTGGTTCCCCTGCGCCGGGTGTTGTCACATGTTTTGTAAGTGTTTTTGATTCAAGAAGAAGAATGGCTCCCCGGGCTAGATTCGAACTAGCAACCCTTCGGTTAACAGCCGAATGCTCTACCATTGAGCTACCGGGGATC
>Ga0137403_10008088_pt1 | contig 11782 bp, 8 predicted proteins | sample CZOMad2_1_16fung_FD_122057 | JGI IMG/M metagenome (GOLD analysis project Ga0137403, IMG submission 122057) | Vadose zone soil fungal communities from Angelo Coast Range Reserve, California, USA - CZOMad2_1_16fungal (Hybrid Assembly) | ecosystem: Environmental > Terrestrial > Soil > Vadose zone...
TGCATTTCAAACTCATCGCGCCACTTGTCCACGATAGATATGGTGGGTATCGCGGCGGCATCACCCAGTGGGCAGAAGCTCCTGCCCAATATGCCTTGTGCCAGGTACTTGATGTTGTCGATGTCCTTGCGCAAACCGCCGCCGTTGTGGAAGCGGGTAAGCGTTTTCTTAAGCCAGTCTGTGCCTTCACGGCAGGGAATACACCAGCCACAGCTTTCATGCTGGTAGAACTTCATCACGCGGAGCGCAAACTTGACCATGCAGGTCTGGTCGTCAAGGATGACGACTCCGCCGGAGCCAAGAAATTCGCCACGCTTGCCGAAAGAGTCGAAGTCCATGTTCATCTGCTCGGCTTCTTCCGCGGTCAGGACGAACGTGGAAGATCCGCCAGGGACCACGGCTTTGAGCTTGCGTCCGTTGGGAATGCCGCCGCCAACGTCATAGATCATCTTCTTCAGCGGATAACCGAGGGGCAGTTCGTACACGCCGGGCTTGTTGATGTGTCCGCTCAGGCAGAATAGGCGCGTGCCGCCGTTTTTCGGCGGGCCGTAGTCGGCAAACTTCTGGCCGCCGTTCAGAATGATGTGTGGAACGGAAGCTAGCGTTTCCACGTTGTTGATGACCGTGGGGCCACCCCACAGTCCGACCACGGCAGGGAAAGGCGGACGAATTCGTGGGATGCCGCGCTTGCCTTCGAGCGATTCCATCAACGCGGACTCTTCACCCACTTCATAAGCCCCCGCGCCGGTGTGCCAGCGCACGTCAAAATCTTTGCCGCTGCCGAAAATGTTCTTGCCGAGATAGCCCTTGGCGTAAGCATCGGCAATGGCCTTACGCATGATGTCGACCAGGTAGCGGTATTCGCCGCGAATGTAAACAAATCCGATCTTCGCGCCAACGGCCAGACCAGCGATGATCACACCCTCAATCACGGCGTGCGGATCGTGTTCGAGAATAGGACGGTCTTTGCAGGTGCCGGGCTCGCTTTCGTCGCCGTTCACCAGGATATATTTAGGCTTGGCCGATTCCTTGGGAACGAAGCTCCACTTCATGCCGGTAGGGAAGCCAGCGCCGCCACGTCCGCGCAGGTTGGAAGCCTTGACCTCATTGATGATCTCGTCCGAGGACATGGCCAGGGCCTTTTGCACGGCCTTGTAACCATCGAGCTTCAAGTATTGCTCGAGGTCTGCCGCGCCTTTGCCAAAGCGGCTTGAGACGATCTTTATTTCATCGGGATGGGAAGTTAAATCGGCCATTAGCCTTTAGCTCTTAGTAATTAGCTTAGCTCTAGTCATCCCGAGCCTCGTTCATGAGGCCGCGCCTTCTTCAGCGGCCGAATAGAGGCGAGGGACCTTGCGTTTTTGCTATAACTTACTGCTTTGCCCTTTTCTGTACTGCTCAATCACTGCGTCCATTTTGTCGTTCGTTAAATTCTCGTGAAAGTCATAATTGACCTGGACAGCCGGAGCCCAACTGCAGGCGCCGATGCATTCAACTTCTTCCAAAGAAAATGTTCCATCAGCGGTGGTCTGCTTGTGTCCGATGCCAAGCTTGCTCTTGCAATGGTCCAGAATCTCTTCACCGCCGCGCAACATGCAGCTGATGTTGGTGCAAACCTGGACATGATACTTGCCCATCGGCTTGGTATGCAGAAGCGAGTAGTAGCTGATCACGTTCCGGACTTCGAGTTCAGTCAACTCAGTCTTCTTTGCCAGATGCGCAATCGCCTCTTCGCTCAGGTAGCCCAATTCGTCCTGAGTGTACAAAAGCATTGGAACCAGGAACCCGCGCTTGGTTGGGTACTCCTTCATCTTCTCGGTGAAGAAAGAATCCAGTTTTTCAGAGATGGGAGCCATTACCTGTCGATTTCCCCCAGCACAATATCAATGCTGCCGATTGCAGCCACCACGTCCGCGATCAGCTGGCCTTCGCACATCTGAGGCAAAGCTTGAAGGTTGGCATACGATGGGGAGCGCATGTGGACACGCAAAGGTTTGGCGGTGCCATCGCTTACGATGTAATAGCCCATTTCCCCGCGCGGAGACTCAATCGCGTGGTAGACCTCACCAGCCGGCACAGCAAAGCCTTCTGTAACAATCTTAAAGTGATAGATGAGGGCTTCCATTTGCGTCTTCATCTTCTCGCGGTCAGGAAGGACGATCTTGGGTGCGTCAGCTTTGGTGGGGCCGGAAGGCATGCCTTCGAGCGCCTGCTTGGCAATCTCCCGCGATTGCCGCAGCTCTTCAATTCGGCAGACGTAACGGGACCAGACATCGCCATCTTTTGCCACTGGCACTTTGAATTTAAAGTTTTCGTAACCGCAGTAAGGCATGTCACGGCGCAGATCGAAATCGACGCCGCTGGCGCGAAGCGAGGGGCCAGTTAGCCCAATGGCAATCGCATCCTCGCCACTGATTTTAGCCACATCCTTCAAGCGATCGATGAAGATACGGTTGCCCGTGAGCAGGTTCTCGTACTCGTCGACCTTCTCGGAGAAGCGGTCGAGGAATTTCTTTACCTTTTCAAAGAAGCCGAGTGGAGGATCGAGCGCCAGCCCGCCAATCCGGAAGTAAGAGGTCATCATGCGCTGGCCGCTGACCATCTCGTAAATTCGGAGCAGATCTTCGCGCTCGCGAAAGCAATAAAGGAAGACCGACATGGCGCCAAGGTCCAGGGCGTGCGTGCCCAGCCAGACCAGGTGCGAGCTGATGCGCTGGAGTTCGGCCAGCATCACGCGCATCCATTGCGCTCGCGGCGGGATCTCCATTCCCAGCAGCTTCTCTACGGCCATCACGTAGCACAGGTTGTTGACCATGGGGCAGAGGTAGTCAATGCGATCTGTGAGCGGGACGATCTGCTGATAAAACTTGGCTTCGCAGGTCTTTTCAATTCCGGTGTGAAGGAACCCGATGTCCGGCATCATGCGGACGATGGTTTCGCCATCAATCTCCAGCAGCAGACGCAACACGCCGTGCGTTGACGGGTGCTGCGGACCCATATTCAGGATCATTGTTTTGTCTTCAGTAGCGTCGAGTACCGGGTTGGAGTTCAAGTGCCCCATTAACGATAACCCTCCACCGGATAGTCCCTGCGCAGAGGATGGCCTTCCCAGTCTTCCGGCATCATGATGCGGCGCAGATACGGATGACCCATGAAACGGATGCCAAAGAGATCGAATATCTCGCGTTCAAAGAAATTTACTGACGGCCAGACGGAAACGATGGATTCCAGAGAAGGCTCGTCGCCAGATAAGCGGACCTTCAGCCGTATACGCTCTTTGCGTTTCATGGAAAGCAGGTGATAAGCGACTTCAAAGCGCGGTTCGCGGGGATAAAAATCGGCACAGGTAAGGTCAGCCATGAAGTCAGTCAAACCCTGGGCCTTCAGACGGGAACAAGCTTCGCGAATGGCTTCGCGAGCGATGTAGATGGTTAGCTCGTTGCGATCGAAGCGGGCGCCTTCAACGGCGTCTGCACGCCATGCCAGCAAATCGGCCACAAAAGGGCGGTCTTTGAGTTGTTCGATATCAGTAATGGCGGGCGCGAGTGGCATTATTTACCACTCCCTTCAGGCGCGTTCCAGTCCAGGATGCCTTTCTTCCATATATAGAAGAAGCCGACCAGCACCAGGCCGATGTAAATCATCATTTCCCAGAAGCCAAACATTTTGAGCTCGCGGGCGATGATGGCCCAGGGATAGAGGAAGACGACTTCCACGTCAAACAGGATGAAAAGCATGCCAACCAGGTAGAACTTGACGCTGAAGCGCTGCTGCGCATCCCCCGTGGGAACAATGCCGCATTCATAAGCGGTGTTTTTGGCCCGCGACCACTTGTGCTTGCCCAGCAGATGCGAAAGAGTGACCATGACCGTGGCCAGGGCAATGGCAACGATCACCTGAAACAGCAACGGAATATAATGAGCGAAGTAACTGTTCTCCGGCATGAGAGGCCTGTACAGAAAGAGCAACCGCAACTGCCAAACATTCGAATGTAATTTCCATTCGCGGGAGTGTCAAGGCCTTGACTTTGAATGGAGTTAGTGATTTTTAATCGGCGGCTGGCGGACTCTGAACCCGCTTCCTCTAATGCTGTTGTTTGCGTGGGATTTTCTTCGATCCTCTATGACGATTTTCGGATTCAATACGGACGTAAAGCTCGCTGACGTGGTGTACCACGTGCAAAGCGAAGCGCGGCAAAACGACCTATTGTTGCAGACCATGGTGTTTGTAAAAGGCCAGTGCGTGGGCAAGCAGGCGTTTTCTTACGCTCATGAGATATCTCATCCCGGTTTCTCCACGGAAGCTATGCACGAGTTGTTGAAGACGCAGCACAAGGCCGTCATCGATGCCATACAGCAAGGGCAGATGAATTCCGTGCTGGGCAATGGAGTCGACGTTCAGGACATCGGCGGCTCAGGGCTTTCCTTACAGTGGAAAGCGCCCGCGGCGGCAGGCGACGCGCCTGATCTTCCGGTAAGTTTCCAGGTGTTCGATTCGGGCAAGCCGGCTACCGGAGCGGAGATCGTGGTGCGTGGGGTGATTGCGTCGGACGGCCTTGAGTTGGCGCGGGGAGTGGCTGACGATTCCGGGTCGGTGGCGCTTTCGATCGCGCTGACGGAAGACGTCCTGAATCGCGGCGCTGTGATGGTGCAGGCCACGCGCAAGGGAAAATCGGTGACGCGAAAATTGAGGGTGAAGCGGTAGCTTCGCGAAAAATCGAAAGCTCCCTCTTTTCAGCAACGCCTCCATGTGCGCATTCTGTTCAGGCGAAGGCGTGATTTATCCTTAGCATCGTGCCAGACAAACCAGTAAAGCTCGAAGTGCCGGAGTGCGACGCCATCGTTGTAGGCTCGGGACCTAACGGGCTCGCTGCGGCGATTCGTCTGGCTCAGGCTGGACGGAGGGTGGTGGTGCTGGAAGGCGCCAGCACTCCCGGCGGAGGCATGCGATCGGCGGAACTGACGCTGCCCGGTTTTGTCCACGATGTTTGTTCTTCCGTCTATGCCATGGTTGTGTGCTCGCCGTTTCTGCGCGAGTTACCGCTCGATAAGCACGGATTGCAGTGGGTATTTCCGACCGCGCCTCTGGCGCATCCGCTGGATGATGGCACGGCAGTGATGCTGCACCATTCCCTGGATGAGACCGCTCACTCTCTGGGCGCGGATGGCGATGGCTATCGCCGGCTGATGGGAGATTTGGTGGCGCGCTGGCAAGACCTCTTGCAGGACGCATTTGCGCCGCCGGGGATTCCGAAGCATCCGTTTTTTTTTGCAAAATTCGGCATGCGGGCGATTCGGCCGGCCACGTCGCTGGCGCGTTCATATTTCCAGACCGAGCGGGGACGTGCGTTGTTTGCCGGGTTGGCGGCACACTCGATCCTGCCGCTGGAAAAACTCACTACGTCGGCGGTGGCGCTGATACTGGCGGTCGCTGGCCATGCCGCTGGCTGGCCGTTTGCGCGCGGCGGCTCGCAACAACTTACGGCAGCATTGGTCAAATACATTGAGTCGCTGGGCGGCCGGGTGCTGACCAATTGTTATGTGGAGTCGCTGGAGCAATTGCCGCCGGCGCGAGCGATCCTGCTGGACGTGACCCCGCGGCAGTTAATCCGCATGGCAGGCGCAAAGTTGCCGGGTTCCTACCGACGAAACCTCGAACAATTCAAGTATGGTCCGGGTGTTTACAAGCTGGATTGGGCTTTGCACCAGCCGGTGCCGTGGCGCGCGACTGAGTGCGCGCAAGCCGGGACGGTCCACCTGGGTGGCACGCTGGAAGAGATCTGCGAGTCGGAACGGCAGCCGTGGAAGGGAAAAGTTTCTGACCGTCCTTACGTGTTGTTCACGCAGGCCAGTCTGTTTGACGGGTCGCGCGCGCCGGCGGGGAAGCACACGGCGTGGGGCTACTGCCATGTGCCGAATGGCTTCAGCGGTAACGTGGCCGAAGCGATTGAAAAACAAGTGGAACGCTTCGCCCCGGGTTTTCGGGAATGCATTGCGGGGCGCTCAGTGATGGGCCCAGCGGAGATGGAGCGGCACAACCCCAATTTGATTGGCGGCGACATCGGCGGTGGTGCGGCCTATTTGAACCAGTTGTTCCTGCGTCCGACAGCCAGCCTGTATCGCACACCTCTGGACGGCGTCTTTCTGTGCTCTTCCTCCACGCCTCCGGCGCCGGGTGTCCATGGGATGTGCGGATACTTCGCGGCAGAAGCGGCGCTCAAACGCTTTGCTTAAAACCCGACCAGCAGTGGACACGCTGATGAGGGTGGTTCCCGCATCGCAAAGCTGATTGCTTTTTTGATGTGAATGAAGTATTTTTCGGCTGCGGAACCCCAACAACTGAAAAAGAAAGAACGGGCGGAAGCCAAGTGAGGTGTGAATGTTTTGCTTCAAGTGCGGGGCTTCCATGCCCGAGGATTCAACGGTCTGTCCGCAATGCGCGACACCAGTGCAAGCGGCGCCTACGCCCCCACCACCGCCGCAGGCCAGCGCGCCCACTCCCGCATCGACATCGGCATGGCTGAATGTTCCGCCTGCGCCAACTCAATATTCGCCGCAGTATCCGCCGCAAGCCCAGCAAAGGTATCAACCGGCCCAGACGGATGGTGGCGCGGTGGCGAGCATGGTGCTGGGAATCGCATCAATCGTTCTTTGTCTCTCATTCCTTGCCGGAATTCCAGCCATTATTCTGGGACACATTTCGCGGTCGAGAATCAGAAAGAGTATGGGACGCCTGCAAGGCGAAGGCATGGCTTTGGCTGGACTGATCATGGGATATGTCAGCCTTCCTCTGGTTCTGATGTTTGCGGCCGTTCTGATTCCCAACCTGTTGCGGGCAAAAATTTCAGCCAACGAAGCCGCTGCTGCGAGCACCGTGCGCGCAATTAACACCGCACAGGTCACCTATTCCACGACCTATCCCGAGCAGGGGTATGCGGGCGATCTGGCGACGCTCGGCGGTGGTCAAACCAACAATTGCAGCAGCGGACGCACCGCTGAACACGCCTGTCTGCTGGACAACCAACTGGGCAATTCGAGCTGCAGGGAAGGCGCCTGGTGCCAAAAAGGCCAGTACAAATACACGGTCAATTCAACTTGCGCTGCACCTAATTTCGGAGCGCAACAGGGCACTGAAAATGCCTGCGCCGAATACGTGATTGCCGCCACTCCGCTGAATTCGAGCACAGGGTTACACAACTACTGTTCGGTGTCGGACGCGGTCATCAGGTCGCGTTCGGGCGGACCCCTATTGAAGCCACCGACAGCCGAAGAATGCCAGGGGTGGGCACCGCTTTAATTCATAACGAAATCGCCAGCACGCAGCGTGTGGCGGCCTAAGCCAAGCGTTCCCATTTTGGGAAAAATGGTCTTCCTGGGGCAGGTTTTCCACGTAACCTTACTTTCCTAAGGCTTCCAACTAGCAGAGCTGCATCTGCTTCTAAGTGAATGGATCTAAAATGGAAGCCCTTCATCTGGCGCAGAAAACTGCTCCTGAAAATCCGAAGCCTTCGCTCTTAAATAAGGCCACGCGGACCTTGCCGGGAATCATCGCAGGAGCCGCGGACCTTGATCCGGCAGCGGTTCTAACGGCCACTGTGGCCGGCGCCAGCTTTGGTGTGTCACTGGGCTGGGTGGTGGTGTTGTGCGTACCGGTCCTATTCAGCGTATTTGCCGTTTCGTCGCGTATCGGGCAGGAAACCAAAAAGGGGCTGGTTGAACTGATCCGCGAGCAATATGGGCGCAAGATGGCCTTGCTGATCGCTTTGCTGATCGTGGTGGTGAATATGGCCATGATCGTGGGCGACATCGTGGCTGTGAGCGACAGCTGCTCTCTTCTCACCATGTCTCCGCGGCTATTTTTCCTGGCCATTGTGGGATTTACCGTCTGGTACGTGCTAATCATCGGCGACTACCAGAAGACCACTAAAGTGCTGGGCGGGCTTTGCCTGATTCTGATCGCTTACGTGCTGGCGGCGTATCGCGTTACTGACTCCTTTACCGGGCTGGCCAAGGACGTGTTGCTGCCGCACATGCAGGTGAACTCGGGATACATGATGGGCGTGGTGGCCGTGTTTGGATCGCTGCTAACGCCCGACGTAATCGTATGGCAAACCAGTTCCAAGCGTGGGCTGCCCGAAGGACTGGCCAAAGCGCACGTGACGGAATCGCACGCGGGAACATTTGTTGCCTGCCTGATTTCACTTTCAGCCATGGTAGTGGCTTCGCACATGCACGTCGCCGATCCCTCGAACATGACCACTCGAACAGCGTCTGAAGCTCTGGGCTCATTTGGTTTTGTCGGGACGGTGCTGTTTGCACTGGGCATTATCGCCTCAGGCATGATTGCGCTGCCAATTCTGGTGGCATCACTGTGCTTCAGCGTGGCGGAAGCCGCGGGTTGGCGGTCAGGTCTGTCCATGGAACCGTGGAACGCACGCCTGTTTTTTGTAATGATCTCCGCGACTGTCTTCCTGGCCGTCGTCATCGACTTTTTTGGCGTCCATACCGTGCACGTGCTTTATTGGTCCCAGGCCCTTGCAGGAGTGGTGCTTGTGCCGATCTTTGCCTACATTCTGCTTCTTTCCAATAATTCCAGAATCATGCGCACCACCAACAGCCGCTTTGAAAATTTCTGGCTGGGCTGCGCCGTGTCGGGCATGCTGATTTCCAACCTGCTGTTCTTCTGGTTTTTGATCAAGTAGGCAACGAAGCACTTAGTCATTAGCATTTAGCCGTTAGCCAAGGCGGTTGCATGAACAGCCTGGCAATTCCGGCGATTTTGGCAATCTTTGTCTACTTCACTCCCATCAATTCCACGTCGAAGACGAGGGTGGCGTTGGGAGGAATGGCAGAACCGGCGCCGCGCGCTCCATATCCCAGCGCCGGAGGAATGCGCAGCTGCCGCTTGCCGCCAACTTTCATCCCGGCGATTCCTTCATCCCAGCCTTTGATGACCTGGCCGGTACCCAGTTCAAATTGAATAGGCTCGCCTGCGTCGCGTGAGCTGTCAAATTCTTTCCCGTCCGTAAGCCAACCGGTGTAGTGCACGCTGACTTTCTTGCCTTTCTCTGCCAGTTTGCCGCTGCCTTTCTTGATCTCCCAGTATTCCAGGCCGCTGGCTGTAGTGGTGGGCTTGCCGGTAACTGAAGTAGGGCCGTCAGCCTTTTTGTCAGCGCCTTTTGCGGGCTTTTTGGTTTGCGCGAGCAGGGCGATCGAAAGGGTCAGCAACAGAACGACAATAGTTTTGTGCGGCATGGTTTCTCCTCGGTAAAAGGGATGATACAGGGTTTGAGCAATTTTGGGCCGCTTTCGTTATTTATTCATGGCTTTCACTGAACGGCTTGCGAAGTATTTCACCTGCCTGCGCATGACCTTCTGCTGCAGTCTTCACATATACTTCTGCTAAACATCGTGCCAGGGAAAACCATCATTCTTGTTTCAGCGCTGGGGCTACTCCTGTTTGCCTCAGTCGGCGTCATTTGCCAGCCGTCGACGGCCGCGCAGTTCAAGGCGCAGATTGACAAGGCTAAATCGTTGCGCGACGCCGGCTCTTCTGATGAAGCGCGGAAAATATATGAGTCGGTGCTGCCACCGCTGCGCTCGCAGCCTCCCGGCCAGGAATTGGTTGACACACTGAACAACCTGAGCGACATCGCAACCATGTCTGGCGAGTATGCCCGAGCGATCGAATTTTCCCGCGAGAGCGCCGCTGCCTGCCAGAAGATGCATGACAAAAACTGTGAAGCGCTGGCCCATGACGATGCGGGCCTCGCTCTCTCCAACGCTGGAAATTATGTGGAGGCGGCGGCGGAACTTGATCTTGGATTGAAGCTGACGGCGGAAACCGGAAACGCGCAAACGGCTGTGCTGATCCTGAATAATCTCGGCATTGTTTATTACTACCAGGCAAAATATTCTGAGGCCCTGCGCATATACGAGTCGGCGCTGCAATACGTGGAAAAATCGGGAGCTGAACCGTGGACCGCGACGTGGCGGCAGTTCACGTTGCTGAACCTGGCAACGCTCTATCAACGGCTCGGCAATGACCAGCGCGCCATCAAGATTTATAACGACATTCTGGCCCATCCGAACAAAGACCTGACGCCGCGCGATGTCGGCCACATGGACGCGAATATGGGAGCCCTTTACCGCCGCTTGGGCGATCCGAAACAGGCGCTGCTTTTTTACGGCTATGCGGATGAGTATTACGCGAAAGAGAAAGATATTGACGGCGAACTTGGAGTGTTGAAGAACAGCGGCATTGTGCTGGCTCTGGATCTCGGGCGATTGCAGGACGCGCTGAAGACGTTTGATCGGGTGCGCGCGCTGGCAGAGAAAACTAAGAACCAGCGTGAAGCCATGCAGGCATTGCTCTATCGTGGAGAAACGCTTTATCGCATGGGAAAACTGCCGGAAGCGGAAAAGGAATTCACCGCTGCGCTGGCCGCAGCGGAGCAGCTCGGCACCGTCGAAGAACAATGGAAAGCGGTAAACGCTCTGGGCAAGATTGCGCTGAAGAACGGCCAGCGCGAATCGGCAGAAGGAAGATTCCGCGATGCCATTCGACGGATTGAAAGTTTGCGTTCGCAATTGCAGCTCTCGCGGTTGAAGTCGGACTTCCTGGCCGACAAGCGTGATGTTTACGACGCGCTGATCAAACTTTTGCTGGAACGCAACGACGCTGCTGCTGCTTTTGAATTCATGGAGCGCAGCCGCGCTCGTGTCTTTCAAGACAAATTTTTTGGCGGCCAGCTTTCGCCTGACGCGCTCACGCTTCACTCCATCCAGTCGCGGCTCGATCCCCAGACCGCGCTCATCGAGTTCTGGGCCGGAGCAGAAGGCGTGGCTGCGGTGTGGATCACGCGCGAAGCCGCCGGCATCTCGCAAAGCCGCTTTTCCGCCGCTGAAATGGATGCGTTTCAGCGCTTCATCACCGCGCTGCCTGACAATCTCAGCAACGATTGGCAAAAAGATTTTCAGAAGATCAGCGCCGTGTTGCTCCACGGCATCGCTCCAATCACCCAAGCCAGTTACTCGCATGTGCTGATCATTCCTGACGGTTTCCTCAGCCTGCTGCCATTCGAACTGCTGCCCACCGCATCCGGACAGCCGCTGGTGGAAAGCCGCAACATCACATACATGCCAAGCGCCGTGCTGCTGCTGCGGGGCGCGATGCAAGATGCTTCTGCCACTCGCTTGCCCTGGCAGCAACAACTCGTCGGCTTTGGCGACCCTGCGGTCGTCGGCAGCGGTGAAAGCTCACTCACCAGCGCGCCGCGTGGCGAGATCAGTGCATCACTGCCAGCCTCGGGCGAAGAAATCCGCGGCATTGCCCGCATGAGCGCCGGCCGAACGAAGCTTTTTCTTGGGCCAGAAGATCGCAAGCGTACATTCTTTGCCTCCGCCCACTCCGGCGCCGCGCTCTTGCACGTGAGCACGCACGCTGTCGCGGACATGGATGACCCTGAGCGCTCCCGCTTGCTTTTCTCGCCCGACGAACCTGGCCAGCCCAACAACTATCTATTTCTCAAAGAGCTCTACGATCTCGATCTTCGCGGCACCAGCCTGGCCACGCTTTCCGCCTGCGACACCGAGCGCGGACGCTTCGTCCCCGGCGAAGGCATTCAGGCTTTCAGCCGTGCGCTGCTGGCTGCCGGATCGCGTTCCGCCCTGACCACGCTGTGGCGCGTTCCTGATCAACCTACTTCAGAATTCATGCAGCACTTTTATTTCTATCTGCTCAAAAAACACAAATCGAAGTCGGAAGCGTTGCGCCTGACCAA
>Ga0137403_10008089_pt1 | contig 11782 bp, 9 predicted proteins | sample CZOMad2_1_16fung_FD_122057 | JGI IMG/M metagenome (GOLD analysis project Ga0137403, IMG submission 122057) | Vadose zone soil fungal communities from Angelo Coast Range Reserve, California, USA - CZOMad2_1_16fungal (Hybrid Assembly) | ecosystem: Environmental > Terrestrial > Soil > Vadose zone...
GCCGCGGCGCAAACGAACATGGACGCGGTCGAGATATTGAAGGTGTGCGCGCCGTCCCCACCGGTACCCACGATGTCCACCAGGTTGTCCGGATCCTTCACGGTCACCCGCGTCGCGAGCTCGCGCATCACCTGTGCCGCCGCCGTGATCTCGCCGATCGTTTCCTTCTTCACGCGCAGCCCCACGATGATGGCCGCGATCATGACGGGCGAAATCTGTCCACTCATGATCTGCCGCATCAGGTCGAGCATTTCGTCGTGGAATATCTCGCGGTGCTCGATGGTCCGCACCAGCGCCTCCTGGACCGTGATGCTCATGCCGCCTCCCGTTGCAGGAAATTTTTCAAGAGCGCGTGTCCGTGCTCGGTGAGAAAGGACTCCGGGTGGAACTGCACGCCCTCCACGGCGAACTCGCGGTGGCGCACGCCCATGATCTCGCCGTCTTCGGACTCCGCCGTGACCTCCAGGCACCTGGGCAGGGTCGCCCGGCGAATCGCAAGCGAATGATAGCGGGTCGCCACGAAGGGACTCGGCAATCCGCGAAACACCCCGAGGCCCGAATGGCTGATCGCCGAGGTTTTTCCGTGCACGACTTTGCCCGCGTGCACGACCTCGCCGCCGAAAGCCTGGCCGATCGCCTGGTGGCCGAGGCACACGCCCAGTATCGGGACCTGGCCGGCAAACTCGCGTACCGCAGCGAGCGATATCCCTGCTTCAGTGGGAGTGCAGGGCCCCGGTGAAATGACGATGCCCCTCGGCTTCATCGCGGCGATGTCCGCCGCCCTGATCTCGTCGTTGCGAAACACCTTCACGTCGGCGCCCAGCTCGCCCAGATACTGCACCAGATTCCAGGTGAAGGAATCGTAGTTGTCGATCATCAGGATCATGCCCGCCTGTCCATTCCATTCGAGGCGATCTCCGCAGCGCGCAGCACGGCCCGCGCCTTGGCACGGGTTTCCTGCAATTCGCTTTCGGGCACCGAGTCGGCGACGATCCCGGCGCCCGCCTGCACGTGCATCTGGCCGTCTTTCACGACAGCCGTGCGGATCGCAATGGCCAGGTCCATATCGCCGTTGAAACCCAGATAGCCCGCGGCGCCCGCGTAGACGCCCCGCTTGTCCGGCTCGAGCTCGTCGATGATCTCCATGGCACGCACCTTGGGCGCGCCGCTTACCGTTCCCGCGGGAAATGCCGCGCGGAACACGTCGATGCAATCCAGCCCGTCCCGCAGCCGTCCTTCCACGTTCGAAACGATGTGCATCACGTGCGAGTAGCGCTCGACCGTCATCGTTTCGGTGAGCCGGACTGTCCCCGTCGCGGCCACGCGCCCGACGTCGTTGCGGCCGAGGTCGGCCAGCATCACGTGTTCCGCACGCTCCTTCGGATCGGCGAGCAACTCGCGCTCAAGCGCGGTGTCCTCGTCTTGCGTCGCTCCGCGGCGTCGCGTTCCGGCGATCGGGCGCACGGTAACCGTACCACGCTCCAGACGCACCAGGATTTCGGGTGAGGCGCTGACCACCTGGAAATCGCCGAAATCGAAATAGAACATATACGGCGACGGGTTGATCGAGCGCAAAGCCCGATACAAGGACAACGAAGACCCGGCAAACGGACGCGACAAACGCTGCGACAGCACGACCTGCATGATGTCCCCGTCGTGAACGTATCGGATTGCACGGCCGACGGCGGCACGGAAGGTGTCGGCGTCGAAATTCGATGCGACCTCCGTCTCCGCGTCGCGCGTCTCGGAAGGCGGCGACAAAGGCAGCTTGAGCGCGCCCAGCAGCTCGCGCAGACGCGCCTGAGCGTCGTGCCAGGCGCGCGGCTTGGTCGGGTCGGCATAGACGACGAGATAGAGCTTGCCAGAAAGATTGTCGATGACGGCGAGCTCCTCGGACACCAGCAACAGCATGTCCGGGCAACCGAGCGCGTCGGGCTTGAGCCAGCCTCCGGCGAGCCGGGGCTCGATCCACCGCACCGTGTCGTAGCCGAAATACCCGACCAGACCCCCGCAGAAGCGGGGTAAGCCGGGGAGTTCCGCGACGCGGTAGCGCGAAAGAAACTCGCGCACGAAAGCGAGCGGATCGGCCGTCTGGGACTTCTCCGCTACGACATCTCCATGCATCACTGTCACCAACCGTCCGACCGCCCGCAGCCTTACCGGGGCTGCCAGTCCGATGAACGAATAGCGCCCGAAGCGCTCTCCGCCCACAACGGACTCGAGCAGATAGGTGTTGGAGCGGTTGGCAAGCTTCAGGTAAAGCGAGAGCGGCGTCTCGAGATCGGCGAAGGTCTCGGCGAGGAGCGGAACGCGGTTGAAACCTTGAGCGGCAAGCCGCTGGAATTCTGCTTCGGTCATGACTGCTCCACGAAAACGTTGCGGGTACTGCGGGTGCGCGCAGGGCGCGCGAGCGACTGCAGGCTAGCTGCGCCACCAGCGCCAGCTGCGCGATTGCACCCGTTTCCCGGCGTTTTCGAAGAGCACGGTTGACTTACCTTGGGTCTCGTTCAGAGCGCGTACTCTATAACACGCCCGCGCGGCTTGTCCAGCTCGCGGGTTTTGACACCCGCAGCTAAAGCACTTTGCCGGGATTCATGATGCCGTTCGGGTCGAGAGCGCGCTTGAGCTTGCGCATCAGCTCCAGTTCGAGCGGCGATTTATAGCGCCGGATTTCCTCGCGCTTCAGCTGGCCCAGGCCGTGCTCGGCGCTGATCGAGCCGCCGAAGCGAGCCACACTGTCGTGCACGATGCGATTGATCGCCGCCGCATTCCTGACAAAAGCATCCGGGGCAACCCCCTCGGGAGCGGATACGTTGTAGTGGACGTTTCCGTCGCCGAGGTGTCCGAAGGTCACCATGCGCACGCCCGCATGAGCGCGTGCGAGTTCCTGGTCTGTCGCGGAAATGAAATCGGCAATGCTCGAGATGGGAATAGACACGTCGTGCTTGATGTTCTGGCCCTCGTGCGCCTGCGCCTCGGAGATAAATTCACGCAGCTTCCAGAAAGCTCGGGCCTGTGTTTCACTCTGCGCGACCGCCGCGTCGAGAATGTTCTTCTCCTCGAGAGCCGCTTCGAGCATGTCTTCGACCAAGGCACTGACGCCTTCTCCCGGCTGTGTGTCCGAGAGTTCCATCAGGACATAGTAAGGGAAGCGGCGCGGGAAAGGTGTGGCGGTATCCCTGAAATGCTTGAGCACGAGCGAGAGGCAAAAATCGGAGAATAGCTCGAAGCCAGTGAGGCGCTCGCCACAAGCCTCCAGGGCCCGCTCGAGCAATGCCAGTGCCTTTCCCGGACTTTCCAGTGCTACCACGGCCGTGGCGCGAGACTTCGGCAGCGGATAGAGTTTCAAAACCGCCGCCGTGATCACGCCGAGCGTTCCTTCGGCACCGATGAAAAGCTGCTTCAGATCATAGCCCGTGTTGTCCTTGCGCAGGCCGCGCAAGCCATCCCATATCTCTCCCGAGGGCAGCACGACCTCGAGCCCCAGCACGAGCTCGCGGGCATTGCCGTAGCGCAGCACTGCGGTGCCGCCCGCGTTGGTGGAAAGATTGCCGCCGATTTCGCAACTGCCTTCGGCTGCAAGGCTCAAGGGGAAAAGCCGCCCCGCTTCTTCGGCCGCCTTGTGCAGGTTGGCCAGCACACAACCGGCTTCCGCGATCATGGTGTTGTTGCGCGCATCGATGGCGCGGACCCGGTTCATGCGGGAGAGATTGAGGACGATCTGCGAACCGCTTGCATCCGGCGTTGCCGCGCCGCACAGGCCCGTGTTTCCGCCTTGAGGGACGATCGCCGTGCGCGAGTCGGCGCAGGCGCGTACGACCTCCGCCACTTCGGCCGTGGAGGCCGGTTTGACGACCGCAGCCGGCTTGCCTGCGTAGCGCTTGCGCCAGTCGTTCGCGTAGGGGGCGACCTCCTGCGGCGCCGTGATCAAGCCCGCGGGACCCACGATTTCACGGAGACGTTCGACCAGGGCTCTCATTTCTCCGGTTTCCTCTTCGTGCCTTCACACCAATGTCGCCACATCGAGCGATAAGCCTGCTCCAGATGATACGTAAAGCGCGTGGCGTCCATGAGAGGCGACCCCGACATTCGGGTCCGCATCTCCGTACGCAGCACCGAAAGCCGCTGAGGGTCGCTTGCGAGACCGCAGGCCGCATCCAGATACCGCTCGGGAGTATCGACCACAAATTCGTCCAGAGCGATCGCCCTGAGCAGGCTCGCCCCCCCACGCGAAGGCGCCGAGGTGCCGGCCAGCGAGACAACCGGGACGCCCATCCACAACGCATGGCAGGTAGTCGTGCCGCCGGTGTAGGGGAAAGTGTCGAGCATTACGTCCACTTCCTCGTGCATCGCGAGATAGTCGGGAAAAGACTGAAAATCGCGCAGGTCGACACGCTCGGGCTCGACGCCGTGGCTCGCGAAGCGGGAGAGATACTCCTCGCGTACCGTGGCCAGACCCGGTCCCACGATGAGCAATCGAGCATCGGGCAGGCGCTCGAGCAACCGGCTCCATAGGGAGATGACCCGAGGTCCGATCTTGGCGAGGCTTGAGAATGCTCCGAAAGTCACCGCACCTCCGCGCGTGCTCGGCGGGCTCGCTACCCGCGGACAATCGAGCGGAGCTTGGTAGCACCACTGGCAATCGGGCAACCTCAGCAAGCGCTCGCTGTGGAACGCGTCGAGGAGTCCTTCCGGACTCGCGTGGCGGTCGGTGATCCGGTAGTCGATCGCTTCGAGGCCGGTTGTGCTGAGATAGCCCAGCCAAGTAGCCTGCACCGGCGCCGGTTTCCGCGCGAACACGAGCAAACGGTGGTATGTCGTATGCCCGCTCAGGTCCACGAGAACGTCTATTCCGTCTGCCCGCACGAGATCTGCGACCGCCTCATCACTCATGGAAGGGATTTCACGCCAGCAATCCGCGCTGCGGAGCAGCCGTTCGGTCGTGGCATCGCTATACGAAAGATTGTAGTAGCAGAAAACCTCGAATTCGCGGCGATCGTGTCGGGCGAGTACCGGCTCGAAAAATTGCCCTACCGAATGGTGCCTGAAGTCGCCCGAAACATAACCTAGGCGCAGCCGCCGCTCCGGCTCAGGCGAGTTCCCGTGCGGACTGGAACTGGAAAAATAAGGCGCCGCATGCCTCCGCGCCCATTCGCGGTGCTCGGCGAACACCTGCCGCGGGTCGGCTTCGTCGGAGTGCAGAAGCGCAAAGAGCAACTGCGAACGTGCATCCTTGTCGTCGGGCTGCAACAGCAGCGCACGGCGAAACACCTCGATCGCCTCCTCGATGCGTCCCAGTTGGTGCAGCGCGGAGCCACGGCCCCTCTCGGCCTCGACCAAGCGCGGATTTCGCGCCAATGCGTCGGAGAACTTCTCCGCCGCTTCTTTAAAACGCTTCGCGCGCAAGTATGCCGCCCCCCAGTTGTAATATCCGTCCGCGTCGCCCGGGGCGATGGCCGTCGCCTCGCGAAAGCAGGAGAAGGCCTCCTCATACCGCGAAAGATCGGTCAGAGCGTTCCCAAGATTGGTCAAGACACTCGATTGATGTGGGTTCGAGGCGAGAGCGGCCCGGTAGGATTCCACGGCCTCCGCCGCGCGGCCCTGTGCCCGAAGCACCAAGCCGAAATTGCTCAGCACTGTGGCGGATTGCGGCTCGAGCTCGAGCGCTGCGAGCAGGCTCTTGCTCGCTTCCTCGTTCCTGCCTTGCCGATGCAATGCCAGACCGAGGTTGTTGAACGCCTCCCAATGGTTCGGCCGCAGGTGCAGGGTTTGACGAAACGCCGACGTGGCAGCCTGCAGGTTCCCCAGCTCCATTCGAGCGAGGCCGAGCTCGTTGTACGCTTCGGCGTAGTTCTTGTCGAGAGCGATCGCGCGCTCCAGAGTTGCACAAGCATCGCTCGGCCGCTTCAATTGCAGGAGCGCCTTGCCGAGATTGAACTGATAAGCTGCGTTTTCCGGATCGATGGAAACGGCCCTGCCGATCCATTCCGATGCGGCCGCCGGGTCGCCTTGCTGTGCGCGAAGGATGCCGAACATGTTCATTGCGTCGGCGTGACGCGGCAAACGCTTCAGCACCTCCCGGTACATCGATTCGGCTTCAGGCAGATACCCTCCCTGGTGCAGGCTCCTCGCCCGTTCCAGAGACGGCGGCGTATCGACAGAGGTCGCTCCCGGCGGTCGGCCTGCTCCCGTTCGGCCCGGAACCGCGCCGTGGCAATGTTTGTACTTTCGGCCGCTTCCGCAGGGACAGGGGTCGTTACGCCCTACTGACATCGATCAAGCGGTCACGGCGGCAAGCGCGTCTCGCATCTGCGCGAGGGTCGCCCGGTAGTCCTTCGAGCCGAAAATCGCGGAGCCCGCGACGAAGGTATCGGCCCCTGCGCGCGCGATAGCGGCGATGTTCCCGGCATTCACGCCGCCGTCCACTTCCAGCATGATCGCGCGCCCCGTTTCGTCGATTTTCCTGCGCGCGTCGCGCAATTTCTCCAGGGTGTGGGGGATGAATTTCTGCCCGCCGAAGCCCGGATTCACCGACATGATGAGAACCAGGTCGAGCTTGTGCAGGACGTGATCGAGGCAGGACAGCGGCGTGGCGGGATTCAATGCGAGACCGGCCTTGCAGCCCGACTCGTGAATCAAGCCGACGGTGCGATCGACGTGCTCGCTCGCCTCCGGGTGGAAGCTGATGATGTTGGCTCCGGCGCGAGCGAAATCCGGAATGATCCGATCGACCGGCCTGACCATCAGGTGCACGTCGATCACGCTTTGGGTGAGCGGGCGGATCGCCTCGCACACGAGCGGTCCCACCGTGAGATTCGGGACGTAGTGATTGTCCATCACGTCGAAGTGGATCATGTCGGCGCCGGCCGCGACGACCGCCACCACCTCGTCGCCGAGCCGCGCGAAGTTTGCCGACAGGATGCTCGGTGCGATCCGGAACGTGCGTGCCGTCATCGCGGGAAATTCTACAGGATTCGCCCCGGGCCGCATGAAACCGCGATCATCCCGCCCTTGTCAGTCCGCGCGATTTCGTGTGGAATGACCGCATGGCCGCGGAAAATAAATACGAGGTCACGGTCTCTTCGCAGACGCAATACGTCGCCGAGCAGTCCGACGAGCGGAACGCGCGCTTCGTCTTCGCCTACACCATCACCATCCGCAACAACGGCAGCCTTCCCGCTCAGCTGATCTCGCGCCACTGGATCATCACCGACGGCCGCAACCAGGTGCAGGAGGTGCGCGGTCTGGGCGTGGTCGGCGCTCAGCCGCTGCTCAAACCCGGGGAAGGCTTCGAGTACACGAGCGGCACGGCGATCGCGACGCCGGTCGGGACCATGCGAGGCAGCTATCAGATGGTGGCCGAAGACGGCACTCGCTTCGACGCGCCGATTCCCGAGTTCACACTGTCGGTACCCCGTGTCCTGCACTAGCGCCGATCGCGATCCTTGTTTTCCGGTCTGCGCGGCAGCGTCCACCACACGAGGAATGCGACGAGCGCGAGTGCCAGTCCCGCTTCCAGCAGGATGATCCACAACCCGGAACTCACGCGGCGATGCCCTCTCCAAGCCCTCAAAAGCCGATGATAGAGCACCTGCGCTGGTTTTCCCTCGCCGCTGCGGGCTTGATTGCAGGATGCGCCCTGCAGCCCCTGCCGGATGGAGCTTGCCCTTGTCCCGGGCTGCCCTCCGTCGCCCCTCGCACCAACCCGCTCGAGCCGGTGGATTTCGGAGCGCTGACGGGCTGGAAGGAGGGCGAGCAGGCCGCGGCCTGGCCCGCGTTCCTCTCATCCTGTCAGGCGTTGCGCTGGCGCGAGACGTGGCGCGCCGTGTGCGCGCGAGCGATGGAGCTTCGCTCGCCCGGCGACGAGGAGGCGCGGCGTTTTCTGGAGGAAAATTTCACGCCATGGCGTCTCGCCAATCCCGACGGCGCGATCGAGGGGCTGGTCACGGGCTACTACGAACCGCTCCTGCGCGGCAGCCGCGCCAAGGCTACGCCGTATGTGTTCCCGGTATACGGTCCGCCCGACGACCTGCTCACCATCGACCTCTCCGCGACCAATCCGGAGCTGCGCGGCATGCGCTTGCGCGGTCGCGTGGAGGGCAAGCGCGTCGTGCCGTACTATTCGCGCGCGGAAATCGCCCGCGGCGCCGCGCCCGTGGCCGGAAAGGAAATCCTGTGGGTCGATGATCCGATCGAAGCCTTTTTCCTCCAGATCCAGGGCTCTGGAAGGATCCAGCTCGAGGGCGGCGAGACGCTGCGCCTCGGCTACGCGGACCAGAACGGCCATCCTTTTCAGTCGATCGGGCGCTACCTCGTCGAGCGCGGCGAGATCAAGCTCAACGAAGCTTCGATGTCTTCGATCAAGTCCTGGGCGGCGGCGAATCCGAAGCGTCTCGAAGAGCTGCTCAACCAGAACCCGAGTTTCGTGTTTTTTCGCGAATTGCCCGTCGCCGACCCGGCGAGCGGGCCCGTGGGCGCGCTCGGCGTGCCGCTCGCTCCGGGCCGCTCGATCGCCGTCGATCCGCGCTACGTCCCGCTCGGGGCTCCGGTATTCCTCGCCACGACGTTTCCGGCGAGCGTTACACCGCTGACACGTCTGGTGATAGCTCAGGATACGGGTGGCGCCATCCGCAATCCGGTGCGTGCGGATTTCTTCTGGGGGTTCGGCCCCGAGGCGGGCTCCCAAGCGGGCCGCATGCGGCAGCAGGGGAGAATGTGGGCCCTTCTCCCGAAGGATTTCAAACCCGCTCCAACCCCCGCGGCGACGCCCTGAAACCGGGCGTGTCCGCCAGAAAATCTATTTTTTCGTCTCGCCCATAAGTTTGACCAGCTCTTCGGGTCGGGCGCCGAGGATTCTCTCCCCACTTGTCGTGAAACTGGTAGGCGTCGCTCTCACGCCGATCTTCTTGCCGAGGGCAAGCCACTTATCGACCGGCGCGCTACACGAGGACGCGGCCGCCGGCTCGCGGCCGCTCAACATGAAATCGTAGTAGGCCTTCGCTCTGTCGGGTGAGCACCAAATGGCACGCGACTTGTCCGGCGATTCGGCCCGGAGAATGGGGTAGAGAAACGTATAGATCGTAATGTCGTCCTGCCGCAGCAGCGCGCGGTCCAGACTCTTGCAATAGGGGCAGAAAGGATCGGAGAAAATGGCCACCACGCGCTTGCCGCTGCCGCGCACCTGCTTGATGGCGAGATCGAGCGGCAGATCCTCGAACTTGATCGCCGTAAGTTTTTGCTGGCGCTCCTCGGTGAGATTCTTCTGAGAGCGCGCGTCGATGATGTCGCCTTTGAACACGAAGTTTACCTGCTCATCGGCATAGAACAACGTCTCCCCGACCACGATTTCGTACAGGCCGGCATAGGACGTCTTGGTCACACTGTCCACTTTGATTCCGTCGAAGCGGGCCTCCACGCCTCGCTTCACCGAAGCCTCGTCGGCCAACGCCGTCGTCGCAAAGGCCGCGACGAGCAGTAAAGCCGGCAGTCGCAAACTCATAGTGGTTCCTTGTGATGAAGGATCCCGCCAATTCCCATGGCGCGGCGCGCAAGCAGCGTCTTTACGACCGGATTGGAATCGGTCAGGTTCAATCCGAGGTTTCGGATTCCCGCGACCATTCGATGATCGGCGCCAAACATCCGGAAAAGCCCGTCGGTGACCCAGCGCAAGGCCAGTATATCCTCCGCCCGAGCGCGCTCATAGCGCCGCAGGAGGAGGCGATCTCCCGCATCAGGCGCCCCGCGGAGCAGGTCGGCCAGAGAGTGGGCGTCGCCCAATCCCAGATTGCATCCCTGCCCGGCGAGCGGATGCACGACGTGTGCCGCGTCGCCGATCAGCGCTACCCTCCCGTACGCGATCCGATCGGCAAACATGCGGTTCAAGGGGAAGGCGGCCGGCGGGGTGAGCGGCTCCAGGGGACCCAGCGCTTCGTCGCCCGCCGCGCTCACGCGAGCGCAAAGCGCCGCGGGCGCGAGGGCGAGCAGCTCGCGGGCCTGCGCGGGCGGCGTGGACCAGACGATCGAGACGCGCCGGTCCGGCAGAGGCAGATAGGCGAGTACCCCGTCGCGGCGAAACCATTGATACGCGATATTGCGATGTGCCGACGCGCAGGCAAAGTTGGCGACGACGCCCAGTTGCGCGTAGCTCCCGCTTCGGACCTCGATGCCCGCGGCGCGCCGGACCCACGACTCGGCTCCGTCGGCGCCGACCACGAGTTTCGCATTGACCACGTTGCCGTCCTCGAGACGGATTTCGACGCGATCCTCCCTGCGGCACAGCTCCGAGGGCACCGCCGGACATAGCAACGAAAGATTTCGCTGGCGTTCGAGGCCTTGCCACAGGGCATGGTGAAGCCGGCCGGATTCGACTGTCGCCGCGAGTTGCGACACTCCCGACTCGTACGCAGAGAAATCGAGGCGCGAGCGCCCGTCATCGCCGAACACCCGCATGTCGTAAATCGGCGTGACGCGCCCGGCTTCGAAGCCCCGCCACGCGCCGATGCGCTCGAGAAATGCCGTGCTCGCCGGAGTCAGCGCGTAGACGCGCGAGTCCCACTCGAGGCCAGGCGAAGACGGCGCCTTGCGCTCGACGAGCGCAAGCCTTAACCTGCTTTCGGCAAGCGCCGCAGCCAGGCTCGCCCCGGCGAGCCCTCCACCGACGGGGAACAGTCTGCAGACTTCCGTGAATCACATCGTGGTTTTTATGCAGGAGAATCGGTCCCTGGACCATTATTTCGGAGCCATGCGTCAGTACTGGCAAGACTTCGGTTATTCGGATCAGCCCTTCGACGGTCTGCCGCAATTCCCTCTGAGTGCGCCCTCCGGAGCCGCGCCCACGAACCCCGGTTGCGATCCTGCCTTTCCGTTCCCCGGCAACGATTGCACAATGGACGCCAGTAGTCCTCCAGTCCAGTCCTATCACCTCATTACGCAATGCGTGGAGAATCCCAGCCCGTCCTGGAATGAGAGTCATGTGGACTTCAACCTCTCGGATCCCACCTCGGGCACCTTTACCCACGACGGCTTCGTGTTCACTGCGGGCCACGATGCACGTACCATACAGCCCCCCTTCAATGACGTTACCGGGCAGAGAGCCATGGGGTACTACGACGCCAGCGACCTGAACTATTACTACTTCATGGCTTCTAACTTTGCGACTTCGGACCGTTGGTTTTCTCCGGTAATGACCCGTACACCTCCCAACCGCATGTACCTATTGGCCGCCACGTCCGAGGGACATGCTTATGAACTCCAAGCGGGCAGTTCGCAACTGACGGCTCCTCCAATTTTCCAAGTCCTTCAACAGGCCGGCATCACATGGAAGATCTACATTCATCCCGGAGCAAATGGCTGCACCGATGCGAGCTGCCTGTATTCGATAAGCTACATTCAGAATTTCACCTACGGGCAAACCATTCTGAACCAGTTTCCTCAGAACCTTCTCCCGGATACGCAGTACATCGAAGACGCAAAGAATGGCACGTTACCCCAGGTCGCTTTCATTGATCCCCCTTCTGAGGTTGGGCTGGACGAGCATCCCGCGGACTTCGACGCCGACCCCGCTTGCTGCAGCGTGCAGGCCGGAGCGAACTACGCGTCGACCTTGATCAGTGCATTAACGAACGGGCCGTCGTGGAAGGACTCCATCTTTATTCTTACTTTCGACGAGTTTGGCGGATTCTATGACCACGTCGCGCCGCAACCCACAGTCAGTCCCGACGGCATTCCGCCTTCCGATCTGCCTCCGAACGATGTCTGCACGGGGGGCACCGGTCCCACCTGC
>Ga0137403_10008090_pt1 | contig 11779 bp, 10 predicted proteins | sample CZOMad2_1_16fung_FD_122057 | JGI IMG/M metagenome (GOLD analysis project Ga0137403, IMG submission 122057) | Vadose zone soil fungal communities from Angelo Coast Range Reserve, California, USA - CZOMad2_1_16fungal (Hybrid Assembly) | ecosystem: Environmental > Terrestrial > Soil > Vadose zone...
GCGATCCTTCTGATAGCGACCTCCGCCTGGCAGACGATTCGGGCAAAGACATTCTCGGCGGCGGCAGCGACAAGCTCATTGAAGCGCCGGGCGACAAGATCGACCTGGCAGGCGCCTCCGACGTGCTGCACGGTTCCGATATTCACATCAAGGCCGGCAGCGGCACCGGCGACATGCCGGTGGCGAAAAAGGCCGGCTCGTCGGGCGGCTTGCATCTCGACGACGATCTGGCCATCAGCGAAGACGACGATATCGGCTCGAGCGACAGCGCGCTTGACGAGGAAATTCGGCCTGGCAGCAAGCCGGGTAGCAGCGGCAAGGGCAGCGACGTGACGCTTGGTTCTGGTGACAGCGGCATCAACCTTAAGCCGTCTGACAGCGGCCTGTCGCTCGAAGAGCAGCCTCTGGAACTGGGCGGCGGATCGGGAATCGAATCGCTGGAGCTGCCCGAAGACGATGAGGTCGTGGCCCTCGATACGGAAGCGGTCGAGGAGCACGGCAGTGCCGTCAAGGCCGACAACGAGTTTTTGCTTTCCGCCGGCGATACGCTGGACGAGGACGAATCGGACAGCGGCTCGCAGGTAATCGCCCTCGAGGATTCTGAATCGTTCGACCAGGACGCGGCGACGATGCTGAAGTCCGAGGAGGGCGCGCTGGCCGCGGATGCATTCCAGCCGATGGGCGGCGACTCGGGCCTGGAAACGGCCGCCCCCGGCATGGGCACGCAGCCGGTTTATGTGCAAGCGCCCAGTACCGAGGTGCCGTATTCCGTGTGGAACGTACTCGCTTTGGGCACGGTCGCCGGCTTGCTCGCGCTATCGGGCATGATGATGGTCGATGTCATGCTCAACATGTGGGCGTTTTCGGAACCGTCGGGCGTCAGCACCGGGATCATGGATGCATTCATCAGCATGTTCAAGCCATTCGATCTAGTGTTTGTGTTTGGTGCTACAAATCATTTCTGTGTACTTGTTTTGGAGTTTTTGATGTTCCTTGTGGATGGGGTGGTCAAAATTATGTAGTTGTACCTGGCAGTATACTTTTTGTGCAAGTTTTCAGACCTCATTCTGCATCTTTGATAGTTTGTCCTACCACCACCACTTTTTGAAGGGAGTTGGCTTGGTGACGGGGACGTGTTTCTCTATTACTTTGTCAAGGGTATCTGTGAATGCTTTGAGTGATGTTTCGAACTCAGGGATGCTGCGCAGAGTGTGCGGAATAGGAAGCTTAGCAAGTTCCGTTTTTGCTGTCTTGGTGAGGGCCTGCCAGTCGACGTCACGCCGGAGCACGATGCCCTGGTAGCGCTCGCGGTCGCCGCCGGAAGCGCGTACCCCCTGGTGGAGCCCCGCCTCCTCCTCGCCGAGGTACCCGGCAAGGGTCCTCAGGACCTGGCGCCGGCGCTCACCCGCATCCTCGGGCACGAAGACGACGTCGAACGAGGGGCGGTTGTCGATCAGGATCTCGCCGTTGCGGTCGTAGACGACGCCCCGCGGCGCCGGCACGCGCACCAGCCGGATGCGGTTCTTCTCGGAGTAGTAGCGCATCTGTGCACCGCGTTCGACCTGGAGGTACCACAGGCGGAGCCCGACCAGCGCGAAGGCGGCGCACACGACACCGATGGCGACCGCCATGCGGAGCTGGAACTCCGGGGGCACCTCGCGCGAGACGACGTGAACGGGACGCGTGGCCATCTCACGTGACTCCGAGGAGCCGCTTCTCCCACGCCAGCGCGGCGAAGACCGTCGGGGCGACGAGGGCCGCCAGGGCCGCGCCGGCGAGCCTGGCGCCCATCGCATGGTGCCCGAGGGGGCCCGGCGCCGCCGCCAACGCGGCGGCCGCGGCCGCCGCCACGCCGTGCACCAGGCCCCCGAAGAAGGCGAGCGCCATCACGGGCAGCCCGCGCTCGAACCAGAGATGGCGCGCGACGAAGCGCACGCCCAGGTAGACGGCGGAGAGCGCGAAGGCGTTCTGCCCGAGGAGCGTGCCCGAGAACGTGTCGAGGAAGTAGCCGAGCAGGAACGCGCCGGCCGCGCCGCCGATCGTCTGGTGCGCAACGCCCAGGTACACCGCCAGGACGAGGATCAGGTCGGGCACGACCGGCAGACCCGGGAGCGACGGGAAGATCGTCGTCTGCAGGAGCATGGCGGCGACCGCTGCAACCACCAGCGCGGCTGCGCTCCGCATCCTATTCTCCCGGCGCCGCCGGCGCGGGCTCGACGGGCGTGACCGGACCGCGCGTCACGAGCACCTCCTCGAGGCGCTCGAGATCCACGTCGGGCGCGACCTCGGCGGACTGGAAGAGGCCCTGCCCGCGCTTGTCGATGGCCACCACGCGCCCGATGGGCAGCCCCTTCGGGAAGATGCCGTCGAGCCCCGAGCTGACGAGCGCGTCCCCCACCTGTACGTCCTCGGTGCGCTTCACGTAGTTGAGCACGCAGCCCGCGTCCACCGTCCCCTGCACGATGCCACGCGCGCGCGTGCGCTGCACGAGCGCATCCACCCCGCTGTTGTGGTCGGTGACGAGGAGGACGCGGGCGGCGTGCCGGCTCGCCAGGAACACCTGCCCGACGATGCCCTGGGGCGCGAGCGCCGCCGCCCCGCGCGCCACCCCCGCGCTCTCGCCGCGGTCGATGGTGAGCGTGCGCGCGAGCCCGGTCGCGTCCCGGCCGATGACCCGCGCGGTGAGCATCTCGCCCTGCAGCGTCTGCCGGAAGTCGAGCAGCTGGCGCAGGCGTGCGTTCTCGAGCTCCATCTCCGAGAGCCGATCGAGCTCCCGCTCGAGGCGCTGCGCGCGCTCGCGCAGGACGGCGTTCTCGCCCCGCGCATGCACCAGGTCGGCCACGCCGTGCCAGCTCCCCGACACGCCGCGGCCGAGCGCGGAAGCGGCGCGCTCGAGCGGCGCCATCAGCTCCAGGAAGGCGCGCCCGAGCGGGTCGGCGCGGCCCGGGATGCGGCCGCTGCGCACGACCAGCGCTGCCCCGACCACGAGGCAGAGCGCCACGGTGAGGATCACGCCGTTGCGACGGATGTAGTCCAAAATTACTGGGGGCCCGTCCAGTGCTCGGGCGCTTCGCGCCCTGCGCGCTTCCGATGCCCCCAGACCCCGTCGGCTGGCTCGAGCGCTCTCGCGCTCAGCCTCCCTCCACACTGGGCGCCGGCAGCGCTGTTGAGCGCTCTCGCGCTCGGCCTCCCTCCACAGTGACCGTTGGTTGGATTATTGCGCGCGGGGCGCGCCGCGTTACGAGATGGCGACGTCTTTGAGGAGCGAGAGCTCATCGAGGACCTTGCCTGCCCCCATGACCACGGCGGTCAGCGGATCGTCGGCCAGCATGACCGGCAGGCCCGTCTCCTCGCGGAGCAGGGTGTCGAGGTTGCGCAGCAGCGCGCCACCGCCCGCCAGCACGATGCCCTTGTCGACGATGTCGGAGGCGAGCTCGGGCGGCGTGCGCTCGAGGCCGACACGTACCGCCTCGACGATCTGGTTGATGGGCTCGAGCAGCGAGTCGCGGATCTCCTCGTCGGTGATCTCGACCGTCTTCGGCACGCCGGCGACCAGGTCGCGCCCCTTGATCTCCATCATCTGGAGCTCGCTGCCCGGGTACGCCGAGCCGATCGTGATCTTGATCAGCTCCGCGGTGCGCTCACCGATCAGCAGGTTGTACTTTCGCTTCACGTACTGGACGATCGCCTCGTCCATCTTGTCGCCGCCCACGCGCACCGACTTGGAGAACACGATGCCCGAGAGCGAGATCACCGCGACCTCGGTCGTGCCGCCGCCGATGTCGACGATCATGTTGCCGGTGGGCTCGGTGATGGGGAGGCCGGCGCCGATCGCGGCCGCCATCGGCTCCTCGACCAGGTAGACTTCTCGGGCCCCCGCGCTCTCGGCCGACTCGCGCACGGCGCGCTTCTCCACCTCGGTGATGCCGAAGGGCACACAGATGATGATGCGCGGGCGGACCAGGCGCTTGCGGTTGTGGATCTTCTCGATGAACTTGCGGAGCATCGCCTCGGTCACCTCGAAGTCGGCGATCACCCCGTCCTTGAGCGGGCGGATGGCCTGGATGTTGCCCGGCGTGCGCCCCAGCATTTTCTTTGCCTCGGCGCCCACCGCCAGCACCTTGCGGCCGCCGCGCGAGTCGGGCTGCACGGCCACCACCGACGGCTCGTTCAGCAGGATGCCCTGCCCCTTCACGTAGACGAGGGTGTTCGCCGTCCCGAGGTCGATGGCTAGATCGTTCGAGAAGAGTCCGAGAATGGAGTCGAGAAGCATCGTGCGGCGCCCCGCCCTTCTAATCGCCGGCCCGTCCGCTGGCGCAAACAAGCTGCTACCAGAAACATCGGCACGCGGCAACGGAAACTTGAGCGGCGGCGCCGGTTTGCAAACCCGCAGGGCGTCCGCTAGCTTCGCCCCGAAGACGCGCGCGAATGCTCCGCTTTCTGCGCAAGTACTCGAGTTCCGCCGGCATCAAGATCCTCTACGGTGTCCTGGCCGCCCTCTTCATCCTGTGGGGGGTCGGCGCGATCGGCGGGGAGCGCCGGCAGGACGTCGCCGTGGTGTACGGCCAGGCGATCAGCCGCCGGGACCTCGAGCAGGCCACCGCGTCGCTCACCCGGCAGTACGAGCAGCTGCTGCGCGGCAGGGCGGACCTCCTGCGCGGCTTGAACCTGTCCGGCCAGGCGCTCGACCAGCTGATCGAGCAGGCGCTCCTGCGCCACGAGGCCGCACGCCTCGGCATCGCCGTGACCGACGCCGACCTGCTCGACGCGATCACCCGCATGCCCGAGCTACAGCAGAACGGCCGCTTCGACCGCAACCGCCTGGAGGCCGTCCTGCGCGGCGAGCGCGTGCCCGGCGAGTTCGAGGACGCGATTCGGCAGAGCATCCTGAAGCAGCGCCTGGAGGCGCTCGTGACCGACGGCGTCGGGCTGAGCGACGGCGAGCTCGAGGAGCGCTACCGCTTCGATCACGAGAAGGCGAACCTCGCCTTCGTGCGCAGCGCGGCGGCCGACCTCGCCGCCACCATCACGCTCTCCGACGAGGAGCTACAGAAGTATCTCGACGAGCACGCCGACGCCTACCGGGTCCCGGCGCGCGTGCGGGCGCGCTACGTCGCCTACCGGCCGGCCGACTTCCTGTCCCAGGTCGAGGTGAAGGACGACGAGGTCGCCGAGTACTACGCCCTCCACAAGGAGGACAAGTTCACGGAGCCCGAGCAGGTGCGCGCACGCCACATCCTGATCAAGGCGGCGGCCGACGCGGGCGCGGACGAGAAGGCCGCGGCGCGCAAGAAGGCCGAGGAGCTGCTCGCCAAGGTGAAGGCAGGCGCCGACTTCGCCGCGCTCGCCAAAGAGAGCTCCCAGGATCCGGGCTCGGCGGCGAAGGGCGGCGACCTGGGCCTCTTCCCGCGCGGCCGCATGACGCCGACGTTCGAGGAGGCCGCCTTCGCCCTCCAGGCGGGCGGCGTGAGCGACGTCGTCGAGACGCCCTTCGGGTTCCACGTCATCAAGGTCGAGGAGCACCGGCCCGGCGGCGTGAAGCCGCTCGAGGCCGTGCACGACGAGATCGCGGACGGCTTGAAGCAGGAGCGCTCCCTCGCGCTGGCCCGCAAGCAGGCCGAGGAGGATCGCCGCAAGATCGCGCGCGGCACGTCCTTCGCCGAGGCGCTGGCCGGCCGCACGGTCGAGGAGACGCCGCCCTTCGCGAAGGGAGGCGAGGTGCCGGACGTGGGGCGGGTGCCGGGCTTCGCCGAGTCGGCTTTCGCGCTGCGCGAGGGCGAGGTGAGCGACCTGATCGAGAGCCCGGAGGCGATTTACCTGCTCACGCCCTTCGCGTACAGCGAGGCGCATGCTCCGCCGCTCGACGAGGTGCGCGAGCGCGTGACCGCCGACGCCCGCCGCGAGCGCGGCGAGGCGCTGGCCAAGGAGCGCGGCGAGAAGCTCCTCGCCCGCGCGCGGGAGATCGGCCTCGACCAGGCCGCCGCCGAGGCCGGCGTCCAGGTCGAGGAGACCGGCTCGTTCGAGCGCGCGGAGTCGATCCCGAACATCGGCCGGCTCCCGGACCTGACCGCCGACGCCTTCACGCTCACGCCCGAAGCGCCGCTCGCACCCAAGGTGTACAGGACGGGCGGCGACGCCATCGTGGCCGCGCTGCGCGCCCGCACGCCCGCCGACATGGCGGGCTTCGAGGGCGCCAAGGAGAAGCTGCGCGAGACGCTGCAGCGTCAGAAGCACGAGGCCGTGCTGACGGCGTACATGAGCTACCTGAAGGAGCGCGCGCAGCGCGAGGGTGCGCTCGACGTGCACGGCGACGCTCTCACCCGCGGCTAGCGCACCCATCGCCGAGGGCTTCGCGCTCGCCGGCTCCCGGCCCCTCGGCTGCCTGCTGGTGCACGGCTTCACCGCCACGCCCGACGAGATGCGCCCGCTCGGCGAGGCGCTCGCCGCACGCGGCTTCCCGGTGCGTGCGGTGCGCCTGGCCGGCCACGGGACCGAGGTCGCCGACCTGGCGGGCACCCGCTGGACGGACTGGTTCGCATCGGTCACGGAGGGCGCCGACCGCCTCCGCCGCGAGGTGCCCGCGCTCGCGGTCGCCGGCATGTCGCTCGGCGCGCTCCTGGCCCTCCACCTGGCGGCGACGCGGCCCGCGGAGGTGTCCGCCCTCGTCCTGTGCGGCACGCCGCTCGAGCTGGGTGGTGCCGGCGTGCGCTGGCTGCCGCTCCTCGCGCGCATCCCGTGCATCGCGCGCCGCTGGGCGACCATCCCCAAGCCCGGCGGGCCCGACATCGCGGACCCCGCGGTGCGCGCCGCGAGCCGCAGCTACCGCGCCATGCCGCTCGGCGCGGTGCTCGAGCTGCTGCGGCTCCAGGCCGTCGTGCGGGGCGAGCTCGGACGGGTCACGCAGCCGGCGCTCCTCCTCCACGGGCGCCACGACCACAGCGTGCCGCTCGCCAACCTGGAGCGGGTGCGCCGGAGCCTCGGCTCGCGCCTGATCGAGAGCCACGTGCTCGAGCGGAGCTGGCACGTGGTGACGCTCGACTACGACCGCGACGAGGTGGCGCGCCTCGCGGCCGACTTCCTCGGCCGCGTCGAGGCTACGCTGCCCGGTGGTCGCGCTGCACGCTGACCGCGACGCCGCGCCCGGCGAGCCACGCGAAGCGCTTGCGGGTGGCGGCGAGGCCCGCATCGTCGGTGCTCGCGGACAGCTCCATCTCGAGCCGCGCGCCCGGCCCCGCGCGCAGCGCGTCGGCGACCAGGATCTCGATCTCGTAGGGCGTGAGCTCGCCGGAGCGCTCGAGCCCGCCGTTGCCGCGCGCGGGCACGATCCGGGCGCGCGCGACGATGGGCGCGACGCGGGCGCGGCGGGCCGCCCGGCGCCGCGCGGCCGCCACCGCCGCGAGCAGGTCGCCGTAGGTACGCACCGACTCGAGCGCGCGGCGGCGGAGCACCACGCCGCACTCGGCCTCGAGCGCGAGACCGACATCGATCAGGTCGAGGGAGTCGGCCGCCAGGTCGTCGGTGAGCGAGACGTCGGGCTGGAGGTCCTCGGGACCGACTCCCAGCCGCTCCGCGACCACGCCGCGGAGCCTCGGCTCGATGCCGGCCGGCCACATCTCACGCCCGCCCCGCGGGACGGGAAGACGACGCGGAGCGGGTGGCCCATGGGGGGATGAGCCGAGGCCCGCTCCGCGCCAACCACGCGCAGGATGCGGGAGTGCTTCCTGCGCGAGACCAAACCACTGCCGCCGCCATGTCGCTATCCGCGCCATTGGACGGACGGAACCAACGATGTCTTCACTCCGAGGTTCTCCGGAACGTGCGCCCGCAGCGTCCCCACCACCTCGCGAGTCATCACCACGGAGGCGGCGAGGACGAGCGCGCCAGCGTAGCCGAGCACGAACCAGTCACCCACGCGCAGCACATCGAGTCGCGCCGCGATCACGTAGAGCAAGAGGACCACCACGACGGACGCGACGGCGAGCGTCGGGATGGGCCAGACGTCGCCCTTCGCGGGCGGATAGAGCTCGTACACGCCGGCCACCGTGAGCCCGCCCACGAGAAAGCCGAAGCTCGTGGACACGGCCAGGACGATCCCGAGGCGGCTCATGCCTCCGCGAAGGAGCAAGCGGAGTGCCAGCCGGCAAACGCCGCGTTTGCAGCCGCATTGCGCACGCGGCGGGACCGCCTGCCCCGGGCGGTGTGGCAATCGGTCTCGGACTCAGTCGGCTGTCCGAGAACCCATGCCGGCTGCGGTGAACGATCCGGGGGCTGCGAGCGGGGTGCTCGCTCCTCCCTCCTGCGCCGTGCCTTCAGGCACGGCTCGTCGGTCGTCGCTGCGCTACCCGCTCTCGCTCCCCGGCTCGCTCACCTCGCTCGGCATGGGTTCTCGGACAGCCTCCTACTCCTGCGCGCCTCCGCGTGGCGTCACGCCGTAGCGCTGCAGCATGCGGTAGAGGGAGCGGCGGTCGACGCCGAGCACCTGCGCGGCCCGGCTCACGTTGCCCCCGCTCTCCTCGAAGACGCGATGCACGTAGCGACGCTTGAGCTCCGCCAGCGTGGGGCGGTCGTCGGGCGTGGCGCGCGCCGCGGCGGGCCCCGGCCGCCTGAGCTCCTCGGGCAGGTCCTCGGCGGTCAGCACCTCCTGCTGCGCGAGCGCCACGCCGCGCTCGAGCACGTGCGCCAGCTCGCGCACGTTGCCGGGCCAGTGATAGCCGCGCAGCCACTCGAGCGCTTGCTCGGAGACCCCGGTCACGGTCTTGCGGCACTCGCGCGCCGCGCGCCGCACCAGGTGATCGACCAGCAACGGCACGTCCTCGCGCCGCTCGCGCAGCGGCGGGAGCTGAAGCGTCACCACCTTCAGGCGATAGTAGAGGTCCTCACGGAAGCGCCCCTCCTCGACGGCGCTCGCCAGATCACGGTTGGTCGCCGCGATGGCACGCACGTCGACCGCCCGCCACATCGAGCCGCCCACCGGCCGGATCTGGTGCTCCTGGAGCACGCGCAGGAGCTTCGCCTGGAGCGCCGGTGACACGTCGCCGATCTCGTCGAGGAAGATCGTGCCGCCATCGGCCTCGGCGAAGAGCCCGGGCGCGTCCCCGATCGCGCCGGTGAAGGCTCCGCGCACGTGCCCGAAGAGCTCGCTCTCGAGCAGCGTCTCGGTGAGGCCGCCGCAGTCGACGGCCACGAACGGCCGCTTGCGGCGCGGGCTGTTCTGGTGGATGGCGCGCGCGATCAGCTCCTTGCCGGTGCCGCTCTCGCCCAGGATGAGCACCGTGCTGCGCCCGGGTGCGACGCGCGCGATCGTCTTGTAGACCTCGACCATGGCCGGCGAGCGGCCCACCACGCCACTCAGCTCCTCGCCCGCCACCGGGAGCGCGGCCTGCGCCTCCGCGCTGCGGCCGAGGGCCTTCCGCACCGTCGCGCGGATCTCCTCCACGTCCATCGGCTTGCTCAGGTAATCGACGGCGCCCGAGGCGATGGCCTGCACCGCCGTGTCGATCGACCCGAAGGCGGTCATGATGACGACGGGGAGGCCGGGGAGCCGCTCGCGCAGCCCGCGCAGCAGGGCGAGGCCGTCCATCTCCGGCATCTGGACGTCGAGGATGGCGAGATCGACCGGCTCGTCCGTGACCCGCGCGAGCGCCCGCCGCGGGTCGGTCTCGCCGATCACGGTGTAGCCGTCCCGCTTGAAGACGTCGGCCAGGAGGCGGCAGGTGACGGTGTCGTCGTCGACCACGAGGAGGCGCGGCATCACGCCTCCAGTGGGAGGCGCACGCGCATCGTCGTGCCCCGGCCCGGGATGCTCTCGACCACGACCTGGCCGCCGTGCGCGCGCACGATGTGGTCCACGATGGCGAGCCCGAGGCCGGTGCCCCGCCCGGGCGCCTTGGTCGTGTAGAAGGGCTCGAACACGCGCCGGACCTCTTCCTCCGTCATGCCGTGGCCGCTGTCGGAGACGGTGATCTCCATCTGCGGGCCGCGGCCGTTCGGGGAGAGCACGCGCGCGCCGACCACGATCTCGCCCGGCGGCTCGGTGGCATCGATGGCGTTGGCGAGCAGGTTGATCAGCACCTGGCGGAGCGCGGCCGCGTCGCCCGGCACCGGCGGCAGGTCGAGCGCGAGCTCGTGGCGCAGCACGAGCTCGCGGCCGGCGAGGCGCGTGGCGACCAGCGCGAGCGCCTCGGCGACGAGCGGCGCGAGCGCCACCGGGCGGCGGCCGATCTCGCGGTCGCGGGTGCGGCCGAGCACGCTGCGGATGGTCTCGATCATGCGCTGTACCTGCGACTCGATCACCGCGAGCTTGCTCGCCTGCTCGGCGGGCAGGTCCTCGCGCAAGAGGAGCTGGGTGTAGCCGAGCACCGAGTTGAGCGGGGTCCCCAGCTCGTGGGCGATGGTGGCGGCCATCTGCCCGAGGGCAGCCAGACGCTCGCTGCGCCCGACCTCGAGCTGCGCGCTCCAGAGCTTCGCGTTCGTCTCCTTGAGCTCGCGGTTGGCGTCGGCCAGCTCGCCCGTCGCCTGGCGCACGCGCGCCTCGAGCCCCGCGGTCAGGTCCTCGAGACGCGCCAGCATGCGGTTGAAGCTCCCGGCGAGGAAGCCGAACTCGCCGCCCCCCGGCACGCTCACGCGTGCGCCCAGCTCGCCCGCCTCGGCGCGGCGCATGACGTCCACGAGCGCGGTCACGGGGCGTCCGACGCGCCGCTCGAGGAAGACCGCGAGCAGGAAGGAGATGAGCACGATCGAAGCGACCAGGAAGATGCCCCCGATGGTGCGCAGCCGGCTCTCGAGGCGCGCGATCTCGAGGAGCGAGAACTCCACCTGCACCACCCCCTCGAGGGCGCCGTCGCGCATCATTGGGCTCGCGATGCGCCAGATGACGGCGCCCTCGCGCCGCTCCGTCGCGGTCCGCACGGCGCCCATGGCGAGCAGGGTGCCCTCGTGCGCGGGATCCAGCTCGAGCGGGGGTACCGCCTCGCCGGCCGGCCGCGTGGTGAGCGCGGGCTCGAAGCGGCCCGCGCGCCGCAGCAGCACGTCGACGGCGGTTAGGTCGCGGTCGCCTTCGACCAGGGTCTGCAGCTCGCGGCGGAGCGCCCCCGCTCCCGTCCGCCCCCAGAGCGACGCGACCGTGCGCAGGTAGAGGAGCGCCCGCGCCTCCAGGTCGCGGTCGAGCGCGCTCTCCGAGAGGCGGGTGTCGAGCCACTGCGAGGCGGCCAGCACGGTGGCGACGGTCGCCACCACGATGGCGATCAGCTGCAGGCGCAGCGAGCGGTGCACGGTCCCCAACGCTATCCGAAAGCCGCCTGGCCGGCGAGCCTCACCGCTCACGTGCCACGCGCCGCATCAGGTGCCGGATGGCGAACAGGACAGGCAGGCTCGCCAGCAGCACGGCGAGCAGCCAGACCTCCGCCCGCTTGACCCGGCCGACCAGCGCCACGGCGCTGGTGCTGAGGCCGAAGCCCAGGCCGGCGAGCGCGATCGCCGAGAGCAGGCAGCCGACGAGGTCGAAGGCCGCAAAGCGCCCATACGGGAGCCCGTGCACCCCCCAGAAGAACATGCTCGCGATGCGTGTCCCGTAGACGAAGCGGGAGAGCACGATCTCCCGCTCGCCGAGACGCGCCACCAGCCGCTCGATGAGGGGCGCGGCGCGGAGATAGAGCCGGCTCCGCCGCACGGCCGCGGAATTGAGCCGCCCGAGCACGTACCATGCCGTGTCGCCGACGAAGCCGCCGAGCCACGCCGCCTCCACCGCGCGCGGCAGCGAGAAGAAGCCCAGGTCGGCCAG
>Ga0137403_10008091_pt1 | contig 11779 bp, 10 predicted proteins | sample CZOMad2_1_16fung_FD_122057 | JGI IMG/M metagenome (GOLD analysis project Ga0137403, IMG submission 122057) | Vadose zone soil fungal communities from Angelo Coast Range Reserve, California, USA - CZOMad2_1_16fungal (Hybrid Assembly) | ecosystem: Environmental > Terrestrial > Soil > Vadose zone...
AGGCGCTTCTTTCGGCGTCCCCTGATCAGCGCCTTCGAGCACGATCTCACACGCGTCTTCTTCCATGCCAGCGCGCTCCAGCAAAGCTCCCAGAGGTACACCGGTCCATTCGGCATTGCCGACGGCGCCGAGTTCCCACTGCGCTCCTGCAGCCTGTGGGATCAGAAAGACCCGACTATTACCGGCGCACTCCAAAGTGGCGATCCGCGTCTCGGACGGCATCTCTCGCAACTCCTTGTAGCTCAGGGAAAACGGATTCCTAACCGCACCATCGATGCGCAGTTGGTACGAGGCGAGATCTAACGTCGGTGTCGGGAAATGACTGCGTATGTAGAACAGCTCCGTCGGCGTGAGAAACGCGTCAAGCTGATCGAAGGGAGTCTCGAGATTGGTGGGCTCCTTTTGTCGAATGATCAGCCCCACCGAAGCGGATTGACCAGCTTTGTTGATGTAGTGCTTTTTGGAACCTTCCATCATCATCTCCTCTTGAGGTTATGTCGGCATGTCGCCGAACTAGACTACAGGCGCAACAGCAACCGCTGTACAGGACGATCTGCCCTAAGGGCGGTTTCCGGACGACGCCCACCGACTCGCGGGGCAAGTCCATGGCGCTATCCTCCTCGGACCATGGTCAGGTAGATGGCCATTGCTATGCCAACCAACGCCAGGAATAACGCCACAATGACAGCCTGCTTGGAGGGACGGCGGTGTACGAATTGACCACGGTTCAATTCCCCAACCAGGCGTATATAGCGCCGTGCGGAAAAGAGATTCACGGCTACCCCGACCGCGATAAGCGTCGTTCCAAACCAGGGTGAGAGCCCGTGGGGCTGCGCTACGGAGCCGTGTTGAGTGATGTGGAGCTCTTCCACGAAGAGACCAAAACGCGCTACCACAAAACCGAACCCCATCAAAGCTAGGCCAGTGCGAATCCAGGCGAGAAACGTTCTCTCTTCGGCGAGATAATCCCGCAAGTCAGCCCCTGGCTTTTCTCCGATGGGTGTATCCATTCCTGGCCTCACGCCGCCGACCCCCCACAGGTGACTGTCGAGAAGTTTCCTTCGGCGTCCATCTGGTAGGGCCGGTCCGCCGCGACGATGACGTCGACCTAGGACGCCGGGATGTCGACGCGCGGCAGTTCGTCCACGGTGCGTGTGTGTTTCTTATGCCCACAATCCGGCCCTGGGAGCCCGTTTGAACACTCCTCGCCCGCGTGCCGAGAGAGGAAGTTCTCAAACAGGCTCTTAGCGGTGGCCGCCGCCGCCATGCCCGCCGAAGCCGCCATGCTCGCCGAAGCCGGCATGATCCCAGTGGCTATGATCCCAGCCATGGTGCCAGCCGCCCCAGCCGCCATCATCAAAATCGAACGCGCCATAGACCGGATAGGAGGGGTCTCCGGCGTAGACGTACCCACCAGGCTGCACCGCGCAAGCGGACAGGGCAAGCCCGATGCCGATCAGGAGCGGTATCACCCTCATCAGTTTTCTGCCGCGCTTCATCGTCGCCTCCGTTCTCTATGGCACATCGTGTTCACCCGCGCCCATGGCGTCATCGACACGCTACATCCTGTCGTAGACGTCCACGTAGGTCACTGTTCGGCCGTCTCCCTCGGTCAGTACGCCTCGACAGGTCATCTGCTTGTGGTCCGCCGAGAGGGTGCATGTCTGGGCGTCCGATTGGCCGGTTGGGCCGTTGAACGTCGCCTGAAGCGTGTCAGCGCTCAGGCGGAAAGACGCAGTAGTCTCGCTGCTGACGGGAGAAAACTCCCCGTTGGCCGCAGCGTCGAATGTCTCAACATGGGGTCGACCCGCTGGGGTGCGGATCGTGACCGACCATTTCACGACACTGCTCTCCACCCGTGCAATGTCGCAGATGAGATCCTGCGGTACAGGCTCGCCGGGTGGCAGCGTCGATTGCGCCCAGTTCAAGTGCCAGCGGCCCACGAAGGGGCTGCTCTCTGCCCAAGCGCAACTGGCTGCCAACACGGCACAGAAGCCCATGACCATGGTGATACCCCGAAGTCGATTCATGGTGTCCTCCTGGCATGTCGCGATGTGCGGATCGCTCGCCGCCATCGCCAGGCAATGACATTTCGCGAAAATGCTGACGATAGCACGTTCGCAGTGTTGTTCGGCTCCACACGCTTCAGGTAGAGCGTTATAAGTAACGCCATGCTAGCGCCAGCCATGGCGGCAGCGAACAGGAAGATCGGCGGATATCCCAGCGTACTGACGATGATGCCCGCCATCGGACCGGAAATTCCTAAGGACAGATCCACAAACGCGGTATACACGCCCAAAGCCGAACCACGGTCGTGCGGGGGAACATTCCGTACCGCTTCCACACCGAGGGCCGGGAATACGAGCGAAAAACCAAAGCCGGTTAGCGCAGCGCCGGCCGCGGCCGCGGCTGGAACCGAAGCGAGCCAGAGTAAGATGAGTCCTGAGCACTCGCACGCCAACGAGACAATCGCGACCCGATATCCATCCCATTTATCTATGATATTCGCAAACAACAGTCGGGCGGCCACGAACAAGACGCCGAACAGACTGAGCGGGAGTCCCGCGTGCTGCCAATGCCGACTGGCATAGACGTTGAGATGATCCGAAGCGTCGGGGAATTCTCCGGCGTTCGAATCCGACGTCGCTTCTGCTGGGAAGGTAGCAGATGGAAGTCGTGAGTCTTGTCGCTCATGTGGACACCCTGGGGCTTCTGCCTATTTAACACCGAACTGCATGGAAGAGGAGGCCACATGGTTGTCTCCGCGATGAGCAGCCGCTGCTCGCTACCATGGCAAAGCGGGCAGGGCCGTTGAAAGTCCACCGTCAACAGGCCCGTGATGCGTGTGATCTGGCTGCATGCGGCCTCGGGACCACTGGAATCCGCGGTGGGCCCCCGGCAAGGCCAAGGCCGTCGGCGGGCTGAGAAACTATCTCCCTTGGGTGCCGCTGTCGATGGGACTGTGTTCGTAGGCATCGATTTGGCCCCATGTCCAATCCCTGCCGTGGCCTTGCAGGGCGCACGCGCCCACGCCCAAAATGAGCATGGTCCCCAGTCCGAGAACCGTCAGTCCTTGCTTCATTCGCTTCCGTAGCATGTGTCTTCCTTTCTCTGGCCGCGTTGGCGCTCCCCTCGCCAGAGCGAGGATGCGCCCATATCCACGCGACACCAATCCCACATGACCGCCACCGCGGGTGCCTCCCGCACTTCGGCCGTTATCTGACATGCACAGGTGAGGGTGCCTCACGACTGTGCGACCGTTGGCGATCTCCTGCGCCCCCATCGAACCCATGGGTGGAGGCGCTGGCACCTTGTCTGAGAGCAAGTCCCATTCCACTCCGGGCGTCAGGCCGGGGCATGGTGAAAAGGCCCTGTCTTATCCATGGTTCACGCGAACAAGGCGGGGGCGGTGGGACGCCACGGGGATCGATGCGTGGGAGGCGGGTGACGAATATTGTCGACAGGCGTCAGGCAGCCGTCAGGGCGGCCGCTGCGGGATACCGCGCTTCTCCAGGCGAGAGCACACCGTCGTGCGGCGCCAGCCCAGCCGCGGTGCCGGAAGGCCTCTCGCAGGGACCAGTGACAGCGTGCCGGCGCCCTGTCGCGTGGTTCAGCTCCAAACACGGTGTTCGTTTTGGAACAGTCGCCCCTGCTCCACCCTACGGCCGCGGCAGCCCTGATTCGCACCTCTCCGGCAGCTGCCACAGATGGGACGGGCGTGGCTCTCGACGGTGGGGTCGGCGGGACGCCGGGGGACGAGTTGAGGGGGCAGGTCACATAGAGCTGCCGCCGAGGTCACGTCCCACGCCTGTGTTACGGTTCATCGCGAGTGTCCCTGCGCAAACAACCGCGCGGCCTCGAGTCGCCGCGTTTCCAGTGCGGCAATGTCCCGTCGCCCGCATGGTGGATTCGGCAGCTGTCAGCATCGCGGTGTACCCGAGGAATCCTCTAACTGGGTCTGCGAGGCTCATCAGTGCTACTTGCGTGACGTACGGATCCGTCCGCCAGGACGGGCATGCCGATGCCGACCACCGCGAAGATGATGTGGAAGGCCAGCGAGATGGCCATCTGCGAGCGCGCGGCGGGGAGATCGATCATAGGCTCTCCGGGTGCGAGCCGATTGGACATCGCCTCACGATCCTTGCGTGTCATGTCTGTCTCCAGAAGGCATCGCGTTGTTCTTCCTCTGGGGTCGTCGAGACCCGAGGCCCACGCGTTCCCCGGCCTCAGGTGGAACTCCCGCCACCAGCGGTGCAGCACGTTCGGGTTCACCGCAAATGCCCGCGCGACCTCGGTGGCCGAGGCCCCCATCTTCAAGCGCTGGATGGCGGCCAACTTGAACTCTCGCATGAACTTCCTTCGAGACAGACCCATGACTCAATTGTCCATGTAATGCATTGTGAGGCTGCACTGGTCGTCTCACATGTGGCGACAAGTCCATGCCGCATCCAGGCGTCACGTGCGAGCCGTCAACCCAATTCTATCCACACATCATGGTGCGGTCTTACGGATTCGTGCAGCATTGTCAGAATCTTGCCACATTTTATCGCCGGTCGCACTGCCTCCGATATTCTCGTACAGTTATGAAACCCCTTCTCACGATTGAACCACACCTTGACAAATCACCCCGGGACATTCCCCTGCACCGTTGTGCTGTTCCCCTGGGTCTCTGGCATCACCAGACCAAACCAGAACGCCGCGAGGGCTGCAATACCTGCAAGCGTGAGAAAGGCGCCACGATATCCCGCATACTGGACGAGCATACCGCTGATGGCATTACTGAGCGCCGCCCCGATGCCGATGGCGGTGCTGATGGCGCCATTCGTGAGGTTGAACCGGCCCGTGCCGCGGGTGAGATCGGCCACGACGAGCACCGACAGCACACCAAAAATGCCGGCCCCCATGCCGTCGAGGATCTGCACCGACACCAGGAAATAGGGGTTACCGCTGAGCGTATACAGCACGCCCCGCACCGGCAAGACGAGGAAGCCCAGCAGCAAGACAGGTTTCCGCCCACGCGCACCCGCGACCCGCCCCGCCCAGGTTGCGACCGGGATCATAACGATCTGGGCGACGATAATGCAGGCTGACATGTAGAGCGACGAGCCTTGATCGTGTCCCGTCGACAACAGCTCCCCGACCAGCGGCAGCATCGCCGCATTGGCGAAATGGAAGAGCACCGCCGCCAGGGCAAAAATGGCGATGCGCCGATCGGCGACAAGCTGCCCCAGACCCGCAATGTGCGCTGCTCCATCCTGAGTCCGGGCGCCACGCGCCAGGTCATGGTCGATATCCTCCTCGCGGATTAGGAGCACGGCGAGGATGGTGCCCCCGCTCATGGCGATGACCAGATAGAAGATGCCCTCCTGGGCGATGTAATACCCGATGAGCCCGGCCAGGATGGCGCCGCCCACGGTCCCCGCATGATTGCACGCCCCATTCCGGCCCATGCGCTCCGCCAGCTGCGACGGCCCCACGAGCCCGAGCGTGATGGCGGCGACGGCCGTGGGAAAGATCGTGGCCGTGCTGCCGATCAGGGCCTGCGCCGCGATCACCCCAGCCAACGCCGGCGATGTCACGATCCACAGGCAGCCGATAGCGACCACCACGGCGGCAGCCACGATCATCCAGCGCTTCTGGCGCAGGCGATCGGTGAGCGCGCCGGCAGGGGTTTGCGCCACGACCGAGGCGATGCCCATTGCCGACATCGCCAGCCCGATGTGGGCCGGATCCCAGTGGCGTGTCGCCATGAGGTAGATGGCGAGGTAGGGGCCAATGCCCGTTTGCACATCGGACATAAAGACGTTGAGCCAGTCGAGCGCCCGCAGGCTCCTGCGGTGCGACTTTGCCTCCATCACCATCGCCCATTCCTCCTCAAATGCACGACCACCACAGCGGAATTGGTTGATGCGGTGGTCATGCGCATCGTCGACATACGCATGTGCGACGCAGGCAGGCCTCTTGCCATGGTCGGGGGCGCCTCGTCATGAGCCGCGCTCCACTCAGCTCCATGCCAGGATCAGCATCACGCCGACTGCTGTCGTCAACAGCGTAATCGCCGCGCCAATCCGGAGGAATTCCCAGAATCCGATACGGGCCTGCGCGCGCGCCGTCTCGAACACGATCACATTCGCGACAGAACCGAAGAGGGTCAGATTCCCTGCGAAGGTCGAGGTCAGGGCGAGCAGCAGCCACAGCCGCTGGGAATCCGCCCCCTGTCCAACCCACCGGGCAGCCGCCAGCACGTATGGCACGTTGGAGACGAGATTTGACGCCAGCACGGACACCCAGGAAAAGTGGATGACTCCGAGGAGGCCCGGGGCGTGGAACAACGGCAAGACCCATGTGGACACGAGTGTCAGGACGCCTGCGGCTTCGAGGCCGGCGATGATGATGAAGAGCGCGCCGAAGAAGAGCAGGAGGGGGCCATCCACCTGCGCCATGATCTGCCGGGGCGGGCGCCCGGAGATCAGGAGCAGGAGGGTCGCGCCGCCCAGCGCGGTCCAGGCGAGCTGGAAGCCACTGACGAAGCCAGCCACCACGAGCGCAAGACAGACGCTGGCCTTGATGAAGAGCGCCCGATCCAGGGCGACGATCGCGCAGGGACGTAACACGATCGTCCGGCCCTGCAGGTCCTGACGAAAGATCCCGCCCAGGATGGCGACCGTCAGGCCCAGGTTGACCACCCCGATGGGTGCTAAGACACGAGCGAACTCCACATAGGACAGCGGCGCCGCATGCGCGATGATCATATTCTGGGGATTGCCAACGACCGTCATCACGCTGCCGATGTTCGCCCCGATGGCGAGCGCGAACAGATACAGCAGCATCGGCAAGTCGCTGCGCTCGATGAGGGCGATCACGAGCGGGGCCAGCATCACGCAGACGGTGTCGTTGACCAGCAGCGCCGAGAGGAGGCCCGAGACGAAGACCAGCGCCGTCAGGAGTGCGATCGGGGTATGCACATGGGTCAGCACCACCTCCGCCGCCCATTCGAAGAACCCCGCCAGGCGTAAACTTCCTGACAGCACGAACATCCCGAGCAGGAGGACGATGGTGTTCCAATCGATCGCCTGATAGGCCTGCGCGGGGGTAAGCACACCGGCGGCGATCATCAGGACGGCACCGATCAATCCTGCGGTGGGCCGGTCGAGCTGTGCCATCGGCCAGGGCGGCTTAGTCATGAGGAGATACGTAACCGCGAAGATGCCCAGGGCTTGAATCATCAGCATCCTATCCGTCGGCGTGCCGCGCACGACAGACCGACGGTCAGCTTCAGCGACCTGTTGGCGCGTCCACCCCGCCGCGCCGTCTCGACGATCGTCATGCAGCTCTCACAGCGATCCAGATCTTCGATCTTGCAGACGTCAGGCTCGACTCCATCATCTTGTAGCCCCCGGGTGGCCTCGAGTATCAAGCTAGGACGAAGGGAGAGATCGTAGGCGTCCTTGTCTCCGCGAGCTCGATTCAACTGCGCCTCGACCCGCTTGAACTCCTCGATGTGACGGGGGAAGTCATTCCCATCACTCGAGCATGGCCCATGCCAACTCTGGAACCGGCTCTGCGCCACCCCACAATGGTATACTGCATGCGGCCATGAGCGGCATGAGGCTGGTTGTGAAGGAGGCTTTCGGAAGCACTGACCCGTCAGACGGTGACGAAAATAGTCGACAGGCGTCAGGATGCTGTCACTGCGGATAGCGAGAAATGCCGAGCTTCTCCATGCAGTAGAGCAAGGTCGCGCGACCGAGGGCCGCGGCGCGCCGCGGCGCCCTGCGCCCCCCGATCATCCCGTTGGTGTCCCGGAGGACCCTGAGGATGTGCGTGGCAATGGCGATGACGGGCGCCATGCTGTGGTGCGCGTCGGACAGAGCATGGATGAGGTGCAGATTGTCCGGGCCATAGCTCCCGGCACATACCGCGAGCCGCCCACTCAGCTGCGCCTCAGCGCCGGCGGCGAACGCCGCCGTCTCCTCGTGTTGCACGTGTACCCACTTGAGCTTCCCGCTGCGCTGGATCGCATCGGTGACCGCGTTGAGGCTGTCCCCCACAATCCCGTACACACGCTCCACCCCCGCCAGGGTCGGCCTGTCCACCAGCCCTTCCGCCACCGTTCGATGTACCACTGGTCTCCCCGCCTCGGGTTGCCTGACTCCTCTCACCGCGGTTAGACGCCAGGCCTCCTGCCATTTTGGAAGCCATGCACCTGATCGCCGTTGGGACGACCGTGTGGCTGTGCCTGCCGCCAATTCTCGCCCCGGTGCCACGCCGGTCAGGACGCGGCGGCCACTTCCACGATGGCGGCGGGTCCGCTGCCGTTGGGCTGCATGACGAGCTGGCGGGCGTGGAACGGCCGCAGCGTCCCCCGGTGGCCGACGCTGAACACGGTCGTCCCCACGAGCCGCTCATGCAGCAGCCGATAGAGGCGCGCCTCCGTCGCCTCGTCCACCGCCGAGGTCGCCTCGTCGAGGAAGAGCCAGTCGGGCTGCTGGACGAGGGCACGGGCGAAGGCGATGCGCTGCTGCTCGCCGGGGGAGAGCTGGAGCGCCCAGTGGCCGGCCTCATCGAGCCGACCGGTCAGCTCAGGTAGCCCTACCGCCTCGAGCGCCTCGCGCAGTGTCGCGTCGTCCACCCCGCCTGCGGGCATTGGATAGCTGACGACGTCCCGCAGCGTGCCGATCGGCAGGTACGGCTTCTGGGGGAGGAAGAGGATCCGGGCGTCGTGCGGCAAACGGATGTCGCCCCGCCCGAATGGCCAGATGCCGGCGATGGCCCGCACGAGCGTGCTTTTGCCCACGCCAGAGGGCCCCGACAAGAGCGCGGTGTCGCCGCGCGCGAGGGTGAGATTCACACCCGCGATGAGCGGCTGCCCATCGGGGCGATCGAGCGCCACGCCCTCCACCACCAGGCGCGCCGCGTCCCCGTCGGCGCGCCGGATGCTGCCGCCGGTCGCCGCCTGGATGCGCACATGATCGAGGGCGCGATCGAAGCCCACGAGCCGTTCCACCACGGCGCGCCACTCAGCGATGTCTGTATACGAGGAGACGATGAAGCTCAGCGAGGCCTGCACCTGGCCGAAGGCCGTAGCGGTCTGGACCAGGCCGCCGAGGTGGATCTCGCCCCGGAAGTAGCGCGGGGCGGCGACGACGAAGGGGAAGATGATCGCCGCCTGGGTGTAGCCGGCGGTGAACCCCGTCAGTCGCTTCTGCTGGCGCATGATGCCCCACCAGTTCCGCACCACCGCCCCGAACCGCTCACGAAAGCCGCGGAGCTCGTCGGCCTCGCCGCGGTAGAGGGCCACGCCTTCGGTGTTCTCGCGGAAGCGGACCAGGCCAAAGCGGAAGTCGGCCTCGTAGCGCTGCTGGTCGAAGTTCAGCCGGACAAGCGGGCGCCCAATCCAGTCGGTGAGCCACGTGCCAACGATGGCATACAGGAGAGCCGCCCACACCAGGTAGCCAGGCAGAGTGATGGAGAAGCTACCGAGGGGGACGGTGAGCGGTCCAGAGAGTCCCCAGAGGATCACCACGAAGGAGACCAACGTCACCACCGCGCGCATGCCGCCGATGGCGAGACTGAGGGTGTCGGCGATCAAGAGGCGCACGTCCTCGGCGAGGCGCTGGTCGGGGTTGTCGGTCTCACCCGCCACGAGTTGCATGCGGTAATAGGCGCCGTCGGTCAGCCAGGCGTGGAGGTAGTGCTCGGTGAGCCAGCGCCGCCAGCGGATCTGCAGCATCTGGTTGAGGTAGAGCTGGTAGACGGCCACGATGATGTACAGGCCCGCCAGCCAGGCGAAGCGGATGAGCTGGTGGACGAAGACCGTATAATCTTTGTCCTGCAGCGCGTTGTAGAAGGTGTTGTTCCACTGGTTCAGGAGCACATTGATGTAGACCATCCCGAGGTTGAGCGCGACGACGACGAGGAGCAACCCCCGGCCCGCCCAACGGTCCTCCGAGAACCAGTACGGGCGGGCGATGGTCCAAGCATCACGAAGCAGTCGGCGTAAGCCAGTCATGGCGGCGTCTCCCGGCCTCGAATCCCGGCCTCTCCGCCACGTGCTCCAGAGCTCAGATGGATAGAGCGTCGGACGACGAATCCGCAGGCCAGCAGTTTGACTCCTCGAGGGCCCGACATTTCCCGGCAGGGGCATCCGTGACCATACGGGCGCAAGCTTGCCGTCGCGCCCTCTCGGACAACCCGCCTCGCACATAGGGAACGCGGTCCCTGGCAAGGTGCATTGTCGGAATATACCAAAAAAGCGTTGGCGTGGACGCAGAGTCCCTATTAGCCGGGCGGCGTCTGGGGGGTCACCGGCCTCCAGCCTTCCGGACACTCCGCGACATACGGGTAGTACCCTTTCACGCTCGGGCAGTAGTACAAGTACGGCGGTGGGGACGGCGTGGGCGGTGCTGGCGGCACCTGCGTCGCGACCGCTGGGGGGACATAAGGGTCAGGGGAGGGATAGACCGGGGCCGGGTAGAAGTACCACGCCCCGCCGATGACCCACCACCAGCCCAACCGCCCGAGATGCTCGCCATGAAACCAATGGCCGCCGCGCCACCGGTCGAGGTCTCCTTCGTGGAAGCGCCCGATGTCGCCGTGCCCCCAGTGTGGGCCCTCATGTCCATGCCAGCCTTCTCCCCAGTACCCCCGCCACTCTCCCGCCATGCCGCGCGGCGCCAATCCGGTGCTGAGAAGCACCACCACGGCGATGGCGGCGGCGATCCGGAGATTCCATGATGTCTGGTTTCTATTCATTGCTGCCTCTTTCATCCAGTGAATCCATGCACGCCTGTCACACACAATCAGTTCGCTCGGATTCGTTAGTACGACGGTGCATGCGGCGGCGCAGCCCGATAGGCGACGCTGCTGCGGTGCTGACACCTTGCTTGAGAGCAAGGCTCATTCCACACCGGGCGTTGCCCCGGGGTATGGTAGTGATACCCTGTTTTATCAATGGATTACATACATGAGGCGGGGATGGCGGGACGCCGTGGGGCCAGATGTGCGGGGCCGGTGACGAAAATAGGCGACAGGCGTCAGGATGCTGACATGGCTCAGACCTCGATGCGCCTTGGTCTGCAGGCGAATCAGCAGCGCGTTTGAAACACACCCCTTTCGGGGTCAGGGGCTGGCGTAACGCGGTGTGGGGTGGAAAGGCTATTATACGTTGGCATAGGCGGGCTACTAGGTTGGGGCCGGTCTGCCCAGTTTTTCTGCCATCCTCACCAGGTCCGCTACCGACTCAGCCCGCATCTTGTGCATGACCTGACCGCGGGGCAGCTTGATGAGGTCAAAGCCCGTGGGCGTGTTCATCCACGCATTGGCGATCACCACGAAGATGCCCGACAACGCGCCGCTCACTGCCACCAGCACGCCGGCCGTGAGATGGGCGCGGGGAGCGAGGCGCTCCCAGCTTCTTCGCCATCGCTGTCAGCGCCTCCGTCTACAAGTACTGCCCCGCGGCCATCTCTTCCATGGAGGGCAATTGCGGCGCGCTGCCGGCCAGCAGCGTCCGCACATGGATGATCTTCGCACCTGTGCGCCCTGACATCCGGGCCCACCCATCTGGATCCGTGGTATTGGGCAGATCCTCGCTCTCGTGGTATTCACCTGCCACCGCCGCTTGCAGGTCCTGCATACCGATCCCTCTCTCGCCCCCGGCGAGCGCGCGCTTGAGGGCGATCTTCTTGGCGCGGGTGACAATATTCTGGAGCATGGCGCCGCTGGCGAAATCCGTGAAATAGAAGATGTCCGTGTTCCCGCTCGCGTAGGTGACTTC
>Ga0137403_10008092_pt1 | contig 11778 bp, 10 predicted proteins | sample CZOMad2_1_16fung_FD_122057 | JGI IMG/M metagenome (GOLD analysis project Ga0137403, IMG submission 122057) | Vadose zone soil fungal communities from Angelo Coast Range Reserve, California, USA - CZOMad2_1_16fungal (Hybrid Assembly) | ecosystem: Environmental > Terrestrial > Soil > Vadose zone...
TCGGCGTAGAGATAGATCTTGGAGCCGAAGCCGCCGCCGACGTCGGGCGCGACCACGCGCACCTTGTGCTCGGGCAGCCCCAGCACGAACGCGGTCATCAGCAGCCGTTCGACGTGCGGGTTCTGGCTCGCGACGTAGAGCGTGTAGCTGTCGTCGGCGCGCGAGTAGGTCGCGTTCGCCGCGCGCGGCTCGATCGCGTTGGGGATGAGCCGGTTGTTGAGGAATTCGAGCGTGGTGACGTGCGCGGCGCCGGAGAAGGCCTTGTCCACCGCCGCCTTGTCGCCGAGGCCCCAGACGTAGCAGGTGTTGTCAGGCGCGATGTCGTGCACCACCGGCGCGCCTTTTTTGCGCGCGTCGCCGGCACGCACCACGGCAGGCAGCTCCTCGTAATCCACTTTCACCAGCTCCGCGGCGTCGCGCGCCTGCTGGTGCGTCTCCGCGATGACCATCGCGACGTGGTCTCCGACGTAGCGCGCCTTGCCTTGCGCGAGGCAGGGATGCGGCGGCTCCTTCATCGGCTGGCCGTTGACGTCGGTGATAAGCCAGCCGCAGGGTAAGCCATTCACCTTGGCCCCGGCAAGATCGTCGCCGGTGAAGACGGCGACGACCCCGGGCGCCTTCTGCGCCTTGTCCTTCTTGATCGATTTGATCTTCGCGTGGGCGTGGGGCGAGCGCACGAAATGCGCATAGGTCTGCCTCGGCAGCGCAACGTCGTCGGTGTAATTGCCCGCGCCGGTGAGGAAACGGTAGTCCTCTTTGCGCTTGATCGAAGCGCCGATATAGGGGGTCGCCATGTCTAGCTCCTCATCGTCTGCGACGCGGCTTTGATGGCCTTCACGATATTGTGATAGCCGGTGCAGCGGCACAGGTTCCCGTCGAGCTGCTCGCGGATCTGCTCCTCGGTCGGGTTCGGAAAGTCCTTCACCAGGTCGATCGCGCTCATCACCATGCCGGGCGTGCAGAAACCGCACTGCAGGCCGTGGTGCTGGCGGAAGGCCTCCTGCATCGGATGGAGCGTGCCGTCCGCCTTGGCGATGCCTTCGATCGTGACAATGTCGGCTCCCTCGGCCTGCATCGCCAGCATGTTGCAGGACTTCACGGCGCGGCCGTCCATATGGATGGTGCACGCGCCGCACTGTGCGGTGTCGCATCCGACGTGGGTACCCGTCAAGCGAAGCGTATCGCGGATAAAGTTGACGAGCAGCGTGCGCTCTTCGACTTCGGCGCTCGCCGGCTTGCCGTTGACGGTCAGGGAGACCTTGACGGTCATGATTTGGCTCCTTCGGTGAAGTTGAACTTTTTCCTGGATGGCGTTCAAACAAGATGCAGAAATCGTCTGACGAAAAAGCCTCCTTGACGGCAATTCATGTCGAGGGATTTGCGGCGACGCGTGGCGAGAGAAATCCTAGACCATGATCGTGCCGCAATCAACCACAAGCTTGATTTCGCGGCGGCTTGACCCAAGTTTAGGAGAGGTCTACGCTACCGCGTTCAAGCGTTTGTTAGGATTCAACAATATTTTTTGAGCAAGGATTTCCCGTGGACAGCGTCGATCTCGAAGTGGTGCGCAGCGCATTGAAATGGACGGAAGGCGGCCACCGCGCCACCCTGGGTACGGTGGTGCACACCTGGGGCTCGGCCCCGCGTCCGGTGGGCGCGATGCTCGTCATTCGCGACGACGGCCAGGTCATGGGCTCGGTCTCCGGCGGCTGCGTCGAGGACGATCTTATCGACAAGGTCCGGACCAAGGCGATCGCAGCGGAAAAGCCGGAGGTCACGACCTACGGCGTTACGCAGGAACAGGCGACGCGCTATGGATTGCCGTGCGGCGGAACGCTGCAGATCGTGCTCGAGCCGGTGACCGCGGAATCGAAGCTCAAGGATCTGCTGTCCGTCATCGAGCGACATGAACTTTCCGCGCGCTTCCTCGACATGGACACCGGCAAGGTGCGCATCGAGCCCGGCAAATGGTCGGACCTGCTCGAGTTCGACGGCAAGGTGCTGAAGACGGTACACGGGCCGCGCTGGCGGCTGCTCCTCATCGGCGCGGCGCAGGTGAGCCGCTATCTCGCGCAGATGGCACAGGCGCTCGACTATCACGTCACGGTGTGCGACCCGCGCGGGGAATACGCCGACGGCTGGGACCTCAAGGAAGTCCCCATCAACCGCGGCTATCCCGACGACGTGGTGGTAGCGATGAACCTCGATGCGCACAGCGCGGTGGTCGCCGTCACGCACGATCCCAAGCTCGACGACGCGGCTCTGCTGGAAGCGCTCAAATCGCCGGCGTTCTACGTCGGCGCGCTCGGCTCGCGGAAGAACAACGACGCACGGCGCAAACGTCTCGCGGACTTCGACCTGGCCGCCTCGGAGATCGCGCGTCTGCGCGGGCCGGTGGGGCTGAAGATCGGCTCCAAGACCCCGCCGGAGATCGCGGTGGCGATTCTCGCGGAGATGACCGCAGTGCGCCGCGGCGTGCAGATTCCGGAAACGATCGAGCCTCCGAAGGTCAACGTCACGGCCGGCTGCGAGGTTCCGCAAAACTAGCTATCCTCCCTCTCCTTCGAGGGGGAGTTCATGGCCGCAAACATCCGCGGCATTCTGCTTGCCGCTGGTTCCGCCAAGCGCTTCGGGTCGAACAAGCTGCTTCACGCGTTGCCTCCCGGCACGCCGGACGCCGGCGTGCCGGTCGGACTTGCCGCCGCAAGGCATTTGATCGGGGCGCTGCCCGATTCCATCGCGGTCCTCAGGCCGCGCGCGCAGAAGCTCGGTAAGCTGCTGCGCGACGCCGGCTGCAACACCGTCGTGTGCAAGAACGCGAGCGAGGGCATGGGAACGAGCCTCGCCGCCGGCGTGCGCGCGACCACCGACGCCGATGGTTGGATCGTCGCGCTCGCCGACATGCCGTTCATCCGTCCCGAAACCATCCGGATCGTCACCAAGGCCCTCCAAGAAGGCGCAGCGATCGCCGCACCTTCGTTCCACGGCGGGCGCGGACATCCGGTCGGATTCGCGCGACGGTTCTACGAAGAGCTTTCTTCCCTGCGCGGCGAGGATGGTGCGCGTCAATTCCTCAAGCGACACCCCGAATGGGTGAAATTGCTCGAGGTCGACGATCCCGGCGTCGTGCGCGATATCGACGAGCCTTCGGATCTCGAACGCTGATATGGCTTTCTTTGTCAACGGAGACGAGTTGGTCCTGCCCACGGCGCGGTGAGCGAATTGCAGTGCTCGAGCCAGATAGGGAACGCGGCGGGGCCATCTTGAGCGACGGTCGATCAAGCTGATATTCGCGCGTTGGGTAGCGGCATGACTGCTGTGCGTCGCGGAGCTGCCTCGGTCTAGGATCTGGGATGCCGGCGTCGAGCCGGACCATTAACGTTCGTCAAGGATTCTCCTTTCCGCGGCCGCGCCGCGTTGCCTATCTGGCATGAGGGGTGGATGTCGCTGGCCTCCTTTGTCGAGTCGATGAAGGCGAGCGGTTATCGATGAACGTTGCGATCGTTCAACTCACTGCGGCTTGACGCTCTGGCCGATCGCCCAGACAAAGCCCGAGAGTTCGCGCGCGAGCGCCACCACGATCTTGTTGTGATTGAGGTGCCGGGCGTTCATGCGCCGGTACTTGGCACTCAAACGCAGTTGCGCGCGCCAGGCGATGTCGCAGGCGGCCTTGGGCAGACCCGTTTGCCGGGTGGCGATGATGCGCGTCACCCGCGCCGGATGCCGATAGGCCCAGGCTGCTTCGATCAGCGCGCGCCGCGCGTAGCTGTTGCCCGCCTTGGTGATCGAGCCCTGGCGCCGGTGCTCGCCAGAGGAGTCCTCCCGCGGGACCAGACCCAGATAACCCATTAGCGCTCGGGCTGAACCAAAGCGCGTGAGGTCTCCGAGTTCGGCCACCAGAGTGACGGCATGCACGAACTGGATGCCGCGCATCGCCTGCAGCGAATCCACCACCGGAGCAAAGCGCCAGGTGAGGACCTCGGTCTGGATCGCCCGGGTGAGCCGCTCGATCCTGCCGGTGGCCACCGTGATGGCATCGACATATTCCTCGAACACGATCTGCTGCGCGGGCTCCGGCAGCTTCAGTTCCGAGAGCCAGCGCCGGTGCGCTCCGGTCCAGGAGGTCTTGCCCAGGTAGCGGATGTCATTCCTCAACAGCAGCGCCTTTAACTGCTGGCGCACTCTCCTTTGAGCGATCACCGCATCGTCGCGCCCGCGCACCAAGTCCCGGATCGCCTCGTCCCGGATATCGGGCACGTGGATCGCCGCGAGCTCCCCCGCGCGCGCCAGGCTCGCCAGCCGCTCGCTGTCGCGCCGGTCGGTCTTCACATGATCCCCCGCGCGCTTCGGTACCAATGCGGGCGACACCACCATGCAGAGCTCACCCAGGGCAGCGATCTCGCGGTAGATCCAGAACCCGCAGGGCCCGGCTTCGTAGACGAAGACCAACTTGCGCCCCTTCGACTGCTGTCTCCTTACCATTTTCAGCAGCGAACCCCGATCCCCGCCAATCGCACCCAAGCGACGCACCTCACCGCCTGGCTCGGCGAGAGTGATATCGATCGATTCCTTGTGCACATCCATGCCCACGAACACAGTGCTAGACTTTTCCATGGCCTGCCTCCGTTCAGTGTGTTTGCGCCACCGTGCCAAACCTGTGGCTCTGCGCGCCCATCGCGCAACCCACGTTACCGCGGAGGCGGGCCGCCCGCACTCGAACGAAAGCCATTCTGTCTAGCGGACGCGAATTCGCGCGCGGCTCCGCCCTGTGGTAGGTTTGCCCGCTGAGCCTCGGGGCGGAGATTGGTCGGGCTCGCGGTCAAAGCCCGTAGTGCCCGCGATTACCGGAACGATCGATGGATTCCGGTCCGAAACTGCGGGCGAACCCTTTGCCCGCCGCGCGCAACGCTGCGAGCAACGTGCGTCCGAGTCGCAGGCGCGGGCACGGTGGCGGCTCCGACAGCACGATCTCGCTCGGCTCTTGTGCGTGAATCAGCGCCAGACCCGGGCGGTCGAGCGTGAGCGCGTCGTTCGCCGCGAGAAAGTAATCCCGGCGGTCCTTGTTCTGGGTGATCCAGAGCGCGCCTCGGACGCACTCGACCCGCGCTCCCCGGGGGTCGTGGAGGCGGATGACTTCCCTTGTTTCGAGGTGAAGCTGGGCGCGACCCAAGCGAATGTTCATGGGCGTCTCCCGCTCGGCTGCGCAGACTTGATGTTCATGGTCCTTCCTTTCATAATGCGCTTTCTGCATGCTCTTCCGCGCTTAGGGCGAACCGTCGATCGCGCGTATTCGACGAGTGAAAGTATGCTTCGGAGGGCGGAACGGATCAAACGACCTTTCGGTATGTTTTGCATGAGAAAAGGGAATGCTTAAACCGACGCGCGGCCTGCCTTCGCTCGACCTGCTGAAAGGCTTCGAGGCGGCGGCTCGCAATTTGAGCTTCACCAAGGCCGCGGCGGAGCTGTTCGTCACGCAGTCGGCGGTCAGCCGCCAGGTCAAGACTCTGGAGGAGCAGCTCGGCGTGGCGCTGTTCCGGCGGCGCCATCGCGAGCTGCGCCTCACCGAACAAGGCCAGACGCTCTACAAGACCTCGGGCGAAGTGCTGCGGCTGCTGCGCGACGTTACCGGCCGGCTCGGCGCGCGTCCCGCCGGCATGCTGACGGTCACCACCACCGTGTCTTTTGCGGGGCTCTGGCTCGTACCGCGGCTCAACGACTTCCGGCGACTGCATCCCGGGATCGACATGCGTCTTGCCGCGACGAACGAGATCGAGGACATCGAACGCGAGGGCATCGATCTTGCCATCCGCTACTGCACGCCGAAGGCGGCGGGCGCCAACGCGGTGCGTCTGTTCGGCGAGCTGGTTTTCCCGGTATGTTCGAAGTCGGTGCTCGGCGGCCGCAATCTGAAATCGCCACGGGACTTGTCGGACCACGTGCTTCTGCATTACGATGATCCCGAGCGGCGCTATCCATGGCTCAGCTGGGACGTGTGGTTCGAGCTGACGCGGACTCAAGGCGTGAAGCCGGCCGGCACGTTACGCTTCTCGCATTACGATCAGCTCATGCAGGCTGCGATCGCGGGCCAGGGCATCGCGCTCGGGCGCAGCCGGTTCGTCAACAGTTGGGTGAGGCTCGGCAAGCTGGTGCTGCCGTTCGGCAGGCGCTATATGTCCTCGCCGGCCGATTCACGCGCCTATTTCATCGTGCTGGCGCGGGGCGCGACGCGTCCAGAAGTCGCCGAATTCTCCAGTTGGCTGCAGCAGCAGGCGCAGGCCGAAGACGCGGAGACGGCGCCGGCGGCGCGCGTGCCTGACGCGCTGCCTGCATCGGACGGCCCGAGATGACGCCGCCCATCCGCTACTCGATCATTCCGGCGCGGCCCGAAGCGCACCTCTATCGCGTGACCTGCACGATCGAAGACCCCGATCCTTCGGGGCAGCGGTTCGCGCTGCCGGCGTGGGCCCCCGGCAGCTACATGATTCGGGACTTCGCGCGTCACGTCGTTTCCATGGACGCCCGGAGCCGTAAGCGGCCGGTGCCTATCGAGAAGATCGACAAGCACACCTGGCGGGCGCAATCGGTCACCGGGCCGCTCAGCGTGAGCTACGAGGTATACGCCTGGGACCTTTCGGTGCGCGGCTCGCACCTCGATACCAGCCACGGATTTTTCAACGGCGCTTGCGTGTTTCTGCGGGCGCTCGGGCACGAAGGCGCGCCGTGCGAGCTCGAGATCCTGCGGCCCCGGGGCGCGCGCTACCGCAATTGGCGCGTCGCTACGGCGATGCCGAGAAAAGGCGCCGGGCCCTTCGGATTCGGCGGCCATGTCGCGGCGGACTACGACGAGCTGATCGACCATCCCGTAGAGATGGGCGAGTTCGCCCTCGCGAGCTTTCGAGCGTGCGGCGTTGCGCACGATATCGTCATCACGGGCCGCCACCGTGCCGACCTGGCGAGGCTGCGCCGCGATCTGAAGCGCTTGTGCGAGGAGCACATCCGTTTCTTCGGCGAGCCCGCGCCTATGAAGCGTTTTGTATTTCTCGTCACGGCAGTGGGCGAGGGCTACGGGGGACTCGAACATCGCGCATCTACGGCGCTGCTGTGCTCGCGCGACGATTTGCCGCGCGAAGGCGAGACCGAGGTGACCGAGCGCTATCGGACATTCCTCGGTCTCGCCAGCCACGAGTATTTCCACACCTGGAACGTGAAGCGCATCAAACCCGCCGCGTTCGCGCCCTACGACCTCGATCGCGAAAATTACACGACGCTCCTTTGGGCGTTCGAGGGCATCACGTCCTACTACGACGATCTTGCCCTCGTCCGCTGCGGGGTGATCGCAAAAAAGGACTATCTCGAGCTGCTCGGGCGTTCCATCACGACGCATCTGCGCACCCCGGGCCGGACGATCCAGAGCCTGGCCGAGTCGAGCTTCGACGCCTGGATCAAATACTACCGCCAGGACGAAAATTCGCCGAACGCGGCCGTGAGCTACTACGTCAAGGGGAGCCTGGTCGCGCTGTGCCTTGACCTGCTCGTCCGCGACAAGACCCGGGGGAGGAAATCGCTCGACGACATCATGCGCGCGCTGTGGCGGCGCCACGGGCTCACCGGAGCCGGCGTCGAGGAGGACGGCATCGAACGCCTCGCCGCGGAGGCCACGGGTCTCGAGCTGGAACGGTATTTCGACGAATGGCTGCGCTCGACCCGCGAACTGCCGCTGAAGGCGCTGCTCGCGACGCACGGAGTGGCGATGGAACTGCGTCCTCCCGAGTCGCCTCAGGACAAAGGCGGCAGACCGGCTCGCTCGAAAGGCGCCGCGGGACTCGCGATGCTCGGCATTCGCGCGCGAGCTCATGATGATGACACCGCCGTCACGCACGTGCTCGAAGGCGGCGCCGCGCAAGGAGCGGGCATAGCTGCCGGCGATGTGATCGTCGCTGTCGATGGCCTGCGCCCGGGGCAGGCCGGATTGGATGCAGCGCTCGCGAAGCGCCGCCCCGGAGAGCGGGCGGTGATTCATGCCTTCCGTCGCGACGAGCTCATGACCTTCGATGCGCAGCTCGGACGCGCGGAAGCCGATACCTGCGTGCTCGCCGAATCGGCGGGCGGGAAGCGGTTGCGCGAACGCTGGCTGGGACCGCGCCGTGGATGAAAGGCGGCAGGTCTGCGCCCTGGCCGCGCGAAGGCTGGATCGAGTGTCTCGATCAAGCACTACTGGAAGCCAGTGGCGCAAATACCTGGCTCGCCGCTAGTTCCCACGCGAGGCGCGCTCGCCACGCGTGAGCGCGCAGCGTAAAATCGGGGCTGAATCGTCGCATTCGGCTCCGGATGAACGCCCCCGACAAGACCGCTCTCGCAGTAAGCTACGCCGACGTCGCCTCCGCCGCCGAGCGGCTCGCGGGCCACGCGCACCGAACGCCGGTGATGACCTCGCACACCGTGGACGAACGCACCGGTGCGCGGGTCTTCTTCAAATGCGAGAACTTGCAGCGCATGGGCGCGTTCAAGTTTCGCGGCGCTTACAATGCGATGTCGCGCCTCTCGTCCGATGAGCGCAGGCGCGGCGTGCTCGCCTACTCCTCGGGCAATCACGCGCAGGCGGTCGCCCTCGCGGGAAAGCTGCTTGGGATCCGCGTCACCATCGTGATGCCGGCGGATGCTCCCGCCGTGAAGATCGAGGCGACGCGCGGCTACGGCGCCGAAATCGTCCTCTACGACAAGCGCAGGGAAGTGCGCGAGGAGGTCGCCGAGCGGGTCGCGCGCGAGCGCCAGCTTCCTGTGATCCCGCCTTTCGATCATCCCCACGTGATCGCGGGGCAGGGCACGGCGGCCAAGGAATTGATCGAGGAGGCGGGGCCGCTCGACTATCTGTTCGTGCCGGTGAGCGGCGGCGGGCTGATCTCGGGCTGCGCGGTGGCGGCCTCGCATCTCGCGCCCGATTGCAAAGTCATCGGCGTCGAACCCGAGGCGGGCGACGATGCCACGCGCTCGTTCAAGACGAAGTCGCTGCAGACCTGCCACAACCCGGACACCATCGCCGACGGCGCGCGCACCCACTCGCTCGGGCGGCTGACTTTTCCGCTGGTGCTGCGCTACGTGAGCGACATGGTGACGGTGAGCGACGCGGAGCTGGTCGAAGCAGCGCTTTATCTGTGGGAGCGCATGAAGATCATCGTCGAGCCGACCGGAGCCCTCGGCGCCGCAGGCTTGTTCGAGCGGGGGCTGGCGGTCGCGGGCAAGCGCGTCGGCGTCATCCTCTCGGGCGGAAACGTCGATCTCAAGCTCATGGCGAAGTACTTCTAGTCCAGACCTGCCAGCGTTCCTTGCCGGCGAAAATCGGGATCGAGTCTGTCACCGGGGCATCGGCAGTCCGGTCGAAATGCTTCCCGAGCAGCGCCTCGAGTTCTCCGCTCTTCAGTCCGAAGGGCGGACCGCGCTCGCCGTCCTCGAAGAAGAAAAACCCGCCGATCCTGCCCTGCGCCCCGAGCAGCTCGAGCACCCGTTGCACATAGCGTGGCCGCAGCGGGCGCGGAAGCGAGCACAGGAAGGCGCGCTCGTACACGAGGTCGAACGGCCGGCCGAAATCGAATTCGAAGAAATCCTCGAGACGAACGAGGTGCGCGATCGGTCCCAGGGTCCGTTGCGCGCGTTCCACCGCCGCGGGCGCGAAGTCGATCGCGAGCGTCTCGAGCCCCGCTTCGGCGAAAGCGCGCACTTCGTAGCCCGAACCGCAGCCCGGTATCAGCACGCGCCGGCCGCGCGGCTCCGCTTTCAGGAATCGTTCGAGCGACTCCGGAACTCCGCCCGCGTCCCAGGGCGTGAAGTTTTCGCGGAAGCGCTTTTCCCAGAATTCAGGGCGCGCTGCATCTTCCCGAGGCATGTAATCAACCCTTGATAATCGGGAAAACCGGGGACGGACCACTATTTTTCGGATCTGCCATGCTCATTTCCTCGGCGATCGAAAGAAATGGTGGTCTGTCCCCGGTTTTCCGTCAACCCTTGACGCAGACCACTTGCTTGAGGGTATGCACCACGTCGACAAGATCGGTCTGGTCGGCCATGACCTGATCGATGTCCTTGTAGGCGCCGGGGATCTCGTCGAGCACACCCTTGTCCTTGCGGCATTCGACGCCCTGGGTCTGCGCGATGAGATCGGCGCGCGAGAAGCGCCGCTTCGCCTCGTTTCGGCTCATGCGGCGCCCGGCCCCGTGGGCGCAGGAAAAGAAGGACTCGGGGTTGCCTTTGCCGCGGACGATATAGGAGCGCGTTCCCATGCTGCCCGGGATGATGCCGAGCTCACCTGCGCGTGCGCTGATGGCGCCCTTGCGGGTGACGTAGACGCGCTCGCCGAAGTGCTCTTCCTGCCGCACGTAGTTGTGATGGCAGTTGATCGCCTCGCCGAAGACCTCGAACGCCGGGAGGTGGCGATGGAGTGCCTCGAGAATCAACTCCAGCATCTCGCCCCGGTTGGCAAACGCGTAGTCCTGCGCCCAGCCGACCGCCTCGACGTAGTCGGCGAAAGATTTCGAGCCTTCGGCGAGCCAGGCGAGGTCGCGATCGGGGAGGTGGACGTCGGCCTTCATCATCGCCTCGCGTGCCGCCGCGATGAAATACTGCCCGATGCAGTTGCCGATCCCGCGGCTGCCCGAGTGCAGCATCACCCACAGCTGCTCGCTTTCGTCGAGGCAAAGCTCGATGAAGTGATTGCCGCCGCCGAGCGAGCCCATCTGCCGGATCCACTTTTTCTCGTGGTCGCGCTGCATCTTCGCGATTCTCGGGTGCTTGCGCACGATTTCCGCAAGACGCCGGACGAGCGGCGCGCAGGCCCCGCGGCGTGCGGCGGACTCACGGTGTTCATCGAATCCCACCGGGACCGCGCGCTCGATCGCGGTGCGAATGCGCGCGAGACCGTCCGGAAGCTGCTCCGCTTTGAGCGAGAGCCGCACGGCATTCATGCCGCAGCCGATATCCACGCCCACCGCTGCAGGGATGATCGCGCCGCGCGTCGGTATCACCGACCCCACGGTCGCGCCGATTCCTGCGTGCACGTCGGGCATCGCCGCGACGTGCCCGAACACGATCGGCAGCTGCGACACGTTCCCGAGCTGGACCCGAGAGTGGGCCTCGAGGTCGTCGGTGAAGACCTTGACCGGGACGCGGCCGCCTTCGATGGTTTGCCTGACGGGCATGGAGGGCATTCTACCGGCGCGCAACGGGCGGGATCGGGGCACGGTAACATCTCGTTGCAAATGGTTGTCCTGCGAAATGGGGGAGTTACATTTCTCTGCTGTAATCGGCGCGAGGCTCGCCGGGTAGGGAGCGGGCCTGGAGCGGGCGGTCCCAATGAAAATTGAAAGCCAGCTTTTGATGACCGAAAAACGCCGCTCGCTGCGCGGCGCGTGGGTCGTGATCCTGGTGCTGCTGCTGGCGGCTGCGGGAGCGACGGTCTATTTCCTTCAGCCGAGCGAGGCTCCGCGCCCGGCGGGTCGGCGCGGCATCGATCCCACGCGCCCGACCCCGGTCGTCGCCGCGGCGGCGCAGACCGGAGACATCAACGTCTACCTGGCCGGCCTCGGTACCGTCACGCCGCTCAAGACCGTGACCGTGCGCAGCCGGGTGGACGGGGAGCTGCTCAAGATCCTGTTCAGAGAGGGACAGGTGGTGAAGGAGGGAGATCTCCTCGCCGAGATCGACCCGCGTCCCTATCAGGCGCAGCTCGCGCAGTTCGAGGGTCAGATGGCGCGCGACCAGGCGCTGCTCGCCAACGCCCGCATCGAC
>Ga0137403_10008094_pt1 | contig 11778 bp, 9 predicted proteins | sample CZOMad2_1_16fung_FD_122057 | JGI IMG/M metagenome (GOLD analysis project Ga0137403, IMG submission 122057) | Vadose zone soil fungal communities from Angelo Coast Range Reserve, California, USA - CZOMad2_1_16fungal (Hybrid Assembly) | ecosystem: Environmental > Terrestrial > Soil > Vadose zone...
GCTTTTTTGCTGGAGCAGGCGGGACAGGAGATTTCCTGCTGGCGGTTGATGACGATTTTTTCGAATTGGGATTTGCAGTCGTCGCAGATGTATTCGTAGATGGGCATGCGTGGTTCCTTTAAGTTGGCAGACGATTATAGCAATTTTTGATGGCCGGGTGGTTTAGAAGCGCACCGCGCGTAAGGAAAAAGACTTAACACAGTGATCACAGAGATCACAGCACAAAGCGCGTCTGAGGGTACGGCTTCAAAATGCGCGCACTTTTGCGAGTTTCGCGAAATCAGTGGCTGGGCGCGTCGGAACTTATCATAGCTTCGTACAGAGCCACGCCAGTTGCGACACCGGTGAGAATAATCGCGATCAGGAGAAAATGGCTCTTGCCAGCTTTGAGCGGCGGACCGCCTTGCCGCGTGCCGACACCGCGGGGCCCCTGCGCGTTTTCCGCGGCGTAGTAGGAACTGGGATCGAGGATCACGCGGTAGGCCATGGCTTCGGGAACAACCTGGGTTTCGCCGTCCACGGTAATGGTCAACGAACCGCGGGTGCTGCGTACCTGTAATTCTTTGTCGTTAATGTAGGTGACTTGTGCAACTGTGGGCTGATCGGTCTGCGGCCGGATATCCGCGGTCGAAGCATGCAGCAGAAACGCTTTTGCATTCGCGGTAGAAAACACCATGGTACCGCCCAGCAACCTAGCCGAAGGAATGGCCGCACTGTCGTCGACAGCAGCGGAACTGGCACTAGAAAGCATGAAGCGCGCGGCTCCGGCACGTACCTGGAGACTGCCAAATTTTTCTGTGCTCAGATGATCGCCGCCAAAAACCGTAGAACCTGTAGAAGCAGACGCTGCGCCAACATGAGCGCTGGTCGCTGACGTGATTGTTCCAATCGCGGCGGGCGGCGCGCCGTTCACTGGCATCAAAAATAAGGTATAGGCCACTACCACCGCAAGAACCGCACGTGGGCGAAGCATTTCCCCTCCCGGAGGGCTCTAAGAGAATACCCACGACGCTGGTAAGCGTCAACGCTATTCGCATAGGGATTGTGCGGTATTTCCAATTGATGGCATTCCTTTACTGGCAGCACTAGCCCTGTCGCTGTTACAATGCGTTGACAAAATTCTTGGCGGGCTGCAAGTACAGCCCGCACCCTTATGGCGGATTGGAAACAGATTACGGCCCGAATACGGCGCGCGCGCGGCAGCAGAGACCCTGCCGGGCAGCTGCTTTTGCTCTATGAAAAAACCAATGATGCGATGGTGGCGTTCGAACTGGGCCGTCATTTTGAGATCGCCAAAGACTCGGCGCAGGCGCTGCAGTGGTACCTGACGTCGGCAAACAAGTTTCGACGCGGCGACTGGAAGACGAAGGCGCGCGAAGCCGTAGTTCGAATGGGAGGTGAATTGCCACCCGATTCAGATCCCGTGCCGGAGCTTTCGTCCGCGCTGTCTGCGGAAACTGAGACAGCTGCCGGATCACCGGCTATTGTTTTTCCCGAGCCGACAGTTCCCTTCGAACAGACCGCTACCGCTTTCGAATCGCTGGTCGCCGCTGGCGCAGAGGAGATGCCCACGGCTGAGTCGCTGGACAACGCAAATTCCGGCCCAGATAAAAAGCATCGCCGGCGCGGGCGGCGGGGCGGCCGCAACCGGCGTAAGGCCGGTTCGCCTCAAGTCTCAGGTGGATCTCGTAGTACCAGCAAGCCCACTGCGCGTACGCGAGTCGCAGAAACGCCGCCAGAAGCTGAACCGGAGGAAATTCTACCCCCGCGCGTGATAGATAGCCGCGCGATCCCGCGCCTTCCGGTGGAGCAAGTCCCAGAAAGTGGTGCTCCAGGGGTCAAAGGGCGATTCGGGGATCCTGGATTGGCTTCGCGGCTTTCGCTGCTGGAAATGCAGCTGCGGCGGCTGCTTACATGCCCAGCAGTCAAGCTCGATGAGGCGGCGCATGCTCCGGCGGGCCCGGGCGTTTTCGTGCTTACCGACGACGACATGACTACGTATTACTACGTGGAAGCCTGCGACACGCTGCGGATTGCGATTGGGAGCCTGGCGCGGTCTGGAATGTCGCGGCGCGGCAATACAAATCTAAAGGCACTACTTGGCGATCATCTGGGAATTCCAGAAACTCGCGTGACAAAATACTTGAGCGAGCACTGTGTGGTTCGCTGGCTACAGCTAGACGAGGGAGCTTTGAACTTTTGTCACTTCGCCATTGCGGTGCTGCGGCCCAATCTGAACGAATAGCGAAATCGGGCGCAAGTTCCATCGAGCTTCCCGAATCAGGAAATTCTCATCATTTTGCGGCCTAAAGGTTACCCCATACAGCGCTTACCTCAATCCCCGTTTAATCCTCCAAATCGCCATTCGACCCCTGTTTTTCCCCGTTGGACGCAACTTCCTAGCGTACATACCTGCCCTTCGGCAAACTACTCGTGCCGAAAGACTTAGGCCCGTAATGCCGGGCGTGTTACGGTTGAAGTGGCCTCTGGGGGCAGTTGAAAGAGGCCGAAAAGCATCAAATTTAATGCCAGGGCACCAGGGTTATTGCGACCCCGTTGAAGGGGCTTCGTATTATCGAAAGTGAGGATGGGTTTCTTATGGCGAACTCCGTAGGCACGCAGATCGCACGTTCTATTGATTGGGTTCTCTGCAAGACTGCAGCCGTTACGTTCAACACCATTCAGCATTTCAACAAGCGCAATCCCAATCCATCCGTGACCCCACAGTGGTCCGACAAGCCTCTTCTAAAGTCATGGGAGAAATCCAAGCCCACGCTGGGCTTCCCGCGCCAGACAGATTCGCTCTGTCCCGGCTGCGTCAAAGAAGCTCGCGAAGCCATCATCGCCGGAAAAAAAGACTGGCGCGATTTGATGAGCGAGAAAGTCGGCGAGATTAAGGCGCAGATTATCGAGCGCGACGGTCAGGTGTGGATGGTGAAGGATTGCCCGCTGCACGGCCACTACGAAGACATGATGGCCATCGATTCGAAATGGCTTAGCTGGATCGAGAAGCAATATCCGGGCCGCGACATTCCCGCGCACAATGACGAAGACTTGCACAAGCATGGCTCGTCCACCGTTCTGTATGGCCGCGGATCGGTTCTTACCGTGGATCTTACAAACCGGTGCAACATGATGTGCGATCCGTGTTTTATGGACGCCAACCAGGTTGGCTACGTCCACGAACTCGGCTGGGACGAAATTAAGGAAATTCTCGATAACGCGCTGAAAATCAAGCCCCGCCGCCAGATGTCCGTGCAGTTCTCCGGCGGCGAGCCGACGATGAGCCCGAATTTTCTGGACGCGGTAGCCTACGCGCGCAAGATTGGCTACAACTCGGTGCAAGCGGCGACCAACGGAATTGAGTTCGCCAAGAGCAAGGAATTCTGCAAGAAGGCGTTCGAAGCGGGTATGCGCTACGCCTACCTGCAATTCGACGGCATCGGCAATGACGCCAACGGCCATCGCCAGATTGGCAATTTATTCGACGTTAAGCTCCGCGCCATTGAAAACATGCACGAAGCGGGCATCGAAATCGTACTGGTCGTGACCATTGTCAACAATGTAAACAACGATCAGGTCGGCACTGTCGTGAAGTTCGCGATGGAAAACCCCAAGAAAATTTCTTTCGTCAGCTTCCAGCCAGTTTCTTTCACTGGACGCGATGAAGACATCACTCCGGAGCGCCGGCTGCGGCAGCGTTACACGCTTTCGCACCTCGCACAGGACGTCAGCGCGCAGGTCGGTAAAGTTGAACCGACGCGCGACTGGTTCCCCATTTCGTTCATTTCGACGTTTGCGGGCTTTGCGGACATGGTTAAGGGCAACGAATCGCAGTGGGGTTCGCTCTCCTGCGGCTGCCATCCGAACTGCGGCGTGGGCACTGCGCTGATGATCAACAAGGAAACGAAAGAATGGGCGCCGGTTCCGCGCTTCCTCAACGCCACGCAGTTGACGGCTGATGTTACTGCCATCACTGATGCGGCTCGTGGCAAGACTTTTTCCAACTTCATGATGGCCATGGCGCTGCTGAAAAATTATCAGCCGTTCCAGGGACCCAAGGGCCTGAAGCTGTACGACCTTTTCAAGAAATTTGACAAAACCTGGGCACTGACCAAGAAATCCACCACTAAATATGGCCGGACTTCGCCGGAGCGTACGTACGAAGATGCCATGAAGCGCCGTCAAACCGACCCATGGAATTTCCTGTTCATCGCTGGCATGTGGTTCCAGGATCTGTTCAACTACGATTTCCGCCGCACCGAAATGTGCATCATTCCTTACGCGACGCAACAGGGCGAAATTTCGTTCTGCGCGTACAACACCGGTGTGGGTTGGCGACAGATCATCGAAAACATGCACAAGAATGCGACAGTTGCCGAGTGGTACAAGAATCACGGCAAACATGAAATCTATGCCAAAGGCAAGGCCGTCAATTTGCAGAGCTTCGAACACTCGCTAGTGATTGACGCCAATGATGCCGCGCGCGTTCGCCACCTCGAGCACGACGTACCTCTGACCGCGGCGGAAGAAGATCGCACCCGGCGCAAGAAGGCTTATGAAGAACAAGCTAAGGTTCGCGCCATCTACGAAGAACTGGTTCTGAAAAAGCCGCAACCGACAGTTGTGCAGATCGGCTCGCTCACGGACATCAAACAAGCTACGCCAGCTAATTTCGCCAATGCTAATAAGCCGGTCAACATCGCGCCAGCTCCGGCACCTAGCGAACAGGCTGAAGCTGTGGCCGGCGACTGAACAATCCACCTAGCTCCGCGGCTTCTGACTGGCTCTCCGGTTTCAAGGGGAGCCAGTTTTGTTTAGAAGAATAAATGGGAATTAAGGCGGTGCTCTTTGTGACAGTTGTGATGGCGCTTTGATGGAGCCGGGTTCCCGGACAAAGTGTCAAATACCCATTTAAAGGGTGGCGATGACGTCGATTTCCACTAGTGCGTCTTTGGGCAGGCGGGCTACTTGGACCGTGGAGCGGGCGGGTGGGGCGGCAGTGAAATATTTTCCGTAGGCTTCGTTCATGGCCGCGAAATCGTTCATGTCTTTGAGGAAGACCGTAGTTTTTACGACGTGATGAAGGTTCGAACCAGCCGCTTCGACAACGGCCTTGATGTTTTCCATTGCGCGTTCGGTTTGCTGGCGAATGTCGCCGCCGAGGAATTCGTTGCTGCGCGGATCGAGCGCGACTTGCCCGGAAGCAAACAGGAAGCCATTGGACTTCACCGCCTGGGAATAAGGTCCGATTGGTTTTGGGCCTTTGTCGGTAAGCACGATGTCTTTCATGGTGTAGCCTCCTGAGCGGTAGTTTCCTGCGTTGCGGTTGACTGCGAATACGTTGCACGCAATTCATCGGGGACGCCGGGACGTTTGATCCACTGACGAACGAAGGGTCCGATGTCCTGGTGAGACTCTTCTTCGACGGCGGAGATGAGGTCGCTGAGGTCGAAGCCGCGCTGGCGGCGGGCGAAAAGCATGTGCTGCAGAGCCTTCTGGAATGGGTCAGCGCCGACGCGCTCGCGCAGCGCGTAAAAAAGAAGAAGACTCTTGGCGCGCGATACCGCGGGATCGTTGTCGGATTGCGGCGAGCCGTGGGCAGGAATTTGCGCCAGCGCCCGGCGAATAATCTGTTCGCGAACTTGCGCGCCGGTCGAACTCTCCAACGCCAAAGCTGCGGCAAATGCGGGGAGCGCCGACATGGGGGCCTGTTGCTGATAGAAACCGGGATTTTGCCCGTAGCCGAGCCACCCGGAGGCAAGAGCTGGGCCAGCTAAAGCTTCGGGCTTTGCGAAAGCCACGCGGGGGTCAAACAAAATAGTGTCGCGCGAGATCATTTCCGACGAATCATCGGAAGACCTTCCAAACAGCAGCGAAGAATAAGCCGTGGCTCGTTGCGAGAAACACCCTGCGTCTTCCGGGCACTCAACAATCCAAAGCGGCGGCCTGGATTTGTCGCGAGTCGCGAAAAGCGAATCGTAGACGAGCAGCGTTTTCGAGAGCGATTCGGCGGCTTGCTGTAGCTGTGCGGAGCTGACATCGGTGCGGTTCCAGATGCGAAGTTTCTGAGTACCGGGGAGATCTTGATGGGTTTCGCGGTAGCGGCCAGCCACCACGAACGGATTCAGGTCCTGGGCAGTTTGTTCGAAATGAAACTCGCTATCGGAATTTTTCACGGAATGTTTTTCCTGGCCCCCGCTGGCGTGGACAAGAAATCCGTTCGGCACGCGGACCACCAGTTGCCACTTATTCGGAGGCACGCCGCCGAAACCGAATGGTCCACGAGCCTGGGGAAGCGCTGGCGTCCAGCCTTCGGCGGGAAGATCGAAAGCGTCGGTGGAAAATCCCAACGCGCCTTCCTGGGCCGTAGCCGAGTGTAGATCGTAGGTGAATTGGATGGTGCCGGCGTCGCCGATAGGCCAGGGCTTAGGGAACTGCAAGAGAGTGTCGCGTGCATTGGCGGCTGAGGACGCTAACGGAAGTTCGGCGCCATCCCACAAGATGGTGTAATCCGTAGCGCGAAAACGGCGGGATGGCAGATGAACATCGAGGAAATCAAGTTCGCGGATGCCGGTATTTTTTAGATGGTATTCGGCGACGATATGAATGTGGGGTTGGGGTTGCGGCAAGAAGGAAACCTGGATTTGCTGTTTTTCGACGATGTATCCGGGTCCCAGGGAAGCAGTGCAACCAGCGAGGCCGCAGGCTACAGAGAAAAGGAAAGTAAGAGAGAAGGAATGACGTGTAGAAGCGCGGAGCACGATGAAGATTGTAACGGGGAGCGGCAAACCTGCAAAGACTCAGATTGGTGGTACTCAGATTGGTGGTAAATCGAGAGGAGAGCTGAGCCGATTTTTAGCGGCGCCGGGTACGAGCGTGCGCGTGGACGAAGCCGGTGCCGCTGTGAGCAAAGGCCTTTTCGCGCGCCGCCGCTTCGGCATCGGCCTGAGCGTCAGTCATGCCGTTTTCGATGCGGGCGACGATTTCCCGTTCGGAAAGCTCAGTGTTTTTCAAGCGGGCGATTTCCGCGCTGGACAGCGTGGGAAGACCCTTCATGCGGCGTTGCAACAGTAGTTGGACGGCGGCATCAGACAGGCCGATCAGGCGGAGCATAACTGCATCTCCGCTGAGCGAATCTAGTTTGTCATTCTTGGCGATGGCGAGAATCTGGTCATCCGTGAAGCCCGCGCCGTTCAGGCTTTTTGCCGCGGCAGCGCTGTTAAACGGGTGCTGGTGGTCGTGCGCCGCGGAGACCAATTGCACGCACACTTCATCGCTGACACCAGAATTTTTCAGCGCGACCAGTTGATTCACTTCGGCGTCGCTAACGTTAAGTTTTTTCAGGTCTTCGAGTCCGCTGGACCACATGCCAGCCTTGTCCAGTTGCCGGTAGTCGGTAAGCGGATGGGAATGGCAACCGGATAGGAGTGCTGGCAGCAGCACGAGCATCGCGAGTGGCGGAGTGTTCCGCATGTACTTAGTGTAACGGCTGGAGGCGACGTTGATGTGGAGTGTGCTTTCGCCGACACCGGCTGGAAGGACAGGTGGCGGAGTTTAGTCGCCAGACGGCTGGTAGACGCGTTCGACGCCATGTACACCGGAGATTTTGCGGATGTTGGCGAGAATGCTTTCCAGCTGGCGGCGGTCGGCAATTTCGAGACTGGCTTCGATACGGGCGTTCAGGCGATCGGGGCGGCTTTCCAGATTGCGAATATTCGAGCCAGCACTGCTGATGACCGCGGTAATGTCGGCGAGCAGGCCAGCGCGATCTTTGGCGCGGATGGCGAGCTGTACGGGGAAGGTGGCGGCGCTGTCACCGCCCCACTCGACGGCGATGCGGCGTTCCGCTTGATACATAAGATTCTGCACGTTGGGGCAGGCGCGTGTGTGCACTGCCACGCCACGGCCGCGCGTGATGTATCCAACTATTTCGTCGCCGGGAATCGGATTGCAGCATTTGGCGCGAAAAACCAGCAAATCGTCGTGCCCCTTTACTACCAGGGGCGCTTCGCCGAAACCCAGCATGCGCTTTACGGTTCGGACCAGAGTGGGCTTGGTATCGTCAACCTCGGTTCGGGCGGGTTGAGCCGATTCGCCCAGAACTTTGGTAAGAACTTGCCTGGCCGAATATTTTCCAAAGCCTACGGCCGCGTACAGATCCTCAATCTTGGAGAGGCCCCACTCCGAGGCGGCCCTTTGCCAATCACCTTCCGGTATTTTTTTCAGGCTGCGACCGAAAGCGCGCGATTCTTTTTCCAGCAGCTTTCGACCCATTTCAGTGGCTTCTTCGCGTTCGTGAAGATTGATCCAGTGGCGGATTTTGCTTTTGGCGTGCGAAGACTTTACGAAGCTGAGCCAGTCGCGGCTGGGACTGTGGCCTTTCTGGGTAAGAATTTCGACCACGTCGCCGCTGGAAATTTCGTGGCGGAGCGGGACCATGCGGCCGTTCACTTTTGCGCCAACGCACTGATGCCCCACTTCGGTGTGAACAGCGTAAGCAAAATCGACAGGCGTCGCACCGGCGGGAAGTTCCAGAACGCGGCCCTTGGGCGTGAAGGCGTAAACTTCGTTGGGCGCCAGATCCACTTTCAAGGTGGTGAGGAATTCGCCGGGTTCCTGGAGTTCCTGGGACCACTCAATCAACTGGCGCATCCAGATGATGCGTTGATCATCGTCACTGGAGGGCTTGCCGTCTTTGTACTTCCAGTGCGCCGCAACTCCTTCTTCCGCGATGCGATGCATTTCCTGGGTGCGTATCTGCACTTCAAATGGCTGGCCAGCATGAATGACGGTGGTATGGAGCGATTGATAAAGGTTGGGCCGGGGCATGGCGATGTAATCCTTGAAGCGGCCAGGCACTGGGCGCCAGATATGATGGACGACGCCTAGCGCCGCATAACAACTGCGTTCGGAATCGGTGATGACGCGGACGGCGAGCAAGTCGTAAACCTGTTCTAGCCCGCGCTGCTGCCGCTCTAGTTTGCGATGCAACGAACACAAGCCCTTGACGCGGGCTTCCAATTCCGCCGGTATGCCACTCTCCACCAGCTTGGTGCGAATTTCCGCCTGAACTTCTTCCAGAAATTTGTGGTGCGACGGTTGGTTGTCGCTGACTTCCTTTTGCAGAGCGAGAAAGGATTCAGGCTCGAGAACGCGGTAGGAAAGATCCTCGAGTTCATTGCGAATCAGTCCCATGCCGAGGCGGTGGGCGATAGGCGAATAAATTTCCAAAGTTTCGCGGGCGATACGCTGTTGCTTGTCAGGCTCAAGATATTCGATGGTGCGCATGTTGTGGAGGCGGTCGGCAAGTTTGACGACCACCACGCGAACATCGTGGACCATGGCCAGAACCATCTTGCGAACGTTTTCGGCCTGGCGCGCTTCGGGGGCCAGCATATTGAGGCGGCCGATTTTGGTTACGCCTTCGACCAGGCGGGCAGTTTCTTCGCCAAAACGTTCCTGAATGCGAGAAACGGGAAATTCAGTGTCTTCAATTACGTCATGGAGAAGAGCGGCGGAAAGCGTGGTGGCGTCCATGCGCATGTCGGCGAGAATGTGCGCGACTTCCAGAAGATGCGTGAGGTAGGGATCGCCCGAGCGGCGGAGCTGGTCGCGATGGCGCTCCGCGGCAATTTCGTAGGCGCGGCGAACCAGCCAGGGATCATCGGAAGGACGATTTTTCTTGAGCTTCTCTAGAAGTTCATCCAGGCGGGTGTCCAGCAGCCGCTCGGTACGATCGCGATTGAAATGCAGCGGCAGATTGGCTGACCCGGACATCTGTTAATGTTACGCCTGAAGGAGCGGAAGGGCGAGCGTGGCGAAGGGCGTGGGTAGAAAAAAAGGGCGCCGCCGGGCGCCCAGAGACAAATCGATTCAGGTGGTGTCAGATCCATCCAGCCTCAGGTGGTAGGAGCGGGTTGCGAAGCGCGCCGCTGCTTCACTTCCTTCACTTTGTCCACCAGATCGTCGGCCTGCTTCTGCAGAGAAGCGCGCTCGTCCGCGCTCTCGACGGTGTCAGCTTTGCGGCGATAGAGAAGGTTGAGGTAAGCCATGGCGTCATCGTAATCGGGACGCAGTGAAATGGCCTTCTGCAGGTCGGTAACGCCTTCGTCTATGAGCGATCCGTATTTCGAGAGATAGTCGCCGCGAATGGCTGCGGGAAGCGGATCGGTGTCCTTAACCTGCTTGCGAATATTTTTTTCGTTGTAGTCCTTGCGCATCTCGCCGTTTGCGCGGAAAGCCAAAGTCCAGTCAATCACGCCGATCCAGTAATAGGGTTCCGGGTCTTCCGGTTTGAGCTGAATGTGCTTTTGATGGTAGGTCTTGGATTCTTCAAAAAGCTTGGGGTCGTATGGAGTGCCCGCCATCTGGAAGAGGATGGAGCCGGTGCCGTCGATGGCGCTGAGGTTATCGGGGTTAGTCTGGAGAATTTCCTTAAATTCGGCGATGGCTTGTTTGCCGATATTCTTATTCTGCTCGGAGGGGGCGCCAGGAATGTACTGACTGGCGTAGGCGGTGGCGAGATAGAGACGGGCGTTGAGGAGCGTGGGATCGAGATCCTTGGCTTGCTTGAAGTCCTCGACCGCGGCATCGTATTGGCCGTTTTTGAAAGCACCAACGCCTTTGTTAAGGAGATCGCGCGCCTTGAGTTTGTCGCAGCCGGACAGACCGACGGCGCAAACAAACAGCGCCAGCAGGGCCGCAGCCCGGCGAAACGAAAATGCGGACGGGCAAGCGTCCGTGCGTGCAAGCGATGCATGAGTCATCGAAGCGTCCATCCCTACGGAGCGCAGCCGGTAAAAGAGCTGCGCCAGAATTCAGATCCGCCCTGCGCGGGCTATTCCATCACAATCAGCGCCGTTGTTCCAGTCCCGGAGTCAACAGCCCAACAGAAATTCCCGAGCCGTGCAAAAGGTCAATGGCCCGGGCAACAAGAGCGAACTCTACAGGAGCCTCGCCGCGAATGAAAGCAACTTTTCGTGCGCGCTCTTTGTAGATGGCTTCCATCCGGTCCGCCAGATGATCCCAAGCGACGGGTTCCTGATTGATCCGGAGGTCGCCGTTAGACAACACTTGCACGACAATGATGTCCACCGGATCACTGGACTTCTCGACAGTTGACTGGGGCACGGAAGCGTCGAGGCCCTTCTGCTGGTGAGGAGCGCTCATAAAAATCACGAGCAGCACCAGAAGAATATCAATCAGCGGAACGACATTCATTTCGGTGTACGTTCCGCGGTTCGCACCGCCTAGTCGCATTCCCATCATCCACCTCGCAAACCATTTACCCGGCGAGGAGGACTCTCACAACCCTGCGAAAAAAATCTGACCGCGAAATCCCGCGGAAAGTTACTGCCCAGCTTCGAGCTTGGCGGTGATCAAGCCGACTTTGTCGATCCCCGCGCCGCGCATGATGTCGATAGCGCGAGCCACTTCTTCAAACAGCACCGCGTTGTCGCCCTTGACGAAAGCGACCTTTTCCGCTCGGTCTTTGAAAATTTCTTCGATGCGCGGACCCAGACGCTCCCAAGTGGCATCTTCATTGTTGATCTTGACCTTGCCGTTTTTGTCGATCTGCACGACCACCGTCTTGTTCTCCAAATCCTGATTCTGCTGCTGGTTCGGATTGGGCTGCGGCACAAGAGTGTCCATGCCTTTGGGCGTCAGCGGTGTGATGACCATGAAAATGATCAGCAGCACCAGCAAGATGTCGATCAGCGGAACGACGTTCATTTCCGCCATCGCACCGCCCTTATTTTCTCCTACGCTCATCCC